>Ga0136589_1000781_pt1 | contig 15168 bp, 10 predicted proteins | sample AntRauMFilla3764_FD_104640 | JGI IMG/M metagenome (GOLD analysis project Ga0136589, IMG submission 104640) | Saline lake microbial communities from Rauer Islands, Antarctica - Metagenome Filla 3 #764 | ecosystem: Environmental > Aquatic > Non-marine Saline and Alkaline > Saline | place...
AGCGCCAACGACCTCGAAGCGCACTACCTCGCCGAGGGTAATGTCATCCAGACCGTCCAAGCCATCATCGCCGCCGACAAGGCCAATATCGCCCTCGACTGGCAGCGCGCCTGTGCCATCGACCTCGCGACTAAAGGCACTGGCAAGTCCGTCCTCGAAGCAGTTCGTACCTCGATCAATCCCAAAGTCATCGAAGTCCCTGACTCCAATAGTGGACGTAATACCATCGATGGCGTCGCTAAAGACGGCATTCAAGTCAAAGCCCGCGCCCGCGTCACCGTCCGCTCTAATCTCGACAACTACGTCGGCAGCGCGCTTGAGGAGACTATTGTCGCCCGCGTAGGGGAGGGCATCGTCACCACCATCGGTTCCGCCGACTCCTATAAGACCGTCCTTGAATCCCCCGATAGTATTTCCAAAGTTGTCCTCCAACGAGGCCTCGATGTAGGCACCGCCTTCGAGATCCTTTCCATCGATATTGCCGATATCGATATTGGTGAAAATATCGGTGCCAAATTGCAAGAGTCCCAAGCCGAAGCCGACAAAAACGTTGCCCAAGCCAAGGCAGAAATGCGTCGTGCCGCCGCGGTCGCCCTCGAGCAGGAGATGAAGGCTCGCGTCGAAGAGATGAACGCCAAGGTGGTCGAGGCCGAGGCCGAGGTGCCACTCGCGCTCGCCGAAGCTTTCCGTTCCGGTAACCTCGGAGTAATGGATTATTACCGCATGAATAATATCAAGTCAGATACCGATATGCGCGACGCAATCTCCCGAGGCGATGAGAATAAATAGTTGGTTCAAAGGTGAGAGATGAAAGTAAATAGCAGCGATTTTTGTGCGGGTCCTCCCGACTTTGCCCCGCGCACTTCTTTCTGCTCTCTTAATTCTTAATTCCTAAAAATGGATAACATTTTCGAAATTCTTGTTCCGCTGGTCATTGCGGCCGTGTACTTTTTCGGCAACATGTTTTCCGGGAAGTCTAAGGAGGACGAAGCCGCGCCGCCCTCGTTGCCCCGGCAACGTGATAACGAAGAGCAAAGCGAGGATGTTGATACCTTTGAGCGCCAGCGGCGCATTCAGGAGGAAATTAGGCGCAAAATCATGGAGCGTCGCCGCGAATCACGCAGCGCAGCGCCCCAGCTACAACCAACCGGACAAGAGTTGCACGAGCGTCGCCGCGATGTGGCGACTGCTCGTGAACCCCGCGAAGCGCAGAAGCAAACCCGGGAGGTTCTCCACAAAAACCGGGATCGGGGCGCATCACATCGGGAGACGAAACGCGATTCCGGTTACGAGACTACGCCGCCGGCCTTTTCCTGGGATCAATCAGACAACACCTATGATTCCGAGATGGAGGCGCAACTCCAGCGCATTGAGGCCACCAAGCGGCAGGCTGAAAAACTGCAAAAGCAAGCTGCGGCGCGTCGCAAAACTACGAAAGATGCGGAGCAACCGAAGCGCGGGAAGGGTGGCTACTTTACCGGCACCGTCCGCGAGAGCCTACTGGATGCCCGCGCGGCGCGGGTGGCCTTAATCTATGGTGAAGTGCTGGGGCCGCCGGTTGCTCTAAAGAAAGGTCCCGGTTCCGTCCCCGGGCTGAACTGAACTGAACGGGGTGGCATGCCGCAGAACTCCCTGTCTTCCAAACCATATCCACACGGATATCTTTAAAATGCTGATTTCAGCACTAGAAGCGGTGAAATCGGCACCCTTGAAGCTCTCCTCCTTACTCAGGAAGAGACGACTTGCGTTGTTTCCAGGAGCGCGCGCAGAGGTGCTTGCGGTGGCGGGCTACTCGGTGACTTTTCTTGCCCCTAGCGAGCTTCCTGCGCCGGTTACATCGCTCGCTACGCCGCATTGTTCACCAAAAAGTGATCTTTTTGTAAGGTTCTCGTGTCATAGTTATATTATTCTTACGGAAACATTTCTGCTTTGCTATGAACCAACCACTTATAAATCCCATTTACCCCACCATGTTTGCCGAAGAACGCTTTGATGTCGTCAATGCGCAAGATCAGGTCGTGGGCACCGAAATCCGCTCGATCGTGCATCAGCAGCGCCTGCTGCACCGCGCGGTCCACATCTTTGTCTTCAATGCCAATGGCGAACTCTACTTGCAACGCCGCTCCATGAGTAAGGACACCGCACCCGGCAAATGGGTCAGCTCCTGCTCAGGGCATGTCGATAGCCGCGAGGATTACGATACCGCCGCCCGCCGCGAACTAGGTGAAGAGATCGGCCTCTATGACCCCGTTAACATACAGCGCGTTTTCAAAGAACCCGCCTGCCGGCCCACCGGTTACGAGTTTGTCTGGTTGTATCACTGCCACTCCGAAGGACCCTTTGTCCACGACCCCGACGAAGTCAGTGACGGCCAGTGGATCGAAATCGACGCCCTTAACCACTGGATCAAAGAACGCCCACGCGATTTCGCCTGGTCGTTCACGCACCTGTGGGCAAAGTATCAGCAGCAGCTCTAACGGCGTCATTGCCGATTGCTGCAGGACTTAATTTCCTTAGTCTGATCCTTCTCCAGCTTCAGCTGGGTTGTCGCGAATAATGTGCCCTCCCAAGCGCAGTGATCCCCGCCGTACTGGCTGGCGTAAAATGAGTATGGCGCGATCAGATTTCCTTAATTTCACAGTGTTGTTGTAAGCTAGGTGATACCTGTTCGCACCTTCGACTACAATTGCTATACTGGTGTTCTCATCGTTTGCTCCACTGGCCGGCTTTGAACTGGCCAGATGCTCAAGTTCAAAAGTAGCTTTGTTGGCCTTTCCATAAAGTTTTCTTCCGCTGAAGTTTATGATGCAGATACTCCCTGCCGGAAAATTTCTGCGATCGTCATTTATCGCACTGACGTGAAAATCATAAGCTTCCTCTGCCATTCCCAATTTGCCGAAGATCAAAAGGAAATCGCTCTTGCCTGATCCTAATCGGATTCTAGCAATTGGTATTCTTTCCTCGGCGGGCGCTAAGGGTTTGCGATAAAAATTAAGCCATGGATGCGTCTTGCTGAGCGTAGCCTCGTAACGAGCCGATCTTTCTTTGTTTTCAAATTGGATTTCGATGGGTTTCAGCCTATGATCAACTGCTACGAGGTTACTGTAGTCCCCCGGCCTAAGGCCATAAACTCGAAAATTAACTTCGTAGGTTTCTGTTTTCTGCGAGAAAAGGGAAAGGCTCTGCAGCAGCATCACCGTGGAGAGTAGAAAAAGTCTTTTCATGGAAAAAATCTACAGGCCATTAAGCCACTCAAAGCTGAGGATTTTGAAGCGCCGGCCCATTTGAAGGCTAGCATGCTCTTCAGGCAGACGAACTACTCTAGCCTGGCAAGTCGCCGAGCTTTCAAAGCTTCCAGTGCTGGGATTATATACTTCAGCATAGGCGCGAACGGTGAAGGTGTCAGACCTCACGAAAGCTTTGTTGCCGATCATGTTCATTAACGTCGCCTGTGAGATGTGCCCTGCGGTGTAGCTAGGTATGGCGTCCTGGCCATCTGTCCGGTTGTTGATTGTTTCAACCCGATTGATCGCATTCTCCATAATGCCCGCATTGAGGAATTCAGCGATGCTGTTCGGCGGGCGCTCGTTGTCTGCAGTGTAAGTGATGATTTCGTTTACAATAGCCTCCGCCAGGCGGTCGGTCTCTGCATTCGGGATTTCGCGTAGCGCTTGAAAAAAAACGGGATACTGTAAGTTACTCTGCCAAACAAGAGAATCAATACTTAGTCTTTCGAGATAACTTTGATAGCTGCCGGAGCTGTCGATGGTAGGTAACGTATAACGTGGATTCGACTCCCGTTCGACAAGATTATGCACACTGGAGTGCGGTAGATTGAAAAAGGCATTCTCGAAGTCATCTTCGATCTTAAACCAATTCGGAGGTTCAGGGTAATCCCCAAGTTCATGGCGAGACTCAAGTTCTGAGCTATCAATTTGCTTCCCCCGGAGAACTCTTTTCCAGGCGGCGACAGACGTAGAGTTTAGATTGAAACCATTCTCGAGCATCAGATTTTCAGCGGCATTCGTGCCTTCCAGTACAGGCATTGCAGTAACAGGTTTCAGTTGGCTGTTAGCCAGCACCTCATCTTGCTCCATGCGATATTCGTCGGGATTCGCCAGACTGGAAAAAAAATAGCGGTCATATAGTTTATTCAGGTCGCCTCCCCATTTGTTGCCGAGTGCGTTCGTCCCGTAATCGCTAAAGAAAAGAGATCGTAGGGTGCTAATATTTGTCAACTCACCTACCGGTACATCAAACACTCGGGCGATTCTATCCTGCCGACCACTGCTTGCGCCATAGCGGAAGAAGTCAATCTCACGAAAACTCTCTTCCGGATTGAAGAGTCCCGGGTCAAAGTAATCAGGTGCGGATACTTCGTCGTTGAGGAAAAAATCATAGGGTAATTCAGCGCCAGCATTCCATGCGTTGTTAATGTCCCAAGTATTGAGGTCCACGATGATTTCCTGATTTCTGAAATCGTATTGGCTCAACAGTTTGGAAATGTCCTCAAAATTACCCGGCACCTCCTGTTCATCAAGCATGCGAAACTTGAACGCGAAGGCATATCCGACCTCTTCTAGTGAAGCTTTGGTCATTCCGCTAATTGCAGCGTTGGATGTATCCATTCTTCGCTTGAAACGCGTCCGAATGTTTGAACTGGAATAGTCGATTGAATAGTTCGGGTAGTTGCTGATCTCGGCACGCAGGATTTCTTTTTTAACCTCTCCGGGCGCGACCCCATATAAGCGAATAGTGACGGGCTTCGCAGATACGACGAAGTCGCCGGCATAATTGTCCGCAACACTACCCAATAAGGTAATGCCGAGATCTCTTTGGATCACGCCACTTTCATTATCTCCGGCGCTGTCTAGTGGCAGCGCTTGTTCATAAACCATTCCAGGCCTCATTAATTTATATGAGGCATAGTCGCTCCAGAGTATTGAGATGTCAGGAATTTGATCACTTATTGACGAACCAGTGCTTGAGTTCGTAATGGTGAAGCGGGGCAAGTTTTTTACCTCTATCCTGAGGTCGGAATAGCCGAGGCTGGCTGGTAGGCTGGGGTCACCAAGGCGCATGGGCACCGTGTAAGGGTTCCAAATCTCAAGATAGAGTTTATACACCAAGTAAACCGCGCTATCTGTCGCCGTACCCCTGTCGGCACTTTTCCACAGACCTTCATCGTCCGCAGCAATTCCAGCAGTCAATTGGAATTCCGTAATCACCGGCGAGAGACTAAAGTCCGCAGCCTTTGCCCGTATATCAGTGACGTAGTCTGCGGCGAGTTGCATGCCAACTATATCGGCGCCTGCTTCCGCAGTCGGATTACCCTCAAATTGGATCAGTTGAGCCATATCTGGCGTTAGCAATCCATTTGGGTCGTCGTAGTCCTGGTTCACTTTGGCCTGAGTGTAGTTGTCAGGGGCGACTGTTTTAAGATAACTCAGGTCTTTTTTTAATCCACCTTCTAACGGATTAGATAAGACGAAGAAGTTCTGGAGCGTCGCGCTCTCACCCACTGATGCCTCTATCGCGGCGACTGCACCCGAGTCGAATGCATCGGCAAGCAGGCTTAAGTCGCGGCTACTTTGTGCTCGTTGTAGTAGTTTCTTATCAGCCTCACTCAGTGTTTTTAAGTCGAATAATTCGGGGTAGTCGAAAGCCTCATCAATAATCAGGGGCAAAAGACGGTTGCTCAGCAATGGGTAGTCCATATACTGCTCATCGCTTGGATGATTCTCTAGTATTTTATGAATGTCATCATTTAAGCGAACTGGCGCTTTAACCCCTTCGTCGATAATAGACCATGCCACGGCCATGTCGAGTTCAGGGTGCAGCTCTAGCGGAACTCGAGTGTCCGGGTAGTCTCCCATGTCTGTGTGGCTACCGTCACCGTTCTGATCATAGCCCTGCAGTGTTATAATTGATGGTGAGGCAGACACGTCAGGCCTCGGATTCGTCCCCGACACCAACCAGACAGGCTCACTGGCTGGATCTGTCGTATCCCAGACGCCGGTCCAGCAGCGGTGGCTATTGGTAATTCCCATAATCTCCGCTCTGGCCGTGACGCGCTGGTCGGGGCCAGCATATTTTTGCAGATCGCCCAAGGCCAGCATGAGGGCGAAGCGGGCCGCTTCTCTGGCTCGGAGTTGTGCCACTCCCATGGAACTGGCATTACTCTCGACCCGCAGCAGAATGCTCATCGAGAGCATTAAAAGCAGCAGCAGAGCCATCAGCACGAGTGAGATAACCAGCACGAAGCCCTGCTTTTTCGCCATATCTGTGCCACTTGGTTTCAAGAGAGATCTATGTAGAAGGATTCGTACCGAAAACGCGACTGCGCAGATGGTTTCACAAGAATCCAGCGATTTCAAAGTTACATTCTGCATAAATAAAATAATTTTAGGGACAGGTCAATTATATATTGACTTTGCTTACTTACTTAAGTTGTTTCGGGTGGTGCAGCCATAGCAAGCAAGGCTGAGTTTAGATATTATGAGGGAAAGAAGGTTAAAAGTCGTAGGAGGCAGTGCGTGTTATCACTGCATGACACGCACGGTGAATGGGGAGCGTATGTTTGGAGACCGTGAGAAAGAGGTTCTGCGCAAGATGCTGTGGCAGGTGGCTGATTTTAGCGGGGTGGAGATCTTGACCTACTGCGTGATGGCGAACCATTTCCATGTGTTAATCAGGGTGGCGCCTGCGACGGAAGTGTCTGATCTGGAGTTGCTGAGACGTTATAAGGTGCTGTATCCGAAGCCGACGAAGTATCAGACGGCCTCGATTCAGGTGATGGCGAAAGAGTTGGCCAAAGATGGGAAGGAGGCGGCAGCGATTCGCCAGAGGCTGCTGGCGCGGATGGGGGACGTATCGGAGTTTATGAAGGCGGTGAAGCAGCGATTCTCGTTGTGGTATAACCGTTCGCATGATCGTTTTGGCACGCTGTGGGCCGAGCGGTTTAAGAGTGTTTTGGTTGAGGGAAAGGGGAACCCCTTGCAGACAATGGCGGCGTATATTGATTTAAATCCGGTGCGTGCGGGGATTGTCGCAGATCCGAAGGACTACCGTTTTTGCGGCTACGCCGAGGCGGTGGCGGCTTCGTCAGGGCAGCCGGCTCGGAGGGGGGTGCTGCATATTTGGAGTTCTTATGCCGGAGGTGCTCGGCGGGAGTCTCTGTCGTTGGAAGCGGCTTTGCAGGCGCATCGGGAACTGATGTTCGGGAAGTGGGCAGGGGAGGCTGGACTTTCGGATTCGGAGCGTAAGCAGGCTCTCAAGGTGCTGGAAGAAGAGGATGCAATTTTGCCGCGAGCGACGGTGCTGCGCTGCCGGGTGCGTTATTTTACGGATGGGGCGATACTAGGGAGTCAGGAATTTGTGCACGGGTTTGTCGCAGCATGGCAACTGAAGCAGCAGCGAAAATATCCGCCGAAGCCCCGCTTATTGCGTGGTGCGAACTGGGGCGGTCTGGTGACGATGCAAGGATTGCGGAAGCAAGTTTTCGGGTAGTTCACATCCGTCTGAGATTAAAGCCTTACTGGCCTGGTGGAATCCCGTCTGTTCGACAAGAAGTTGTTTTGATGACACACAGGGTTCATCGCGCTTGCCTTGTTGGTTTAGTGAATCATATTGCATCGCCTAATAGACATTATGGTAGAACCAATTTCCAATCCCAAAATCCTGGTGATCGACGACGATGACGATCTACGCTACTCCTTGAAGCGTGTTTTCTCGAGCAAGAGCTATGATGTTTTTGAGGCAGCTAGTGGGGAAGCTGGGATCAAGATTGCTGAGGCAGAAAAGCCGGATGTGATTCTTCTGGATAATCGGATGGGTGGGATGAGCGGCATTGAGGCACTGCAGCATTTGCGCGGGATTAATCCCAATACCATGATTATTCTGATGACAGCCTATGGGACGACTCAGACAACGATCGAGGCGATGAAATTCGGGGCCTTCGACTACATCATGAAACCCTTTGATCTGAAGAAAATCCTTTCGATCACAGAAGCGGCGGTTTCGGCTTCAAGCGATCTTGTGCGTGCCAATAAGGGGGGCGTCAAGGGCGGCATCAGCCAGGAGGATGTGGACGGGGGGATCATCGGCAGTTCCGCCGCCATGCAGGATGTTTTTAAGATGATCGGGCAGGTTGCCGCCAGTGAGGTGACCGTCATGATTACCGGCGAAAGCGGGACGGGGAAGGAGTTGATCGCGCGTTCTATCTACCAGAACAGTCTGCGTTCGCAGCAGCCGTATATCGCGGTGAACTGTGCGGCTATCCCTGATAATCTAATTGAGAGCGAACTCTTTGGGCATGAAAAAGGTTCGTTTACGGGTGCGACGAACCAGCGAATCGGCAAGTTTGAACTCTGTGATGGCGGGACCATTTTTCTCGATGAGATCGGTGATATGGCACTCGCGACGCAGACCAAAATTTTACGTGCTTTGCAAGAAGGCGAGATTCAGCGGGTGGGCAGTAGCAAAACGATCAAGGTGGATGTTCGCATGCTGGCTGCCACCAACAAGCCCCTGGAGAAGATGGTCAAAGACCAGACTTTCCGTGAGGATCTCTACTATCGACTGAATGTCGTGCGCATTCAGTTGCCGCCCTTGCGCGACCGGATGGAAGACGTTCCCTTGCTGGTGGATTTTGCCCTCAAGCGACTCGCGCAAGATCGAAAAGCTCAGGTTAGTTCCATCTCACCCGAGGCGCTGGTGATTTTAATGAAGTATGACTGGCCTGGCAACGTGCGTGAACTTGAGAACGCAATTTACCGGAGTGCGGTTATGGCTCAAAGCGACACGATTTTGATCAAGGACTTGCCTAGAGACATCTTAACCGCGGTGGGGGCGGAGATTCCTGTGGGTAAATCCCTTGCGCAGGCCGACAAGGTAGTGGGCAACGCGCAACCAGTTGCAGCGGGCGAAGTTGAGCATGAGGGAGACCCACTTGTGCTGGGAGTCCCCGCAGGGAATGCCTTCGATGCCGTATATCAAGTGCTGCGATCGGATAAGGGGAACAATATCCTAGAGCATGCGGAGCAGGAACTTATCCAGCGTGCACTGCAAGAGATGGATGGGAAGCAAGTCAAGGCGGCCGAGATATTGGGGATGACGCGGGCAACTTTGCGTAAAAGAATGGATCGATACGGTCTGAACTCCTGAACATTTTTTACTACTACCTGTCCCAATTCGTTCCGAAGGAACATTGACTTCTTTTAGCTCGATGCATTCTGGTCCCTACATTATTTCAATTATCCCTATTATGAATAAAATAAAAATCCGCCGATTCTCTTGCTTCGCGCTCTTTTGTATCGCGCCTTTATTATTGGCTGAAGAAGCCGCACCCGCTGTAGGTAAAACTATCGAAAGTCCGGCCGAGACTACGGCCCCTGCGGCTGAGTTATCTGAAGGTGAGCTTTACGATATGCTTGGCTATCTGACTGCGCTCGGAGGTGGAGTCAGCTCGCTGCAGCTCGACGAGGCTGGGATTAAAGCGTTGGCTGACGGCCTGCACCAGGCGTTGAGCGGCGAACTTAACATCATGTCGCTGCCACAAGAAGAGGTGGAAGCCGCGTTTAGTGAGGCGCAAGCTCGCGCCGAGGCAGTGCAGGCCTCCAGCGAGGACTTGCCGAGTTTTTCGGCGGGTGCACTGGAAAAAATCGGCGTGGTAATGTCCATGCAATCCGGCGTCCAGCAATTGGGCTTCGGTGCAGACGAGGCGGATGCCATACGTGATGGCTTTATCAAGGGTGCACGTGCCACAGAGATGGATCCCGCTATCCAAGCAAAGATGCCTGCCTTCCAGGCTTTTATTCAGGGACGTATGAAAGCCGCGGAGGCTGCTTTAGAGGCCGGGCAGGCAAAGAAGCGTGAAGCTGAGATGTCGGAATTTGAAACAGTTGCTGATGAGTGGAGCAAAAAAGCGAATATCAATGTAGTGCTGGAAACAACGCAGGGTAAGGTTGAGATCGAACTTTACCCGCAGCACGCGCCGCTGGCAGTGGCGAACTTTGTGGGACACATTGAGAGTGGATACTATGACGGTCTGATCTTTCACCGTGTCATCGATGGCTTCATGATTCAAGGGGGAGATCCCCTTGGCACAGGCACAGGCGGGCAGTCTATTTGGGGCAAGCCGTTCCCGGATGAATTCACCGAGGAACTGCGCTTCGATAAAGTGGGCATGCTCGCGATGGCGAACTCTGGCCCGACCACTAACGGTAGCCAGTTTTTTATAACTACCAGCAAGCCGAATTGGTTGAACGGTAAACACACCATCTTCGGTGTGGTCGTGGATGGCTACGACAACGTAGTCAAACTCGAGAAGACCGAAACCGGCGCTCGGGATAAACCCGTCGAGACGCAGAAGATCGATAAAGCCTATATCAAAGAGTAGTTAATTTAAGGGTTTATGTCAAAAGGGTGGAGCTGGGGCTTCACCCTTTTTTATTGGCCTTTCGCGGGGTCCCCGCCCAAGGGCACAGCTTTTACACTTTGCGGATCCAGCAGATCGGCATGGTAGGGCTTGTGCAGTTGCCAGCCGGCCCGGTAGGGAGCACCATGGGCTTTTACCCAATCTGTGACCGCATTCAGGATTGCGCCGTCCTTGCGCTGCGACCATTCAGGATGTAGCCATGTTGGGCGGGAGTGGGGAGCGGCAAACAAGGCACAGTATTCCTCGATTGCGCGCGGCGAATCGACGATGATCTTGAATTCATCCGCGCGGGAAAGGTTGGCATCGAGTGGCAGCTTCCAGCGTTTTGGGCTCAGGGTGATCCAGTCGAACTCGCCCCTGATTGGAAAGGCGCCGCTGGTTTCAAGGTGTGCTTTCAGCCCGCGGGCGTGCAGCGCATCGACCAGTGGGCTCAGGTCGTGGACAGTGGGCTCGCCGCCGGTCACAACCACGAATTCGGCCTGAGTGGCTGCCGCTGCAGTGGCCAATTCTTCGGCGGCAACGCGATTGACTTTTTGCGGCACATAATCCGGGTGCCAAGTGCCGGCCGAGTCACACCAAGGGCAATGCACGGGGCAGCCGAAAGTGCGGATAAAATAGGCCGCTTTACCGGCATGAATCCCTTCGCCCTGAAAGCTGTAGAACTGTTCGTGAATCGGCAGCATGGTCGTTGCGTTAAAATACAGAATAATTTACGGTAGAATGATCAGTTCGAAAATTGGGCCGAGTTCTTTGAGTCCTCCTCGATCTCCACCGAAGTGATCCATGCTCGCTCGTTGCTGGCTTGCCGCACCATCGGATTGAATACCTCGTAGAGGTGCTGCGCGAGGCCTTCGCAGGAGCAATTGGGGAGCACATAGGCTTTGAATAGTGCCCCGTGGGTAGCCAGTAGTGGCTCACGGGCTGGGTCATCTTCGTTAAAGAGGCAGGCGTGGTCGAGATGGGCCGTGATCCAGTCTTTGAGGTAAGAGAGTTTCCCGAAATCTACCACAAAGCCGTTGGCATCAGTTTCCTGGCAGGCGAAGGTCAAGGTAATTGTCCAGTTGTGGCCGTGGATCAGCGCACAATGACCGTCGTGTAAATGCTGGCGGTGGGCGAAGGGTATGTCGCGATAGCTTTTCTTGCAGGTGAGCATGGCGGTTGAAGGTGGGGGGAGGTGTGAAGGTGTGAAGGTGGGGAGGTGTGAAGGTGTGAAGGTGGGGTTCGTCAGGTTTCAGCGCTTATTCCTCTAGCAGGTGCCAGTTGTTGGCGCGGAGGGTTGCGACTGCGGGTGCATTGTCGGCGTAATCGGTCGGGTCGTTCACGCCTGCTAAATCAAAGGCTTCGCGGCGTTCGATACAGGTGCCACAGCGGCCGCAGTGTGTGTGGCCACCTTTGTAGCAGGACCAGGTTTGCTTGAAAGGCACGCCGAGCTCGGTTCCACGGCGCACGATATCAGCCTTAGTCCAGTCGACAAAAGGGCGATAGAGTTCGATCCGGCTCCAGTCGCAGAGCGCCATGGCTCGCGCCATCGCGTCGGCAAATTCATTGCGGCAGTCGGGATAAATCGCGTGGTCGCCGCTGTGCGCGGCATAGGCCACCTGTTGCGCACCGATGGATAGCGCATGGCCGGTGGCGAGAGCCAGCAGGATCATGTTTCGATTTGGCACCACCGTGGTCTTCATGTTTTCCTGGGTGTAATGGCCCTCGGCCACCGCAACCTCTGGGGAGGTCAGGCTACTGCCGGCAAGGAGCGGTTGTATCGCAGATAGGTCCGCCACTTGGTGTACCAGCTTGAGTCGGGCGCAGATTTGTGAGGCGTAATCCAGTTCGCAGGCGTGGCGCTGGCCGTAGTTGACTGACAGTGCGCCCAGCGCATGGCCCGCCTGATGTAGGTGGTACAGTAGGACGGTCGAATCGAGACCACCCGAGTAAATGACGAGAGTTTTCATGAATTCAGTGATTGGCCACTTGGCAGGCCCTGGGAATTCGTTAGCAGGGCACTGGATGCGAAAACTTGATTTCCGTAGTTGTAAGCGCAAGTTTAAATCGAGTTTTTCGCGTTGACCTACCCTCAACGCTCGAAAAACTCCTCAACTTTAAGCTCCTGTAGTTCAATGGATAGAGCAGTGGTCTCCGAAGCCGCAAATCTGGGTTCGACTCCAGCGGGAGCACCAGGCTTTGTCTGATGCACAGCGAAGCTCCGAAGCCTGTTCCGGCTTGCCTGAGGGAAGATGGGCTTTTCAGTCCTCCCCTTTTGAACTACGCCCGGGCAAGCTAGCCTGCGCGGGAGCGGAGCAACAACTGAAGGCTGTCACGCCGGAGCCTGCACAATCAGAATCCAGCCCTCGCGTCCTCACGGATACATGTGTTTCTGGCTTGAAAGGAGCGGGGGAGGGGCCACTTTGGATAGTTTTCAAGTATTCCTGCTATGTCTGAGATCGCTAAAGCCTACGAACCAAAAGAAGTCGAAGCAAATTGGTATGCCAAATGGCTTGAAGCCGGGTGCTTCAAGGCGGTGGCCGACTCCGAGCGCGAGCCCTACGCGATCATGATTCCCCCGCCCAATGTGACTGGCATGCTGCACATGGGGCACGTGTTGGACAACACATTGCAGGACATCTTTGTCCGCCGCGCCCGACTGGAGGGTAAAGCGGTGCTGTGGCAACCGGGCACCGATCATGCCGGTATCGCGACTCAGACCAAGGTCGAGAAGCAGCTCCGTGAATCGGAAGGAAAGACTAAATATGATCTCGGTCGTGATGCATTCCTAGAAAAGGTTTGGGACTTTCGCGAAGAATCCGGCGGCGTGATTCTGAACCAACTCCAGAAGCTGGGTGCGTCCTGCGACTGGGATCGCACCAGTTTCACACTCGATGAGGACTACTCGAGGGCGGTGTTGTCCGCGTTCGTTAAACTTTACCAGCGCGGCTACATTTACCGCGGGCTCCGCATGGTCAACTGGTGCCCTGCAACGCATACCGCGATCTCTGACGAAGAGGTTAATATGAAGCCGCAAAACGGCTACTTCTATAAAATGCGCTACGAGTTGGTGGAGCCGGACGGGGAGCGCACGCACCTGGAAATTTCCACCACCCGTCCGGAGACGTTGATGGGTGACTCGGCAGTTGCCGTGCATCCTGAGGACGAGCGTTACAAGCACCTCATCGGGAAAACCGTCTGGCGGCCATTCCCGCAGGCGGAGATTCCGATTATCGGGGATGAGTATGTGGACCGCGAGTTCGGCACCGGTTGCCTGAAGGTCACGCCTGCCCACGACAAGAACGACTTCGAGATTGGGCAGCGCCACGACCTCGAAATCATCGAGGTGATCGACCACGACGGAAAGCTCAACCATTTGGCCGGTGAGGTCTTCGATGGCATGGACCGCTTCGAGGCCCGTAAGGTGGCTGCTCAAAAGCTGGAAGAACTGGGGCTGCTGATTGAGCGCGAGCCCTACCAGAATACCGTCGGCTTCTCCGAGCGCGGCGATGTGCCGATTGAGCCGCGCCTCTCCGAGCAGTGGTTCCTTAAATACCCGAAGGTTGAGGAAGCCAAGCGCGCGGTCGAAACCGGGATTATCAAGTTTCACCCCGAACGCTGGAAAAAGACCTACCTGCATTGGCTGAATGGGATTCAGGACTGGTGTATCAGTCGCCAACTCTGGTGGGGGCACCGTATCCCGGTTTGGTATAAGAAGGGGCTGGCGATCAACGAACTGGATTTTAAAAATCCGGCGCATGTCCACGTCTCAGTCGATGGACCGGCCGATCCTGATAATTGGGAACAGGAAGACGACGTGCTCGATACCTGGGCCTCCTCGTACCTCTGGCCGATGGCCAACCTCGGCTGGCCCGATCCCGATGCCGATCAGCAGCAGGAACTCGACTACTGGTATCCCACCTCCACGTTGGTGACCGGGTTCGATATCATCTTCTTCTGGGTGGCTCGGATGATTATGGCCGGCCTCGAACTTTTCGGGGAGGATAAAGCAAGCCTGACCGACGAGGAAATCGCGGCACGCATCCCCTTTAAAAACGTTTTTATCCACGGCTTGATTCGTGATGAGCAAGGTCGAAAGATGTCCAAGTCGCTCGGCAACTCACCCGATCCGCTCCTCCTGATTGAGAATTACGGTGCCGATGGACTACGTTTCGGAATTTGTAATATCGCGCCGACTGGCTCCGATATTCTCTTCTCCGAAGAGCGTATCCAGATCGGACGCAACTTTTGCAACAAACTTTGGAATGCTTCGCGCTTTCGCCAGATGTCCGGTCCGATGTCTGACAACTCCAGCCTCGCCGCAATCCACGGCCGCATCGATCCGGGTCTGCTGGATGACTACGACCACTGGATTTTGGCACGACTCGCCGAAGTCACGAAGAATGTGGAGAAGTGCTTCACCCAATACGACTTGGCCCCGCTGACCCACCACATCTACGGCTTCTTCTGGAGCGACTTCTGCGACTGGTATGTGGAAGCCTCCAAAGGGAAGCTAAGGGGCAGCGAAGCCGAGCGTGATAACTGCCTCGCGATACAAGACCTGGTGCTGCGCCAAGTGCTTCAACTGGCGAATCCCGTCATCCCACACATTACCGAAGAACTCTGGGCCGGTCTCGGCTATGCGGCGAATGAGCCGTTTATTCAAAACGCCAAACTCGCGGATTCCGCAGAGATACTCGCCAGCTTATCCGCCGATCAGAGCGCGGTGGAGCGCGTAGCTAATCTGCAGG
>Ga0136589_1000783_pt1 | contig 15151 bp, 15 predicted proteins | sample AntRauMFilla3764_FD_104640 | JGI IMG/M metagenome (GOLD analysis project Ga0136589, IMG submission 104640) | Saline lake microbial communities from Rauer Islands, Antarctica - Metagenome Filla 3 #764 | ecosystem: Environmental > Aquatic > Non-marine Saline and Alkaline > Saline | place...
CCCCGCGGCGACCGACACGTGCGGGTACTCCGGATGCGTGTCGAGGTAAAAATGACCGTCGACCGAGCGGGTGACGATACAGGTCGCGAGTCGCATCGTCGGCCCGTCGGCGCTCGGGAAGTGGTTCCGCGTGAGTTCGCGAAGCAGTTCCTCGTCGCGAATCGTCGGCTCGGTGTCCCACTCGTCGGGATCAATACGCTCCGCGATGTCGGGTGACCGGCCGAACTTGAATCCCGGCCGCTCGGAGACGGGGAAGCCGTAGAAGTTCCCCTCGGGGACGTCGACGCTGAAGACCGGAAACCGCTCCGGCGTGAACTGCGCCGGTTCTTCGGGGTGAAGCCACGCCATGACGCGCCGTTGCGGATCGAGTGCGCCGTCGAGGATGTCGAGGTGCTGCCCGGCCCACGCCCCCGCGGCCATCACGAGATTGTCGGCCTCGTACTCGTCGCGGTTCGTCCGAACGGTGACTCCCGCCTCTCGAAGGGTCACGTCCTGAACCGATTCACGGGCCCGCACCGTGGCACCATGGGTGTGCGCTTGCGTCACGTGCGTGGAGACGGCGCGCTCACACGCGAGGAACCCGCCATCAGGTTGATAAACGCCTTCGTGGCCCGCCGGGAGGTCGTACCCCGGGAACCGTTCCGTCAGCGCTCGACTGGTCAGCACCTCGTGTTCGAGGTCGTGAGCCACGCACGACGCGGCGGCATCAGAGACTTTGTCGCCGTCAGCGGGACCGGCGTGCACCGACCCGGTGCGCGTGAGGAGCGTTCGCCCCGACTCGGCCTCCAACTCCCGCCAGAGTTCGCCGGCACGCTTTGCCAGCGGGACGTACTCGGGGTGTTCCGGCTGTGTGAGCCGGAAGATGCGGGTGTCGCCGTGAGAGGAACCGTGCGTGTGCGGAACGTCGTACCGTTCGAGACCGAGCACGTCGACCCCCCGCTTCGCGAGGTGGTAGACGGCCGCACTCCCCATCCCGCCCACACCGACGACGATAGCGTCGTATGCGTTTCCCATGGAGATACGTGTTCAGGGGCTGCGTAAAGCGTTTTTGCGGCTGACGACGCGTCGCTTCGGTCGTCGGACTCGGCCGACGGTCGACCGGGAACGGCCGACGCGGTGCGTCACCGGTCGACATTCATTTGCCCGTGACCGGCGTACAGTCGGCGTCAAATGTCCTGCCGTGATGTGGAACTCGTCCTCGAAACGTGGCAACTCCGTGCGTCGCTGCTCCCGCGTGTTTCGCCGAGCGGTTGGACGACGACCGACCGACTCCGTGCAGCGGTGTGTCTCGCGGTGCCGTGCGTGGTCGACGGCGTCGAGCGCATCGACCCGTTCGAGGGACCGACGACCGAGCGCGAGCGGTTCGACGCGACGGTGACCGCGGCGTCAATCGATCACGAACAGGTCCGGGTGGTGACGCCGGTGTCGGGAGCCGACGCCGACGCGTCCGAGGGCGTCGAGACGAGCGACGCGCGCGGCGACGACTTCGAGGAAACGACGGAGCAGTTCGACCTCGACGAGGCGCTCGACCGCCTGTGACGCTCCCGGCTCCGTGGACTGACCCCTATCCGGTTCGGAGCGTCGTTATTGGCGGTTCAACTGGATACTGACGACCGTCCCGGTCGGGTCGTTGTCGGTGACCTCGAGTGCGCCGTCGTACTGGTCGACGAGCGAGGAGACGAGGCGGAGGCCGATACCGTGTTCCTTGCCCGCACTGTCTTTGAGGCCGTCTTCGGACGGGCCAGCGACCGTCTCCCGAATCGCTGCCGGCAGCCCGGGCCCGTTGTCTGCAACCTTGACGGTGACCGTGTCCGCCGTCGTCGACGTCGACACCACGACGGTCGGGGTCGCAGAATCGTTATGGACGACGGCGTTCGCGAGGACGTTTCGAAACACCGAAGAGAGAAACTCGTTGGCTCGGACCGTCACGTCCGGAATCTCGCCGTCGACCGTGACGGTCGCGTCCGAGTATATCCTCCGAACCTGGTTGAGTTCCGTCTCTAGGCTCGCTCTGAGGTCGAACGATTGGAGCGAAATCTCGTTGTTATTGGCGAGCGCTTCCGCGACGACGTGGGCTTCTTTCGTGATTTCGACGACCTCTTGGCTGCTTTCGAGGATCTTTTCGAGGTTGTCTCTGTCCTCGCCGTCGACGGAGTCGGTGAGCAGTTCGGCGAACCCCTGTACGAGCACCATCTTGTTTCGAATGTCGTGGCGAATGATGCGGTTCAAGACCTCCCACTCCGTGTTACGTGATTCGAGCGCCTGCTTCTGTTTGGCGATCGTTTCACGTCCTCTGAGCGCCCGCTTCGTGAGCGCGATATCACGGCACAGCTCTTCGAACAGTTTGCGCTCGCTGAAGTCGAAGGCGTACGGCCGTTGTGCGTACACGGTCAACACGCCGTCCAGAGTACCGGTTTCGTGGTCGAAGATCGGAAACGCGGCGACGGAGTCGAACCCCTGCTCAAGGGCGTACTTCCGCCACGACCCCTTTTTGGTTGGAGAGTAGATCGTCTGGACGACGCACGGTTCCTCGTTCCGGGCGGCCTCGACCGCCGGCGGGTGCTCGGCTTCGGGGTCGATGCCGGTGACGGCGAGGTCCAACCGCGCGATGTGGTCTTGGCCCCCGCTGGCGACAGATTCCGGAACGACCCTGCCGCTCGCCTCGTCGTAGCGACCGATCCAAGCGAACTGATAGGGAGCGGACGCAGTGATGACGCGACAGATCGAATCGTAAAGGTCCGGAACGGTCTCCGCTCGGCTCACTGCCTGCGTCGACTCTTGGATCGTCTGAATGATCCGGTTTTTCTCGTCGAGGTACTGCGCGTACAGGTCACGGGCGGTGATGTCACGGAAGAGAGCGATGACCATCGGGTGCGTCTCTCCGTTCTGTACCGGTGCCATTCGCGCCTCGAACGAGTGTGCGCCGACTTCGGTTTCGATGATGAATGTGCTCGTCTGGAGGCTCTCCGTCTTGAGCGTCTGGTCGATTTGACGCTGCAGCGTCGCGGCGGTCTGTTCTCTGAACACCTCCTCGACCGTCTTCCCCACCGCGTTCCTGAAATCATCGACGAGCAAGACGTCGATTTCGGGGCCGGCAAACGTTCTGATAACGGTGCCGGCCTCGTCCAACACAAACCCCGTGTCGGGGAACGCGTTCTCGAACGCGTCGAGTAAGTTTGTGTTTTTTGAATCTTTCATACAGCACTGTCGTCTCCGTTGTTTAATGCGGTTTTTATTAGTGAGATGTCATTTATAGGACGTACAACTGGAGAGCGGAAGCGGCGTCGAGCGAGCCCCACCGGCTGTAGACGATGTTTTTCCCGACGACTTCGCGCTGTCCATGATCACAACGACGAGTCAGCGGGTCAAGCGGCCGGACAAATCGGAGACGAATTCGGAAAATGGCCGATCGGACTGGGAAGTCGATGGCGCGGCGACGACGGCAAAAGGATGCTCCGGCTGGGATTCGAACCCAGGTCATTGCCGTGAGAGGCCGTCCTCTTATCGAAAACGGACTCGGCCGATGTGAGCACCAATCTACCTTGCAACCCCGCGATTTGGCTGCTACTACCTTCTTTTAGTGCCTCTACCCACATAAAACCCGAGATGGTTGCCCGCCGGGCAACCCCGATTCGGAGGACTCAACGCGCGGGTAGCTGGGCAAAGCCATCGTCCACGGGTGGTATGTGAGACCACCTTATCGACGATCAAGCGCCCCCCAACAACGCCGTGCATGCGCGAACTGAGATGGTGAACTTCGAGAACTTGTTTGTATATGTGCGACTCTGCTCACCAACAGGGTGGACGGAGCCGCTGGAGCTGACAGCTGCATTGGCAGCATTCTCGGAGTATACCTGGTTAGACCGTGGAGACCTGATTCTTGAAGCACTCATGGATCTCATCGAAGAGGAGATGGACGCGGACACCGATTCGCTGAGCAAGGAGAGACTCTTCGAGAAGGTCCAGACCCGCGGAATCGATGAAAGCACTGCTCGATTTTCCCTCGACCAGTTGGGGACAACGGAGAAATAGACCAGTCCGAGGATACCGTAGTTCTGAACTGAATCTCAACATCAAAGAAATCAACTAGATTGAACGGATGTGTGTCGTGAGCCAAGACGATAATTAGTCTCTGAGGAAGAGGCCTGTTGGATCTTGCGCCCAGCAAACTTTCCTGCCGGTAGTTTATTCATTCAGCTCTTCTAGATCGTCTTCTAACTCTGCAAGTTCTGCATCGAGTTCCTTGTCAGTGCGGCCCTCATTGATTTGATCCTCGGGTTCTTCGGGGGTAGCGTCCTGATCGCGGTGGTGACCGAACATCCGATCTACTTGATTGAGACTAGAGACGTACCGTCGGATGTCTTCCCGTTCGCTCAGAGCGTAGTAGTACCCGTCGTCCGTTTTCCCGATGTAACCGTCGTCATAGAGACGTTTGAGTGTGGTTGTCGCGGTCCCGCGGGGAATGTCGAGGGTTTCCTTGAGGTCCTGCGGGGAGTATCCCCACTTGGGATTTTGGTACAGGTACGCCACGATGTCTGACTTCGTGGTACCTGGCCGAAGGTTGAGCTCGGAGTCGTAATCTTCGAGGAGCACTGGCATAGTGTACCCGAATGTAGTCGATTGTAGCAAAAGTGTGTTTTGGTCAGTTTGCAACTCTACCTAACGCCTTTTTCAAGGAGAAAGATGTGGAACTAATGAATTTCAACAGGTATATAATAATCTTGAGTTTACAGGAGATTCGCTGCTTGTCGCTTCAGTTCGTCTGTCGGGTGGACGTAGCAGGCGGCAGCAGCAGTACTCTTTTGTCGCAGCGTGTCTGCCACGAGTTTCAGATCCTGGTACTCGTCATAGACGTACGTCCCGACATAATGGCGGAAGGAGTACCAGACTAGCTTCCGGTCTCGGTGACTAATCCCTGACTCTTCAATGAGATTGTCGAGGAGATCGTTGAGTGGGTCAGAACTGTAGGGGTTCCCCTTCCGGGTCAGCCACATCTCCGACCGAGAGTCGTACTTCTCCATGTTCGATCGCTGCTCAAGCCAGTTATCGAGTGCCATCGCCGCGTCCTGGTTAAGTGTCTGTTCCCATTCTTCATTGTTCTTGACGGCATACTCGCCAGGAATGACGATTTTCTGTTCGTCAGGGAAGTACCAGTCTACCTGCATGCGGCCTATCAGGGCGGGCCGCCAGCCAGCGCATTTCGTGGACCCAACGATTGAGGGGATCTTCCAGTCCTCGTTGACGCGGTCCCAATCAGCGGGGACGACATCGTCCATTGGTTTCCCTAGTTCCTGTGCGAGATAGCGCTTCCATCGATGACGCTCCTCTGGTGAGAGGTTGTTGTAACTGGGTATCGTCTTATAGTCAAGCGAAGTCTCCCATAGGAGTTGAGCCTCCGACCGGCTGAATGGGTCTGCATTGTTCCGTGGCAAGTCGCCTTCAGAGAAAGAGACAGAACACTCCCAGTCTTCGTTCTCGAAGGCAAACCAGTTTGCAAGGGCATCGCTGATCTTCCGCTTACTGTTCCCCGAATAGGGCTCTCCGTCGTCACGAGCGATATCATTCTTTTTGAGAGCGTTCATCGCCACGTCAGCCTGTTCCGGGTCAAGTGCCGTAGTGAACCCATCGTTTTCCCAGACCCACTCGATGATGGTCAGTACACGCGAGACACGAGTTGGGACAGATCCTTCTGCATAACCGACGCCCTTGACGGGATCTTTCGCCTCAGTCTGGAGGTATTCGGAGAACCGGGATATTTTCTCCTCAAAAATCACGCGCTGACGCTGATTAAGTGCATCTAGAAGATGGGAGTGTTTGCCTCCGCTTTGAGATCGGCTCACTAGCCCCACCTCCCAGCGGTGGTCCACCGATATAGTGGAGGAGTTGTTGCAACCGAACTGGTTTGAATGAGGGATATACCTCCCAGATCGGGGAGCGTTGAGTCCGTGTTCCAACTGTGCATTGATCGGTTCGCAGAATTAAAATAAACAGGCCGGTATAAACCCTCGTCCTCAGAGGGGGTGCGAACTGCGGTTGGCTGTCATCAGCGGAAGCGTGGAGTATTCTGGTACTTCGAACATCAAAGTTCCCCGCTTAACCTACGATCACAGGTCCTCTTCGGAACTGTAGAGGAAAGCTAGCGTACTAAGAAATGAAATGGAATATGTAGAACCGGGTTCGGGAACGGTATAGTTCTACAACTCGGAGGTATCGTCGTACTTGCTTGACGACGGGCACAAGATGAATCCAGCGGCGAGCATGCTGACCCCAAGCGTACTGGTCCGCAAATGGAGCGTTGTGAGTATGAAGACATACAGACCGGGTTGGTGTCTCGGTGAGTGATTCCCCTTGTCACACGCACTCTTGGTACGAAAGAGATCGCAGAGTCATAGCAGGGATGACCACAACCATGCGAGACGTGACCAGAGATCAGGATCCAAGGACAGTTATTCTATTTCCTGCTCTTTTGAGACCTTTTCACGCTTTTGAGACGTTCTATCGAACCCGCCATTTCCCGCGCCAATTCATCAATCGATAATGACGGCCTAAGATTGTCTTTTGGTACGTCTTCACAACTTTTGAGTCGTTATCGAGGGACCTAGCGATTTTTCGCTTCAAACGACACCATCTTTGCATGCTTAGACAGCCTCTATACCATCCAAACGTCTCAAATACTCCTTAGGATTTGTTATACCAGGCCCAGATCCCCCGATCACATCCACATACATGTGGCCCTGTGAGCACGGTGTTGTCCGCCTCCTTGTGGTGGTTGGGTGAGTGATTGTGTTGGTGCTGTGTCGTCGGTGGACTACCGCTGGGTGGCGGGGTGAAACGTATGGGTAGAGCGTGTGGTAGGGTGGTGAGTTTTAGAGGTGGCCGACGACTTTGTGTCGGTGAGCGTCGGTTTCCGGGTTGAGCTTTGCGTTGGGGAGAGAGCGAAACGTGTGGAGTGTTTCGAAATTGTTTCCGAGGAAGCCTTCGGTTTCCAGTTCTCGTTTCCAGTTTGCGCGGCCATAGGCGTTAGGGGAGGAGTCGGGGAAGGTAGTGAAGTCGAGACAGCCGGGGTCGTTGGCGCGGCGCATGACTGTCCAGAGGTGTGTGCTGTTCGGGGTGACGAACCATGTTTCGAGGGAGTTCGTGAGTGCGGTGAGTTTCTGCACGCATCGTTGTGTTTTCTTGGCGGAACCGGATGCTGTTTCGATGCCGGCAGCGTATTTCGGTGTTGTGTCGTTGAAGGCGATGACGTCTATGCGTGTTGAGAAGAGGTCGTTGTCGGCAAGGGCTGGTTCACATCGGGTGCCGCGTAAGCGCCAGAGGTCATAGTACCGGATGACGCGTGTTACGTCTGGTTTTGCGGCGAGTGCGGCGGCGCAGCGGTCGATGCCTTTCCGGTGCACTGCTTTTTCGGCTGGTGTTTTTTCGCCGTATCCGTCGTGTGAGATGTTTGTGACGCCGAGTTCGCGGCGTTTGTCGGCTGGGACGGTGTAGAGGAGTCCGGTGCCTTCGTCGTGGTATTCTAACCAACCGTGGTTGCGTAGTTTTGCTTCGTTAACGTTGAGTTCGGTTCCAGTGTCGTCGTATCGTAGTGGCCGCATGCTGCGGGTCAGGGACGCGTCGTCGAGTTGCCGCTCCATGGCTAAGCTAATGCGGGTGAGGAAAACGAGCTCGTCATGCGTGAGGCGAGGATATGAGTCGGGGTCAATGCGTGGGGTGACGTCGTGACTGGAGGTGACTGTTTGAGGAGTTGTAACTGCGGTTCGCTGAGCGCGTGCAGCGTGGGTTTCGTATGCGGTTGCCTGTTTGGGCGTCAATGCTTGTGGGAGGAATGGATTGATTCGGTGAGAAAGGGGATTAGCACCTTGTTTTTGGGCTGGGTCGGCGTGGCGTTGTTTGGCGAGTGTTGCGCGGTAGCAGTCCCATGGGGCGACTGGTGGGATTGGGTGATACGGGGTTCGTTTGGGTTGGGGGATAACACAGACTGGGCCGTTCACGTCGGGATGCTGGCCGAGTTTGATATTCGTGTCAGTAGCGGCTTCAAGCGCATTTTGCAGCGTGGTTTCCGTCCTAATGTCGTTCCCGGGCCGGTGAGGTGCTGGGAAGAACGTCCGGACCCGGTCGAACAGCATGTCCAGTGGGAGTGCGAGGTCAAAGCCGAGATCCGGGCTTGCGCGGATACAGTCAACAACGGTGAGGAGGCGTTTGTCTTCGAGTTGTAAGGGACGGTTCGTGAGGGATTGATTGGTGCGGAGTTCCCAGTCACGTTTCGGGTTTTCGGTGCCGCTGGTTCCGTAGTACGGGGTGTAGATCGTGTTATTCCGCTCGAAGCGCCCGTAAATATCGTCATCGACGCGCGGTGTCGCTGTGACAAGCCGGGCAACATCGGTCGGGTGGACGGTGTTGAAGGCGATGTTGACGATCTTCGCCCAAGCGTGCCAAGCGTATTCGGCGAGGTGGAGTCGGAACTGCGCTTGCGGAATAACGAGGCCACCGCCGGTGACTTGCGGGTCGTCGAAGCGGTCCTTGTATGCGTAGCCAACGTGACTAGCGGTTTCTGGGAGGAGTTGGCAGCACCGCGAGATGTGATCGGTTGCAATTCGGACGTCGCCAGTGTCTGTTATCTCGACGCGGTCAGCGTATCGTCGGTGGATGGTTTCTGTATCGGTGTCGGCGTACGTTTGGTATGCTGTCTTAGTTGTCGGATCGGCGTGGTTGGGTGCGAGTAGTACTGCTGCGATTTCGGCTTGTAATCCGGCTGGCAGGGTCTGTTCGAAAAAGTCAGTGAGAGTAGCGATGTAGTACTCGCGCGCGTTGCGTTCGAACCATGTCAGGCCCGGATGTTTCAGCAGTGGGTGGTGCAGCATGCGTCGTTCGGCGCTCCCTGCTGGTTCCCGTTGCTCGTATGACGTGTCCACGAGTGGGTTTGCGCGTCGTATTCGAAGCGGTGCGAGTGCTGCGAACGTCAGGAATTCCCGGATAGCTTCAATGCCATCAGCAGCGCGTGGTGTGATTGTCACCGTGTCAAGCGCGGCTTGGACGTACTGTTCGAACCCGTCTGGGTTCTTGACGATTCGTTCTGGTGCGGACTGGATGAGGGTTTGAAGCGTGGCTTGTGGGCAATCTAACGGAAGGTACGCTGCCCTGACTGCGTCCCGCGGATTGTCGGCCGAGTTCATTGGCCTGTCGTCACCTGGGAGAATCGATCCGGGAGCACATCGACTGGCGTGACGATGTCATCGATGAGTTGCTTACCTGTGATGAACCGGACATAGTCCAGTTCCGGGACGCGAGCAGTGAACTCTTCGTTGACCGCTTGGATGCTCGGCTGACGCGCATAGTACTCGCTCGTCTCATCGATCGGTGCCACAGCTGTATCCAGCAATTCGGATGCATCCAACTCGTCGAGAACTTGATATATCTCTTTTCGGCTACGAACGACAAGAAGTGCTGTTGCTGTGGTCGTACGGATCTGGTTAAGTTTCGTGAAGAGCGTGTCGTACGTTTCACCGCCAAGGACACAGCCGATGACTGCGACTTCAGACTGGGGTTGATCGGTGAACCCGGCGAAATCGAACATCGTCACGGTACTGGTCACGGGGTCCTCGCTCGGAGACGGCGTGTCACCGGGTGTCTGCTGAGGGATACCCATCATGTGCGGGGCGACAGCCCAGTCAATGTCGGGATGGGTTACCAGCCAGTCACGGGCTTCTCGGACAACGGTATTATGTGGTGTTTTCGCCGCGTAAAGGGCTGCTGACGGGAACCGGAGTTCATCCCATCGTGAACCGGTGTCTGCTGCGATGAAGATCCCAGCGTCCGCGACTGGCGAGGTTTTGAAGAATCGGTCTGTCACGTAACGGACTTTCGCGCGGTAAATCCGGGCCTGACTGAGCTGCGCAGCGTCGCGGATCTCTGCGGTTGTGACCGTTCCATCAAACGCAGCAGCATCGTTGCAGAACTGCTGAATTGGGATGCGAGCAGTCGTTTCTGGGTCTGTCCGAATCGGGTATCCGGGAAGGACTTGGTATTGCTGTAACCAGATGAGGTGCGTGAAGGCCTCGAATGCAGTCGGGTTACTCATCGATGGTGGGAAGTGTTCCACGAGCACGTCAACCGCAGCGGGTAAGACAGTCTCGGGCCGTACGTGATCAGTCGCCGTTCGGACTGCTTCGAGTAGCTCCCGGGCAGAGACATCCATATATGGCGGAATAACGAATCCCGTGTGGCCGTTCTGTGTGTCAGTAACGGCGGTGTTGCGTTCTCGATCAAGTCGTGTGTCCGGGTGGCAGTTCTCGACACTCGCGGTATCGCGGCTTTCAAACCCGCAGACACGGCATCTTGACTTGTCATCGTTCTTCTCAACGTGGTGATAGTCATTGAGCTGGTACTGGTCTTCGTCTGGTTCTCTGTTCATCTCGCTCGCCTCCTCGTCGGTCTCTGTCTGTTAGATCGCATTGTTATCGATACCGGCGGAAACCTAGGGTAGAAGCCCTTAGGACGCCGAGTGGTGCACAGGGAGAACAACCGGGTAAATAAAAGCCTTAGCCCGCACAGCATCACCCCTACGAACCAACCAGTACACCGCGTCTACCACAAGATCTCACAGACGATCGCCGCGCCTCAGCATTCACCATCTGCAATGCTTTCTCCAGAACCGACCAAGAAGACGCATCACCACTATTCCACGCCCAAACAATCACGAGACCGTTTCCCGGTCTCACCAACTACCCCAACGATTCCATCAGGAATCTCCTGCACCGACTACTAGCTGGAGGAAGGTCTCACAATCAATAGTAAGTATCCCTCCAACTGGGAGAACACTATTGAAACTAGCGTGAGTCCCGTAAGGTAATGGCCAACATTTGGGTGACTAACGGGACCCCTACGATGCCAGGGATTTTGAACCCGTTGACGGCTGCCTGTGATCAGGGATACGTGCCGGACGAGGTCTGGGTTCTGTCGAATCCCGGGGTCGCTGATTACGTCGCCGAGGCCACTGACCGGTTCGGGGTCATCATCGATGCGTATGGCGGAGACGCTACTGTCGCGGTGCACGATTTAGAGCACGAGACTGACTTCCGCGGGATTATCGATTTCTACCGATCTACTATCGAAGCCGCTCGGGAGAATGGCGACACGATTGCTGTGGACGTAACTCCCGGTCGAAAGTTCATGTCCGCGATAGCGTTCCAGGCGGGATTCAAGTTTGACGCTGACCACGTCTTCTACTTCCACCGGAAGGCAGGGGGATATTATGGGCAGTACTACGCCGAAATCCCGCGGACAGCGACTGATTTGATCGATTTCAAGGAGGTCCTGTGATGGAGATTGAACGTCAGCGATTAGTGGTGTTGTTGAACGCGCTATACGACCAGGGCGTCGAATCAATCGCGGTGAAACATCCATGTACAGATATCGGTGAGTTAGTGCAGATCAGGTTAGAAGATGATGGACGGGCGACGGTCCGGTTCACACAGGGGTCGATGACGTATCAGGACAACCGTGATTCGATACCGGCGAAATACGGTGAACCGGCATTCGATGACCTGCCAGATGCAGAGACGTACACGCGTGCGATGGTTGCCAGCGGTCACGTTGATCTTGCTAATCACGACGATGTCCAAGACTTCATTCGACGGTACGGGTATGCAGACCTCGAAGCCGGCAACGACCCGGTCGTTGTTGGAATGGATGCCAATATCATGCCGTGGCGGCTGCCAGAAGTACTGGGAATCGATAGTGAGACAGGTGACACTGACGACCGAGATCGACGGCCAACGAACGGGTACGCACTCGCCACGGGTGTCAAGGAAGAACTGGATTGGCATTACAAGCAGTACAACACGCACGAATTGACCGAAGCGTTCGGCGAGGAATTCACCCGTCTGGATAACCAGCCAGCCGGTTCCAATCGGGAAGGTCTCCTCGGACTCTACGAGTACCGTCGCCTACGAACCGACCGGACAGTCGATATCATCGACTGTGACACCGGTGATGAAGCGATCATCTCCGCGTACCAAGAATTCAATCAGAACAGCCGGAAGCAAGCCGTGCTGTTCAGCAATGATTACGGATTCATCGACGACAGCATCGATGCCGACGTGCCGGCACACCACGTCAAGTACCCTGTCGATATTCCGCGGAAGTCCACGGGTTCGTGGACGCAAGCAGCTGAACTACTCCACTATCTCGCAATCCTATTCGGTGTGATTCAACTCCCGAAGGTCACCGTCTACGGCGTCTGGAACGGGAAAGATGGTCGTCATTGGCAACACGAACAGCTCGATATCGACTGTCGAAGCCCGAAAATCGAGCCGCAGTTGGAACGTGATCTCACCATCCTCGATGCAACTTATTGATGGAAAGAGGGGACCGCACAGCCTCGAACGCGAGACACAGTACGGAAACGTGGTGTACAGTTCTGCAGAATATAGTTCAACTGAAGACGACTCTGATTTGGGAAACTAATTACTGACATCCCGGTGTATCGCCGCATCAATGCCCCAGATATTCGATTTCTACTGTACGAATTCGGGCTGTGACTTCGAGATGCCGTCCGGCTGGGGGTACTACATGTACGCGATTGCGGATGGCGACGAACGCGTCCACTGCCCGCATCCTGGGGAGATGGGGCGAGCGAGAGAAGTGATCGGCGAGTATGCATCCCAGGAAGAGATTGACCGTCGCACCGGGTTCAACACGTACTGCTTCTGCATCCACTGTGAAACCCAGGTGGATCTGGACTTGGATAGAGATTAGAAAGCGTGTCCGGAGTGCCGGTCGAACGCGGTCAAGACCATTGATGAACTCGTCGACGAACAATGCCCTGTCTGTGAAGCTGGAACGGTTATCGCCGAAGACACCGGCGCAATAGCATAGAAGAGCGGTATGATGTGATCGAAAGCGAACGCATCCGGGCACTTGGTCCTGCCGTCGCCCACCTCCAGAGCTAGCGTTGCTGCTCGTCTACCAGCGAATCGACGTAGTCTTCGAGTGTGTCATACACGTGGCCGAACTCGGGGAGGTCTGCAACCAAATCGGGAAGCGTGTTCTGCCAGCCGTCACGGATCTCATCCTGTTTCTCTCCGGGAAGCCCGTCCCGAAGGTCGTTGAGAGTTATTTTGATTAAAGTCGTCCCCATAGCCGCTCAGAATACATAGACTCTAAATATGCCTTCGACACCGACACAAAACAGGAGTGTTCCTTCTGTCACCTGTATCATACCGCCACAAGTTGCTCCGCCAGTAATTCGAGTTCGTCAGTCTCATCGATAGCAGCAAGCCACCGATCCGGAAGCTGTGACGCTCCGAACCGCGCGCCAGCGACTGCGCCAGTAATCGCCCCAATCGTATCGGTATCACCGCCACGATTGACCGCCGTCACAATCGCGTCCTCGGAACTGTCCGCGACGAGGCCATCGTGGAGTGCCGTCTGCAGTGTATGCACGACGTACCCTGACGTTTCCAGCGTGCCGGGAGAGTCACCACGAGCGAGCGGTCGGAGTGCCGTCACGAGCTCATCAGGCGCGTTCGAACCGACGTAGTCGAGGGCATCCTGCAACGGGGTATCCGTCCCTTCAAGGAGGCCAGCCACTGTGAGATTCAGAATCGCGCAGCCCTCCGTACATCGCGGGTCAGCGTGCGTGATCTGCGAGGAGTGCCGACTCACCTCGACGAGTCGATCCCACTCCGTCGCGTACGGGATGGCAAGCGGTGGGCACCGTATCACACTCCCGTTCCCTGCGTTCTGCCCTTCTCGGCTCTGCTCCCAAACGTGCTGGCCTGCCTCGTCCCACGTGTCGCCGTGTTTGAGGCGGCTGAGCGACCGCATCGTCATCCGCCCGATATCGAACGGCCCGCTATCGTACCACGCGACAAACCGGTCAGCGACATCCGCCGGATCGAACATCTGGTGTTCTACCAGACTTCGTGCGATACACAGCGCCTGCTCGGTATCGTCCGTAATCGTCCCAGTAGGCTGGTTCCACGTTCCGTGCCCGACCATTTCGTCGAGCTGTCCGTGCTCCGTAGAAATTTCACCCGGCGTCGAGAACTCAACCGGCCGGCCGAGCGCATCACCACACGCGAGTCCAAGCAGCACGCCGCGTACACGGTTCGGATTCATACAGGCAAGAAAGGTGATCCATCTGAAAAGTGTACGCCTCGATGTGGCCGTCTCCGGCACCGTGCGTATTACTGATCAGCGTTTTTCTGCCGGGAACGATCCTCGTCGGTGAACCCGTCGGTCGTCCCTTCTGCACGTGCGTTACTGATACGCTGGGACGCCGAATCGTAGGCGGCCTGCGTGCCTTCACTACTGGAATCCATATTGAGTGTCCGGTCTTTATCCACGCCGATTTCGCCAGCAGTCAGCGCAGCGTCCTGATTCGCGCCGATAAACAAGAACTCCCACCCGTCTTCTTGCCGTGCCTCAACCATCTTCCGTACCGTCGCTTTCGGTGTCTCTGACGCGTTCTCCTTCCCATCGGTCAACACGACGATAACCACGTTCTCAGGAGGAGTGTCCCTCTTATCGAACTGTGCATCCGCTTGCTCAATCGCGGTGACGATCGCGTCGTGCAGCGCGGTTTGCCCGCTCGGCGTGTACGCTGCGTCAGTAAGTTCCGGGGCTTCCTCGATGTCACGGGCACGGTACGTGATATCCACGGTCGTATCAAAATCGACGAGCGTCACCGTTGCCTGTCCCTCCTCTGCCCGCTGATCAGTCAAAAACGAATTGAATCCGCCGCGTGTGTCGTCCTCGATAGACTGCATCGAACCTGAGGAGTCGAGGACGAAGGTCACGTGAGTGTCCACACTTCAGTTAGTGTCGAGACACGTAAATATCCCCGTGCATAGGCGACTCTGGCTCCAGTCGCCTGCGCTAGTCATTGTCGAAAACACCGACAGCAACGAATTCCTCACCAACGGTCGTACCACAAAAACCTGTACGATACTCCCGAAATTATTGATCAAGTCCTTACCAACCTGCAGGAGGCCGGGTGCGCCCAAGATCCATCTGAAGCACGAACCACCGCGTAACACCAGTAAAACTGCACTCGTCGTACTGGTCAGTACGGTTCATTTAGCTACCGTAGAAAGACTCACAGACACAGCAACGATGAGCGTTCTACTCATCACCCTTTTCCCAAATC
>Ga0136589_1000789_pt1 | contig 15036 bp, 15 predicted proteins | sample AntRauMFilla3764_FD_104640 | JGI IMG/M metagenome (GOLD analysis project Ga0136589, IMG submission 104640) | Saline lake microbial communities from Rauer Islands, Antarctica - Metagenome Filla 3 #764 | ecosystem: Environmental > Aquatic > Non-marine Saline and Alkaline > Saline | place...
GACATTTAGTATCTCAGTGTAACAGCGGAGGGGCATCGAGGATGAGGGTGTCTCAAGTGAAGTTAGACCATGAATTTTAACCGCTTAATAACGCTTAAGGGGAACGATGAATTGTGATTGGCTTTGCGTTGGAGTGATTGAGTGCGCCGCAGCATTCTCGCAAAACCATGCGCTGCACACCGGAGTCAGGACATTCCTGTCCTGATCACCGCTGACTGGCAAAAGCCTGCCTCGCTACCGGAGCGGACAGAAATGTCCGCACTCCCGCTATCGCCACGTAGCGGCAGCGCGATAGCGATGCCGACCCTATCTCGACCCCATAATCCGCTCGCAGGACCAGTAGCTCCAAGCGGTGCTTAGAATAAGGGCTCCGGCGAGGATGAGCCAGTCGCTACTGCCTTGTAGTTGAAAGCCCATAAGGAAACCGGCGAGGAGGACGGCGAGACCGCCGTAGAGTGCTAAGAGGGCGGAACTGGCGGCGTTGGTCTTTTTACTATGCGCCCAGTGCGTGAGAAAGGGGGTAATCCAAGGGAGGAGCAATATCGTGCCGAGCCAGATGAGGCCGCGCCCCCAGAGGGGGGCGCTGATAATCTCGCGCTGCACTTTGGTGATAAGATTGGGCTCCCATGTGCCGGAAAATTGCCCGCGCACGAGTTGGGCACCTTTCACGGTGTCGTAAGCGACGAGCTCGATCTGGGCGCGGGCGCTCTCCCCGGCGGTCGGCGCTACCTCAATGACGCGGCCGGCGATGATTAGATCGAGGGCGACGCGATCACCGGCTCGGGCGACTTCCTCCAGACTGGAGGCTTTGAGGACGGAGCCAAAGATGTCGCTGACGATCGCTTGGGGGATGGATCGACTGTCCACTTCCCATTTCGGTTGGGCTTCCAGAGTGCGGCGAAGCACTTCGGTGGCTTGGCCGGAGCCGTCGTTGATCAGATGGGCGAGGCCGATGCGTTGTGCGCTGCCGGGCTTAGTGAAGGTGGTGAGCTCTTTGACGAAGGCCTCAGCCGTGACTTCCGTCGCGCCGATCTCTGCATAGGTGAGCTGGCGAGGAGCGGGGAGGAGGAAGACGTAAATTTGCCAAACAAGGAAGATGACAAAGAAGGTGCCGATAAGGCCTTTGAGTGATAATAATGCTTTCATTTGTAATTTAAGATAAATAAAAATAACTATTGACATTGAAAGCTGTCAATAAAATATAAGCATAAATTGAAATGAGTGATTTACCTAAAGATAAGATGTTTTGGAGCCTCGAAGAGGTGGCCGAACTCCTTGGCGTGAACTATCAGCTGATCTACCGCCAGGTGCGGGAGGGTAAGTTGCCCGCGCTGCGGGTGGGGCGCATCTACCGGGTCAAGAAGGCAGACCTTGATGCTTATATGGACTTGAACTCGACCGGTGCGACCGGGGGCTTCGATTGTGGTGCTTGTGGTAAGCATTATCAGAGTTCGTTGTCGGCGCGTGGGCGCTGCCCGGATTCGGATGTGCCGATTTGCCTCGATTGCTGGGATCGCAAGGGGATTCGTTCTTGTAAGCCGTTAGAAAATAACGATTAATTTTAACTAACAACTAACTCAAATAAAGGAAGCCAGATGGGAATTTTTTCTGATAAATGTCACTCACTTATTAACTCGGAAACAGGCAAAGCGCTTACGGGAGATGCGCTGATAGAAGCTCAGCAGGACAAGAAAGCGCCGCGTTGTAAGAATAAGGTCAAGAAGTCGGCCAAGTTTTGCAATAAGTGTGGCTCGCCTGCGCCGAAGGGGTGGTGGAAGTGCCCTTCGTGTAGTAAGTGGGTCGGCAGCGAGTCGCATTTCTGCTGGAACTGTAATACGCCGCTCCATCCAGGGCAACGTGCGGGCATCGCCGGTGGGCGCTGGAGCAATCGCGCCGGGACCTTTGCCGAAGTTTTTGAGGTGGGCGATATTAAGAAGCTCTTGAAGGATGGCCTGATCGTGAGCGAGGGCACTGTCGCCTTATTTCTGGATGCCGGTGCTTACAAGGACTACCTGAAGCCGGGCAGTCATAATCTCGATTCGCTGGCGCGTAAGATTAACCATTGGGGTTCGGCGCCGCCCCGCACTGTTGTGCTCGTCGAGTCAGGCGAGGTCGTCTTCCCTATTCGGGCGGAGAAGTTACGCTCAGCGGAAGATCTAGAGGTGCGTTTTTACGGAGAGGTCATACTGCGCTTCGATCCCGAGCGGGCGCAGGGCTTTATTACAAATTTGCTCAAGTCGCAGCGCGAACTGACGCTGGAAGAGATCAGCGACGGCCTAGAGAATGAAGTCAGGCACGCGGTGGAGCAGTTTTGCACGACCTCGACGATCGAAGACATTGTTAAAGATCCGAAGCGGCGCTTACATCTGGAAGATAGCCTTAGGGAAACGTTGGAGCGCACGACGGATAGTTGGGGGATCGAAGTGGTGCGTGTTGCTGCAGCGGAGTTTTCCGGGCGTGCTTATGAAGAGCTGCGCCAAAAATCGGGCGAAGTGGAAGAGAAGCGCCGCGACCTTGAATTTAACGAGCGCCTTCGTGAATTGCTCAAGAGTGAGCAAATGGGCGAATTGAAAACGGAGCACGACCTGCAAGAGTATGTCGCCCAATTGGCTCAGGAGCGCGGGATATCTGACACGCATCGTGATCACGAGATCGGGCGACTGAAGCAAGTGCAACGGCATGAAGTCGAAGCGGCCGAACTGAGCCACCAAATGGAGCAAGAGGCGGATCGTGCGCGGCACGAGATGGGCTTGCAGCGTGAGAGCGATAGCTATGAGCGCGAGAAGCTGGTCGATGATACCAAGTCGCAAGCAGAGGCGGGGGATATTGCCCTGGAGTTGCGCCGTAAGAAAAATGCCATGAAACGCGAAGACTTGGAGGAGACGGGCAAGATATTGAAAGGGCAGAGCATCGAAACCTTGATCTCGATGCAGGAAGACCCCGCCAAGCGAGCCCACCTGATCGAGTTGCAAAAGATGGCGATATCGAAGGGCCTGGATCCGGAACAAGTGCTCGCGATGAATGCAGCTTCATCGCCCGAAGCAGCGCGAGCACTTGAAGCGATGATGAAGAACAAAGGTTCAGAATCTGAGCAGCGCGAGAAACTATCAAAAGAACACGCGGAGCAGTTAGAACGTATTCTTAGTAAAACTCTTGAATCAATGGCAACGGCCACGAAGCGTCCCGGTGACGTCAATATTCACAAATAGTCTATCAAAGCGAAATGGCAGAAAGCGGTTTAATTGATTGTCCTCATTGCGGTGAGCTTGTTGAGAGTGGCGTAGCGTGCAGTGATTGTGGCGAAGATATCTCTGAAGTGGCTCCAGCGCCTGCAGAAGACCCCAAGCCTCACGGACCACGGAAGGACCTTAACCGGACGCAAGAGCCCTTTGCGAGTCGGGCATCTGCTGATGTCGTCAGCGATAGCGAGGAGATCGAACGTGACCTATCCGATGCGCGCACTGTGGCGAATGCGCAAAGTGTGACTGAGGCTTTAGCGCAAGAGGCAGCAGATCTTGGGGAAATCACTGAAGCCGATCCATTCGCCGATGCCGATCCAGATCCAGAGGTTTCGGACTTGGGGGATTGCCCGCATTTTCGCCTGGAATTTAACGATGCACGAATTTGTGTGCAGGGGTGGATGACGAGTTTTAACTTTCGCCTGGTGGCAATGTCAGAGGAGAGCGGACAATGCCGTATGCCGAAAGTCGAAGTATGCATCCATGGTGAAAAACCTGTTCAAAAAACTGTATGGGGTGCCTTGCTTAAAGGGCGTAAGCAGAATGTGGATTTCAACTTCACTTCGCAGTGCCTCGGTTATGAGATCTCCTCAGAGGTTCAGCTTACCTATAGTCTGAATGGTCACAACCACGCCTATTCCGGTGGATTTATGTGGGATGCTGTCAGCCCCGACACGCCCTCAGCTAAATTGATTGAAAACCTTGTCATCAAAATGGATGGGGTCGAGGCGGGCATGGCCGCTGACCAAAACATTAACATCCTCGAAGGCTTCAAGGGGCAGGAAAATCGTTCTATGCTCGAAGCGATGCAGGAGTTAAAACGTCTTCGCCCCGTCTGGAAGTGTATCGAGCTTAATGATGTGATGGAGGCGAGTGTACCGGTGCCCAAAGGGTTGAAAGATCGGCTCACGCTCGTCGGTCCCGGAGAGATGCGCCTGCATTTGCTTGGAGGCACTCGTTTCAGCATGGGGCGTGCTGCTGCTGCGGCTGCATGTGATATTACTACGATGCTCTTTCGAGGATCGGATCAGCCGGACCCTAAGTTGACTCTTAAGAATGGAGTCAGCCGTTTTCAAGCGCATGTTGTTTATCGTGGCGGGCAATGGGAGTTGCGCGACGGAGGCATCGACTCTTCCGCTTCTTTTGCGAGGGTCAAACCCTCGACCTTTGGTACCTTCCTTGATGGGCAAAAGATCGCCTCCCGAGCTGAAGTCCTGAAGTCGGGAGTGGAGCATATGGTGACATTTGCAAAACGTCCTAATCAGGATAAGCATGTTTTCGGTTTCGAAGCCACAGTCCTGCACGATCCTGACACGCGTCAGCCCAGTGCGCTCTTACTTGAGCGCATTGATTCTGTTCGGGAGTGCTTCCTTTGTCTCGCCGGTAAAATTGATTTGGACGAATTGATGCCTGGTTCCGGCGCGGGAGTTTTACGCTTTCGTAAGGGGGGCTTTAAGCTGACCAAGGCTTCAGGGGAGCAATGGCTGAAGCCGGACCTTGCAATTAACCACTCCTGGTCCTGCGAAGCACATCGGCAATTAGGGCTATGAATATTTAACACGAAACGATCATCTAACTGAAAAGAACTATGAAAACAATGAGAACTTATCTACAACGAAGCATTTTGCCGACCTTTGCCCTGCTCTCCGTTATTTTTACAGGTTGCGCGAGTCAGCCGATCGTGACGGATGACACCAACGCGAGTATAAGTGGGCCCATGGGCTCGAATGCATTTACCGCGATCAGCCGTGCGGCGCAGTTACAGATCGGCGTGGGCACGACCGCGTTAAAACCGGAGGACCGGGATCTTGCCAATTCAGTGCGCTCGCAAATTGCAGGGCGATTAAATCAACAAGGCCTACAAGTTTCACCAGAGGGTGGGGACTTGAGTGTGGGAGTCACGGTCAGTAGCGCGGTCTTTGATCAGAGCGGCAACTACTACCGTATGGAAGGCACAGCCGATACTGCGATCCGTCGGAACATCGACTTTTCGACCGTCAATAGCAAGATCATCAACGTGCGCGCTGAGCGAAAACTCGGTGAGGCCGCCGCTCGTGATACCCTGATCGCTGAGCTGAGCCGTGAGACCGCCGAGTGGGTGGGGACTAACTTAGACAACGCATCGCTACAATTGAGCGCTAATGATATCGAAGTGCGTATCCCGATTTTCAATAAAAGCGCGAGCTATTCCCAAGAATTTATTCAACGCGTTAGTGCGCTCGATGGCGTCGCCAGTGTGATTTTAATCAATCAGGATTATGCGAGTAAATCGCTCACCTTTCGTGTCGTCTATTTCCAGAGAAAGCTCCCGGGGGGCATCCTGCATCACATCGCTCGCATTAAAGAGCTCAATATCAAACCATAGTCTATCTTAGAGGAATCATATTATGAAAATTGGAAAAATACTTTTACTCCTAGCGCTTACATTGCCATCGGTCTTGTTGGGTGCTAGTTACTCGACAGATGTCCGTCAGGCTATGCAGACCGCGATTGAAGACGCGGGCACATCGCTCTCGAAAGCGCTGGTGGATCGCAAGCAGACGATCTCAGTGCTACCTATCGCAGGCGACCAAGGGCGCTACGTCGAAGGACTGATTAAGAACGCGGTGACTAATGCCGGTCTCGTCTATGTCGAAGGACGCGAAGATCCCTTCTGGGATGAGATCATGGCCGAAGTCGAGTGGGATGAGCGCAAGGAAGACATGCTTGATCCGGCAACCATCGATAAATTCGGCAAGTTGAAGTCCACCCAGTGGTTGATCTACGGCACTGTGCGTGCAGCCGAAGAGAGCGGGCGCTCCGTCTATGTCGAAGTGGAGCTACACCTCAGTTCCATCGAGACTAAGCAGCACCTTTGGGGCGATATGATTGCGCGCCGCTACTACAAGCCAGGCCAAGTCACTGGTATTGTGGATTTAGATGTAGCAGTGCGCAACATGCTCCGTGAGGCCGTCTCCAAGCAAGCCGCTCGACTCAATGGCTCGGAGAAGATGAGTAATGTTTCTAAAGTCGTGATTGCACCCATTGCCGGAGATATCGACGGCTATATCGGCAGTGTGGTCGAAGACATGATTTCAGCGACAACCCTCATGCCCGTGCGCCTCGATGCCAACACACTTGGTGAGGTTCGCCAAATCCTTCGTGATCGTCCCAATGTGGCTGGTGCCGTGATAACCGGTGCGGTCCGTGAGCTCTCCCGCGAGCTAAAACTTCAAGAGCCGCTCAAAGACATTTACGAGATCAATGCCGAAGTACAGCTACGCATCGAATCCGCAGTTGATGGCAGCGTGCTCTGGAGCCAGACCGTGGCTACCACGGGCGAGGACATCGACGTGAAAAATGTCTATGGCGTAGCCAAAGCAAACAAGAAGTGGCTGCTCTACGCGGGTGCCGGATTTGTTGCCTTTGTGCTGCTGATCATGTTCTTCTCGGCCATGCGACGCTCACGCTAATTGGATATCCCGATGTCTAAGATACATGTAGCCACTAAGGACGGGAGTCGATTTGAGTATGAGCTGCATGAGCTCAATACGCTTTGGCTTGAGGGTGCCATCAGTAGAGAGGCGCTTTATTGGAAAGAAGGCATGAGCGACTGGTTGCCGCTGCAGGATTTACTCGACGAGCTGCCAGTGCCGCAGTCAAAAGATCCACTAAGTTTTCAATTCGTCAAAGATCCTCGAGCACTCACTCAATTACTCATCACCATGCTCTGGGTCAGCTTGGGGTTTGAGGTTACGTTTCGCTCTTCTCTAGTGTGATCGGCATACCGCTTTGTTTGTTGGCGATTCAACTCGTTCGCAGAATTACAAAGAAGCAGGTGGCTCTGGTTCGCGGATAATTATCACTGTTATGCCAGACGACGACCAAACTCAACTTCCCGGCGAAAGTCCACGCGGCAGCTTGCTGACTGTAGGCCAATCATTCGGGCAATACAAAGTCATCCGCCTCCTTGGTCGCGGCGGGATGGGGGAGGTCTACGAGGTCGAGCATCTTACTCTCGGAATGCGTCATGCGATTAAGTTAATCAAACCGGAGATCGCTCAACGCCCGGATGCAAAGGAACGCTTCAAACGCGAAGCACGAGTCATGGCACAGTTACGCCATCCGAACATTGTGCATGTCGATGATTTTGGTGAGTTGGATGATGCGACCTGGTTGCGGATGGAATTGGTCGGCGGCCAAGCTGCCGAGAGGGCTGAGGGCGCAGACTTGAAACCTGAAAGGGGATGTAATTTAGGGGACTTGTTGACGGGTGAGCCCTTGCCAGAGGAATTCGTCGTTGATTTACTCACGCAGATTTTGGAAGGCCTATCTTATGCGCATGAGCGAGGCGTCGTGCATCGTGATATCAAGCCCGCTAATATTCTCTTACAGCCTAACCCCCTAAACCCTAACAACCTAACCCCTAAAATAACCGACTTCGGTTTGGTAAGCATGGCTGGTGCCGACTGGTTGCAAAGCCAGGTGCAGCTTACGGTAGCCCGCTCAATGGCTGACCCGGATGCAACTCGCCTAGAAGGTGCTTCCAATTCAACCCGTTCGGCAGGCTCAGGGCAAGTAGGCACGTCGACACAAGCCCTGCTTGGCACTTACGCTTACATGAGCCCTGAGCAAAAGAAAGGCACTGATGTCGATGCCCGCAGTGACCTTTACGCGGTAGGCTTGATCGCCTTTCAGATGCTGACGGGTGAAGAGACTCCAGGCCTGGAGATGCCAAGCGATATCGTAGACGGCATCGATCCGTCCTGGGATGCATGGGTCCGGCAAAGCCTTGCATCACGTCCCGAGCGCCGTTTCTCCGATGCGAAAAGTATGACGGAGGCTTTGCCCTCCGATAATTCTTCAACAACCGAAGCGGTGTCAGTTCCGGTTGAAAGAAAGCAAGAGCCACCCAAAGAGGAGAAAGAACCTCCGAATATTTCAGAGTCTGGCGATGAGGTTGATTGTGGAGAAGATTTGAAACAACAGCATGAAAATAATAGTAACGCTAAATCTGGAAGCAATTGGATTGGGATTTTCATTTTGTCGGTATACTGTTTTATCGCAATTTTATTTTCTATCTCACTTTTCGCGGATCACTCTGATTCCGACTATTCCAGGGGGGATGGTATAGTGGGCCTGATTGGGCTAACTGTAACTTTTGGAATACTATATTTGGTTTGGTGGTTTCAGAAGCGTAATTGAGCGGTATAATAAATAGAATTACCTGCTCGCCTGATCCGCGCCAAGATCCGCGCCAAGATCCGCGCGAAAATAAAAGATTTGGGTTGTAATAGGTTTGCATCTAATTGATTAGCAGTATCTAATCGCAGGATAAATAGCCGCATATATATCCGCGCGAAACCTTAATTTTCATGGACGCCTTTACCCGAATTTCAGCAATGGAGCCTCTGTTTCCCCAGCAGAGGCGGGCGGAGTTGTCCGAGCTTTCGGCAGAGCTACTGCTAAAGATCGGGCGCTTGTCAGGGCAGGTGCATTCGCCCGTCGTTCGGGCTAAGCTGGCGGTCTTACTGCGGTGGATGAACTGCTACTATTCGAACCTGATCGAAGGGCATAAGACGGAGCCTCGGTCCATCGAGCGAGCCCTGCGGGCAGACTTCTCCGACGACCCGGTGAAGCGCGACAACCAGAGGTTGAGTGCTGCGCATATCCAAGTGGAATCTTTGATGCTGGAGCGTTTGCAAGATACCTCAGTCGCCATTTATGAGCCGGAGTTCATCCTCTGGTTGCATCGTGAGTTTTACCAAGGTCTGCCGGAATCGATGCGTGTGGCTAAGACGCAGAGTGGTGAGTCCTACCAAATCGTGCCCGGGGCGTATCGAGACTTCATGGTGGATGTGGGACGGCACCAGCCACCGTATTTTGAGAATTTGTCTGCCTTTATGTCGCGCTTTTGCGAGTTCTACGGTGGCCAGCAAATCCATGAAACAGATCGCCTGATCGCGATTGCCGCCGCGCATCATCGCTTAGGGTGGATTCACCCCTTCGGGGATGGAAATGGTCGCGTCATGCGACTCTATTCGCAAGCCATGTTGCACCGACATCAACTGGATGGCGCGGGCTTATGGAGTCTCTCTAGAGGATTGGCGCGTTATCGTCAGCGATACTACGCGTCGCTCGAAAGTGCCGACCAAATACGTCAAGGCGATCGCGACGGGCGTGGTAATCTGACAGATCGGGGCTTAGCGGATTTTTGCGTATTCTTTCTAGAGACGATGTTAGATCAAGTGAACTTTATGGGTGATCGTCTCGATCTACCAGGCTTGCGGATGCGCATAGAGCGCTATTTCCAGTTTGAAATGACGCACCTGGGTAAAGATTCAGAATTCCTGATGCGTGTGGTTCGGGCACTTGCAGACGAAGGTGAGTTTTCGCGGGCGAGGGTTCAGGAGATTACCGGACGGAAAGAAACCTTTTGCCGTCGTATCATTCGCTTGGGCTTGGAGGAAGAGTTGATCGAAAGCCCTGGCCCAAAAAGCGTCCTCCGGATCGCTTTCCCCGCTAAGGTGTTGGATGGTTATTTCCCAAAGTTATACATAGATTTGTGAGGTGATGCTTAGGAAGCTAAAAATACGTCGTGACTCAGTTCTAGTCTTACTTCAAAATGTTACACAGACATGAGTCCTGATCCCGACCAAACCCAACTTCCCGACTAAAGTCCGGAAAGTAGCCTGCTGACTTCGCTGGCGGACTTGATCACAGGCTACCTTCGCATACATGTCTCCTTAGCAGCGGCGCGGTGAGACAGCGGATGCGCGGAGTGATTTGTATTTGATTGGTTTAGTCGCATTTCAAATGCTGACGGCCGTGGATAGCCCAGGGTTAGAGCGTCCCAGTGAAATTGTGGCCAGTTTTTAACGCTGGATGGGATGCGCGGTACCACCTGGGTGGGATACGGAAGCCTTTGAGTCGCCAAGCTATTCGGGACATCCAAAACCGCCGAATATGGAGTATCGAATTCAGGGAGGAATCCCTGAAAAGAAAAGCCTAGGTTCCAAAATCCTTGGCTGGTTTCGTGGTTAATTTGTTATTTTTTAAGGTTTAATCGTGTGTGGAATCCGCTTATTGAGAAATGAAATGTTTGGTCTGTAAGCTTGACGGGCTATCCAATGTAGATACATAGTCCTATATGAGAACAAAACTATCCAAGTGGGGTAATAGCCTGGCGCTCCGTTTGCCGAAACAGTTCGTGCTGAGTCAAAACCTGCATGTTGGGGTCGATTTGGAAATCAAAGAAGAGCGGGACGGCTTTTTTGTTCAGGCACTCCCCGACAAGTTGACTTTGTCTGACTTGCTGGAAGAGGTTCGCCCCGGGAATCTGCATGGGGAGTCCTTCGTGGACGATCCGCAAGGCAAGGAGATTTGGTGAAGGGCTATATCCCGGCGCAGGGGGATTTGGTCTGGTTGGAATTCAATCCGCAGGCGGGGCACGAACAGACAGGTCGGCGACCAGCCTTGGTACTTTCCAGAAAGGAATATAACCAAAAGACGGGTCTCGCCATTTTTTGCCCGATCACCACAAAACCTAAAGGGTATCCCTTCGAGGTCGTCGTTGATGGCGGCAAAGTTCACGGCGTGGTGTTATCCGACCACGTCAAAAGCCTGGATTGGAAAGCCCGGAAAGCTAAATTTATCGAGAAAGCGGATCAGTCGGTATTACGAGAAACACTCTCGAAGTTTAATGTGATTCTTGAAGATTAACTTGCCTCATTTGTTAACCGTCCTGGCCGAATTCTATCAGATAAGTATCAAATTCGAATAATGTCCTCTCTAGGCAAACACCACAGCCTAACCACCTAACACCTAAACGCCTAGCCCTACATGCCCACCTGCACCATCTGCGGCAAACGCCTCCCGAATCAATACGCCATTGCTGGAACTTGCGAAGAGTCTGGCTGCGAGGCTGTGTTTTGTGCCTTGCATTGGCGGGAGGGCAATCAGCTCTGCCGGGCGCATGGCTGGGAGGATTCCAAAAATAACGGCAACGAAACTTCCGGCTCGCAAACCGAGCCACAAACGCCTGATACTGAAACCATGACTGAGCCAAAAATTGACCCTGAAAAAGTAAGCCCGGAACGTAAGAAGCAGGCCATGAAGGAAACTATGCGCTATATCGGCAGCATGGGCAAGGGGCTGGCGGCAAAGCTGATGAAGCTGGGCAAGGCCAAAACCCCGCAGGAAATGATCGACGAGTTGGAGAACCAACACGTGGATAACCGGACGCGCCGGGAAATGACCTCCGAGCGACTGGAGGCGCTCCACACGCAGATCGCGAAAAAAAAGAAGGCTCACGCCGCCGCCCCCAAGGCTCGGCAACGCATTCTGGAAATGGAATTGAAGGGCCTGCTCACCGATTATAAATCGCAGGAGCGGACGCTGGGTATCCTACTGGAAAATGAGCGGGCACTTGGTATGGTACGCAGTCGGCTGGAAGAAGTTCTGGCCTATGGTATGGCGGGGGTATCCGAGGACACCATCGACGATGTTACCGACCGTGTGGATGATGCTGCCGACGAAGCCGAAGGCCGTTTCGATGCGCTGCGGGATCTGGAGCGTGCGGGCAAGCGCCGCGAACGCGAGGGCGACAGTGAGAATTTTTGGGACGAGCTGGAAGGCTTCGGAGATGAAGAGGGAACCGCTGAAACCGGGGAGGGTGAGACCTCGGAAAAGAAAAAGGATCCGCTGGCGGATTTTGACGACTTTGAAGAGCCGGAAGCAGAAAAGTAGGGAATTAGGTTTTAGGGATTAGGGATTAGGTTATTCGGAATTTGGGATTTATTTATAATTGAGAGATCATCGACAGCTCATCGCTTTTAATTTAGTAGACGATTTGGTAATCGAAATTTACAAAGTAACTTCGCGGTTTCCTCGCGAGGAAGTTTATGGCTTAACCTCTCAGATGCGACGATCGGCGGTATCGGTTCCTTCAAATATCGTTGAAGGTTGTGCTCGTGGTTCGGACGCCGAGTATATGCATTTCCTCGACATCGCCTTTGGTTCGCTCAAGGAACTTCATTATCAATTCAGTCTCTCGGTTAAGCTGGGATTCACGGAGGAGGACTGTTCTCTGGATTTGGAGCCAAAGTTCGACGAGTGCGAAAAAGTTCTCGCAAGCCTAATCCGCAAACTAAGAAAGAACTCAAAGAGAACCATAGGAGCCTAACCCTAACCCTAACCCCTAACCACCTAAACCCAAAAAAATGAGCAATCTATTCAAATCCAAGAAGGCCCGGGAACGGGATGATCGCAAGGAGCGCCGTAAGGCTTTCCGCCAGGCAGAAAACGCACTCGACGATGTGAAAGATCGTCAGCGTAGTCTCGAAAAAGAGGCCGACAAGCAGTGGGTTGCCGCCCGTGAGGCCACGAAGGCGGGTGAAAAAGAGAAGGTGCGCCGCGTGCTCACCGGCTACCGTGCCACACAAGTGATGCTCACTAAGGTGGAGCAGAAGCGTTGGGTCTTTGAGCAGTATGTCAACAAGATGGAGATGGCGCGTAACGATACCGAGTTTACCGAAGCGCTTTCCAAGGTGAATGCGGTGACGAACGTCGATCCCGAAAAGACCGCCGATGTCTTTGATGCTTCGAACGAACTTCTCGGTGAACAAGCCGATAGCGATCGCTTCTGGGAGCGCCTCTACGAGAAAGAATCTGGCGGGGCAGCTTCGAAGATGGAGGATCAACTCGGCTCAATGGATGAGCTTACCTCACAACTCGAAGACGAAGCCGCGATCGAGATCGGTGGCGGCCAAGCCGGTGCCGAGAGCGCACTCAATGAACGCCTTCAAGCCAGCCAAGACCGGGTGAAGAAGATTTTGGACAAGGGCAAGTGATCGGCGGGACCGCTTAACAGAATCCAAACCGGAGTCAGGACATTCCTGTTCTGATCACCGCTGGCTGGCAAAAGCCTGCCTCGTCACCGCAGCGGACAGAAGTGTCCGCACTCCCGCTATCTTGTCACGTAGCGGCAGCGCGATAGCGATGCCGACCAGGACCTAATCCCCTGAATTCCTACTCCCTAAACTCCTAATTAAACCGTGACTTGATTGGTATCCTCATCCAGAAATGTGAATTGATATGTCGATTCTAAACTTTAGATCTGATTCATTATGAGTGAAAAATGTATCCATTACCACGGCCTCACCGACGTCGGAATCGTCCGTGATCACAATGAAGATGCCTTTGGCTTTTTTTCTGCGGGGAGTGATTGCCTCGGTGATGGCGGAACCGGTCAAATCGGAGCCGATGTAATTGCGGTGCTGAGTGACGGCGTGGGTGGGCATGAGGCAGGCGAGTTGGCCTCCGCTTCGACCATAGCTGCGGTGGGCGCGCTACTCGGGCAACTTGCCTGCGCGGTCGATCCCCATGACATCGATCAGGTTCGTGAGCGCATTGATACGGCCATGGCAGGGCAAAATCGGCATCTGCGCTTACTCTCCAAGCATCAAGGGCAGGGCACTAAGAATATGGCGGCGACATTGACTGCGGCTTGGTTTGCAGTAGGGCGTGTGATCCTCGTACAGGCAGGCGATAGTCGGCTTTACCGCTGGCGTGAGGGAAAGCTTGAGCAACTCTCGGTTGACGACACGATTGCCGGGCGAGCGATTGCCGAAGGGCGTATGTCGGAGAAAGAGGGTCGAGCCGATCCGAATTGGCATGTGCTCCAGCGCGCCATGGGGATCGATGAAAAGAAATTTGCAGTCACTGTGGCCTCATGGGAGGTGCAGGATGGTGACGTCTATTTGCTCAGTTCAGACGGTCTGACCGACGGGATGACGAATGCTCAATTAGAAAAGGGCTTCGCTCGTTTCGATCCGGGAGATCTACCTGCCTTTAACACGCGCTTAATCGAGGCAGGCAACCAGGCCTCGGGGAAAGACAATATCACGGTGGCATTGCTCCGAGTGGAAGAGGGCTGGTGCGCGGCGAGTCAACAAACCAAAAACCGACAACAAGAAAAGGGGAACAGTATGAAGCAAGGCTATGGAATCTTAACCGGTGTGCTTGGCCTCGCCATCATCCTACTATTTGCCGGCGGTATTGCTCTCTGGCGCGGGCAGCAGGAGCAGGCCAAGGATGCGCAAGCGGCGACCAGCACCCAAACGGAGGCCGCACAAGCGCTTGAAACCCGTCTGCTACAGTTAGAGGGGGATCTCGCAGAACTTCCGGAAGAACAATCGAAACGTGATGCGGCGTGGGAGCTCCAATTGGGAGAAATATCTAAAAGCCTGAAGACGATGGATAGGAGACAACAAGAGAGCTTGTCGAAGCTGGATAACTTAAAAACCTCGCTAGAAGTGACCCGCCAGAAAGCATTCAGCGCGAGTGGCCAATCTGCTGGCTTATCGGCACTGATTGATCAACATAGCGACCGCCTGAAAGCCTTGAGAGGCGAACTCGACGCGTTAAAAACCGTGGAGACAGTAAAGGAGGTGCCGAAGATTCCTGTCGTCAGTTCGCCGGAGGCACTCCAGGCAGAAGCGGCTGTAGTCGCCGCTGAAGGTGAGCAACCAGCCGAGGCCGTCGTGCCGCCGGAGTTAGAAGTCACCCCTAAGGACGTCGTAGCACCTGATCCGGAAGTCACCGATGAGACGGAGGGTACGGCCGCTCAAGGGAAGAGCATGGATCTTTGATTGGCTTTGCGTCGGAGTAGCTGCTTGCCCTCGCCGCAGCATTCTCGAAATACGATGCGCTGCACACCGGAGTCAGGACATTCCTGTCCTGATCACCGCTGGCTGGCAAAAGCCTGCCTCGTCACTGCAGCGGACAGAAATGTCCGCACTCCCGCTATCGCCACGTA
>Ga0136589_1000796_pt1 | contig 14929 bp, 14 predicted proteins | sample AntRauMFilla3764_FD_104640 | JGI IMG/M metagenome (GOLD analysis project Ga0136589, IMG submission 104640) | Saline lake microbial communities from Rauer Islands, Antarctica - Metagenome Filla 3 #764 | ecosystem: Environmental > Aquatic > Non-marine Saline and Alkaline > Saline | place...
GAAACAGGCGAAGCCTGTCTCACCGGAGAGTGGTCCATCGGAGGTTTAAAAGCGTCGAACCGTTCGTCGCCGTGTGAACCGGCGACAGGGCCCGTACGGGCAGTCGAGGGGGCGTCTCGGCGGGCGCAACGAACCCACGTCGACCGCGTTTGCGGGTAGTGGTTTCGACGCGCGTCGAAGTCGAAAACGTCGGAGAGGGGAACCCTTTTGATGCCGCTGTCCGACCCACGAGGTAATGATTCAGGGTGGTCCGGTGTGACAATGGACGACCGTATCGAGGACCTTCGGAAGCGCCGCGAGCGGGCGGCGCTTGGCGGCGGTGAGGACCGGATCGAGTCGCAACACGATCGGGGGAAGATGACCGCACGAGAGCGGATCGACTACTTCCTCGACGACGGCACGTTCCACGAGTTCAACCGCTTCCGCAGCCACCGGAACCACAAGTTCGGGATGGAAGAACAGCAGATCCCGGGCGACGGCGTCGTCACCGGCTACGGCGAGGTGAACGGTCGGAAGACGTTCGTCTTCGCGCACGACTTCACCGTCTTCGGCGGGTCGCTCGGCGAGGTGTTCGCCGAGAAGGTGTGTAAGGTCATGGACAAGGCGATGGACGTGGGCGCGCCCGTCGTCGGCCTCAACGACTCGGCCGGGGCCCGTATTCAGGAGGGCGTCGCCTCGCTCGGCGGCTTCGCGGAAATCTTCCGACGCAACACCGAGGCGTCGGGCGTGATCCCACAGATATCGGCGATCATGGGGCCGTGCGCCGGCGGCGCGGTGTACTCGCCCGCCATCACGGACTTCACGTTCATGGTCAAGGACACCTCGCACATGTTCATCACCGGCCCGGACGTCATCGAGACGGTGACGGGCGAGGAGGTGAGTTTCGAGGAACTCGGCGGCGCTGTCACCCATTCGTCGACCTCGGGCGTCGCCCACTTCGCCGAGGAGAGCGAGGAGGACGCGCTGGACAACATCGCACGACTGCTGTCGTACCTCCCCGCCAACAACGTCGAGGACCCGCCGCGGGTCGAACCGTGGGACGACCCCGAGCGCGCCGACGAGTCGCTGGGCGACATCGTCCCGGACGCGCCCCGAAAGCCGTACGACATGAAAGACGTCATCGGCAGCGTCGTCGACGAGGGCTCCTTCTTCGAGGTCCAGGAGAACTTCGCGAAGAACATCGTCGTCGGGTTCGCCCGACTGGACGGTCACTCGATCGGGGTCGTCGCCAACAACCCGCGGGTGAACGCCGGCACCCTCGACATCGAGTCGAGCCAGAAGGGGGCGCGTTTCGTCCGCTTCTGTGACGCGTTCAACATTCCCATCCTCACCTTCGAGGACGTTCCCGGGTTCATGCCCGGGACCGACCAGGAGCACAACGGGATCATCCGTCACGGCGCGAAGCTCCTGTACGCCTTCTCCGAGGCGACCGTCCCGCTCCTGACCGTGATCACCCGGAAGGCGTACGGGGGTGCCTACTGCGTGATGTCGTCGAAACACATCGGCGGCGACGTCAACTACGCGTGGCCTACGGCCGAGATCGCGGTGATGGGGCCGAAGGGCGCGGTCAACGTCCTCTACCGCGAGGAGTTGGCGGCGGCCGACGATCCCGACGCGCGCAGGCAGGAACTCATCGACGAGTACCGCGAGGAGTTCGCGAATCCATACAGCGCCGCGGACCGCGGCTTCATCGACGACGTCATCGAGCCCGCAGAGACCCGCGCACGGCTGATCGACGACCTCCAGATGCTGCGGGGGAAGCGGTCGGACCAACCCGAGAAGAAACACGGCAACATCCCGATCTGATGGCGACGGACTCGACTGACCCCGGCGGCAACACGGGCGATCAGAACGGCGACCCGCACGACGCGACGGTCGCCGCCGCACTCGACGGCCTGACGATTCCGGACGACGCCGACGACGCGGAGGCCGCCGCCATCGCCGCCGCGGTCGCGGCCCACATCCGCGACGGAGAGGCGGCCGCTGCCGCGGCCGCGGCGAACGAGGACCCCGACTGGGACGGGAAGCGCTGGGCGTTCGCCGGGCGAATAGACCGACTCAGTGGCCGATCGATTCGAGTGCCGGCAGACGCGCCGACCGACCCGTGGACTGCGGCCGGTCGCGCCGACCGGTTCTGACTGAGAACCGGCGTTTCGGCCGGGAGAGCGGCTGTCACAGGTGCGCCGATCCGGTCCGGAGCGGCCGCTCGATTGGTTTAAACGCATGTTCCCGGACGCGAGAGCGTCCGAGAGCGTGCATCCCCCCGGCGAGACGCTAGAGGGCACCTCGCCGTCAAACCCGTTCTCAGGGTACAGAGAGATACGGCTTCAACTAACTTATATATAGGTGATGAAATATCACGCTTCGGGTGGCTCCTCGGGCTGTTCGTCGCTCGTTGCCTCTGCGGTAGACCCGCCAAGCAGGCGGTTGAGGACGACAGGCACGATACCGACGAGGAAGACGAGCATGCCGATCCGGACCAGGATAGAGGCATCCGTCAGCAGCGTCACAGCGAGGTACGCGCCCACCGCAACCAGCGTCGATGGCAACACGTAGGGGTTTCCGGGCGAGAGCATGGACGGAACTGGCGGTCGGGACCCTCTTAATCGTCCCGGGCACGGCAGACGACGGTGCCGTTTGGGGCCCGGGACGGCGTCGTGGACCGATAGAATGAGGTGGCTTATGCTGGAACGTTGGTGTAAGAATGTTCGACAAGGTTCTGGTCGCGAACCGCGGAGAGATTGCGGTTCGGGTGATGCGCGCGTGTACGGAGCTTGGTGTCGACACCGTCGCCGTGTACAGCGATGCGGACAAACACGGCGGCCACGTCCGGTACGCGGACGAGGCGTACAACGTCGGGCCGGCTCGCGCCGCCGACTCGTATCTCGACGGCGAGGCGGTCGTCGAGGCCGCGCGAGCGGCCGACGCAGACGCGATCCACCCGGGCTACGGTTTCCTCGCCGAGAACGCCGACTTCGCGGCCCGCGTCGAGGCCGCCGACGGGATCACCTGGGTCGGTCCCGCCAGCGACGCGATGGAGCGACTCGGCGAGAAGACCCACGCCCGTCGAGTGATGGACGACGCGGACGTCCCTATCGTGCCCGGGACGACGGAACCCGTCACTGAGGTCGAGGCGGTCACCGAGTTCGGCGACGAGCACGGCTACCCGGTCGCGATCAAAGCCGAGGGCGGCGGCGGCGGTCGCGGGATGAAGGTCGTCGAGAGCGCCGACGAGGCCGCAGAGGCGCTCGAATCGGCCAAACGCGAGGGGGAGGCGTACTTCTCGAACGACTCCGTCTACCTCGAACGGTACCTCGAGAACCCGCGGCACGTCGAGGTACAGATCGTCGCGGACGCCGGCGAGGAGTCCGGAGACGAGTCGGACGTCGTCCACCTCGGCGAGCGCGACTGCTCGCTCCAGCGTCGCCACCAGAAGGTGATCGAGGAGGGGCCCTCTCCCGCGCTCTCCGACGAGCTCCGCGAGAAGATCGGCGCGGCCGCCCGCCGCGGCGTCGCCGCCGCCGACTACACCAACGCCGGCACCGTCGAGTTCCTCGTCGAGGAGGACCTCGACCGCGACCCGTCGGAGCTGCTGGGGCCGGAGACGCCCTTCTACTTCCTCGAAGTCAACACGCGAATCCAGGTCGAACACACCGTCACCGAGGAGTTGACGGGGATAGACATCGTGAAACAACAGCTTCGGGTCGCCAGCGGCGAGGGGCTGTCCGTCTCGCAGGACGACGTCGAACTGGACGGCCACGCGATCGAGTTCCGGATCAACGCCGAGAACGCCGCCAAGGAGTTCCAGCCCGCCAACGAGGGACGGCTCGACACGTACGACCCGCCGGGCGGGATCGGCGTCCGTGTCGACGACGCGCTTCGGCAGGGCGACGCGCTGGTGACCGCCTACGACTCGATGATCGCGAAGCTGATCGTGTGGGGCGACGACCGCGAGGAGTGTCTCGCCCGGTCGAAGCGCGCGCTCGCGGAGTACGATCTGGAGGGCGTCGTCACCATCGTCCCGTTCCACCGGCTCATGCTCGACGACGAGCGGTTCGTCGCAGGCACCCACACCACGAAATACCTCGACGAGGAACTCGACCGAGACCTGGTCGCCGAGGCCCAAGAAAAGTGGGGCACCGAGTCGACCGCGGGCGGCGACGACGAGGAGGTGACCGAACGCGAGTTCACCGTCGAGGTGAACGGCAAGCGCTTCGACGTGGAACTGGAGGAGCGCGGTGCGCCGGCGATCCCGACCCCCGCGAAGGGAGGAAGTGGCGGAGCGGGCGGTCGAACGCAGCGACCGCCGCAGGCGACGAGCGACGACGGGGGCGACGACGGCGGGGTCGACGTCTCCGAGGGCGGCGAGGCCATCGAGGCGGAGATGCAGGGGACGATCCTCTCGGTCGACGTCGACGAGGGCGACGAGGTGGCCGCCGGCGATGTCGTCTGCGTGCTCGAGGCGATGAAGATGGAGAACGACGTGGTGGCCGAGCGCGGTGGCACCGTTACGGGCGTCCACGTCAGCGAGGGCGACAGCGTCGACATGGGCGACGTGCTGGTCGTCCTCGAGTGAATCGCGAGGCGGAAAATCGCGGGCCGGGACGATTCCCGGTCTGACCGACGCTGTTTAACCGAGCGCCCGAGAACAAACGGCCATGGAGCCGGTCGACGACTGGCGGGGGGCGATCGCGGATGCCGGCGAGTTGACCGGCCCGATCGCCGCCGGGATCGTCGGCGAACACGGCGACCGCGGGAAGCGCGCAATCGAGGCGGTTGGCGAGGGACGAGTGAAGCGCTACCGCGATTTCACCGTCGTCGTCGGCCACGACGACGAGTACGTCGTCGAGGAGGGAGAGTGCACCTGTGCGGACGCGACGTACAACATCGACGCCGATGACCCGAGCGATCGCTGCTGGCACGCGATTGCGGTCGATGTCGCCGACGCCGTCGGCGCGGTCGACCATCACGACATGTGGTACTCCGAAGTGCGCGAATTCTTGTGAGCCGGCGCTGAGCGGAGCGGGGAGACCCGAATCAGCCCCGTTTAGCCGGATGAGCCGCCGATACGCCGGATTTTGCGGCCGGCCAGTCGAAAACGTTTACAACGGCGGCCGGTCTCTGCTACGGTATGGCGGACTGTCCACTCGCCGACGAATGCCCCAGTTTCGACGAACGAATCGAGGGGATGGGGTGTCAACACTACGGAAACAAGGGCGGCGCGGAGTGGTGTAACCACTACGACATGCCCATCTACGAGCTGAAACAGCAGCCGGTACAGCCCGGCGAACAGGTCGTCGTCGAGGTCGACGACATCCACGAGAGCGGCGCGGGCGTGGGCCGCACCGAAGACGGCTTCATCGTCCTCGTCGACGGGCTCCTGCCACCGGTGCGCGCGGAGGTCCGGATTCACCGCGTAAAATCGAGCCACGCGACCGCACAAGAGGTCGTAGAACGCCTGCCCGACGACCCGGAGGCGGACGAGGACGGCGACGGGGCGGTCGACGCGGACGCCGAAGACGACGAGGACGAGGACGATCGTCGTCGCAACCGCCCGGACCGCGAACGGCTCGGGAGCCGCGAGAACTTCTGGGGCAAGTGAGCGCGTCCCGGGGTGGCCCCACCTCACGGACAGTCCGGACGCCACCGATCGATCGCTTCGATCCGAACCTACCGAGTCGAGACGTCGAAACCGCCGTTTTTTGGGCGAGCGCCCCCTCCAGTCGAGTATGGTCGCAGACGACGGTCCGGGGGACGGCGCTACCGCGGCCGACAGGGCCACGAACGTCGACGCCGCCGAGCTGCTGGAACGGGCCGGATTCGACGCCAGTGAGAGCGTCCTCACCGACCGACAGGCGGAGGTGCTCGCCCTCCGAGAGCGGGGCCTCCGGCAGTCCGATATCGCCGACCGGCTCGGCACGTCGCGCGCGAACGTCTCCAGCGTCGAGGCCAGCGCGCGAGACAACGTCGAGAGAGCCCGAGAGACGGTCGCGTTCGCCGAGGCGCTCGCGGCGCCGGTACGCGTGGAGATCGACGCCGGCACCGACCTGTACGACGCGCCGAAGCGGGTGTACGACGCCTGCGACGACGCGGGCGTGAAGGTGAACCAGACCGCACCGGACCTGATGAAGACGATCGGCGACCGCGCCGGCGACGCGGTTCGCGGCCGCGAAGTGCGGAGCCGTCTGTTCGTTACCGTCGACGCCGACGGGCAGATTCGCGTCCGTCGGCCGTGACCGTCGGCCGCGAGAGCCGTCGGTTCGAGTCCGACGGCCTCGGGCGACGGGACGTGATTACTCCAACCGCTCTGCGACCCCGACGAGCGTCGAGCCCGCCGTGACCGTCGACTCGCGGGCGACCGAGTAGACGATCCCGTCCCGGTCGGCCCGAGCGGTCTGCAGCGTCTCGAACGTCGTCGGATCGTGGACGACGCCGAGCGGCTCGTCTGCCACGACCTCGTCCCCGATAGTGAGGTCGGACACCGGCGTGAACAGCCCGGATTCGGCGGCGTTCACGCGTCCAAGGTGGTTGCGCGCGACCGTCCCGTCCCACGGTTCGATCTCTCCCGGGAGCAGCCCCTCGTGTCGGAGAACATCGAGCGTTCCGTGTAACCCGACATCGACCGCCTCGGGAACGACCTCTCGGCTGTGCGCGAGTTCCGGTGTGATCGTGGGGATTCCCTCTCGGGTGGCGGCGACGCGGAGTTTCCCGGCGAAGCCGCGCTCGCTCCACTCCGTGTCGGCGTCGTCGCCGGCCGCCTCCGCGAGCAGGAGGTCGGTTCCGAACGCCTCCGCGAGCGAGCGGCAGGCCTCGTCGCCGCGCATGTAGACGGTGTGCGTGAGCATCGCCGGCGACCCGGTGTGGAGGTCGACGATGGCGTCGGCCTCGCTCGCGAACGTCCAGAGCCGGGCCGCCATCCGCTCGTGAAGCGTCCCGTCGTCGTCTCCGGGCCAACAGCGGTTCATGTTCGAATGAGTCGAGTCGAGCGCCTCGGGCGTGGTGTACGAGACGTGGTCGAACGTGAGCGGGTCGGCGACGGGGACCGTCACGAGCGTGCCCGCGAGGGCGTCGGCCGGCTCCTGACCCCTGCTGGTAAGCCGTTCGTGGACTCGCCGGAGGACCGCGGTGCCGTTCACCTCGCGGCCGTGCTGGGCGGCCTGCGCGTAGATGACGGGCCCACCGTCGTTCGGGACGTCGAGCGCGGGGCCATCCGAACCGTCGACGAGGCGTCCCTCGCCGTAGACGTGGACGGTTGTCCGAATCGGAACGCCCGAGGGGAGCCGTGCGAGAACGAGTTCGCTGGCGTCGTGCATACGGAAGCGTCGGTCTTACAGGTGATATAGCTCGGGGGCGAACGCCCCTCTCAGTTCGAGCGCGAACGCCCGCCAACCCGAGAGCGAATCCTCTCACCCGAACGCCGCAGTCGAGTGTCTGACCAGCGCGGTCGACCACGGACGCTAAGTCTGTGGGTCGCCGAGGGGGAGTCGAGATGCGGGTCACGCTCCTCGGCACCGGTGACACGACCGGAACGCCGACCGTCGGCTGCGACTGCGACACCTGCGCCGCGGCGCGCGAGCGAGGCGTGTCCCGCTCGCGGTTCTCGGTCCACGTCGCCAACGAGCGCACCGGCGAGTCCCTTCTCGTCGATTTCAGTCCGGACTTCCGGAGCCAGTTCCTCGACAACGACATCCCGCTCCCCGACGCCGGCATCGTCACCCACATCCACTTCGACCACCTCGACGGCCTCGGCAACGTCTATCGGCTGGTCGACGGCCTGCCCGTGCACGCGCCGAACGAGACCGACCACGCCACCGACGAGAGCGTCGCCGAGACGATCCGGCGGAAGTACGACTACCTGGAGGACCGGATCGGCGTCCACGCTCGCGAGCCGTTCGAACCCTTCGAGACGTGCGGGTTCGAGGTCCGATTCGTCCCCGTCGACCACCCGCCGCTGCTCTGTTACGGCGTCGTGATCGAAGACCCGGAAACGGGCGCGACGCTCTCGCTGACTGGGGACACGAGCTACGACATCCCCGAGCGCTCCCGCGAGGCGCTCGCCGACGCCGACCTCCTGCTGGCCGACGCAATCGTCCCCGCGTCGCTCTGCGAGTACCACCCTATCGGCGGGCGACACGAGGGGCCCGACGGCGTCCCCCGAACCTTCGGCACGAAGCACATGACTCGAGAGGGGGCGCTCGCGCTCGCCGACGAGTTGGACGCCGACCGAACGCGGCTCGTTCATCTCGCGCATTTCTACCCGCCCGACGAGGCGTTCGAGGAGCCCCTCGCCGTCGACGGCGAAGTGTACGACCTCTGAGGGGCGTCGCGCCGAGGACGGCCGCCGCGACCGCATCGTTTTGTCTCGGCAGGACGTACCATCGCTGAATGGGCGTGAAATCTCGCCTCCGAGACACTGTCGACCGTCTTGAGCCGCCGCCGCGAGCGGTCGATTGGTCGCTGTTCGCGTTCGTGGCCGCGGAGGTCGTCACGGGACTCGTCTCGTTCACCGTGGGCGTCCCGGAGGGGTGGCCGCTGTTCTGGCTCCACCGCGGGCTCGGATTCGGAATCGTCGCCCTGCTCGCGTGGAAACTCGCGCGCGTCCGACGCCGTCTCACGGACCCGAGCCTGTGGCGCCGGTCGACCGCGCTGTCGGTCCTGACGCTCGTCGCCGCGCTCGGGGCGCTTTCGACCGGGATCGTCTGGGTGTTCGGACTCGACGTGCGGCTCTCCTACTGGACCCTGCTCTCCGTGCACGTCGGATTCGGGCTCGCGCTCCTCCCGCTCGTGGGAGCGCACGCTGCGACCCGGTTCAGACTCCCGCGACGGGTCGACTTCGAGCGGCGACGGACCGCGATTCGGTACACCGTCCTCCTGGCCGCCGGCGGGGCGGCGTACCGGCTTCAACAGGGCCTCAACGACCTGCTCGGCACGGCCGGCGCCGACCGACGGTTCACCGGGTCACAGCCGCGAGCGGGCGCGGGGAACGGCGCGTTCCCGATCACCTCTTGGGTCGCCGACGATCCCGACCCGATCGACCGCGACGGCTATCGACTGCGCGTCGACGGACTCGTGAGCGACCCCTTCGAACTCGATGCCGACGAACTGGACGCCGGCCACGAAACCGCCGCGCTCCTCGACTGCACCAGCGGCTGGTACACGGTACAGAACTGGCGCGGGATCCGCGTCGGCGACCTGCTGGAAGCGGCCGGCGGCGCGACCGCCGACGGTCCGGACCGGGAGCCCGCCTACGTCCGGTTCACGTCGGTCACCGGCTACCGCTGGAGTCTCCCGCTCGACGAGGCCGAAGACGCCCTGCTCGCGACCCACGTCGGCGGTGAGCGGCTGAGCCACGGCCACGGTGCGCCGGCCCGGCTGGTCGCCCCCGATCGGCGAGGGTTTCAGTGGGTGAAGTGGGTGACGCGGATCGAGGTCCGGGCGGAGTACGACCTCGGCCAGTGGGTGGTGACGCTGGTGAGCGGCTTCGACTGATCGACGGCCGCGGTTCGGATCTCGGATCGACTACTCGTACTCGCTCCCGACGACCTCGCGGATGCGTTCCGCGGTGACCGGGCCAACGCCCTCGACCGCCAGCAGGTCGTCCTCGGGCGCGGTCATCACGCCCTCGACGCTACCGAAGTGTTCGAGCAGGGTTCGGGCCGTAACAGGGCCGATGTCGGCGATAGACGAGACGACGTACTCCTGCTGTTCCGCGCGAGTCTTCGTCGTCTTCTCGCCGTGGACGCTCACTTCTCGGTCGCGCGTCTCCTGCTCCCGTTTAGCGATCGTCGCGAGCAGTTCCGTGGTGTCGGACTCGTCTTCGGTGCGGAGGACGGACACGTCGAAGTCGACCGCCAGCGACGCGAGCGCGCCGCGGATCGCGTTGGGGGCGATGTCGCGCTGCCCGTAGAGGTTCGTCCCCTCGACGATCATCACGGGGCGAGCGTACGCCCGGGAGAGTTCGCCGACCTGCTCGAACATGGACCGATCGGCGTCGAGCATCGAGTCGACGAAGTCCGCCGCCGACTTGCGCTCGACGGCGACCCGGTCGGAGAGCACGTAGTCGCCGACGGCGAGCGTCTCCAACCGGGTAACGATCCCGTCGCGCGTCGAGAGGTCCTTCGCGATGGAGGAGTCGAGTTCGCGCTGATCGACCACGATTTCGACGCCGTCTTCGACGCCGGCGGTCGCGACGATTCCGTCGGCGTCGGCCCCTGTGTCTGCCTCGCTCGATTCGTCGTCGTCCTCGTCGCCCGACCTGGTCTCCGCGGCGAAGTCGGTGAGCCCGGCGTCGCCCTCGGAGGTCGCTCTGTTCGAGTCGCCATCGTCCGGGCTGTCCGGGCTGTCCGGCCTGTCCGGCTCCTCGGCGGCGGCCGACTCGGTCGTCGACGTCGCGTCCGTACCGTCGTCCACTGGGCTGCCGGCGAAGGCATCGAGTCCGGCCTGTCCGTCGTCGCCGACGGTTTCTTCGATGTCGTCGGTCGCGGCCTTCAGCTCGGCGAGCTGGTTGGTCATCTTCTTTTCGCGCCGGCGCGATATCCAGAAGAACGCCTCGTCACGGGTGTCTTCTGCCATCAGCACCACCACTTTCCCCTCGGCCTGCCGCCCGGTCCGGCCCTTTCGTTGGATGGATCGGATCGCGGTGGGGACGGGCTCGTAGAAGCAGACGAGGTCGACCTCGGGAACGTCCAGCCCCTCTTCGGCGACCGACGTGGAGACGAGCACCTCGAACTCGCCGTCTTTGAACTCCTGTAGCGTCTCTTGTTGCTGTTTCTGGCTCATCCCGTCGGAGCCCTGCTTGTCGCCCTGTCCGACGAACTTCCGGACGTCGAAGCTCGTCGAGAGGAACTCCACGAGCGCCTCCGCGGTGTCGCGGGACTCGGTGAACAGGATTGCGCGCTCGCCCTCGTTGATGCCGAGCGTCTCCGCGAGTAAGATGCGAGCCTTCGAGAACTTCGGGTGGAGCCCGTCGAACGCCTCGGCCTTCCGCATCGCTTCTCTCACTTTCGGGTCCGCGACCATCCGCTGGCTGGCCTTCGAGGCGCCGGACGAGCGGGCGGCCTCGCGTTGGCGCTCGAAGTAACGCCGGACGGATTCGACCGACTGGGTCTCGACCAGTTCGGTCGCGCGCCGGAGTTTCATCACCTCGGCGTGGGTGGACATCCCTTTGTACCCGTCCGACTGGTCGTTGTCCATCATCTTCTTCAGCTTCCCGCGCATCTCGTTGAGGTCGCGCTGGGAGAGGTCCGGGTTCGTCGTGTTCGTCACGCCCAGCGACTTCAGCTTCTCCAGTCGGTCGGTGATAACCTCGTTGAGGGCGTCGCGGATCGCCAGCACTTCGTCCGGGAGGGTGACCTGCTCCCACTTGACCTCGGTGTCGTGCGTGTACTCGTCGACGTCCGCGTCCGCCTCTGTCATCACCTCGACGTTCGAGAGCCCGAGGTTCTCACAGATCGTCTCGATTTCTTCCGTGTCGCCGCCCGGCGAGGCCGACATCCCGGTGACGAGCGGGTCGACCGCGTCGGCGTGGTACCGCTCTGCGATGTAGACGTACGCGTAGTCGCCGGTCGCGCGGTGACACTCGTCGAAGGTACAGTGGGTGACGTCGCGAAGCGAGATTCGGTTGCCGACCAGGTCGTTCTCGACGACCTGCGGGGTCGCGATCACGATCCGCGCGTCGTTCCAGAGCGCGGCGCGGTCGTCCGGCTTCACGTCGCCGGTGAAGACGACGATTTCGTCGTCCGGGATCTGCAGCGCCTCGCGGTAGAAGTCGGCGTGCTGTTGCACGAGCGGCTTCGTGGGAGCCAGAAAGAGGGCTTTGCCACCGACCTCGTGGAGGCGCTTGGCCGTGACGAGCAGGCTGACGGTCGTCTTGCCGAGGCCGGTCGGGAGACAGACGAGGGTGTGATCGTTCGCCGCGGACTCCGCGAGCTGGAGCTGGTAGCGGCGACGCTGAAGGAAGTCGTCGACGAGCAGGGGGTGGTCGATACCGGCGGCCTCGGTCGCCATCGGCGGGCCTACGCCGCCTTCGGACTAAAGGCTTCGCGAAGCGGGGTGAAAGTTATCGCTCGGCGGAGTACTCCTCTCGGAGCTCTTTCGGAACGTCTTCGTCAACCAGCTCCGCCCACTCGGCGAGCCGGTTTTCAGATGGTGTTTGCGCGCTCATAGAGGACGAATCTCAGTGATCCTACTTAACAGTTACCCTAGTTATACATGATTTCCCATCAGATCGGTGCCGATCCGGGGAGTGACCGATGAGACAGAATTTCTCACTCTGGCGGCTTCAGAAAGGCTTCTCCACCGCCGCCGGCAGATTCCCTCCGACGATTCAGGTCGGCCGCGCGACCGCGACTCGCACGCCTTTTACCGTTCACGCGCGTCCGGTCGACATGAGCAAACTCGACGAGTTCCTCGCCGGCGAGCGGCTCGACGACGTGGTCTTCTACCTGAGCGACGCGTACCTCGACGACGACTCCCGGCTCCGGAACGTCGGCACCGAGACGGACGACGGCGTGCGGCTGATCCTCGACGGCGAGACCGGTCGGTCCGCGTTCGAAGCCGGTACGGGCATGGGCGCGATGGAGTTCGCGAAGACGGCGATGGGCGCCGAAGGGACGATTGCTCGGACGCTGGACGACGGAGAGTGCCCGTTTGCCGAGGACGCGCCCGACGACGACCACGACGTCCGGTTCGTCTTCGCGTTCGCGGAGGCGCAGAACGAGGAGGTCGGCGGGCTCTACGCCGAGGGCGACGTGGTCCACGCGTACGCGCACTGTACGTGCGGCGAGAGCTACTCGCACAAGTGGATCGTCGGCGACCGCGACGAGTAAAAACCGGTGACTGTACCCGCTTGAGTCCTACTCCTGGGCGGGTGCGTCACCTTCCGGCACCGACCCTTCGACGAGCGACTGGTCGGCGTACTGCTCGCGGAGGTCCTTCTTCGAGAACTTCCCGGTGGCGGTCTTCGGTACCTCGTCGATGAACTCCACCGCGTCCGGGACCCACCATTTGGGGTATTCTTCACGGAGACCGGCCTCAACCTCGTCGACGAGCGCTTCACGGTCGACGCCGTCGGCCGCGACGATGAACGCAACCGGCCGCTCCTGCCAGCGCTCGTGGGGGACGCCGATGACGGTCGCCTCGCTCACACCGTCGTACGCCATGATCGCGTTCTCCAACTCGACGCTGGATATCCACTCGCCGCCCGACTTGATCACGTCTTTCGTGCGGTCGACGAGTTGGAGGTATCCGTCCTCGTCGACGGTGACCACGTCGCCGGTCTTCAGCCACCCGTCGACGAACTCCTCTTCGCTGGCGTCTGGTCGGGCGAAGTACTCCTTGGTGACCCACGGTCCGCGGATCCGGAGTTCGCCGAACTCCTCGCCGTCCCAGGCAATCTCTTCGCCGTCCTCGTCAATCACCTTGAACTCAAGCCCGGGGACGACGAGCCCCTGTTTCGACCGCTTGTCGACCTGCGTCTCGTAGTCGGCATCGCGGAGCGAATCGGTGAGGTGCGAGGCGGTTCCGATCGGCGACATTTCGGTCATGCCCCACGCGTGGAGTACGGTAACGTCTCGGTCGTCGTACCACTCGATGAGTGACTTCGGGGCCGCCGCGCCGCCGACGATCACGGTGTCGAGCGTCGAGAGATCGACGTCGTTCCCCTCAGCGATGTACTCGCGAAGGCCGAGCCACACCGTCGGAACGCCCGCAGAGATTGTGACGCCCTCTTCTTCGATCAGCGCCGCGAGGTCGGCCGGGCTCGGCGAGGGGCCGGGCAAGACCTGTTTCGCGCCCGCGGCGGTCGCGGTGAACGGCATGCCCCACGCGTTGACGTGGAACATGGGCACGACCGGCATGACCACGTCGGAGTCCTCCATCGGAATTCCCTGCGGCGTCTGAGAGGCCATCGTGTGGCTCCACAGCATCGACTGCGTGTACTCGACGCCTTTGGGCTTCCCCGTGGTCCCGGAGGTGTAACAGAGGCCGGCGGGCTGGTCGCTCTCGAGGTCCGGCCAGTCGTAGTCGGTCGACTGCCCCGCGATGAACTCCTCGTAGGGAGTCGCGTCAAGTTCGTCGACGCCGGACGATCCCATCACGACGAAGTCGACGTCGGCGAATTCCTCGGCGTCGTCGGCCGCCGAGGCGAGCTTGCCGGCGAGCGACGGGTCGACGAAGACGATCTCGTCTTCCGCGTCGTCCACGATGTACCGGATGTGCTCGTCCGGCAGCAGCGGGTTGATCGTGTGGAGCTGCGCTCCCGTGTTCGGGACGCCGAAGTACGTCTCGAAGTGACGGGTGTGGTTCCAGCAGAACGTCGCCACTCGGTCGCCACGCTCTATCCCGTGCTCGTCGAGCGCGTTCGCGAGCTGGGCGATGCGGTCGCCGTATTCGGCGTACGTGTGCCGCGTCCGTCCCTCGTGAGTCCGGGAAACGATCTCCGTGTCGGAGTACAGTCGTTTCGCGCGCCACAGGAACGGTCGGAGCGTCTGCGCATGTCCACCTGGCATACCTTCCATACCACGGAGTCGAGAACAATCAACGTTGTCATGGTTGATCGTGATTATTCGTCGGCGCGGCGAGAGCGAAGCCGCCGCGGCATATTATTTAAAAGAGCGCGCTGTCCCGAGCGTCGTCTATGTATCCGCGCACTATCCTCGGAAGAGACTCGCGTGGACCGGCGCGTGGTCGGATTCCGGGCGTGCTGATTTCCCGTCCTCGCTGCCGTCGTCGGAGACCGCTCTGCCGCCGATCCCGTCCGCGAGGAAGTCTCGGAGCGGGGGACCGACGTGTTCGGGCTCGACGAGGAACGCGTCGTGGCCGTGGTCGGAATCGATCACGTGGTGTGCGACGGGGACGTCGCGGTCGCGGAAGGCGGTCGCGAGCGACGTGGACTGCTCGACGGTGAAGTGCCAGTCGGCGGTGAAGCTCA
>Ga0136589_1000803_pt1 | contig 14856 bp, 17 predicted proteins | sample AntRauMFilla3764_FD_104640 | JGI IMG/M metagenome (GOLD analysis project Ga0136589, IMG submission 104640) | Saline lake microbial communities from Rauer Islands, Antarctica - Metagenome Filla 3 #764 | ecosystem: Environmental > Aquatic > Non-marine Saline and Alkaline > Saline | place...
GTTCACCGATCCGGGAACGAAAGAGCAACTGCCGGAAGAAGATTTTGTAATTCGAACCGCAGTAGAGGCCCTGAAACGCCCGAATTCGGCTACCGGCTCTCTCGTTGTTCAACTTTGTTCAGTTCGATCAACAGCCGGAAGATGGCTTTCACGAGGTTGGCGTCGACGTCGAAACGCTCGGCGTTCGCGCCGGCGCGCTCCATGACGCGCTCCTCCTGTCCCTCGTCGGTCGTCGGGAGATCCTGCTCGTCCTTTACGGCCGCCACCGTGTCGGCGACGTAGGTTCGGCGGGCGATCAGTTCGACGATCTCCTGATCGATATCTTCGATCTCGTGGCGCAGTTCGTCCAGACTCATCTCTTCGGGATTCGGTGTTTCGCTCATTGGGTTCACTCTCGTCCGACGGCCGCGCCGTCGTTTCTGGTGGTCGTTCGTCGCAGCGTTCCGGGTCGGTCGCCCCACGCGTCGGCGACCGCGTCGAGGTCGGTCTCGGGGTCGGTCGGGTCCGCGACGGCGACGACGCTCGGACCGGTGCCCGACAACGATACTCCGGTGGCGTGGGCCATCGCCTCCACCGCGGGGTCGGCGTCGAAGCCGAGTGCGGCCGAGAAGGCGAGTCCGTTGACCGTCATCGCCTCGGCGTACCGGCCCTCAAGCGCGAGGTCGCACACGAGGTCCGCCATCGACGCGACGGCCTCACAGCGAGCCACGTCCGCGTCCGCGCTGTACGCGCGCTCTGGCGGGGTCCACACGAGGACGTTCCAGTCGACGGTCTCGCGCGAACGCAACTCGTCAGCGCCGTTGTCGGTGACGGTGACTCCGCCGAGCATCGAGGCGGTCGCGTCGTCGAACGCGCCCGTGACGGTCACACCCGCGTCGCGAGCGGCTTGCACGCCGAGTCGGCAGGCCTCCAGCCGAGTGACGTCGACGGCCGAGTCCGTGTCGTCGTCTCCCACGGTCAGCCCGAGCGCGTCGCACGTCGCGAGCACGGTCGCGTTGGCGGCCGCGCTGGAGCTTTTCAGTCCGGCCGCGAGGGGTACGTCGCTGTCGGTCCGGACGGTGCCGCCCTCGCCGTCGCCCCACCGGTCGGTCGCGAGCGCGACGCAGCGCTCGATCAGGGCGGTGTCAGCGTCGGGAGCCTCGCTAATCGTCCCGTCGACGCCCTCGGCGGCCGGGTCGAGCGCGACGCTCGAACGCGTCTCGACGTCGATGCCGAAGGCCGAACCGGTGCCTGTCGCGAGCGCGTTCAACACCGTGCCGGCGCCGAGCGCCGCGGCCCGTCCCTCCATGCACTCACGGCTTGCGAGCGCGGACAAAGAGGTAGCGATCACGGCGAGACTCTCGGCTCCGCGCTTCTCGGGCCGGTGTGAGGGTTTAAAACAGGGTCAGACCGGTTCGACACACCGGACGACGGCATCGTCCAACTGACCGATCAGCTTCACGGCCACTGCGCCCTCCTCGTCGGCTGTCGTGCGGCCGGTGCCGATCTCGGCGGAGGGCTCGTCGTTCGCGTCGTCACTATTGGGGTCCTCAGAGCCTGGAGGACTTTGGGTCGGGCCGCGTCGTGATACTCGACACCTTGCACGCCGAGGCACCCCGCGAGTCCGGTGCCGATCCCAACGCCGGCACGCAGCACTCCCGTCGCGTCCGTTGCATATGCCGTTCTCCTCTCGGTGGGGAATTAAATGTAGCACGCCCAATTCTCGCGATTGAGGCGACGGATCGGCCGGCTTCGATGCGTCCGGCGTCCGCGAACCAGCCACCACCGCCGAGCGCGTCCCTTTTGAGGGGGGCGACCCGAGCGACGCGTATGTCAGCGCCTTCACGTAGCGACGTCCCGCCGACGTCGATCGGGATCGACCTCCGCGAGGAGGGGGTCGTCGTCGAGTACTTGGACGGTCGAACGACGCTCTATCGCGGGGTTCCGGACGCAATTGAGGGGTCGGTGACGGCTGGTCCCGGCAAGGAGACGCACGTCCTCGTCACCGACCCCACGGAGACCGAGGGCGTGATGACGTACGTCAACGACTACAACACCGACGACGAGATCCTGGAAGACTCAGGCGTCGGCCGCGTCATCGTCGAAGAGGGCGAGCGCGACGAGGTGTTCCCCGGCGTGATCGTGGGCCGAACCGGCCAGCGGAACGAGGTGATCGCGGATCCCGAGATCGCCGGCGGCCGCGTGTTCGTCTTCGTCGAGGACGGCTGGACCGAGGGGAGTTACGAGATCGTCGAGGGCCCCGAAGACGGGCTGGACGCCCACCGATGACCGTCGAACGGTCCACGCCGACCTCGATGGTCCCGGTCCGATGAGCCTCGCGAAGCCGTGGCGCGACCTCGACCGGTCGACCGTCGGGAGCGCGCCGGACCGATACGCGCTGTACGAGTTAGGCGACAGCGACGGCGACACCGTCGGGTTCGGCACCGGCGTGCTCCGAGACGAACTCAAGGAGGCGTTGGCGTACGGGGACGCCGACAAGGTGCGATGGACGTTCGCCGACTCGCCCGAGCACGCGGATCGACTGCTCGCAGAACACGTCGAAGAGTAGTCGGGAGCGACGACGACTCGCGTCGACGACTCGAACCGCGGTCGCCGAGAACGACCGACAGACGAAAGTTCGGTGGCCGTCGATACTTATGTATGAGCGACGAGGCGGACGCCGACGACGCGGTGTTGCGCGCGAGCGACATCGGTGGCGAGGGGCCCCCGATCGAGGAGAAGCCGTATAAAATCGTCTTCGAGGCCAACAAGTGCTTCGGGGCCGGGAAATGCGCCGAAGTCAGCGACAACTGGGAGATGGACATTCAAAGCGGCATGGCGAAGCCGCGGTCGTACTACATCGGCGAGGACGAACTGGCGGCGAACGTCCGCGCGGCCGAGGTCTGCCCCGCGAAAAAGGACAAAGGAGTCATCCACGTCGTCGACCGCCGTACCGATAAGGAGATCGCGCCGAACCCGCACGGTGACGGAACGCTCTCAGTCGATTGGTAGCGGACCGAGACGGTCCGACCGCCGCACCGCTGACGCCGCCCATCCGAAAGGGGTTTGACCCCGCCGCCGGAACCGAAATCTGCGCGGGGGTGGCTGAGCCTGGCCAAAAGCGGCGGACTTAAGATCCGCTCCTGTAGAGGTTCGAGGGTTCGAATCCCTTCCCCCGCATTCTCGCTGCGAGCAACTCGCGAGCAGCAGGAATCAGCCGTAAGGATTCGAAGCAGGGAACGAAACGAGCGCAGCGAGCGAAGTGACTGGGGTTCGAATCCCTTCCCCCGCATTCTCGCGGCGAGCAGCTCACGAACGACAGCGTTCGCGTCGCAGTCTTTCTTGAACTTCGTTCGGGTGGGGCACACTGACCGATGGCGATTCCGTGAGCGAACCACCCTGCCGGACACCACGTGTCAAATTCCCCACCGAATATATCCGGCAAGAAGTTTTTGTTACCTTCTATGCCATTAACGATGCTGAACAAACACCACTGGGTCAGTTATCCATCAATCATGAATGTCGAAACAAACGGGGATGGAGATATCCCGGTACATAATGTCGATTTGGACGGCGCTACCGACCGATCGATCAGCTATACGGTGATCACGAGTATTGCGGATCTGACTGGCAAAGATCCGGAGAACCTCGAACCGTTATGGGACAGCGTGGATACGGACGCGTTGGATTCGTTCGTCGCTCACGAGTGCGACTTCTCGACGCCGTATCGACTCGCTTTCGAGTACGAGGGGTACACGGTCGAGGTCATTTCGGGTCAGCGGCTTCAGTTCACCCCGAACACGGAAGCGTTCTCGTCCCCGACGGTGTAGCTTCGGGCCATTCCTCCTTCGGCGTCTCCCGACCGCGAGGGTTCTCTCTGCAGGGTGGTCTCTCCGCATCCGTCGACGAACAGGCTGACCACCGAATCGACGTCTGACAGGCAGCGTTCGACCGTGCCGCGCTAAGGGCGCATGACCTAACAGCAGAACATGAACGGATACACCAACGCGACGCGGTCACCCTCCTCAAGTACTGTATCGAACCCGTTCTCGTTCTCGTTGAAGTGACCGTTCACGAGGATCCGGGCGTACGCGATGGTCTGCTCGCCGACCGGGTTCTTCGTCCACGTGCCGGGCAGTTCCTCGGGGGCGGGTGCCCAGCCGCTGTGGGTCGCGTCCGCTTCTGTTTCCGCAATGAGCATGTCCTGAAGCTCCGGATACTCCTCGAACAGTTCATCGAGGAACGCGCGGAGCGTGTCGCCCTCGAACGTGTACTCGAACTCGTACACGCCGAGTTCCGTCCGGACGTGTCCGGTACATCGCACCGTGACGGTCGTCTCGGCCACTGGCTCCGCGCCGGTCTCGGCCTCTGGTGTATCGTCTCCGACGGGGGCTTCCGCCGACCGTTGACTCGGTGACATACCGAATCGTACGGCTCTTTCGCGGGTAAGCGCACCCACGAACATGTTCGGAAGTCGAGTACGGGCGTTGCAGCCGAACCGAGTGGCTCGGATCGGGGCCCGGGGATCTCATGCTGCGGGAACACCCGCCGAACATGTTGCCACTAAACGGATTGGGTGATGGGGGCCAACTCCCTGTCGATGGAGGTCACACGAAAATCCATTGCGAAGGTCATCGTCGCAGCGTTTCTACTCAACCTGGTCGTCATGGGTGCCGGGGCGTGGTTCGCGTATCAGGAGGCGCCACCGATCCCGGACGAGGTCGTCGGCCCCGACGGTGAGGTGATCGCCACCGGCGAGTCGATCCAGGACGGAAAGGTGGCGTTCCAGCAAAACGGCCTAATGAACCACGGTTCGATCCTCGGTAACGGCGCGTACTACGGTGAGGATTACACCGCCGACGCGCTGGACCTCAAAGCCGAGTATATGCGCGAGTACTACGCGCAATCGGAGTACGGTGCCGGCTACGACTCGCTCTCCGGTTCGGAACAAGCGGCGGTCGCACAGACCGTTCGCACCGACCTCGACAGTGCGCACGACGGTGGAGAAATCGAGTACTCCGCCGCGGAGGTCTACGCCCACGAGCAGGTGCGGGCGGTCTACGTCGAGCGGTACCACGAGGGGGATCACGACCGAGGTGTGCCGGTCGGAATGATCGCGACGTCCGACGAGGCAGAGGAGTTCGCCGACTTCGCACTGTGGACTGCGTGGTTCTCCCACACCGACCGTCCCGACTCCGACAACTCCTACACGAACGAGTGGCCCTACTCGCCCGCCGCCGGCAACGACGCGACCGGCGCCGCGATGCTGTGGAGCGTGATATCGATGGTTCTCCTCGTGGGCGCGGCCGGTGGAGCAATCCTTTTGTACAAATCGGTGAAACTCCCCGAACCGTCAGCGAAGGGAATTACGGTGCCGGAGCCCGGCGAAGTGAGCGTCTTCCCGAGCCAGCGCGCGGCGCTCAGGTTCGTCCCCGTCGCCGCCGGCTTATTCCTCACACAGGTGTTGTTGGGCGGACTCTTGGCCCACTTCTACATCGAACGCGCGGGCTTCTTCGGCGTCGAGGAACTGTTCGGCGTTCACATCCTCCAACTGCTCCCGTTCGCCATCGCGAAGACGTGGCATATCGACCTCGGAATCCTCTGGATCGCGTCCACGTGGCTCGGGGCCGGCCTGTTCCTCCCGCCGCTCCTGACCGGCCACGAGCCGAGGAATCAGGCCCGGTATATCAACGTCCTGCTCGGTGCGCTCGTGGTCGTCGTCGGCGGCGGGATGGCCGGCATCTGGCTCGGCGCTAACGGCTACTTCCCCGGGGAACTCTGGTGGCTCCTCGGCAACGAGGGGCTGGAGTATCTCGAGGTCGGCAAGGTGTGGCAGGCCGGATTGCTCGTCGGGTTCGTCCTCTGGGCGGTCCTCGCGGTTCGAGGGCTCAAACCCCTGCTCGACCGCGAGCCGATCTACGGACTCGCGCACATGATCCTCTACGCCGGCGGCTCGATCACCCTGCTCTTCGTCGCCGGCTTCCTCTTTACCCCGTCGACGAACATCGCGGTGACGGAGTTCTGGCGGTGGTGGGTCGTCCACATGTGGGTCGAGGGTGCCTTCGAGTTCTTCATCGTCGCGATCATCGGGCTCACGCTGGTCTCGATGAACCCCCTCACTCGGCGCAGCGCGGAGAAGGCCGTTATGTTGCAGGCATTGTTGGTGATGTGGACTGGCGTCATCGGCGTCTCGCACCACTACTGGTGGATCGGAATGCCCGACTACTGGGTGCCGATCGGGAGCATCTTCTCGACGCTGGAGCTGCTCCCGCTGATCTTCATCCTCTACGAAGCCATCGGTCAGTACCGCGCGATGACGAGTTCGGGCGGGTTCCCTTACACGCTCCCGTTCATGTTCATCGTCGCCAGCGGGGTGTGGAACTTCGTCGGTGCCGGGGTGCTCGGGTTCTTCATCAACCTCCCGCTCATCAACTACTACGAACACGGCACGTACCTCACCGTCGGGCACGCTCACGCGGCCATGTTCGGCGCATTCGGCTTCCTCGCCCTCGGCATGGTTGCGTACATGTTGCAGCTCTCGATCGACCCAGACCGCTGGGACGGGTCATGGCTTCGCGCGTCCTTCTGGCTCTGGAACGTGGGGCTCGCACTGATGGTGTTCGTCTCCGTGCTCCCGGTTGGGTTCCTCCAGCTCGACGTCGCGTTCACCGAAAGCTACGCGGCGGCTCGGAGCCTCGCGTTCTATGAGAGCGAGACCGTTCAGTGGCTGTTCTGGGCGCGGCTTCCCGGAGACACGCTCCTGATCGCCGGAACCGTCGTCTACCTCGCCGACGTGCTTCGGAAGCGGTTCGTGCTCCGACGCTCCGAGGAGGACCCGACCGTCGACGACATGGCCGTCGCCGAGGGGATCGTCGGCGACGACGACTGACGGAACGGCCGGGTCCTCGCCCGAAATCGATTCCGGGTTGTTCGGTTTCTGGTTGTTCGGTTCCCGGTAATCGTTGTCACGCACCGTCAACGCCGGGACCGTGCCGTCTCCCCATACCGTCAACGCCGGGACTGTGCCGTCACCCCGACTGCCCCCGCTCACACAATCTTCATCATCCGCGTCTCGAACTTCCCGACGCGGACGCGGACCCATCCCGCAAGCTCCTCGTCGAGATCCGGGTCGTCGGTGTCGACGCGCAGCGCGCGTACGTCGTCGAGCTTCGACCGAGAGGCGACGATCCGCAGGTCACACTGCCGTATCACGGCCGGCGATAGCTGCGGGTTCCCGCGACCGAACACGAATCCCTGCCCTCCGATAGGCGAGACGACGATCACGTTGTCGTCGCCGAGCGCGTCGAGGATGTCGGCCTCCGTCCCGTCCCACACCACGACTTCACCGTCGCGCCACACGTCGACGCCGATGGGCGACGGGTCGAATCCTAACTCGGCTTTGATCGCGCCGACGGTCGATCCCGGGCCGAGCACGAAGGTGACGCCCTCTCCGTCGCGGTCGCGAATGTCGTCGGCGACCCCCTCCGCGAGCGACTCGACGGTCCCGCTCGCGGTCTGTTTCGACGACTGGAGGTCGTCGGCGACGGGGACGTGCGCGACCGCGCGGAGCTCCGGGTGGACCTCGCCCTCGCGGTAGGCGTCCTCGTCGATGTCCATCACTTCGCGGCGCTCCGTCCGCGAGAACGTCGCCGCGACCTCGGCCGCGTCCTCCGGAGAGACGGCGAACACCGACGAGTACACCTTCACCCCGGCGGGCACGCCGAGCATCGGGATATCGGTCTCCGCCGCCGCTAACGCCATTGCCACGTCGCTCGCAGTGCCGTCGCCGCCGACGAACAGAACCAGATCGACCGGTTCGGCGGTCGAACCATCGCTCTCGCCGTCGCCGACGAACGCCTCGACGACGCGCGTCGTATGGGCGGCGGTCGTCTCTGTGGGGCCGGGCGGATCGTCGTTCTCGCTCCCGTCTTCGCCGAACGGATCGACGACACGAATCGGATCGAAGCCGGCATCGCTGACCAGTTCTGCGCCCATCGGGTCGGCCGCAGTCGAGACGGCCGTCTTGGGGGCGATCGCTGCGAGTCGGTCCAGTGCCCGACGCGCGCGGTCGGGGGCTCGCGGTTCCGCGCCGCGCGCGATGGCCTCCGCGACCTTCCCGTCGGTACCCTTGAGACCGACGCGGCCGCCCATCCCGGCCACCGGGTTCATCACGAATCCGACGTGCATGTTCGGACCTACGGTGGCGGACCCTTAAGCGGGCGCGTCTCGGGTGCCGCCGATCGCGGAAGTTCAATACTTAAGATGCCCCCGAAGCAATCCCGACCCATGCTCCTCGAAGCCGCCGTGACCGAGCCGCTTCCGATCGACGCGACCGCGACCGCCGTGCTCCTCGCGAGCCTCGTCGTCACCGCCATGTGGCTCGTGTACCTCTACCGATAGTCGTCGACCCCTCTCCGTCTCCGACTCGCGTCGTTCGGAGACAGCCCGATTATTTCGGGTCCACGAGCGTCGACCGCTCTCGGACCCACTCGGCGGCGCGTTCGGCCTCTCTCGCGCTCGTCGCCGTGATCTTCACGCGGACGCTCTCGCCGGGGTAAGAGCCGACGCTGACGTCGAACACGTCCTGTAGCTCCGTGAAGCGGTCTAACAGGGCGCTCTCCGGCTCGTCGACGTCGACCGTGACCGTGTGTGTCGGTGTCCCCTCGAACTCGTCGGCGACCGATTCGAACATCGCTTTCATCTCCGTCGGGACACCGGGGAGGACGTACACCGACTCGACGACGGCACCCGGTGCCACCCCGGTCTCGTTCGCGAGCGGCCGGCAATCGGCCGGCAGGTGCGTCGTCTCCGCGGCGAGGTCGGCGGCGCTGTACCCGCGTTCGGCGAGCCACGCCGCGGCCTCCTCGTTCGTCTCCAACTCCCGGCCGAAGGCGGCCGCGACCCCGTCCATGGTCACGTCGTCGTGCGTCGGGCCGAGTCCGCCGGTGACGACAACCGCGTCGTATTCGGCGTAATACTCATTGACAACCCTCGCGATTTCGCCGACCTCGTCCGGGACGACCGTGACGCGGCGCACGACGACCCCGCGTTCGTCGAGCCGATCGCAGAGCCACGTCGCGTTCGTGTTCTCGGTGTCACCGACGAGGAGTTCGTCCCCGACGGTGACGATAGCGGCATTCATACCTCCGGTAAGGCGACGCGCACTCAAAAGCACCCGCGTTCGGATCGTCGTCGCTCGGATCGTTGTCGTTCGGTTCGCTCCGAGGGCGAACCGGGCGACCGACTACTCCTCCTCGTCGTCGTACACGCCGAGTCCCATCTCGCGGCGTCGCTCTTGGAGTTCCTCCAACTGCCGCCGGAAGTACGTGACCCCGACAATCGCCGCGATGAGCGCGATGACGAGGATCACGCCGAAGACGAGCAGGTCGGTCTCGCGGTACGACTGGACCACGACCGACCCGCCTTCGACGGCCTCCCAGGTGATACGGTCTCGTCCGTCTACCGTCTCTATCTCGTAATCACGAGGAGCGATGTGGCCCACGACGGGGAAGTCGGTGCTGAAGCCCTGCGGAAGCGTCACGGCGTACGACCCGTCGACGTACGCCAGCGTGGTGAACCGTCGAGGCGACCCCGCCGCAGAGAAGGCGACCTGTCCGTCGTCCATCCCGTCCGGGAAGCGGACCCACGTCTCGTCTGGCGTCCGGTCGACCTCACCGCCGCGAGCCCGGAACTCGCTGCCGTTGAGCACCTCGCCGTCGGCGGTCCGGTATCGGAACGCCTCGAACTCCAACGGCTGGTCGCCGGCGTACGGCGTCTGGCGATACAGCCGAAGCTCTTCGACGGCCGAGATATCGTACACCGCCGTGTACTGGGTCCCGGTCGAGAGGTTGAACGCGGCGTCGCGGTCCGCGTCGAACTGGTACTCGCTCGGCGGCTCCGCGTCGAGGGTCTCGTTCGCCACCTCGCCGCCGTCGTTGACGTAGGTGAGACAGCCGGCACTGACGGCCAGTAGGGCGACGACGGCGACCGCGAGAGCGAAGCGTCGGTTCACGGGCTCAGACGATACAGCGCATCTCGGCCGGGAGGTACGAACCGATCGCGGCGAGCAGCCCCGGCGGGTCGGTGTTTTCGGTGCAGACGATGCTCTGTTCGAGGAGGCCGAGCCGCTCGACGGTGACGATGTCCTGTGCGTGCCCCGCGCGGTTCACGGTCGCGCGCACCTCGCCGCGGGTCGCCGAGTTGACGTTGACCCGACCGTTCCCGCGCTGCCAGTCGTACAGGCGGTCGCGCTCGGTGTCTGCGAGCCGGCTCGGCTCCGAATCCGGGTCGCCGACGTCGCCGCCGTATCGGAACCGAAGCGGGAGGTGTTGGACCAGTCCGAACCGCTCGACGACCTGCGCGGGCGACCCTCTGCCGAGTCCGATTTCGTCCGCGGGGATCCGCACGTCGACGCCGGCGTCGACGACGAAGCCGTCGTCGTCCCACGACTCGAGGGTGCCGACGTACTCTTCCCCCGCTTTCAGTCCGTCGTCGTGAGCGACGATTTCGCCCCACGTTTCCGCGAGGACGTTCCGGGCGACCTCGGCGTCCTCGCCGGTCACGTCCACCTGCACGAAGCCGTCGTCGCGGACGCCGACCTGCCAGTCGACGGCCAGTTCACCGACGTCGTTGGCGACGAGCGAGCCCATGCCGTCCAGCGCGCGGTCGCGGGCGTCCCCCTCGACATAGCACTTGGTTGCGAGTACGACCATCAGCCCGTCACGTCCACGTTGAGTTCGTCACGGAGTTCGTCGACGCGCCGGCCCATCGCCTCGCGGAGCCGGTCGTTGTCCATCGCGTCGAGCGGCGAGCCGCACTCCGGACACTCGAACCCGAAGTCCATCGCCTCGCCGAACTCGAAGCGGATCGAACACACCTCACAGAGGTAGAACTCGTGGGTGCGCTCGTACTCCTCGCGCTCCTCTAACGCATCGAGCAGGCGGTACATCTCCTCTTCGAGGTTCTCCGGGATGTTGTCGTAGTGGAACGTCCAGAGGTACGTGAGCCATCCCGAGTCTTCGTCGCGCACCCGGCGGTACGTCGCGAGGTCGTTCTCGTACAGGATGAACAGCGCGCGTCGGACGTCGTTGAGCTCTAAGCCGAGCTCCTCCGCCAGCTCTTCGTCGGTAACCTCGCCGTCGGGCGGCGCGGCCGCGACCGGCATCCCCGTCGGCCCCACCAGCTCGTGGAGGTACTTTTGGATGACGGGGTCGTTCAGTAGATCCTCAAAAGCCATTACCTGAAACTGGTGGTGGAATCGGGTTAAAAGCTCCGAAAGGGCCACCGTCGTCCGCCACTGTACCGGTCACGATTCGGTCGCCGACGGCTCCGGCAAAGCTTTACCCCGCCCCTCGGACCACTCGTGCGTAATGAGCGAGTCCCGCGCTGCCGACGGCCCGACCGGGCGAGTTCGTCTCCGACGGGCAGTCGCCGCCACCGCGCTCGCGACGGTCCCGGTCTTGATCGCCGCGGCGCCGCTGGTCCCCCTCGCCGCTCTCCTCGGTCCCGCCGGACTTGGAGTGCTCAACCCGGGCGCGCTGGGCGGTGTTCCGCCCGTGGTCGCCGCCCTGATCGCCGCGGTCGTCGTCGGACTCGGTGGGTCGGCGCTGGTCGGCCCAATCCTGGTCGACCGGCAGATCGCGCGGCTCTCCGAGGCCGAACTTGAGAATCGACCGGCCGACTTCGTCGCCGATCGCGTCGAGACCATCGCGGCCGACGTCGGCGTCGACGCCCCCGCGGTGACGGTCGTCCGCGCCGACGCGGCCAACGTCGCCGTCACCGACGGCTATCGGGGCTCGCGACTGGTCGTCTCGACGCGACTGCTCCGCCTGCCGGCGGCCGACCGCGACGCCGCGCTTCGACACGCGCTCGTTCGTCTCCGAACTCGTGAGGCGGCGGTCACGACGGCTCTGCTTCCCGCGCTGGCGCTCGTCGAGACGGTCGCATTGTTGGCGACGCTGCTCGTCGGTCGCCGCCCCGAACGCACGGCGGCCGACCGGCGCGTGAACCGAATCCACGGGTACGAGCCCGAGCGAAACCGGATCCCCCCGCAGGCGTACACGGTCGGTGGCGTCCTCCTGTGGCTGCTCCTCTTACCCGTGTGGGTGCCGGCCGTCATCGGCGAGCGCCTCTATGTCGGCGGCGGACGCCGCGACGCCGACGCCGCCGTCGCACGGTGTGGAAGCGACGAGCGGGACGGACTCGGAAACGCGGTCTCGTTCGCCGGCGAGGCGGTGGGCGCCGCCGACTGGCCGCCCCTGCTGGACCGCCTATCGTTCGTCTCGATGGCCGACGCCGAGACGGGACGCGTGCGCGGGGCGAGCCGGCAGGAGGCGCGGTTCCGTCTGGCGCTGTTGCGGTCGAAGCGGTCGCTCTGAGCGCGTGCGTCGCTGCCATACGCCGGTGTCTGCGAATTCTCGGTCCGGCTCCGGCGTCTCATCTGGCCCCGGATTTTCGGCCCATCCTCAGCGTCTCAGTCCGACTCGTCACTCGCGTCGTCGTCTTCTGTCCCGTCGGCGTCCACGACCGTCTTCCCGGTCGGCTCTGGCATCACTCTCCGGTCGGCGTCGACCCACTCGCGGTCCAGTTCGTCGCCCTCGAACAGTCGGTCTAAAAACACCGCGAGCCCGGCGACCTCGGAGTGCGGCTGGTTCGTCACGCCCACGTTGAAATCGGCGCGCTCGTACAGCGCCCACGGCACCTTCTCACCGCCGACGACGACGAGGAGGTCGCGCGGCGCGGTCGGGTCCCTTGCTGCGTCGGCCGCAGCCGCCTCGTCCGGCAGTCCGACTGCCTCTCGAATCTCCCCCTCGACTTCCTGCACCTGCTCACCGTACATCGTGAGGTGGACCACGACGCCCGCCCAGTCCCTGACAATCGCCTTCTGGTCCTCGCGGAGTTCGACCGCGAACGGCCCGCCGAATCGGTCCGTGATGTCCCGTACCGTCTCCGCGGACTGGCCGGCGTTGTCGGGGAAGATCACCCGGTCGGCCCCGAGCGCTCGGGCCGTGAGCCCGACGTGCGTCGTCATGCGGTCGTCGCGTCCGGGCCGGTGGCCGTATCGGAGGACGACGACTTCGCGCGCCTCGTGCATGGTCGGCGATGCGCCCGCGAGGAGTGTGATCCTTTCGATGCGGTCGCGCGAGCGGCCCGTCGGTGCTGTCGTCCACGTTCATGGATCGATACCCAAACGAAACGCGAGAGGTGCCCACGTAAGTGAAAGGTTCATGGGGGAGGCGGTCACCGGATGAGGTATGACGAGCGTCAAGGAATTCCGCGTCGACGAGCCCGCGACCGCCGACTCCCTCGGCCGCGGTCGGTTCGTCTTCACGGACGCGTACTCGGTGTTCGACTGGGGCCAGATGCCCGACGCCATCCCGCACAAGGGCGCGAGCCTCTGTACGATGGGCGCGTTCAACTTCGAACTGCTAGAGGCCGACGGCGTCCCGACTCACTACCGCGGCGTCGTCGATCCGAGCGCGGACGGGAACGAGAAAGGTGGTGATCCCGTCCCCCTCGCAGACGCGACCGCCCCGCCGACGGAGATGGCCATCGACCTGACGCAGGTCCCCGACCTGCCGTACGACGGCCCGGACGCCGGCTACGACTACGACGCCTTCCACGCCGCGGGCGGGGACCACTACCTCGTCCCACTGGAAGTCGTCTTCCGGAACCGGGTTCCGATCGGCTCCAGTCTCCGCCGACGCGCGGACCCGTCCGACTTCGGTCTCGACGCGGACCCCGCAATCGACGACGACGAGTGGCCCGACGAGCCCGTGGATCTCCCGAATCCGATCGTGGAGTTCTCCACGAAGTACGAGGAGCAGGACCGCTACCTGACCCGCGCCGAAGCCGACCAGATCGCGGGCGCTGCCGACATCGACGCCCTCGAATCGCTCGCGCTGGACGTGAACCGCGTCGTCACCGAGCGCGCCGAGGCCGCCGGCTTCGCCCACGAGGACGGGAAGATCGAGTGTCTGTACGCCGAGGGCGAACTCCGCGTCGCCGACGTGGTCGGCACCTTCGACGAGAACCGCTTTTCGTACGAGGGCCGAGGCATTTCCAAGGAGGTCGTCCGCCAGTGGTACCGGGCGAACGACCCCGAGTGGGTCGCGGCCGTGAAGGAGGCGAAGACGGCGGTGGCCGCCCGCGAGATAGACGACTGGCGGGAGCTCTGCGAGCGCGACCCGGTCTCCCTTCCGTCGCCGGTCGTCGAGGCGGTTTCGGACCTGTACGCGGCCGGGACGAACGCGTACACCGGGCGAGCGTGGTTCGACGTGCCCACCCTCGACGCGGCGCTGGACGCGGCCGACGATATCTGAAGGCGGCTGGACCCGACCGCGTCCGGCTCTAAGTGGCCCCGTTTACCGCCGCGCCCAGTCGAGCATGCGCTCGTAGAAGGGGTCCGAGCCGAGCGCGTCGGGGTCGCCGACGGGGGTCAACTGCTTTTTCGCTCGCGTGAGCGCGACGTTCATCCGCCGGTGGTCCTCGAATATCGGGCCGTCGAGGTCGCCGGTCGCGACGAGCGAGACCACGATCACCTCCTTCGAGGAGCCCTGGAATCGGTCGACGGTGTCGACAGTAACGGATGTTCGCCGCCCGATCTCCGCGACCTGCGCGCGGAACGGCGCGATGACGCCGATGTCGTCGGGATCGACGCCGGCCGCGACGTAGGCGTCGACGATTTCGGCGACGCGCTCGGCCTCCCGGACGTTCCGGTTGCCGTCGCGGCTCCCGTCCGGATCGACGAAGTCCACGCCCCCCGCAAGGCCGTCGGGGAGGTCGGCGGGGTCGACGCCGAGGTCGCGGAGGGTCTGACCCGCCACCTCGGGGGTCGCGGGGCGGAGCGCGCCGTCGTAGAACTCCGCGGAAGCGAAC
>Ga0136589_1000812_pt1 | contig 14782 bp, 11 predicted proteins | sample AntRauMFilla3764_FD_104640 | JGI IMG/M metagenome (GOLD analysis project Ga0136589, IMG submission 104640) | Saline lake microbial communities from Rauer Islands, Antarctica - Metagenome Filla 3 #764 | ecosystem: Environmental > Aquatic > Non-marine Saline and Alkaline > Saline | place...
CGTTGCTTGTCGCGGGCATGGCCAGCGCGGCGGCAAAGGCGGCCTGTGGATTCGATGCCGCGTAGCCCCGATAGATAGCCAGCAGCTGGCTGGTCTGGCTGCGGAGTGGTTCATTCGCCAGTTCGATTTCGGCCCATGCCAGAGCGGCGGGAGGATCGCTCTCGGCCCAGACTTGCAGGATCGCGATACGGGCCCGCTCCGTCTCGCGCCGGGAGCCGATGTTCTCAGCCATGGCCAGCGCGTCACGTGGTGAGCTTTCGGCGAGCTGACGAAGTAGTGCGCGAATCATACCAGCACGGCGGTAGTCATTGGCCGGTAGCGCAAAAGCCTCAGCCAGAAGAGCGCGTTTGTCAGATTCGCCCAAGTTATCGGCCTGCCGGAGCGCCTCATCCAGATCCTGCTGGCTTATCTCCATTATGGCACGGGTGACATCGCTCTGCCTGCCGGTCGGCTTGATTCCGGTTAATGCCTCTGTAAGAGGAGCGCGTCTTTCGGCCACCTCTGTCTTTCCGGGGCTCTTGCTTTCAGGCTCAAGGGGACTGAAGCTGTTAAGTCCGACGTAGTAGGCAGTCCCCATGCTGGCCAGCCAGACGAAGAGCCCGAGGAAGAGTTTTGGGAGTTTCATAGGAGTAGGAATAGCTAAACAGAACGCAAATGTTTCGCAAGTTTTTGCGAACGAGGGATTTTAGCTCATCCCACCCGGATGATCTTTACCGGACAGCCGTCCTGAGAGGCTTTCAGACGAGCCTCGTCCTGGCTCAACCCTTCCCCGTATTCGAACTTGTTGCGGGTCAGGAGAATACAGGTCAACTCGGCTTCGCCGTTTGCATTCATAAACCAATAGTCCGGTGCCGTCTCGATACAAAGACCGCAGCCGATACATTCGCAGCGCTTATGGGCGATGGAGATGAAGGGCATGCTTAAGCCTCGCTGGGAACAGGTTCGATGATGAAGAACTTGTCTTTGGGGCGCACGCGCTCCGGCACCCGAATGGAGAAGCAGTCGCCGCGCTGCGCCTGATCGACCGGCCCATCGTCGAGATGGATCGCCTCGATGCTGCCTTCGACGACTCCGGAGCTGTTGCCTATGATAAGGAACTCCGTCCCACAATGGATCTCGCGGGCGGCCTGAATTTCGGCAACCCCGATCTTCGGGTAGTAGTGGGTGACCTCGCCGCCCAGAATCTTCTGGTGGGTGGCCTTCGAGCCGTAGGCCGCCGACCAGCCCTGCGGGCGGCCCAGGTAGTAGCCGGAAGAATGGCCGCGGTTATAGACTTTTTTTAGGTCGGTCAGAAGTCCGTCGACGAAGCTTTGATCGTAGCTGTCGTTACCGATGGTATCAGCTGCCTTGCGGTAAGCGGCGGTCACAAGCTTGACGTATTCCGGCGAGCGGCCGCGCCCTTCAATCTTCAAGGTATGGACGCCGGAGGCGATGACTTGATCGAGAAACTCAATGGTCGAGATGTCGTTGGGCGAGAAGACGTAGTTGTTGTCGAGCTTCAGCGACTGTCCGGTTTCGGTATCCGTCACGGTGTAGCTCTTACGGCAGTTTTGGATGCAGGCCCCGCGATTGGCCGAGGCATTGTCGGTAAAGAGCGACATGCTGCAGCGACCGGAGACCGCTACGCAGAGCGCACCGTGTGCGAAGGCCTCGATCTCGACCGGGCGGCCGGACGGGCCGCGCAGATCCTGCTCGATAATTTGCTGATGGATCTTGCGGATCATCGAGAGGTTGAGTTCGCGCGCTAAAACGATGCGGTCGCAAAACTGCGCGTAGAATTTAAAGGATTCAAAATTGGATACCGAGAGCTGAGTGGAGAGGTGCACTTCGAGGCCCAGCTCGCGCGCCTTCAATATGCAGGCCATGTCGGCTGCGATGACGGCGTGGACGCCGTGGGCTTTGGCGGTTTCGAGTAGCTTGTAGCAGAGTTTGAGGTCGTGATCGTAAAGGAGGGTGTTGAGTGTGAGGTAGCCGCGGACGCCGGCCGCATGGCAGCGCTCCATAATGGTGGCGAGGTCATCGACGTGAAAGGAGCGACGCGAACGCGCGCGCATGTTGAGCTGTGCGAGGCCAAAGTAAACGGCGTCGGCACCGGCGTCGATGGCAGCTTGAAGCGAAGCGTAGCACCCGGCGGGCGCGAGGATTTCAGTTTGCATGGGACAGTCTCGAAATGGTTACGTTATCAACTGCGGCCGAGGCCAAGCCACGCCAGTGCAAGCGTGACGAGGGAGCTGAGTGGCATAAGAATGGCGGCGAGGAGCGGGTGCATGAGTCCGGCGAGGCAGATGCCGACGGCGGTGATGTTATAAAGCACCGCTAGGGCGAAAATGCTCGATACCATGCGGCGGCGGCGGGTGGCTACGGCGAAGAGTTCGGGGAGGCAGCGGAGGCTGCGGCCAAAGAAGAAAAAGTCGGCGCTGGCTTCGAGGATACTCTTATCAACCACGGGGGTGCCGCGGCAGATAGCGGCGTCGAAGGCGAGGCTGTCGTTAGCGCCGTCGCCAATCATGAGGGCGGTGCGGGGGGCGTGCGCTTCGATCCAAGCGGCTTTGTCGCGGGGAGTGCACGCCGACTGGGCTTCGATATCGAGCTGTGTGGCGATGGGGACGACGCGCTCGGGTGCATCGCCGCTGAGGATGGCGGTGCCTAGCTTACGGATACGGAGTTGATCGACGGCGGCGCGGGCATCGTCGCGCACGTCCTCTTGAAAGTCGAAGCAGGCGACAGGCAGGCCGTTTTGACGGAAGGCGGTGTGGGGGTTCGAGTTTTTGGTTACCTGGTTTTTAGTTTCCAGTTGCTTCCATGACGGCTTCCCGAGCGACCACTCGTTGCCGCCGGCGTCTTTCCAGGCGACGCCTTGGCCGATGGTTTCTTCGACCTCGCCGGAGATGGTTTGGGTGCGCAGCTTTGCGTGGCTGGCGAGGAGGGCTTCGCGGAGGGAGCGGGCGATGGGGTGGGGGTTGTGCTCGACGAGTTGGTGGAGCGCTTGGGTCGCCAAAGGATCGAGTTCTTTCACTGTTTCCGGATTTTGCAGGCGGGGGATATCCATGGTCAGTGTGCCCGTCTTGTCGAATACGACGGTGCGCACTTGGCGGAGGCGCTCCCAGATTTGGGCACTCTTTATAAAGAGGCCGCTGCGGCGGAGGCGGGCATTGGCAAACTCGTCGCACATCGGCAGGGCCACGCCGAGGGCGCAGGGGCAGGAGACAATGAGGACGGAAATGAGCACTTGGGTGGATTTGAGGAGATCACCCGTCTGCATGAGCCAGACCATGCTGCCGAAGGCGGCTACGATGAGCACGGTAGCGATGTAGTATTTGAGCACCGTCTGGAGGCGAAGCTCTTGAAAGCTGTCTTCGGGGCGTTCGAGCAACTGGGCGAGGAGGCTATCGGGCCAGGCTTCGCGGGCGCGAAAGCGGAGGCTGTGCAGGCCGACATTGATGGCACCGGCAGGGGCAGCGCGATTACTGGGCCAGGCCACCGGGTCGGCTTCGCCGTTAATCCATTCCAAGCTGAGGCTACCTTGCCGGTCGAGCGGATCGGCCGACACGGGGTTGATCTCGCCAGGGGCCACGCTGTATTCCATCGCGGCGGTGACTTCGCGGGCGGGGATGGCTTGGCCGTCCCTAGCGCCGCCGACCAGGGTGACGTTGCGCGGGCCAGTCTTTTGACGTTGAAGATGGGAGCGATTCTTTTCGAGGGCGTATTCCTGTAGCCAGCGGCCGAGTAGCATGAGGAAGACGAAAGTGGCGACGAAGTCGAAATAGATGAGGTTGATGTAGCCGGTTGCCCAGCCGACGAGGGAGCCGGTGTAGCCGGCGAGCAGGCCGGCGGCGATGGGCAGGTCAATGTGGAGCACGCGGTTGCGAGCGGCCTGCCAAGCGCGCTGGATGAAGTAGCCGCCGCCGATGATGAGACTGAGCGTGGCGAAGGTGGCGCCGAGCATTTGGAAGAGGGGCGCGAGGAAAAAGTCGCCCGCCATGCCAAAGTAGGCGGGCAGGGTGAACAGCATCGTGTTCATGAGGAAGAATCCGCAAAGACCGAGACGGTGCGTGATCTGACGGCTGCCGGAATGGGCTTGCGGATCTTCGCCGTAGAGGCTCAGGCGGTAGCCGATTTTTTGCAGCTCCTGAGCAAAAGCGGCGATGTCGAAATGCCCGCGCATCCAATGCATTTCGACGGCGCTGGAGCGGGGATCGATCCGCACGCGGGCGCTACCAGTTTGGCGCTGATAGATGGCTTCGATCAACCAGACGCAGCCGATACAGCTAATGCCTTCGATGCTGAATCGGGCGGAGGCGACGGGTTTTTCGATACAGGACTCGGCGCGTTTAAGTTCGGCGATGAGCGGCGCGACTTCCGCTTCGATGAAGGCTTTCGAGCCGACGGGGGGGACGGCCGTCTTGCCTTTGAGCTCGTAGAACCGGGTGAGGTCATTGTCGCTGAGGATTTGGGCGACGTATTCGCAACCGTGGCAGCAGTAAGCCTCCTCCGCCCGTGGGGTGAAGGGTGTGCCGCAGTGGGCGCAGGTGGCTTGAGTGGCAGTGGGCATCTTTCTGGGGAGTTTTTTGGGTCGGACGGATCGGTCGGATTATTGGATTGATCGGATCGGAGCGATCCGACCGATCCAATAATCCGAGCGCGGGACGCGCGCACTACGGCGCTTGCTCGATGGGGACGGTTTCGACGGGGTTTGCTTTCGCGATCTTGATGAGGAAGAACCAGGCAGTCGCCACGAGGACAAAGGCCAAAATGACCGGAATCCAGAGGGACCAGGCGAAGCGCTTCTCTTTTTTATTTTCGCTCATCGGTGTATTGTTTGAGGAGTGCGGCGTTGGGGCCGAGAAATTCAGCTTCTCGGGTGATGATGGCGGTGGAGCCGTCGGGAGACATGAGGGAGAGCTTGAGAGGGAACTGGCCGAGGTAGTTCTCGCGGGCGATCGAGATGATGACGGGGCGCACTTCTTCGCCGAGTGGCTCGACCACGATGCCTTCTTCATTGCCTTCCATCGTGAAAATCTGGCCTTCGGCTAGAGTCTGGATGCGGTAGGTCTTTGTCTCGGTTGTCTTATTGATCACGCGCACCATGTATTGATTACGCACGGTGGTGTCGGTAATGAAATAAGGAGCTCCTGTCATCCGAACGATGTTCATATTGGCACTGCGCAGCTGCATGGCCGAGAGGGTAAATGCGCCTGCTCCGACGAGCATCAAGGCACCGTAGATGAAAATACGCGGGCGGATGTAGCGGCGTTTGCGCCCCGAGAGTCCGGCCTGCGAATCGTAGCGAACGAGGCCTTTCGGGCGGTTGAGCTTGGTCATGATGGTGTCGCAAGCGTCGATACAATTGGCGCAACCGATGCACTCCATTTGGAGGCCTTGGCGGATGTCGATCCCGGTGGGGCAGACTTGGACACAGCGCAGGCAGTCGATGCAATCGCCGACGCCCTCTCGCTTGGTGGGGCCGCGTGGCTCACCGCGGCCCTCATCGTAGCCGATGATAATAGAGTCGTCGTCGATCAGGGCAGACTGTAGCCGACCGTAGGGACAGATGACGAGGCAGAGCTGCTCACGGAACCAGGCGAAATTGAGAAAAATAATCCCCGTCGCGACCGCCATAAAGACAAAGGCTCCCCAATGCTCTTTCGGGCTCGAAGTCATCCAGCGATAGAGCTCGGGGATCGAGACAAAGTAAGCGAGGAAGAGGTGCGCAATGAGTGCGGCGATGACCACGTAGATGCCTAACTTGAGGCCGCGCTTAGCCACCTTTTCGCCATTCCATTCCTGACGGTCGAGCTTCTTACGGTCGATCGAGTTACCCTCGATCAGGCGCTCGATTGGGCGGAAGACTTGCTCGAGAAAAACCGAGTGCGGGCAGGCCCAGCCGCACCAGATACGACCGAACAGTGAGGTGACGAAGAAGAGCGAAAAGCCGAGGCCCGAGATAAAGAAGAAGGCCATCCAGAGATCTTGCGCGGCAAAGGTGAGCCCAAACAGGTGGAAGCGGCGGTTGAGCACGTCGAGGAAGACGGCGGGGTGGCCGTTGATCGGTACCCATGGGAGTGCCACGTAGATGCCGATCAAGAGGAGGGCGAATGCCTTGCGCCAGCGCGTGAAGAACCCTTTGACGTCGGCCGGATGTAGGAACATGCGGGAGCCGTCTGGATTGATGGTGGTTGGGGTTTCTCTGGAGGGGCGGTTAGGCTTCATGGCGATTTTTTGATTGGTCGGATCGGACTGATCCGACCGATCAAGCCGAAAGATTTACGGTTTGATGCTTGGATTTTTGCTCAGTACGTAGGCGACTACTTCGGCGATCCGTTTTTGGCCAAGGATATTTTCCCAGGGGAGCATGCCCTTATCGGGAAAGCCGTTGGCGATGCTGACGTAGATTTCGGAGGGCGTGGACCCGTGGATCCACTCATCGTCCACCAGATTAAAACCGATACCGCCTTGGAGGCCTTTACCGTGGCAGGCCACACAGTTGGTCTCGAAGCTAGCTTGGCCAGCGCTGACGAAGCTGGCCGTGTCGGCCATCTCCCAGAAGAGGCCGTCGTTGGTCACGTCGATCGAGTTGGCCAAGCGAGCTGATTTGAGCGCTTCTAGCTTCGTTTCGAGCTTTGCCTTGAAGCCGCCTTCAAAACTGCGATCATCGAGCACGACCCAGTAAACGATGGAGAAGAGTATCGCGCCGTAGAGGATAATGAGCCACCACATGGGCAGGCGTTGATCATACTCTTGGATGCCATCGACGACGTGATCGCGGAGTATGACACCTTCGGGGAGGTCTTCTTGTTTGACGAGTTCGTCTTCTTTATTGGGGGGGGCCGAGCTCATTTTTTTGTGGGTTTTGAGTTAAAGGATTCATCGTCCTTCAGTGGCAGTGATTCGAGGTGCTCGACTTTGGATCGGCGCATAAATATGGCCCGCACCACGATGGCGAGAAAGACGCCAAAGGTGAGCCAGAAGGATATTTGTGGGACGATGCTCGTCCAGTCGTCGTAGATGATACGTTTGAACATGGTATTAAATGATTAATGAATGATGGATAATGGCGAAGCTACTCGGCGGTAGCGACTTCGTTGCTGGGTTCAACCGCTTCGGTGGGCTCAACCGCTTTGGTGGGCTCGCTGGCTTCGATTGGCTCGCCCGTTTCGCGGTAGCTGCCGAGTTTTTGGAGGTAGGCGATGAGTGCGACGATCTCCTTTTCGGGCTCGACGAACGCGCCCTTTTCGGCGAGGCGAGCGACGATCTCTTTGGCTTGCTCATCGACTTGGGCCTGAATCTCTTCTTCGGATAGATCGATCGGATAAGGAACGCCGAGCATACGCATGATCCGGATTTTCTTAGGTAGTTGGCTCACTTTGGTCTCCTTTTCGAAGAGCCAAGGGTAGTTAGGCATGGTGGAACCAGGCGAGACATCGCGCGGGTTGAGCATGTGCCAGTAGTGCCAGTCGTCGGAGCGGAGGCCGCCCTCGCGGGCGAGATCGGGGCCGGTGCGCTTGGAGCCCCACTGGTGGGGGAAGTTATAGATCGACTCGCCGAGGTGGGAGTAATCGCCGTAGCGCATGACTTCGGGCACGAGGGTGCGGATCATCTGCGAGTGGCAGTTGTAGCAACCTTCGCTCACGTAGAGATCGCGGCCTGCCAGTTCGAGCGGGGTGTAGGGGATCTGGATGCGGCCTTCGATGTTGTCGGCCCGCTGCACGGTGACAGTGGGGATGATCTGGATGGCGCCGCCGATGGCGGCCGCGAGTATCGTGAGCACGGAGAAGGCGAAGCCGTGGTCGAGGAGCTTCGTATACCACTCCGACCAGGCGGCTTTACTCACTTCAAAGTGAGCAATCGCGGCGATGCAGAAGAAGATCGTCATGATGATCCCGAAGAGGAATACCGCGCCGTCGCCGAAAATCGTGACGAGCACGAAAAAGAGGATAAGTAGCGCGTAGAGAACGGGAGGATTGAGAAACGCGTAGAAGCGCTTGTCGCCTGCGGTCTCGTGGCTGTCTTCGTCGATTGCGACTTCGACCGTGCCGTTAACGGCATTACCCGAGCGGGCAGTCTTCCAAATATTAAAGGCCAGCAGCCCGAAGCCAGCGAGATAGAGCCCGCCCCCGATGGCGCGGAAGAGCATGACGGGGCGGATGGCTTGCAGGGTGTCGAGGAAGTTTGGATACTGCAGGAGGGTGCCGCCTTCGGTGGTGGCGCTGAGCATGAGCCCTTGGGTGATGCCTGCGACCCACATCGAGGCGACGTAGAGAAGGATGCCGACCATACCGAGCCAGAAGTGGGCATTGGCTAGGGCGTTGGAGTAGAGCTTCGTATTCCAGAGGCGGGGCGCGAGCCAGTAGAACATGCCGGCGGCGAGAAAGCCGTTCCAGCCGAGGGTGGCGCTATGCACGTGGCCAACTGTCCAGTCGGTGTAGTGCGAGAGGGCGTTGACCGCTTTGATCGAAAGCAGCGGGCCCTCAAAGGTGGCCATGCCGTAGAAGGTGACAGCGGCGGCGAAGAATTTGAGGACTGGATCGGTCAGCAGCCGATCCCATGCGCCGCGTAGCGTGAGTAGGCCGTTGAGCATACCGGCCCAAGAAGGTGCCCAGAGCATGAGTGAGAACACCATGCCGAGTGATTGGAGCCACTCAGGCAAGGCGGTGTTGAGCAAGTGGTGCGGGCCGGCCCAAATGTAAATGAAGACGAGCGACCAGAAGTGAATAATCGATAATCGGTAAGAATAAACGGGCCGATTAGCCGCCTTCGGCACGAAGTAATACATGATACCAAGCATCGGCGTGGTCAGAAAGAAGGCCACGGCATTGTGCCCATACCACCACTGCACGAGGGCGTCTTGCACGCCGCCGAAGATGGGATAACTGTGAGTAAAGCTAGTCGGGATCGAGAGGTGGTTGACCACGTAGAGCATGGTGACTGTAACGATGGTCGCGATGTAGAACCAGAGCCCGACGTAGATCGACTTCTCGTTGCGCTTGCCGAGGGTCCAGAAGAAGTTGGCCCCGAAGATGAGCCAGATGACGGCCACCATGATGTTGATCGGCCAGATGAGTTCGGCGTATTCTTTGCCCCGGGTGAAGCCGGCGGGCAGTGAGATGGCGGCGCAAAGGATGATAAATTGCCAGCCCCAGAAGTTGATCTTACTGAGCAGATCGGAGGCCATCCGCACGCGGCAGAGCCGTTGGGTGGAGTAGTAGATGCCGGCAAACATCATGTTCCCCACGAAGGCGAAGATGGCGGCATTGGTATGCAGCGGGCGCAGGCGACCGAAGGTGAGGAACTCGATGCCCTCGTTTTTGAGCCACCCGAAAGTGATGATTTCGAGGATTTTTCCGTTCATCTGCCAGTAATTTAACTGGAAAGCGATCAGGACGCCGGCTGTCATGGCGACGATCCCCCAGGTAATGGAGGCGATCATGAACTTCCTTACGGAATCGTCATCATAGACGATGGTCTTTGTGTTGTGGTTTGTATTCATCTGCTAAAAGTGGAAAAATAGGCCTAGCGGCGGGGGGTGTCTTGGGGTGTTTCGATATCAAAGGGGCGAAGGGCGTCTTGTTCGGGCGAGCCGAGTTCCTGCGTTCGGCGCTCGCGGACGAAAAAGAGCAAAAAGAGCGAGGCCAGTAGGAGGCTCAAAAAGACGGTGAGTATGAGAACGTTCATGGTAGGCGGTTATTTATACGCGACGAAGGGGCAGTCGCTACGGAAGGTCTTATGGTGGCAGAGGTCGATTTCCTTGCCGAAGAAACCAGAGAGCGCGTGGTTGATGAGGTCTTTATTGCACTCTCGATCGAGCTCGTTGAACTCATGTTCGGCATCCCAAACATCGTCAAAGACACTCATGAATGCTTGCAGCCCAGAATCGTGCAGTTCTATACAGGCTCGTCCGCCGAAGCAGCGCTCTTTACAGTCGCAAGTGATGCCGAGAAAGCGGTTGAGGTGGAAAACATCGTTTTGGACCGTCGCTGTCGAACCGTGCTCCACGATTTTCAACACCGCTTCAAAGGCCGTCGTGAAAAACTCGTAAGGCACGACTCCACCCTCCGCATCCGTCGAACCGATGGGGGCGGGTATCTCGACCTCCGTTAACCAGTTTTCAATGATTTGATCCCGGTTATCACGGAGGTAGCTAACCAAGTGTGCATGCATAGCTTGATTATTCCAGAAACAGCCCTACCGTGTCTCTGCATATTGCGCATAAAGCTGCGCATTTTCTGCATAAAGCTCAGTTTATCACTATGTCGTCAGCAACCTGCCCCAGTTCAAGCAAGGCCGAAAAGCTTGAGAATGCTAGGACACGGTCTAAATCCATAGTTGATAAACTCTCCAGCAGTCAGCTTTACAAGGATTACAAAAAGGCCTTTCGCGAGGCGACAGGCCTGCCACTGGCGATACGTCCTGCTAAAGCCTACGCCAATGCACTGCGCAAGACTAAGGAGGAAAATCCATTTTGCGCGCTGATTGCAGAAACGAATGAGAGCTGCGCGAGCTGTTTGAAAATGCAGCAGGATCTCGAGCAAAAGGCCGGCCTCGAACCGAAGTCCCTGCACTGCTTCGCGGGCCTCTGCGACAGCGCGGTGCCGATAAGGGTGGGGGATGAACTCATCGCCTTCTTGCAGACCGGCCAGATTCTTCTACATCAGCCGAATGAAGAAGAGTTTACCCGCACGACGAAGCAGCTGCTCTCTTGGGGGGCAGATGTGAACCTCAAGGCATTGGAAGAAGCCTACTTTCAGACTAAGGTCTTCGATACAGTCCAATACAATGCCATGCTTCGCCTGCTCTCTACATTTGCCGAGCATCTGGCTACCATCAGCAACAGTATCGAGCCCGCTGTCGACGATCCAGAGCCCGCATTGGTTGGAAATGCCAAGCGCTACATTCAGGACCGGTTCCAGGGCAAAATCTCGCTCGATGAAGCCGCCAAGGCGGTCAATGCCAGCACCCGACATTTCTGTAAGGTGTTTAAACAGGCCACCGGCTTGACCTTTACCGATTATCTAGCCCGCATTCGGGTAGAGAAGGCCAAGAACCTCCTGCAAAACCCGCACCTGCGCGTCAGCGAAATCGCCTTCGAGACCGGCTTCGACTCCATCTCCCAGTTCAACCGATCCTTCAAGCGTATCTCTGGCGTCCCCCCCACCCAGTTCCGCAGCGAACTTATCTCGTAACGGCCCCGCACCAGCGGGGTCTTCAAACCGAATGCCTTACGGTTCGTCGCTCACGAACGACGAAGAACAAAACCCGTAGCTGCGACGCGACAGTGGCGCAGGATTCTGCAGGCTTGATCAATCAGCCTACCAGATCATTTCGATCGGATACTCTTTGAGTGTGGTATCGCTACTGATGGTGGCAATTTGAGTCTCTGTATAGTGCAAATCAGTAATCAATCGGCCGAGCTACAGAAATAGCTCAAACTGGACATCCGCGAGCGGAGTCCATACGGTTGATTGCATAGGGACTCCGCTTGCGGATGTCACGAATGTTAATCTTCCGAGCAAGGCAGCCGCTGGAGAAGCACGGGGCCTGTTTTGTTACAATTGTGACGGTCTTGTCACGTGGGTGTGATAATACGTTCCAAGCGTGAGAATGGAATTGTCCGTTTGTTACGCGCAGTCAAAACGTGCGCGTCTGGATATGAAAAACCGCATTTGAGCGGACGCAAAAATCCAGTGCCTGAGATAGACGACATGAAGACACCGATTTTGAAATTAATCATAGCTGCGCTCATCTGCTTGCTCTGCGGTAGCTTGGCGCATGCCATCAAAGTCACGATACCCGACCAATACAAAGATCAGGTCGAGGCCATCAAGAAGGCTGAGAGGACCCAGCTTGAGCGCGAGCTCAATGCCACTGAGCGCACTCCGGTAAAGAGTCCGGACCAGGAAGGCAGCATGCAGTTTACGAGCAGCGGGGATTCCGAAACGGATGCCGCCGCCAACCCCGACTCTCAGAATCAAGCCGATGGCAACGAATTCCTCGCCCAATCCCTCGAAGAAGCCAACACCACCGCTGGAGAATATCAACTGAACCCGCCTGAGGGCCAGGGCTTCGTCTCCGGCCAGGTCGTCGATAAGGCGACCGGGCAACCGGTCTCCGGCGTCGCTATCCTGCTCGAAGGCACTGAAGTGGGCACCATCACCGACAGCGACGGCCGCTACACCCTCGGCCCCGCTCCCGCCGGTGAATACACCATCAACTTCATTAAGTCCGGCTACATCGAAGCCAATGTCACCGACTTCGCCGTGGTCGCCGACGAGATCTCCGTCTTTCCCTTTGCCCTCCCCCCGCGGCCCACCGAAATGTCGGACGAAGTTTACGTCCTTCAGGATTTCTCCGTGACCGCAGAGGAGGCAAATGACATGATGTTGAAGTTGGACCTAGTCATGAACTCGGACTCCATAATGAGCGTGATGAGCTCGGAGGATTTTTCTAAATTCGCAGCCAGCGATATTGGAGATGCGGTGAAGCGGGTCTCCGGCGTATCTGTAGTCGGTGGTAAGTATGCAGTGATTCGGGGACTGGGAGACCGGTATGTATGGACAACGATGAACGGCCTTCCTATCGCGAGTCCGGATCCCGATAAGATGGCAGTGCAACTAGACCTTTTCCCTTCATCCCTTTTTGAGTCGATTGAAGTAAATAAGACGTTCACTCCGGATCAATCCGGTACGGCCACGGGCGCGATAAACCTGAAGCTAAAGTCCTTGCCGGAGGAATTTTTTATGAACGTTTCCACTAGTGTCGGATATCATTCGATCGCTACCGGGAATGACAATTTCCTGACTAATGATCGTGGCGGCTCTCTCGATCAATTTGCCATGGGAGCAGAGGACAGAGGTCTGCCGAGCGGGGCGAAAGTTTTTCCGAAGGATTTAAATAAAACAGTCAACCCTTTCCCTTTTCCAATTCCGGGGACGATTAATCAGGCCCAGAAGGATGCCGCAGTCGCTGAGGCAGTGGCGATTACTGACGGCATAGGTCGCGATTTCCATAATTATGGTGATGCGCCGGGACCAGACTACGGCGTGAAGTTCAGTTTTGGGAACGCATACGATATAAATGACAGGGTGCGGGCCGGATATTTCGCTGGAGTGAATTACAGCCGTAAATTCCGCATGATTGAGAACGCGAAGTATTTTCGCAGTGCGACGGAAACCTCTGGCACCGCAACGCTCAGTCCGGAGAACTTTGTCGATCCAGACCTCGCCATCGGCTATCGTAATCAGTCGCGCACGGAATCCACTGCGACTAGTGTACTATCAGGCTTAGTCGGGTTCGGATTAGAGATCGGGGCAGATCACGCATTTAGTTTGAGCCGACTTGATTTAAAGCAAAGTGAAGATGAAAACGTCCGATTAGTCGGCGATGTCTTCAACGAGTTTCCTTTTTCCTCTGATTCCGACTTCCTGGACACGGAAATTGCAGAATCCCTCCGCTACACCGAGAGGCGCTTAGTCAGTGATCAAATTTCGGGTAGCCACCGTTTTGAGTTGAATAAGGATTTCCTTGCTGACGCAGCGGAGGTGGACTGGGCACTGGGGCGGGACACTGCGACTCAGGAGGAACCGGGCTTCGTGCAAACGCGCGCCATCGTTCTCGACAGTGGTGATCTAACAATTGCTCAGGATTCCACGGCTCCAGGAGCGGCAAGCCCCTCCTTTGTTGTCTGGCGGGAGGTCGAGGAAGAGCGGCAAAACGGTCGAATCGACATTGCTCTACTGGGAGCACAAAAAGATGGCTTCGAGTCACAATTCAAGTTCGGGCTTCTCAAAAGTCAGGGTGATCGTTCTGTGTTGGACGAGTATGTCTCCCTTCTGGGGGATGACTTGTCGAATTCAGCCGATACTACTGTCGACGCCTCTGGTGATCCCAATGCGCCCATGGGGAACTTCGATGGTTTGGGTGCCAGTGATTATAAGGTTGCAGCAGACATCTCTCTAGAGACGGAGCAGGATGGGCGCTATATAATGTTTGAGCAGCAATTTTTTGAGAAATTCCGAGTCATTGGTGGCTATCGGCACGAGAAGAACTCGGCTGCTGTTCAAGTAAACGGAGATTTGCAGCTCCGAGGTGCTGGATCGAATAACCCGTTGAAAGATTTACCGAAAACCGGTGGATACGATGATGACCGATGGCTACCCGGACTGACGTTTATTTATAAGCCGACGGAGCAAATGAGCGTCAAAGCGGCTTACTCGAAAACACTCGCTTTGCCTTCCGCCCGCGAAGTATCGCCTTATGCGTCTTCAGCATTCTCAGGGTCAGATATTGATGTGGGTAATCTGAATCTAAGCCCATCCAGTGTCGAGAACTTCGATCTTGGTTTCAACTGGTTCAATCGCGAAGGCGACTCTTTCGGAATTACACTTTTCTACAAGACCGTGCAGGACCGCATCGAGCGTTTGAATGGGATCGGGGCGGATGATTTGAAGGATGGTTTGGTAAATCCAGATCCATTCGTTTACAGTAACTACAATATTCTTACGTTCTCCGACAACCTTGATGCTGCTTTATACAGTTGGTATAATAACCCTAATGAAGCGACTTTATTGGGGGTCGAAGTCGAAGGACGGAAGGCGCTCGGCTTTTTTCATGAATCTCTAGAGCACATTTCCGTGGGCGGAAACTTTACCTTCATTGACGGTGAGGTGGATCGATTCCCGATTGAGATCGCAGCAAAAAACTTTGCCGGTCGGCCGATCTCTCAAAGCAGAGCACTAAGCAACCAACCAGAGTATATCGTAAACGCAGATATAACTTACGATAACCC
>Ga0136589_1000817_pt1 | contig 14741 bp, 13 predicted proteins | sample AntRauMFilla3764_FD_104640 | JGI IMG/M metagenome (GOLD analysis project Ga0136589, IMG submission 104640) | Saline lake microbial communities from Rauer Islands, Antarctica - Metagenome Filla 3 #764 | ecosystem: Environmental > Aquatic > Non-marine Saline and Alkaline > Saline | place...
GTATGACCGAGCAGGAGACGATCCACGTCGCGGACGTCAGCGAGGGGATAGGGGGAGACGCGACGGCGGATCCGGGGTCGCCGGTAGAGCTCCCGGTGGTCGACGTGCTCACCGGCCGCTCGTTTATAACAGGAAAGAGCGGGTCCGGCAAGAGTAACACCGCGAGCGTCGTCATCGAGAACCTCCTCGACAACGGGTTCCCGGTGATGATCGTCGACACCGACGGGGAGTATTACGGCCTCAAAGAGGAGTACGAAATCCTCCACGCCGGTGCCGACGACGAGTGCGACATCGTCGTCTCCCCCGAACACGCCGAAAAACTCGCGACGCTCGCCTTGGAGCAGAACGTTCCGATCATCCTCGACGTCTCCGGCTATCTGGAAGAAGACACCGCGAACAAACTGCTCTTGGAGGTCGTCAAGCAGCTGTTCGCGAAGGAGAAACGGATGAAGAAGCCGTTCCTCCTCGTCGTCGAGGAGTGTCACGAGTACATCCCCGAGGGCGGCGGGATGGACGAGACGGGCAAGATGCTGATCAAGGTCGGCAAGCGCGGGCGAAAACACGGCCTCGGCATCGTCGGGATCAGCCAGCGCCCGGCCGACGTGAAGAAGGACTTCATCACGCAGTGCGACTGGCTCTGCTGGCACCGACTCACCTGGGACAACGACACGAAGGTGGTCGGTCGAATCCTCGGCTCGAAGTACGCCAGCGCGGTCGAGGATCTGGGCGATGGCGAGGCCTTCCTGATGACCGACTGGGACGAGTCTATCCGTCGAATCCAGTTCCACCGCAAGGAGACGTTCGACGCGGGCGCGACGCCCGGCCTCGACGACTTCGAGCGCCCGGAGCTCAAGTCGGTCTCCAGCGACCTCGTCGGCGAACTCCAGTCCATCTCCGACGAGAAGGCGCGCCACGAGTCGGAACTCGCCGACCTCCGCCAGGAGCTCGACAAGCGAGACCGACAGCTCGCCGACCTCGAACGCGAACTGGAGGAAGCCCGCGACCTGAGCAACATGGCCGACCAGTTCGCGCAGGCCCTCCTCGGAAAGGCCGAGGCACCCTACCGGGGCGGGGGCTCGGCAGCCGGCAACCGGCCCCCCACGGCAGGCGCTGGCGGAGACGGCGCTGACGACGACCAGTCCGTGCTCAAGTCGTACGACGAAGCGGTCGCCGCGACGAAAGGTGGCTCCGAGACGTCGCCCGCCGACTCTCCTTCGACCGGCGGAGACGCGGCGGACGACAACGACGACGCCGTGGATACAGACGCCAACGTGCCGCCCGACGCCCACACCACCGACGACGCCAACGTGCCGCCCGACGCCCACACCACCGACGACGCCGACGCACCGCCCGACGGCGTCGACCCCGTGACGCGCGCGGACGTCGCCGAGAGCGCGCTCCGCTTCGACGACGCCGTCGAATTCGGGACTCGTGAGGCGGTGATCGAGGAGCTCCGCGGCCGGATCGATGCGCTCCCGGACCTCTCCCGTCGGATGCTGCGCCACTACCGCCGAGAGGGTGTCAGCGACCCCGTCGCGGCCCACATCGACGCCGGCGGCGACGGGGACTCCGGACACGCGTACAGCCGCCACCGTCCGGTTCGACGGGCGGGGCTCATCCGACACGCCGGGCGCGGTCACTACGCCTACGCCGTTCCCGATCTGATCCGCGAGGCGTACGCCGACCGCCTCGACGAGGAACGGGTCCGCGAAATCGTCAGGGCCGTCGAGACGGCGTTCGTCCCGCCGGCCGAGCGGAGCTACCCGCCCGACGCCGATCCGGTCGAAACCACTGGTGACGTCGGTGCGAACGGGGAGATCACTGGAGACGCTGCAGACACAGGTGGTGACCGAGACGACGACGGTGATGTCGACAAGGAGTCGGACACCGGGGCCGCCTCGGAGGCCACCGACGCGGAGGCGATTCTCGACGGGTTGGTGAGTGGGCGGAATCGACCGGGTTCAGAGACCGACGAAAGGGATTCGAAGACCGGCGACGCGAGCGGCGAAACGGCCGACGCGGAGACCGAGACGGGCCGAAGCGGATCGGGGCTCAGTGAGGCCGCACGTCGACTCGCGAGTCGCGGATCGACTCGCAACGAGGACACGTGAGACGAGGCGACGAGGGCTCGCCGTTCACCGATTGCGGTACAGGAGTCGAGACACGTACGCTCGAACCGCGGCGAGCGGCGAGCGGTCCGAGGCCGACTCGTCCCGCTCCGCGAGCCGTCTGTCCTTCTCGTTGAGCAGGCGTTCGTATCGCGTCACCACGCGCTGGAAGCGGCGCTCTTTCGCGTCCAACTCCGCTTCGAGTCGTGCGACGTCCGCTCGTTTCGGGTTGCGATACTCCGACGCGCGCCGCGGTTCGCTCCGGTCTGCATCACGGGCGGCGGTCCCGTCCGCCGCACGCGGCGTCCGTCGAGCGACTCGTCGGTCGGTCCGATTCTGCTGTTCTCGGTCAGTTGCGCGCGATACGGATCGGTCGGAGGTCATGTGGTTCACTAACAACTACCATTCCAGAGGAGATAAAATGTAGTCAGACGAACGGCATCTTCTCGTCTGCTCGTGTATATACGGGGCGTTCTACGGGGTCTGCCCGCGACGTCCGCTGACTGTCCGGCGACGACGTTCGTCGTGGTGTCTCGACATACCGGTCGTTGAGACGCGCACGTTTCAGGTCAGATCAACTTTATAAGTCAACAATACCCATACGAAATAATGAACTCCTCTCGGGAGGCGCCCCGCACACTTCTTCTCCTGGCCGTCGTCATCCTCGTCGCACTCGCCGGGTGTGCGGGCGCACCGCTCGCCGACCCGGCGTTCACCGATACGCCGCTCGACGAACCGTCTGAGACACCGCCCGACGAACCGTCTGAGACACCGCCCGACGAACCGTCTGATACGCCGCTCGACGAACCGTCTGAGACACCGCCCGACGAACCGTCTGATACGCCGTCCGAAGACGGGTCAGCAGTCACGACGGGCAACGGCTCGCTCGAAGTCCACTACATCAACGTCGGGCAGTCCGTGAGCACGCTCATCGTCGGGCCGGACGGCGAGACGATGCTCGTCGACACGGGCCACTACAACGACGACGGCGAACACGTGATCGCGTACCTCCAACGGCACGACGTCGAGCGGATCGACCACCTCGTCACCTCGCACAACGACGCGGATCACATCGGCGGAAACGGGGCTATCATCGACTACTACGAGACGGAGGCCGACGGGATCGGTGTCGTCTACGACCCGGGAATCGCCGCGAGCACACGGACGTACGGCGAGTACCTCGACGCCGTCGAGGAACACGACGTGACGCTGTACGAGACCCGAGAGGGCGATACGATCCGCTTCGGGGAGACCACCGTCGACGTGCTCGGCCCTCCGGAGCCGTACCTCGAAAACGAGGCTCGTAACGAGAACAGCATCGTTCTCAAACTCACGCACGGCGAAACGAGTTTCATGCTGTCCGGCGACGCCGAGGACGACCAGGAGGCGTACCTCGTCGACGAGTACGGCGATCAGCTTCGGTCGACGGTGCTGAACGCGGGTCATCACGGGTCGAGCAGTTCCTCGAACGAAGCGTTCCTCGACGCCGTCGACCCGCAGGTGGCGGTCGTCTCCAGCGCGTACGACTCGCAGTACGGCCACCCGCACGAGGAGGTCCTCCAGCGCTTCGCCGACCGATCGGTACCGACGTACTGGACGGCGACGCACGGCGACGTCGTCTTCGTCAGCGACGGCACGAACGTCTCCGTGCGCACGCAGCGAGACGCCCCGACGGAACCGCAGGCGCTCCGCGACGGCGACCCGGTCGAGCCCGGAACGACCGACGCGGTCACGGAACGCGCGGTGGTCGGAGCGAACGGAGCCGTCGCCGTCACCGACGGCGGTGACGGGTCGACCGACCCCGCCGACGATGACCAGACGGCCGAGTCGAACGGGACGCTCGCCGTCGCGACGATCAACGCGGACGCCGCGGGGAACGACGGAGACAACCTCAACGACGAGTACGTCGTCTTCGAGAACGTCGGTACGGAGCCGCTCGACCTCTCCGGGTGGACCGTCGAAGACGAGGTCGGGAAGCGCTACGTGGTGCCGGACGGAGTGACCGTCGCCCCCGGCGAGACGCTGACGCTCAGGTCGGGGAGCGGAACCGACACCGGCGGAACGCTCTACTGGGGCGCTGGCTCGCCGATCTGGAACAACGGCGGCGACACCGTGTTCGTCACAAACGCTACAGGGGACCGCGTCCTTACGGAGTCATACGAATGAGTACGATAGACGTCTCCGACGGAGCGTACACGGTCGTCGTCGACACGATCGAAGACGGGCTTGCGACCGTCTTCTTCGAGCGCGACGGCGACGACGCGGGCAACGCCGTCATCGACGCCGACCGACTCCCGGGCGAGGCACGGCACGCGGACGCGATACTGGCCGTCGAGATCGAGGCCGGGTCCATCGTGACCGCGTCGTACGACCCCGAACGCACGTCGACTCGTTCGGAGGCCGCCCAACACCGGTTCGACCGGTTGTCGAGGCGTCCGCCGAAAGACGACCGAGACGAGTGAACCTCGGCGAGCGACACCACCGACAGGAGTCGCTTCTCGTCTGCGCGTGATTCGGCGCTGTCACGTTCGTTCCGCTCTCACTCGTACTGTCAGTCTAATAGCACGAAGTGTACGTGAGACGCCGGATCTCGCTCCCGGCGAGTGGATCGACCGAGGCGGAGCCTCTACCGGGAACTGCCCGTTGGCGGTGGTTTCGGAGGATAGTCAGTTCCCGCCATCGTTATGTACAGTAACGACGTGAGGGAAGTAAATGAGTCCAGACAGCTTTCCGAAGACGACCTCCGGTACCACCGGTCTCGACAGTGTTCTTTTCGGTGGCCTCCCGGAACATCACACGACGGTCGTGTTCGGCGGTCCGGGGTCTGGCAAGACGATTCTCGCGTTACAGTTCTTGGCCGCGGGCGACTCCAGTCTTTACGTTGGCTTCGAAGAACGAGAGGACCAACTTCGGCGAAACGCCGAGGCGCTTGGAATCGACCTCTCGGACGTCTCGATGCTGGATTTGAGCCCCAAGAGCGAGCAGTTCTTCACCGATGATTCGTACACCGTCTTTCCGACCGAGGAGGTCGACGGAGGTGACCTCCTCGAACAGATTGCGTCGCGGCTCCAAACGAGCGGTATCGACCGCCTCGTTATCGACCCACTCTCCGAGCTTCGGTCGCTTCTCCCCGACGACTATCAGTTCCGGCGAAAGGTCGCGTCGCTGTTCAGCGCTCTCACCGAGCACAACATCACGACGCTCTGTACCGCTCAGTTGGGCGACCAACCCGCCGAAGACGACCTCCAGTTCCTCGCTAACACCGTCGTCGAGCTTCATCGAACGACGAACCGGCGGACGCTGGAGGTGACCAAGTATCGCGGGTCCGGGTTCGCAAACGGCATCCACACGTTTCGCATTCACGCCGGCCGAGGGGCGGTCGTCTATCCCAAACTCGTCCCGGGCGACCACCAGGAGGAACACAGTCGAACGCAGCTCTCTTCCGACGTTTCACAGCTCGACGAACTGCTCTCCGGCGGACTTCCCAGAGGCTCAGTCACCGTCATTTCGGGGCCCTCCGGAGTGGGGAAGACGACGACGGGGTCGCTGTTCTTACAAGCCGCGGCGAGGCGAGGCGAGCGAGCAATCGGCTACCTCTTCGAGGAGCTCCGCGCAGATTACCTGTACCGGGCGACACAGTTGGGGATAGACGTTCAGAGCCTCGTCGAGTCCGGCGACCTCGAAATTGAGGAGGTGGAGGCGCTGACGCGCAGTCCGGACGAGTTCGCCGCGCACGTCAGAGCGGCGGTCGAAGAGCGCGACGTCGAGTTCGTTATGATCGACGGCGTCGCGGGCTATCGGCAGGGACTCCGCGGCGACGACACCGACGGGACGTTGACGCGCGAACTTCACGCCCTCTGCCGCTATCTCAAGCGCATGGGCGTGACGGTGGTGCTCATCGAGGAGACGCCGTACGTGACGGGCGAATTCTCGCCGACGGCAAACCAGATCAGTTATCTCGCGGACAACATCCTGTTCCTGCGATATCTCGAAGTCGGCGGTCGTCTCGAGAAGGCCATCGGCGTGCTGAAGATGCGATACGGCCCGTTCGACAACTCGATCCGGGAACTGCAGATAACTGCCGGCGACGGCGTCACGATCAGCGGCCCGCTCTCAGACTATCACGGCGTCCTCACCGGCATCGCACAACCGACAGGAGGGTCGGACGTCTTCGAGCACTCAGACGATTCGTCCAGATGACGCGAACTCGTAAGCAGGGGCCAGTTCAGATCGGACTTGACCTCTCTCGCGATCGGAATCGCGAACTGCTTACGAACCTGTTCGAGGAGTTCGACATCGTGGAGTTCTCCGGAGCCGTCCCGGACGGAACGGACCTCTGTATCGTTGACGAGGAAGCGTTCGAGCAGACGCCCGATCGATTCGCCGACTGGAAGACGAGCGAGGGGGCCCTGTTCGCTCCACTCGTAGTGCTCTCAGAGCCCACGACCCCGGACCCGTGGCAATCGTTCGATGAGTCGCTGTTGAGCCATGTGGATACCATCCTGCAGATACCCGTCTCGAAAGCCGAGTTCAGGTCTCGCATCGACAATCTGCTCAAGATGCGGAAGTTCACCCGCACAGTAGAGGAAGAACAGCAGTTTTTGGAGTTGGTGTTCCAATCGAGCCCGCTCGCGAAACTCGTTATCCAGGCGGACGGGACGATAATTCAGGCGAACGCCCGTGCTGGAGAGCTTTTCAATACCGACCCCTCGGACCTCGTCGGCCGAAGCCAGGGCGAAGACGACTGGGTCGCCATCGACGGCAACGACTCTGAGATTCCCGTCGACGAACTCCCGTTCGCCCGCGTGCTCGCGACGAACCAACCGGTCTACGGAACCGAATACACGATTCGGCGCGCTGAGTCCAAAGACATCGACGTCTCGGTAAACGCGGCTCCGGTTCGAGACGCGTCCGGATCGATCACGTACGTCATCGCCACGCTCGAAGACATCACACTTCGGCACATCCAAGCGGCGGAACTCGAGCGACAGGTCGACCTCTTCCGACAAGCACAGCAGATCGCTAACGTCGGTGCGTGGGAGTACGACGTCGTCGCCGACGAGCAGTGGGCAAGTCGGGGTGTCGATCAGATCCTCTATATTCAATCGAGTGCGGATCTCTCCCTCGAGCAACACTTTCAGCTGTATCACCCGGTAGACCGACCGATTATCCGCGACGCGTTCGAGCGGGCGATCGACGACGGCGAACCGTACGACCTCGAACTCAGGCTTATCCGCGACGACGGAGCACAGCGGTGGGTGCGAACCCGCGCGGAGCCGCAGCGCCACAACGGCGAGGTCGTCCGAGTTCGGGGGACGTTACAGGACATCACTGACCGAAAAGAGCGGGAAGTGGAGCTACAGCGCATGTCGAACGTCGTCGAGAACGCGCCGATCGGCATCATACTCAGCGATCCGACCGCCGAGGACAACCCGATCATGTACGTGAATCAGGGGTTCGTCGAGATGACGGGGTACCCCCGAGACGAGGTGGTGGGCCGTAACTGTCGGTTTCTTCAGGGAGACGACACGTCCGACGTCTCGGTCACCAGAATTCGCGAAGCAATCGAGGCGGAAGAGCCGATCACGATTACACTCAAAAACTATCGCAAGGACGGTTCGATGTTCTGGAACCGACTGACCATTTCACCGGTGTACGATGCGGACGGCTCGTTGGCTAATTTCATCGGCTTTCAAGAGAACGTGAGCAGTCTCATGCAACAGCAGCGACAGATCGGAATACTGGACCGATACCTGCGTCACAACCTTCGGAACTCACTGAACATCATCGGCGGTCACGCCGAGTTGATCCAACAGGAGGGCACTCCATCGGATGCCGCACACGCGAAAACCATCGAACAGGCGAGTTGGAACCTACTGATGAACATCGAGAAGGAACGCGAAATTACGGAGTTGCTCCGATCGGATCTGAATCCGACGACGATCGAACTGATGCCGTTGCTTCGCGCCATCGCTGACAGGTACGAGCAGGAGTATCCCGAAGCGACGATCTCCATCGATGGCCCGCATTCCGTCCGTGTCGACGCACTTCCGAAGCTATCGATCGCGTTTGAAGAACTCGTTCAGAACGCGATCCAACACACCGACCACGAGTCGCCGTCGGTTGATATCACGGTCACCGCTGACGACGACGTCGTCCACGTAGCGATCGCGGATAACGGCCCCGGAATTCCAGCGATGGAAATCGAGGTACTGGTCAACAGCGACGTCGAGAACCCCACGTACCACGGACAAGGATTCGGCCTGTGGATGGTGTACCTGATTCTGGAACACTCCGGCGGCGCTGTCGAATTCCAGGACGGTGAAGACGGCGGTACCCTCGTCGTCGTCAAGTTACCGCCCTCCGCCCCGGTGTCCGACTGACAGATCGGCGGTTCACGCGTGACAGCGTGTGAGTACTGCTCCGAACCGGTCTTCGGACGCATTGAGATCGTCTACACGGGTGGGTCGTCGACGAGGCCGCCCTATTCGAGGATTCACAGACCGTGCTGACGATGACGGCGGTGCCGAAGGTGGTCGGCGTCGACCCCGGAGACCTCGATGTCGACGGGTTGAGCGACGTAGTTGAGCAGACGCTGTCGGGCCGGCGGTCACTGCGGGTCGGTGATTGCGCGACTATGTATAATATGTGCTACCGAGACTCACGCTGCTCCACTTTGTTCAAGGAGCTGAAATCCATGGTGTCGAACGCTGTAACCAATCGATTGTGGGCAATAGTGGGCAACGCTTATTCAATAGTGGGTCATAGTGGGTAACACGATGAAAGTAGACGCCCGTGACCTGAGAACCAACGACACCGACGACCGGGGGCGAATCTACCTCGGAACGGAGTATGCCAACAAGCGTGTGACCGTTGCAGTGGTCGAAATCGAATCCGACCGACCCGACGAGAATGAACTGGCCGCCGCATACCGAGAGGCATCTGAGAGCGCCGAAACCCTCACAGAGGAGTGGGACGAAGCGTCGGATGAAGCGTGGGACGGGCTAGCTGAATGAGCGAGGAAACAGACGTTAGACGTGGCGATGTAGTCATCGTCCGACTCGACCCCGCCGAGGGACACGAGATGAAGAAGACTCGACCTGCGGTGGTCGTACAGAACGACGTGGGAAACAAAAATTCGAGTACAACGATACTCGCACCAGCGACGGGGACGTATCGAGGGTATCCCTTCGAGGTGCTGGTAGATACCGATGAGTCACCGTTCAAGAAGGATTCGTCCGTCCGTCTCGACCAAATTCGCGTCGTCTCTATCGAGAAGCGAATACACTCGGTCGCTGGGAGGCTTGATTCAGAGACGATGGACGCGGTCGATGAGGCACTGAAACTGAGTCTCGGCCTCGATTAATTCGGAGGTTCTCTCTTTGATGAACCTGTTCAGGTCACAGACTGACGTTCCAGATTCTGCGTTGATTGCCGCTTTCTTCGTGACTCAGCCGAGAGTGCTCTCAGATTCTCCCGGCAGGTAGCCGAAATTTCTTGTGTAGTACGAGCGTACTAAAAAATGGCACAGTTCGATACTGCTGCTTACGGGAACGACGAGAAGGTGAACCTCCGTCTTCCTCGGGGAACGGAGATTCTTCGGTTCCTCAATCGACAGGAATCGCAGAAATTGCGGAGTGTGCTACCGGTTCACACGATGCTCAACTTTGTTCAGTTCAATAACTCACGTAACACGCCCTCGTGTACTTTATCGGTATCCGAGTAATTCTTCTGTACAGCCAAGGCGTTGCCATGGGTGTTCTGTGAGGGTTGAGAGTAGCGCACTTCCATTCCGGGTGGCGCTATGTAGCACCACTTCCTACCGCAACTCCGGACGAACTCGGATTGGTTTATCGGGACGCGTCGTCACCGATGGTTTCAGCGTCAGGTCTCGGTCGGAAACCAACTCCAGGTGGTACTGTTGAGCGATAGTTGCGACAACCAGCGTTGCTTCCAACATCGCAAATCGCTCGCCGATACACCGGCGTGGGCCGCCGCTGAACGGGAAGTAAGCGAACTGGGGGAGCGATTCCTCGAAAGCGTCAGACCAGCGTTCTGGGGTGAACGCCTTCGGATCGTCGAAGAACCGTGGGTCGTGATGCACAGCGATCTGATTCATTGCCACCGTTGCACCCGCTGGAATCTGATATCCGGCGATCTGGTCATCCCGAACGGGTTCCCGGAGTATACCGAATACTGGCGGATAGAGTCTGAGGGACTCCTTGAGAACCTTTCGAGTGAACCCGAGATCTGGAATAGCCGACATCGTGGGTGGTTCGCCGTCTAGCACCTCGTCGAGTTCCGCGGCGAGTGTCTCCTCCTGTCTTGGATGCGTTGCGAGTAGATACCAGGTGAACGTGAGCGCGATAGCCGTCGTCTCGTGGCCGGCAAACAGCAGCGTGACGACTTCGTCACGGATCTGTTTGTCATCCACCGTTTCACCCGCTTCGTCGCTGGCCTCCAGAAGCATGGAGATGACCCCGTTCCCGGGTTCCGCGCGTCGCCGTGCGATGATGTCGTACACGATGTCGTTGACCTGTTCGAGCGCGTGCTGATATCTACGATTCCGTGGCGTTGGAATCCACTGCGGGGCCGAAACGGGGAGTGCGGTTCGCTTGCGGAATTCCTCTGTGATATCGTGAAACGCCGATCGCAACTCTGACGACTCCTCTCGAATGTCGATGTCGAGTAGTGTACTGGCGGCGACCTCGAGCGTGAGTTGAGTCATATCTGCGTGGATATTCCGCGGAATTCCCGCATCCCAGTCATCCAGCAGGCGTTCGGTGTAGTCGGTCATCATGTCCGCGTAGATGGAGATGCGGTCAGGGTCGAATGCGGGCTTGACGAGATGACGCTGTCGTCGCCAGTCGTCGCCCTCATTCAACAGGAGCCCCTTGCCGAGGAACTCGCCGAACTGCTTTGTCAAGAACGAGCCTTTCGTGTAATTCGTATTGTTCTCGACCAAGACGTGACGGATGTCTTCGGGATCGTTCAGCTGGTAGAACGGCTGACCGAGCACCTCGAAGTAGACTACGTCGCCATACTCCTCTCGGCACTGCTGAAGGAAATCGAACGTGTGTCGTCCGAACTGCAATGTATTGCCAAGTAGAGGGAGACCATTCGGGCCCGGTGGTTTCGTTGTCATGGTGTGTGTTGCCATATGTGGTGATCGGCCGCCATTCGGATAAAGTACTGTAGGCCGACATCAGATGGACTGAAACGATATTTTGTGGTCTACCGTTGTATTACGCTGATTAGGACGACTCATCTTCGCCCGCTCTGGTTTTCGCTCTGCTGGATCGACTCGTGGGATACACCACGTTAAACCGCATTCAGACGTGGGTCGGGCAACGTCTAGCTCCCGGTATCGCCGGTGACAGCGTGACCACGCGGCGACTCATGGACGACGCACCGACGATACCCCACGCGGAATTCAGGAAGGTTGCCAACTGGGTCGTGTAGTTCCCGGAGATGACTTCGATGCCTCGCAGATCTCCGTCCCTACGTTGGTAATGCACGGAGAGAATGTACCGACAGTTGTTCAGAATGTGCATAAAAACTCACCGTACAACTGGGGAATGCGGACGTATTTTCATGTCGGACTAGTTTAACTATCGTATGGAGGTTCGCTTCTCGACGTTCGGTAACAGGTACGTCATCATCATATTCGGCGTGCAGATCGTGGGATGGATCGGTCTCGTGGCGACGTTCGATCATTCTCCTGGACCAGTCGTCGACTGGGTTCAGATGCTTCCCGAACTCGCTCGGCTTCTGTTACTCCCACTGGCCATCCTTTCGATTCCTGCAGTTGGTATCGCCCTCGGCGTTGGCTGGGTACTTTCGCTTGGAGGTCTTCCACCGGAGTCGATCCCTCCGCTTCTCATTGCTCGGGGCGACGTACTGGTGTTCGCGAGCGCATATGCTGTCGCAGTTGGGAGTGCCTGGGTGGTCACTCGAATTACAGGGTCCGAGTACTTCGACGACAACTCCGTAGCGTGATTCATCTCGTTGAGCGATTTATCGAGTGTGGAATACGCGCTCTGTGTTCAGTAGGACTACTGAAGCCTATTACCGATTGAGGGCTTCAACAGAGTCGGTACAGTAAATTCGCAAGTGGGATAGTTTGGCTTCGCGTGTCCGGGTCAGGGTGAGCGCTGTTTCTCGACTCGTTCTTTGAGAGCTTCATTCATCCGCTCGTACTCTCGCTGGGGATCGTCGGAAACGACGAACGGTACCAGGAACCCGGTCGACTGTTCGTGATTGATGAATCCAGTTCGATCGTCATCGAGCGCATGGAGCTCGAAGGTGTGAACCCCTTGAAATATCCACTTTGAACCAATAGTCCCGATCCACTGCAATCGCCGAGGAGGGTTGATCTCGGATACTCGAACCGTCAGCGTTCGGGAGCCCGCCTCGATTCGAGCGACGGTAATTTCGAGCGACGACCCTTCACGAAGATCACCGCTCACTTGGGAGATATGTGGATTCCACTGCTCGTATGACGCTAGGTCTGTAAGGTGTTCCCAGACTGTTTCCGGCGGAGCATCGATCTCAATCTCAGTTTGTATCTCTTCCATAACTGAGTGTTGTTGATCTATCAACAATTAAAAGATAACCTCAGAACCGGGAGCTTTGGCCGGTCTGTTTCACTCTCTCTCCGTCCTGGCCTCATCGATAATACGCGCGCTGGCGTTGTGTAGACGCATCAGGATCGGTCTCTACCTATTGTCCTCAGCCGATGAAATCGTTCCGTGGAGTGCTCCCGACGAAATAGTGTACAGCCGAGATGGTTCCCGACTCGCTCACTCCAGAGCGTCTACGTACGGCCTATGGGGTATAAACCGCTGGGAATCAAGGCAGTACGTATGCCTGATCGTGTCGAAACCGCGGACGTCGCCATTGTCGGTTGTGGGCCTGGTGGTGCCGTCCTAAGCTACTTGCTCGCTCGGAGCGGGGTCGATGTCGCACTCGTCGAGCGGGCGGCGACGTTCGAGCGCGAGTACCGTGGGTTCGGGTGGAATCCAGGTGTGATCCGTCTCTTCGACGAAATGGGTGTTCTCGACGACGTTCTCGATCTCGCTCACGAAACCGTGACCGACGGGACGTTCTCACTCTACGGGAGAGATGTTCCGGTTCTGAATTTCGACGTGCTCGATACCGAGTATCCCTACGCCTTGATGATGGAACAACCGTCGTTACTCGAATATCTCGTCGAGCGAGCAGATAGATACGAATCGTTTACGTTCCACTCCTCCACGACGGTCACTGATCTGCGAATCGAAAGCGACGGAACCGTCCGAGGCGTTGAGGCTCACGACCGCAAAGCAGATGCCGACGTTCGCTTCGATGCGCGCGTGGTAGTGGGTGCCGACGGACGCTACTCCACAGTTCGGTCACGCGCTGGCATTGACCCTGGTTTTTTCGAATCACCGATAGACCTCGTGTGGTTCAAACTCCCGACTGGCGCGATTGATGCCCGTACTGAGGGCCGCATCGATCGCAACGGCATCCTCCTGTACTTCGGCTTGGGAGAAGGTGACCTCCAAGTGGGATATCCGATACTGGGTGGTGAATGGACAACGATTCGACAGGGGGGCTTCAGCGCGTTCTGTAACCGCATCGCAGCCATCGATTCCAAACTCGCGGCGGCAATGCACCGCCATCTCGATGGCTTCCGAGATACGACCCTGCTTGACGTCGCACCGGGGATTGCAGCAACCTGGGCCCGGGACGGAATGCTGTTATTAGGAGATGCTGCACACACCGCAAGTCCAATCGGCGCTCAAGGGAATCCGCTGGCTATCGAGGATGCAGTCGTCATCCACGACGTGCTCGTCAGGGCGCTCCGTGACGGCACAGGAGTAGTGCCTGCGGAGCCGCTGAGCAAATTCGAGACACGCCGTCGTCCGACAGTTGAGCGCGTTATCTCGTTGCAGCGGCGTGCCGCGCAGAATCTCGCATTCTGGATCACCTACGGCCGGTACATTCCTGAACTACTGGTTCGGGGACCGGCAACTGCCTTTAGCTGGCTCATTTCTCGATTACCGCCGATTCGCAAATCGATCGAGTCGTTCGCGCTCGGTGACCGATCTGTTTCTGTAACACAATCTCATTTCATCGAGTAGTGTATTCCGAAGGTCTCGCTTCTACGAGACATCCCCGGCAATCGACTCGGACACGGATGAGATAGCTCTGAACGGCCCTGTTGAAATCCTACTCACTAGATCGGTTCTCGTGAAAAACAGCCGTTCTGTGGGCGTGCGTAGTTACGGTATTTTATTTCGTTAGTTAAGTAATCAAAGGTCAACGTATGGGTCACATAGCTATTGTTGGTTTTGTTGAAACACTATTTCTTTGTCATTTTGTCAAGGCCGTGCTGAATACGGGCGTGAGTCGCTCACAGCGTTCGGTTAAATTCGCCAAGGATCTGGTTGAACCGCTCGAATGCTTCGACAGTGTGGCTCGATCCTATCGTTGCCGAGCGAGCCGCCAGCCCAGCACGACCAACAAGAGTCCTGGCACCCCGCCGAGTGCAAGCACGCCGAACAGATCGTTCATTGGGTACGGGTTGTTCCGCAAGATGACAGTCACGCCGGCGGCCCCCGCCGCAAGGACGACGGTGCCGACGGCCCA
>Ga0136589_1000818_pt1 | contig 14740 bp, 16 predicted proteins | sample AntRauMFilla3764_FD_104640 | JGI IMG/M metagenome (GOLD analysis project Ga0136589, IMG submission 104640) | Saline lake microbial communities from Rauer Islands, Antarctica - Metagenome Filla 3 #764 | ecosystem: Environmental > Aquatic > Non-marine Saline and Alkaline > Saline | place...
AGGGGTTACCCTGCGGGGTTAATCCGGGTCAAAGACTCAGATTACTGCTCGACGTCCTCAGTTTGTCCGTTCACGAGGATGCAGATCAGGTCCGTGGTCTCGTACTCATCGTCCACGATGGCCGTGATAGGCATGTCGCTCTGGATGAAGCTACGGTCGCTGACGACCGGCGTCTCACCGTCAAACTTGCAACGAGGCAAGATGACGTACTGCTGAGGGAGGATGCCAGTGGCACCAATCTCAGCGCCTTGGGTCTCGGAGATGCATTTGAATTCGAGATAGAAGAAGCTTCCGTTTTTGAAGCGGTTGTAGTGCTTCCCGTCATCGAACTCCATCGTGAGCGTAGCGCTCACTTCAGCCTGCTCGGCGATGACAGCTAGTCGGTTCTTGGAACCGAGGCCGTACTTGTCGGCGTTCAGGTTGTTCTCCAGCGAGACCTCTCCGCTCAGAACCTCTTCGTAATAACCGTCGATGTAGACCATCGACTCGAAGGAAGTGAGAGGGGCGTCCTTGCCGGTAACCGGGTCGGCCACGACGCGTGGCGTACGGTTGTCAACGTTCGATCCAGCGGGATGGAACATCTCAACTTGAGCGTTCGCACCAGAGTCGATGGTTCCATCAGCGTTGGAGAGGACCAGCTTGTAAACTTCGTCCTCGTCGGTGTAACCCTTGCCGTCACCAGCGCCAGCCAACACCTTCTCGTTGTAGTAGATACCGGTACGCTCACCAATGGTGATCTCGGCGGCGTCCATCTCGGTGCGGCCTACGTCAGCCGGATTCGGGAACGCCTCAGCGTTCTCAATCAGGATGTAACCGGTAGCATCCACGTCATCCGGGTCACCGATAGGTGACGTAGCCGGGAGGACATCCTCCACGAGCGTCGCCATCGCGTGTTCCTTCTGACCGAGCAGTGAGGAAGTCGCGGTAACGATGCTGTTGGTCTCGAAGCTCCAAGTGAAGCTCGAACCCTTGCAACCCGTGTACATGAAGACCGCTGCGTCACGGTCGACCTCGACGGTCAGACCTTCAGGCAGGTAGCGGCCACGCTCGATGTGGTGAGTGAAGACACCGTTGTACTCGGTTTCCTCGTACTCATACACGAAGGAGCCCTTCGCGGCCACGAGGTTGGCATTCACAGTGGACACGTCGGCCCATGCAAAGCCTGCGAAACCGAAGACGAAGTCACCGGCTTCAACGGGGTTGGTACCCGTGTTGTCAGCGGGGACATCATTGGTGTCAAGGAATAGCTTGACGGTATCGACGTTGCCACCGTCAATCGTCACCTGTACTGCCATTTGCCCGGTGTACTTGACCTTCCGACGAGATGGACCGATCTCAAGCAGGCCACCGTTGTCGTTGAATTCAGGTACATCATAGCCACTGCCGTCTGGTCGAGCAATCGGATAGATGGTGATAGAGGCACCACCGGTCGTCGCCTCTTCCGGGTGATCGGAGTCAGTAGGGGTCACGCTGTGAACGTGGCTTCGCTCACTACGGGTATAGGTATCGTACTCGTAACCAGTCGCGTCCTTGTCGAATCGGAGCGAGTTGTTAGCACCCGCTCGGTCAACCACTGCGAAGGTGCCGGTTGCAGCCAGGAATCCACCGGAGTGTTCCTTGGCCAGCGGAAGAACGCCTCGATCCGTGTCCTCACCGACCGCAGTCAAGACGTCATCTTCCATACGACCGTGGACTCCACCGTCGCAATTAGGAGCCTTGATGTAGTCACCAAGGGTGTGTCGAATCAGCATTCCGAAACCGGAAGCTGCTTGCTCAAAGGAGATGTCACCCGAGATATCGAGGACACCGGGGATGATGTTATGACGACCACGGTCGCCTCGGATGGCTTCACTCTCAAGCGTCTCTTCCGACGCTGACAGACCTTCCGAAGTGAACGCGAGAGCGTGGGTGGGGTTTACGGCCTCACCCCAGATGCTCTCTTCGCCGATAGCAACAGACGCCCTCGCGCCAGTTGCCTGCACTGTATTCTTACTCATTTGTTCCTCCTGATAGTTCTTACTTCCTAGAGATTGTGCTCATGTCAACGAACGGATAAACGATTTTGATATTGACGTTTGAAACTGACCTCACCTCGTCGCCCACAAGCCGCCACTTGGGAAAGAGTTCACACTCTTCTAACGAAGGGGAACCGATTACAAATCCGTCGAGATCGAGGTTCCCATCGACAAGCTCAAACAACCACCATGCGATTTTCCGAAGCTTCTTAGACGCCGCCTTCGTCTCGACCTCGGGGATGATGTACTGAATCTGGCAGTAAAACTCGAACTTGCGTGATACTTTGTGGGCTTTGCGCCCGCCGCCCATTCCACCGATGGAGTCACGACTTACACCAAACCCGCTGTTCCAAGCGTACAGTGCGGGCAAGTCAGCCAGCACAATCTCGTTTGGATTAACGTCATCAAATACGTTGGGTTGGTCCATGAACTTGAGGTAGGGGTCTTCTTCGAACCCTATCTCACACATGCGGATGATCTCTCTTTCGATATCGTTGATCAGCCCATCCTCGCTGACCTGTAGTGCTCTTCTCGATTTAGCCATAGACTTACACCTTGAGTTCCAATTCGTTCAATGCGTCTACCAGTGGGGCTACAAAACCCTTCCTGACGAAGTTTTCCATCATCTCAGCAATCTGACTCCAGCGGTTGTTGTCGACCTGAAAGATGTCACCCTTGAGGATTCCCTGTTGTCGGAACCACTCGGTGAACGAAGGTCGACCGTCTCCACCTTGGAAATACAGCCTCGGGAACTCACCCTTGTTCATTCGGAAGCCACCGGACAGAAGCAGGTTGGTGGTGGAGAAATACTTATTACCTCCGTCGTCAAACGCCTCCATGATGCTGTCGTACATCAAGCCAGTCCAACGCGTGTGGTCGGTATACTTGATCTTTTTGTCAGCATGGTAGGCAGGATTGCCCTTATTCTTGCTCTTGTATCGAGTGTGAGGGGTGTGCTTCCCGAACTTGTTATCATGTTTGCTTTGAAGCTTCTCGAACCGCTCCTTCCAGATGTCTTTGTAGACGCTGGCGAGTTGCTGTCGGTAGAGATCGTTCCCATGCGATCCACCGGATGCCCCTTCGAACATGTCGCGGCGGTTCTTAAAGGCAATACCTGTCTCGAACATATCCTCGTTGACGAAGTTACTACCGAAGGCCTTCTTAGCCTTCCCGATGACCTCCTTCTTGGCAGCATCGAACTTCTGGTCAATCTTGTCCTTAATGGCCTGCCGCCCCCCATCATTGGAGAACCGCAGATTGAACATTCCGTTGTCTTCTTTGACTGACATTATTGAGTACCAGGGTTGAGTTTGCCGAAGATATCTTCAGTCTGCGCATCACGCTCAGTGTCGGCATTTTCAGCCATCGGAGCTAGGCCCGGACCCTCACCTTCGACACCCATCTGATCAATGAATTTGGGAAACGCCGCAGCCTCTGGTGGCGCATATCCTTCGGTCTCGATGTATGCCTTGACGTACTTTTCAGCGCGCTGTTTCCAACGAGCCGCATACGATCTCTTATCGGTGCTCGTTTCTTCTTTGTAGATAGAAGCGAACGTATCTGTGTATAGGTAGTACGCTGCTAGGTAGGTCGTCGCCACCGCGATAGCAGGTGGCACCGGTCTGGCCGGGTCCGTAGCCGTTGGGTCAAAGTGTCTGACCTCTCCATCCTCATAGTCGTCAACGGTCGAGGCTGACAACATCGTGTCAACCTGTACCTCGGCGTCTTCAATGTACTTCTCAGCTGCTTCATCTGAGATATGAGGGTCGAACTGAACCTTGACTTCATCTCCTGCTTCGATGGTCCCGAACCAGCAGGTTGAGGGCAAGGTGATAAGACCGTCTGGCGTCACGTAATCAGATGCGATACTCGCGCCCTGCGTAAGCAGGAATTCCTGATTAATGTTGTCGACAATCTTGTATGCATTGAACTCGGTAGGACTGGTAAACTTGATGACCAGTCTGAATTTCTTGTCAAACGATGGGTCGAACTGGATAGCCTCAAAGTCGAACCCGAAGTCGGGATTGCCGGGTTGCCCTGGAGTGCTACTAGCAGCTTTCAGGTTGACGTTCACGATTGAGTCGGAAAACCGAATCACCTCGTTGTCACTGGCCTTCAAGATGCGTCTTACTTCGCTCAGCGTGGTATAGGTTGCCACGAATCCTCCTTAACCCCGGTTAATCTTGACTCCTTCCTTCTGCCCACTTCCAGAAAAAGAACGACGCTGCCGTAAAGCCTGCGCCCATGACAAAGGTCACGTCAGGATTCTCATACCACTCTTCGACGGGCTCAGGCTTACGCTTGAACATCTCGTGTGCAAACTCGATCTCATCTCCTTGTCGGACTATGGTATCGGCCTGTATGTCAACGATGCCGTTCAGGATGAGCGCCTTCTTCTCAAGCGCTTCGTTTTCCTCAACGACCAGTGGGTACTTCCTGTATCTCTTCTGTAGTTCCTTGGACTTCTCCAACGTGGTGTAGAAGTAGACCTCGTCATCAATGATGATATGGTTCTTTCCACCTTCATCTTCTGGGATGAACTTACACTCCTGTGCCGCCCCCTGAACGGAGGCGAGGACGCACAGGGCGATGGCGATGCTAGAAACCAAGTGCTTCCCACGCATCGTCCAACTCCTTGAGAGAGCCGTTGTCAACACTCTTGTCGACCGCAGCTTTCTTCTCTTCAATGGTCTGAATCTTCTTCTCCACGCCTTCTAGCTCTCGCTGCTTGGACGCCTTCTTGGTCTTATTCCGAGCGATGGCCTCCTTGGCCATGTCGAGGCGTTTCTCCATTGCCCACTCAGCTACCTTGCGTTCAGCGTCTGTGTCAGACCCCGAAACCACCTTGTAGATCAGGACTGTGGCAATGGCTGCAAAGAGAGCGAATGTGATCAGATGCCACTTATACTTCAGTATCGCATCTCTAATCATTTCGACTCCTTTGCGTACGTTTGAAACAGCATCTTGATGTGCTCCAACTTCTCGTTGGCCACTTCTTGGTTGCCGTTCATTCGCTCCATTCTTACTTCAATATCATGGTAAGAGTCATTGAGGTCGCTTCGTTCTTCCGAAGCAGCCTTCATCCTCTTGTCAACGGTACTAAGCTCCTTGTTGACTTTGTCATCGATCTTGATGACGTCCTCTTCAAGATTGGTTACCCTGTGCTTCAGGGGGGCTACATCCTCCTTGATTACCCTTACATCTTCGCCCAATGTCTGAAGGTCACTACTGGTCGCGAAATGCGTTCCGAGCATTGTCATGACCAACATTAAGGCACCGAGGATCAGTGCCCAAGGGCTTTTGACGAGTTTTTCTGACAGCGACGTCAGATCCATCTTAGCCCTCCTTACATAACTTCATCTTCTTCGATGTCGATTTCCAGGTCGGTAGCGATCTCCATCTTCTTCTCGATGAACTCACGAAGCCCTTTCAAGAGCCCCTTCATCATCTGGTAAGTGATGGCTGAGACCGAACCAAGGATGACTCCGTCTCGTAAAACCTGCCGAACCGACTCCCCCTCTCCTAGAACTGCAACGGCGCATCCGACTACTATGCAGAGAACGCCCAGAACGAAGCCCTTCCATTCCGGCCAACGTTCCCTTACTTTCATGACCCAAGCCAGCAGTGAAACCAGTGCGAACACCGGTATCATCAGTGCTGGGGAGAAGCCCAATAGATCGATTGCAACGTCCCAAATTTTAGTGATCACCTCAGTCATTTTGTCCCCTTAAAGGGGCAACCCTTACTCGTCTTCAGCCTTTTCGTCCTTCTTGGACTTCTTGTCCTTCTTGGACTTCTTTGGCTTCTTTGGCTTCTTCTTTGACTTCTTGGAGTCACCCTTCTTTGATTTGGTTTTCGACTTCTTCTTTGACTTGCTAACCTTCTCGATGACAAGGATGGTGGAATCTTCTTCACCAACATTCGCCATGCTCTTGGTCAGGTGCTCGAACAGTTCCGGTTCTTCGTCCCTGTCAACTTCCGTTCCAATCCTTAGCGTCCGGTTAGCTTCGTGAACCTGAAGGTAGCCTACATTGACTTTCACCTTCTGGATGTCTTTCGCTTTCATTTTGAACCTCGGTACCAAACAATCGTTGTTAACCTAGGTAAAGGGGGCCGAAGCCCCCTTTCTACCTAGTAGCTATGCATGGCTTACAGAACCTTGAAGGTCATCCATGCTTCGTTGTAGGTCACACGCGGCAGAGCGCGGATGCCCAAGATGTGCTCGATGTGAGGCGGGTCACCATCAGTGTTGTCGATGGAACGGGTGTAGAGACCCGGACGCGGATTCTCAAGGTCCGCGTAGTAGGAACGAGTTGAGACGATGTTGCCCCAGCTGTTCACGTCCTCAATCTTCGAGGTGTCGCCTTGCAGGTCACCCTCATCGTTGAGAGGACCGTTGAAGTTACCGAACATCAGGATGCGATCCGAAGGAACGACCCGGACGAGGTACTTCACGGGGTCACCGGCATGGAAGCCACCAGTACGCTGGACGGTCGCAGCATTCGCAAAGGTGACAACTCCGGTGTCGTGGTCGACGGTGTCGACCTCGAACTTCTCACGGGTGTCGTCCTTAGCGGACACGACGTAGATCTTGGAACCGGGCTCGATCTGCTCGGTGCGAGTCAGCGTGAGCTCACCAGCACCACTGGCAGCGTCAGCGGCCAGATCGGTCTGGAAGTGCAGAGCCTCTTTCGAGAACTGGAACGAACCAATTCCAAGGACATCGACCATCAGTCTCTCGACCTCAGCCTTGCTGCCCTTGAAGACTCCGAGGTTGCGCAAGGCAAGCTCACGGAAGCGCTCGTTCTTGATCAGGTGCTTCATCAGGCCGTGCGGCAAGATGATGTCCTTCACGTCACGACCAGTGTCCAACTCGTACTCGTCGATTGCATCGCTCAGGGCGATGATCGGCTCAGACGTGGGATCGCTCCACACGGTACCGGCGACGGGATCGAGGTAGTCGGGGTGGTTGTACTTGACACTGAACTCAGTGCCGTCTTCGAGTTCGGCGGTGACAACACCGTCAAACAGGACTTGCCGACGCAACCACTCCATGCGGTTGGCAAGTCGAATTTCGAGGTCACGCATCCGACGCTGCATGAGCGTACGGGCTTGCGTGAAATCTTCACGAGTGCCGATTCGACGAAGATCGTAGAGATCCGTCGAGTCGAGGTGAACCTTCTCACGGAAGGTTGCGGCCTCGAATCCCTTGCGGCCACGACCTGACTTCGGGTCGTAGAGAGGGGTTTCAGCATTCATGTGAACCATCGGAGTCATTCCACCCCGGCTGGCTTTGTGCATGTCAACAATCACCTTGTCGGTGTTCTCGTTGACAATGGGCATGTACTTGCCGAGCAAGTACGAATTCTTCTTTTGAGGCCAGTAGGTGAGAACACCGTCGAGGCTCTCGGTGCGCAACAGCGGGTGCCGTTTGGCGATCTCGCTGTACTTCATAGTAGGTGCGCCTTTCTCCATAACACTTTCTCCTTTGTGTCAGATGTGTCCACGAGTTGAGAAAACGTAAGGAATCAGCGAGATCGTGGTGTAAATTATCCCTTCGGCCAGATGCTCAGCGACGGATGTGCGGCCCAATCCACGGAAGCTCCGGCGGTCATCTTGATCTTGTCTGGCTTCAGCACAGCTTCGATCAGGCCGGTAGCTTTGGTCTTGGTCTCACCAATAGCAAGCTCGACGACATTCACGTCGTGCTGGAGCACAACGATGTTGTCTTCCTGCTCTTGACCGTTGGCCAACGCACCAGAATTATCAAACTCTTTGTACAGTCCATAATCGGCATCTTGATCATCGGTCACAAGTGCCATGACCATTCCCTTGGGCAGCAAAGTTTCACCGTCGAGACGGGCACTGGCTGCAATGGGGACGGTTTTTGGAATTACGTTCTTACGACTTGCGAGCAACCCGTTATCAGCGAGTTGCGTCACTTCACCTTCGTACGGTCCCATTCTTTTCTCCTTTATGTCTTAACCCAGGTTAACGGCTTGCGCCGCAACCCATGCGATTATTGATCCAGTTTGTCCATGTCCACCGCGCCGGTCTCGGCGTTGATGGCAGGAATCATGAATTCTTGCGGCTCAGCACCATCGTGGACGGCTTTGTAGGCTTCGATGCGCTTCTGAAGCAGTGCGTCTTCATCGCTTCCATCTTCGCCCGAACCCTCGTCAGCCTCGCCTGCGTCTGCGGGGCTTACGTTGCCACCTTCCGGGTCCACCTCATACTCTTGATTGCCTTCGAGGTTAGTCGAAGTATCGAGTCGGGCGCTCTCCGGGATGGCCGAGAAGCACTGTTCGAGAATTTCGAGCAGGCTCTCTTCCTTGGTTTCCTCATCACCCACGACGCTGAACTTCTGCGCACGAGTTTCCGAGTTGATAGCCGACAGCTTGGTCGTCACGACCTTCACCAACGACTCGTGATGGTTGGCATCGCGAAGCTGAGCGCCAAAGTTCTGGACGCGCTGCTCCCATTCACCTTCCTTCGCATCAGCCAGTTCGACCGTGAGGTCGGTGACCTTAGCTTGATACTCTTGAGCACGCTTTTCAGCCTGCTTCTTGCGCTGGGCTGCCTCGGCAATTTGAGCCTTGGCATCTTCTTCCTGTTGGACCGCGTATTGCTTGGTCGCAATCAGTTCTTGGATAAGCTCAGCCTCATCACCCGAGAATTTCGAGCTGACTTCCTGAAGATAGCCAAGTTGCTCGCTGGGGGTGCTGAAGGCTTTGACCTTCTTCATCAGTTCCGAAAGTTTCATCTTGTCTCCCTCGTTGGGTTGTTCGTTTTCTTCAACTTGTGAGTTCTCTTCACTCGAATCTTCATCAGCGACCCCCTGCCCCGGCTCTGCCGAGTCGCCCTCATTGAAAGTCTGAGCGTCTTCCACAGGGTCTTCAAAAGATTGGATATCCTCTTCGTCAAACTTGCGACATGAGAAAAAGCGGATGCCGGTACTGTCATCATCCGACATGGTGATATCGTAAAGCTCTTCGTCTTCGCCCCCTTTGTCAGCCGAAAACTCAATAACCTCGCCTAGCGAGGGAATGAATGGCCGGTTGGTAAGGGCGCAGCCAATAACCGTAGGGCCGTGGCTGAAGACCGTAGAGGTCTTTTCCTTGTTGCCATCACCATCGTCCACCTCGATGCCCACCTTCTCATTAGTCGAGAAGTCTGGGTGAATCTCGGCAGAACAGTGGGCATAGCGTCTGTCGACCAGAAGCTCGGTTCCGAGCTTGTTGAAAGCAGCTACGACGTCTAAGAAGACGACTTCTTTCGGACCTGCCGGGGTCATCACTTGACCCTCTCGCAACTCCAGTGCTTCCATCCAGCCTACGTTTCCTACCTCTCCTTGATTCCGGGTGTGCTCCAAGTCGAATCCGATTCGACGTGGGACGACACCGCGATCAAAGTTTTCCTTGAGCGTATTGAGGTATTCACGGTCGAAATCGATCTCACCGTACCAAGGGTGTTCCCACTTGCCGGTACGGAACATCGAGAACCTTACCCGGTGTAGATCCCCTCGTTGGGGATCTTTCGGAAGTTGGCCCACACTCGTGTAGACCTGCTCGTCGCCTTCGAGTTCACCGAAGTCGTGCCCAAACAGATCGGAAAAGGAATAGACGTTCGAGTGTTTATCGCCTCCATTTTCATTGTTTTTCATTGTGTACCCGTTCATTTAACCTGGATTAAGACGAATCTGCTGCATCGTCTGCGGCGTTATCACGCTCGCGTCCACGATCCATATCGTCCTCGTTTCGACGACCATCAGTGTCGTTCGAGTCTTCATCGTCTTCGGCCTCATCGACAGGGGTTTCACCCGCCTGTCTATCAGCGCCAGCCATCTCCCTGAAGACTTCATCGAACGGTGCAGCTGTAATTCCCAACTCGCCCATCATGGACGTCGGGTCGGGCCACGACTTGATTGTGTGGCCGTTCATGCTGCTGCCAGATCGAATCATCACCTTCAAGATTTCCTTCATCAGACGACGGCGACCAAGTGCTGACTTATCAATCTTCAGGTCCACAAGAGATTTCATCTCGGGGCCGAAGTTGTATTCAACAATCTGGTCAACTACGTCTTTCTGAATGGAGTCCTCAAGCTGGTTGACGATGTCCTCGACGACAACCACTAGCATGTCACCGCCCGCATCCGCTGAGCCGAAGTTCGACTCCGCGTCTGCAACAGACGGTGGGATTCCGAGGCCCTTCATCTTCTTACTGTCCGAGTAACGGAGGTAGTCAAGGAAGGGGCTCTTAGAACCTGATTGCTTCGTGTCGGCGTAAGATATGGTCCACTTATGCTCGCCGTTGTCATAGGTCTCAGACGGAAGAACCGCGATACCATCTGCCATCATCTTCTTGGCAATGCTTTTGGCGATGGCTGAGTTGGAAACCAACTCACCGTCGAGCCTCGACTTCCCGCGAGGGAAGCGAAGCTCCAAGTGGGGTGACCCTCGTTTCTGAAGGTCGCTAAGCATGTATTTGACATTTACCTGCGAGTAGTACCACTCGCTGTACACGTTCTTGTAACGAGCCTTGCCGAACACCGACGAATACTCTTGGTCGAGTGCGAACCAGACTAGCTTGGAACGTTCAACGCTCTTGTCACCTGAGCGCTGACTTTGCTGGACCCTGACGATCTCATCCGTTTTGTCCTTGAAGAACTGGAATTGATGCGACGGGTCGAGAAATTTGACTTTCTTGAGGTTGGCGATCTTACCAGTGTACAACATCTTCTTGCCACCATCATCGTCTTCGCCTGCGATGGAAACCTCGGAACGCTCCCAGACCTTCTCGCCAAAGGCGAAGCCAATCTTGAGAGCATCCATCATGTTTCTGATCAGGTCTTTCCACAGCCCTTTCAGGATGTGGTCCACCACGCCCTTGATCATCGGGTCTGGACACTCAACGGTGTAAGGGAGGCCACCAATCCAGCCCTTCAGTAAGAAGGTACCGAAGGCGATCTCCGGGTCGACCGACATCTTTTTGTAGGTCTGTAGCGAGATGGGATCGTCTGTGAAGATCTCATACTCGCCGTCCTCGGTCGGCCTGTTACTGAGGTCCGAGCGCTCAAGAGAGGCGTTGCCCATTCCGGGTCTTACCGTGGCCCCTCTGATCTGGTACATCTCCGATGAGAACTCGAACGTGTCTTCGTCCCGGCTCGACTCCTGTTGACTCACTTCCGGGGACGAGTACGTCCTGTCGAGAAACGTATCGAATGCTTCCCGGTCTACATGAGGGTCAGTGTCGGCTATACGCGAGATTCGTTGTCTGTCGTAACTCTTCATGCCGTCACCCTTATTCATTCCACTTGTTGTTGAACCGTCCGGGAGACAACTCTTCGATGGCAAATTCCTCGTCTAAACCTAGGTTAAGCGAGCTACCGAAATCGGTGGGCCCGGTGTTAACGTGGTTCTTGTTGAAGTCATCCACAAAGCCACTGTTCTCTCCCATCGCCTCCTTCATGTTGACCTGAACTCCGTCGAGGTCTTTGAAAGATAGGTCGACCGGCTCCTTACCGAATTCCGTTCCAGCGAGCGAAGCGAAGGCGAGCGCCCATGCGAAGTCCGCGTGGTGCCTCTTCTTCTCCGGTGCCCGGTAGGAAATGTTTTTGCTCTGAGTAATAACGCGCTTGATCGAATGGAGGTCGCTCATCTTCTGCTTGTCGTAAGCCATCGCCATCCCCCATTCCTCCATTCGGGAACGAAGGTTGACCATCTCACGCTCTTGCTTCTGAGATGAGCCACCCATGTGAAGCGCTTCAAATGTGTTTTCGTCCCAGCGGTCGCTGAGGAACTGACCCATCTGCTTACCGATGCCGGTGCAGTCCATGCGGAGCTTCCGCAGGAATCCATCTTCTAGCACCCGGTTGAAATAGGCTTGCTGATCCGGCAGACCCCAACCTGATTTACTCAGATTGAATCGTTCGACTTGCACAGTCCTTCCATCGGAAAACTGAACCTCTTCCAGAACGACAAGTTCAGTCGAATGTCGTGTCGTTCCAATATCCGCCCCTCCAACGAGGTTGTCAGACACCTTCCCGTCCTGGACGGCAAGATATAATTCGTCAAGCGTATCGTACGTTTCGAAGGTGATTCCGTCATATTTGTCTACAATCGGCCAACGCTGGTCGGCCAACGCCTTGTCGATGGGAATGTCGAAGTCCGACTCTTGAGGATCATAGTCATCAATGATGGACAGCGACGTTGGGAACATGCACTTCAGAATCAGGTCTTGGCTGATAAATGATGCCTGCTCGTCTACGAAGAATCCTTCAAGCTCCTGACGGAACGACTCGACCGAGTTCGAGTTACGGTACAGACGCTTCAGCTTCTCGTTGCCGAACTCGTATACCCTTTCCTCTACTGCCTCGGGGTCTTCGTCGAACATCTTGCGAGCCTTTTGACTCGCGTACGCAAGGAACTCATCAGTTGGGTGCTTGAGGTAGCGGCTGCAATCCCACCAATAAATCAAGTCCCGGCTGTAATCAGGGAACTGTTTGGGGTTAGCCACAATCTCATAGAACTTGCCGAACTTACCAAACGGCGTCGACGTGATGTCGATAGTGCCGCCCATCATCTGGGTAGCAGCGAATGCCGATTCGTAAATGATCTCGGCAAACTGGTAGAATGCCAGTTCGTCCAAGAAGATGTCACCGTGGGCTCCACGAATGGGCCGCTGGGCGTGCGAGATAATCTTGCACTTCGTTCCGTCCCGGTTCTCCCATTCGATTAGCTGTTGCGGATCTCTCAGAATCTTCTTCTGGAACTGAAGGGGCAGCGCGCTAAGGAACTGCTTAACGTACTTGACCTTGTTCACAGCCTCTTCCTTCTTGTATGAAGTGAAGATTGCTGTGTAGTTCCTGTCCTGAGTCAGGATGCCACGAGCGAACGCCTTGGCAGCAAATGAGGCTGACATACCGACCTGACGCGCCTTGTTGGACACGTAGTTGGTCGAGCAGTCGAGGTGCCTCAGCTGATAGTCTTCCCACTCCCATTCGACACCCGGAGGCGCGAACTTATCCAAAACGGAGTAATCGAGGACACTATACATCAGGCCGGTTTCTGTACCGACGAAATCTAGGATGTCCTCCATCTCATCTGGCCGAGGGTCACGCTTTACAACTCCCAGCGGGGCCTCGGCATCCTCGTCATAAATAGACTTATGAAACGGGTCGTCATCGGGGGACGTAATGATCTCTTTTTCCTTGGGGGTTATTAACCCAGGTTTAACAATCTCGTCTGACGAGTCGTCCTTACCTGCTCCAAGAATGTCCTTCTCTTTATCGTCGCCCATTGACTACCTCAGTACCTCGCTTTCTTACCGAGGTATTTTCGTGAACGCCGGTCTCGCTCCGACATCATCTGTTTGAACTTACGATTGGTCGAAGTCGGAAGCGGTGCCCGAACAGGTGCCGCTGGTGCATCGTCGTCATCCTCATCGGACTCATCGACCACCTCGGGCTCCGGCTCTTCGGCTACTTCGTCTTCCTCGACCACCTCTACCTCATCAAGTCCGCCCTCTTCGACTTCGACTTCGACTTCGACTTCCTCAGACTCAGGCTCTTCGGCCTTGTCTGGGAACCAGTCGTTGTAGACTCCCTCGTCGGTATATGCGTACGTCGTGTCTTTATCTTCTGCCATGTCAGTCTCCGGTGATTTCCCACTCTTCCATCTCGAATTCTTGCTCCCACTCCCCGCCTTCATCCTCTTGGACGAATTCGGGTTGGTCCGCAGCTGCTTCCTCTTCCTCTTGAGCCTTCATGCGTTCTTTGAATTCATCGAACGTCTCTCCATCCTTGACTGCGCTACGAGCCTTCTCCTTGAGGGATTCCTTCTTGCGCGCAGATGCCTTGAAGCGGCGGAACCGCTTCCGAGCCTGATTCTCGATGGCCGTGTCGTCGACACGCTCCGTAGCCTCTCCGCTATCCAGGCGGAACTGCTTCTCCATCTTGTCCCAGATGTTCATGAAGTCCTTGAAGCTCGCTGCCTGTGCGAACCGCTCCTTGTAGTTGACAATCTCTTGGATCGAGATGTCGTCGCGGTCGCCGAATTTTTCTTCGATGGCAGCTTCAGGATCACGCATGCGATCCATTAGCTCCAAGAACATTTGTTCGCGGATGTACCGGCGCTGTCTACGAGCGGTCTCGACCATTTCCGAGTCGTCGTAGCGCTTCTGGTTCTGCTTGATGTACGCCTGTACGTGTTCATTCTTCTCCAGCTTCCGGCGCTTATAAGGTGATAAACCGAGTCGCTTGGCGATCTGCGGTGCCGAAAGGGTCGTGGTGACCTGCTGGAGTGCGAACTTCTGTTCTTTGGGAGAGAGATGATCGAGAGGGTCGTAGAACTGCTTCTGCAACGCTTCCCCGAGTTCTTTGCTTGGGGTGAGTGCGTTGTCACTCTCAGAGGAAGCGTCGGCGGGAGCGTCTTCACGCTCACTCACGTTGCCTCCTTTGTTGCTGTTATGATTTTACATCTACTGTTCTAACACAGTAAAGTTTGATTTTCAAAGTTCGATATGTAAACCGTCAAACCTCGGATGGATTGGCGGCGGCGCGGACGCACCGTTCCATGTTCTGGAATATGGAACAAGGGGTGGGTGATACAGGGGTTTATTGTTCGTCGTGAGAAACGGTGTCTGGTACTCGGTTTATTCGTCTTTTCCTCGATCTCCCTCTTGGTTTCGATAGTCTGATCGTCTTCTTACAGCCGGTTTCCAAAGCG
>Ga0136589_1000826_pt1 | contig 14633 bp, 12 predicted proteins | sample AntRauMFilla3764_FD_104640 | JGI IMG/M metagenome (GOLD analysis project Ga0136589, IMG submission 104640) | Saline lake microbial communities from Rauer Islands, Antarctica - Metagenome Filla 3 #764 | ecosystem: Environmental > Aquatic > Non-marine Saline and Alkaline > Saline | place...
AGAACTCGGCTTGAATGACCGTCTCGTTTTGCTCTACGACCGGTGCTGCGGCGACGGGCGCTGGGGCGATGGCCGCGACGAGGACGAACACGACCATCACGAACAAGGCTTGGGTTTGAGACTTCATTACTGGGGGTGTGGCTCTATGCTGGTGTGGCCACCCGGATCGTGGTGTGGAGCCACTCCGCAGTCGAGTATCCCTCTCTCTCGTTCGGTTGGGAATGCACGTGATTATTCATCAGAGCCAACAGTGGGATATATTAGTGAATCACATTCACCCATATTAACCTCACGGAGGCAAATCCGGCGACGCTCGGTGGTCGTACTGAAGGCTCACCGTGCTAACGTTCTTATATATCCCTTATACGTCGCGGGAGGCGTGTATCCCGGAGAAGATCAGAGCGGAGTCAGGTGTCGGGTGCGGAATGCGTTATTCTTCGTCCGCATTCTCGAATTCGTCAATAACCTGCCAGAACGAGAGGGCGGCGTACACACTCATGACGGCGAGGGCGACAAACAGGTGCGGGACAGAAGCGATCCCTGGGAGGCCCAGTCCGGACGCACCGATCAGGAGCGCGCTCACGCCCGACACGCCGAGGTAGTACGTTCCCCACGGGTGGTCCGATTCGTCGGCAGTGTCGGCCGACTCGTCGTCGTCAGTCGGTTGTTTAAGATGGGCGAAGAGCTTCTGGGCGGCAGGCTTCTTCTCGACGATACCTCGGCTCTGGTTGTAGTCGATGATCCCCTTCTTTTCGAGTTTCGGGAGGTGCGCCTGGTAGAGTGCGATGTACACGCGCTGGCGTTGGTCAGACATCAGCGCCTGCACTGTCGTGTCGTGTTCCCACGCGGCGACCTGCTCCGCGATGTCGCGCATCTGGACCGGGCCCTCACGGTCGCGAAGATACTCCAAGACGCTCCTGCGGCGCTCGTTCTGCAGGAGGTGGTAGATCTCGTCATCATCGAGATCGGTCGTCTTTTCGTCCGTGTGCTCTTCGAGCAGCGAGTTTTCCGGGACTTCTACTTGGGTAGTCATCGCCGCTCGAACCCTCACAGGGGAGCCAGATAAACCGGTGAGATAGTCCCGAAATTTCTAATTGTTGTCGACTGTTTCTGCTCGTTTTCTGAGAGATTTATTTCCGTTGCACGACCGTTTCACACCGTTTCAATCCCGTTAAAACACCAGACGGCGACTTTGTTACTTTTTCGACAATCGTCAGACAGTGGGGGTATCGAAAGACGGACGAATCCGGTTTGTTGCAGTCAATCCCATCGGATTCACACCGCTGAACGGTGGTGGTCAGTCCGCGTCGGCGGACCGCTTGAGGTTATCCTCCGGCTCCGACTGCGCTTCGCTGTCAAGTGATTTTGTCAGCTTAAGTACGCGCAGCCCTTGTTGGCCGTCGACGACGGGGTCTGCCCCTGTCTTGGCGGCGTTTGCGAACGAGCTGAGTTCGCTTTTCAGGGGTTCGGCCTGTTCGACGGTAAGCGTCTCGACGATGTTCTCGTGTCGGTGGCGCACGACAGAGTCGTCGTCAATGTGCTCCGGCACCGACGAGCGGTGGATTTCGATACTCTGGTCGATGTAGTCGATCTTAACGCGACAGTCTTCTGCGGAGATGGTGAGTCCACGAACCTTCTCCTGGGTGACGCGACTCGTCGTAAGGGAGGCCGTCACCCCAGAGTCGAATCGGAGGTTGGCGTTGGCGTAGCGGCCGCCCGGGGTACCGACCGAGTTGTACGAAACGACGTCGCCCTCGATGATGTCGAGAACGATGTCGAGGTCGTGGATCATCAAGTCCATCACGACCGAGTCGTCGATGGCACGGTCTATCGGTGGACCGACCCGTTCGGTCGACACCGCGTGGATGTCCAGGTCCTCCACGAGGTCACGAAGCGTCTGCACTGCGGGGTTGAATCGTTCGATGTGGCCGACCTGTAACGCGAGGTCGCGCTCGTCCGCGATGTCGATGAGTTCTTGCCCCTTCTCGGGGTCGGCGACGAACGGTTTCTCGACGAGCACGTCCACGTCCGCTTGGAGTGCGCGCTTCGCGTTCTCGTAGTGGAACTGGGTCGGTACAGCGATCGAGACGATGTCGGCGGTGTCGAGGAGATCGGTCATCGACCGCGAAGTCGTCCCGTACTCCGCAGCAACGTCCGCTGCGTTGTCGGCGTCCACGTCGAAGACGCCGACGAGATCGGTCTCCTCGAGTTCGTCGTAGACGCGGACGTGGTTCCGCCCCATGCTGCCGACGCCGATGACGCCCGCGTGGATGGGGTCGTCAGTCATTGGACACCTCCATCATCGTCCGCATGGGATCGGACGGCGGCGTGATGGTCACCTCGTCACGAAGGACGGTCCCGACTCGTTCGACTTCCTCCTCGTCGAGTGCCGGATGGACCGGGAGCGACAGCACCTGATCCGCGACGAGCTCGGCGACCGGGGCACTCACGTCGAGTGCGTCGTAGGCGGGTTGGTCGTGGATACATCGCGGGTAGTACACCCCGCTTCCGATACCGTGTTCGTCGAGTTGATCAGCGACCGACTCGCGGTTGCCGACACGGATCGTGTACTGGTGGTAAGAGTGCTCACTGCCGTCGGGAACCACCGGTGTGACGGCGTTCGTCTTCGCGAGCAGTTCGTCGAGTCTCGCCGCGTTCTCACGACGGCGTTCGACGAACCCGGGCAGTCGTTCGAGTTGCGCCCGTCCCATCGCGGCGGCGATGCTCGTCATCCGGAAGTTGTGTCCGAGCGAAACGTGTCGATACCCGTCGGTCTCGCGACCGTGGTTAATAAAACTCGCCGCGGCATCGGCGATCGCTTGATCGTCGGTGACGACGATGCCACCTTCGCCCGTGGTCATGTTCTTCGTCGGGTAGAAGGAGAAGCATGCGGCGTCACCGAGCGATCCGATCGGGGTGTCGTGGTACGTCGCCCCGTGGGCCTGAGCGGCGTCTTCGACGAGGGACACGTCGTACTCGTCCGCGAGTTCGCGTATCCGGTCCATCGGTGTCGGGAGGCCGTAGAGATGGACGACGACTATCGCGTCGACGTTTCCATCGAGTGCTTCGAGTTTCTCCTCGACGTGTTCGGGATCGAGGTTGAACGTCTCGGGGTCGATGTCCGCGAACACCGGCGTGGCGCCCGCGAACCGAATCGCGTTCGCCGTCGCGACGAACGAGAACGGGGTGGTGAGAACCGTGTCACCGGGGCCGACACCGACTGCTTCGAGTGCTGTATGGAGCGCTGTGGTTCCGTTCGACGTCGCGACGCCATGGTCGGCGTCACAGTAGTCTGCGAACTCGGCTTCGAACTCGCGAACTTCAGGACCGTCAGCTATCATCCCGGACTCGACGACCGACTCGATTCGCGAAATCTCCTCATCGCCCAGTATCGGGTTGGCGATGTTGATGTCTCCGCTCATCGTTGTCTCCCGTTGCTGTCTTTCGTCGTGCTCACGTCGTCGGACGGTCGCTCGTGTCCATCGTGGAATAGGTGTGATCCTCTCATAGATTGGCGTGCGGTCGCGCTCCCGCTGTGGGATCCCAGGCCGTATGCGGGCATTATTATGGGTCAGATAAGCGGCCTCGAAGGCTGACAAGGCGAAATAGGCCTACTCAAGGGCCTGAACCATCAAGGGGTTTTATTTTTATAGATTGCATAGCTCAACACGTCAATGGGACCTCCCTGGGCACCGACCGGTTCGGACGACCCCGAAAAGGGGTCGGGGCCGACACTCGCCGACAGGCCCGGCCTCGGCGGAGTCTCCGAACTTCGGCGCCGGAACACCATCGTCTCGATCGTCGACGAACGTCCCAAGACCCCTATTACGATCGGTGAACTAACCGTCGTCCTCTCGGGGTGGTTCGAGGAGGAGACCGACGGAATGGTGCCCACCGAAGGAGAGATCCACAGCGTCCTCAGCGATTTCGACCTCCCGCACCTCGACTCGGTCGATCGACTCGACTTCGACCAAGAGACTGGTCAGGTGTTCTCGTCGCGTGCCGCCGATGCCTTGACCGGGGACGAAACTGGCGAAGTGGCTGTCAACGGCGGAACACACTGGCCCACCTCGACGACTGCGCGGACGGGTGACGGACGCACGACAAGACAATCCAACGGAGGCGGGGACGTTTCCGCGGACCGGACCGTCGAACTGGGAGTGCTCCTCGTCGGCGTCGCCGGCGTCGCCCTCACCGTCTCAACTCTCAACCCGTTCGATGCGTCAACCTCGCTTATTCCCGCTGCGCTCATCGTGCTCTTCTTCGGTTATCGAGCACTCACTCGCGCCTGACGGCCATCCCGTCGTCACTGTGGAAGCGAGTGGTCAGTCGAGTCGAAGTCGCTGAGACTGGATGAATCCGTCCGCAGTTTCGACGCATCGGTGAGGACGTTGTCGAACCGCTCACGAACCGCGAGTCGCTCGCGTTCGAGTTCGGCTCGCTGGTCGTGTCTGTCGGTCACGTCCCGGAAGTAGACGATAAGTCCGAAGTCAGAGGGATACGCCATGGCTGGCCTGTCGTCGATGTATCTGTCTCCCCTGGTCGCTGTCCGTCGACGTGTATCCTCCACACACATCGGAGTCATTCCCGAAACGAACAGCGATAGCTCTGATACACCGGACTTACTGGAAGGAGCTTAATTACGCTGTCGTCGGATCGGCACTCCAGTGACGCAGTTTCGTATCGGGGGCTGAGTCGAGGGGTCGGTCAGTTCTCCCGGTTCTGTGGCAGGAGAACGAGTTTTCCGGTTCCGTCTTGTCGTCGCTCGACTCGTTCCTGAGTCTCCATCCGGCAGAGTGTTCGACTGATCGTCGAGTCCGTCCAGCGAGTGCGTTCGACCAACGCCGATTGTCCGAGCACGCCGCCTTCGAGGATGAGGACTTGGAGGATGCGACGCTCGGGATTGAGGAGTTCTGGGTGGACACCCACCAGCGGATGGTCGGTGTCCGTAGGTGGGACGTGCGATTCGATATCTGTTTGACTGGAGTCCGAGGTGGCAGCCACCGCAGAGTATCCATCTGACTGCGGACCCAGGGTCGCAGACGACACACCGGGCTCTGCGCCGCCGGTCTCACCTGCTACAGCGTTCGATCTGGCGAACGTCAAGAACGAGAGTACGACGCCGGCGAACACCGCCTTGAGGGTCGAGAGAGACGGTGTGTTTCGTGGAGGCCGCCGGGTGGATGAAGACTCACCTTCGGCCCGCTCGGGGTGGAAGAGAGGCGAGTGAACTTCGTCATCGGTTCGGTTCGGCATACGAGCAATTCCTTCCTTATGCTATTGACTGTTCTACCAACAATGTTTGGAACTGACCTGGAAGGGTAGAGAGACCTCGTGATCGTTTCGGGCTTGACTGGCGGTCGGACAACTGGGTAGCACGTCGCTCCGGAACGGGTGGAGAGAACGAACCCCGTCGAAGACGGATAGCCTCAGCCATCAGCGGGTGACGGGGGAATGGAACGCGTTTCCATAAGGGGCGAGTTGGGAGAGGGGCGGTCAGTGTGAGGGACACCGGAGCTGACTCGTTGCCTGACCCCCCCTTCGATGAAGAGGCGGGGTGCTACCGATCCTGGAGTGTCCCTTCCACAGACTCACCGCCGTACCACACAGCTCGACATCTTGCTTGCGTGTGCAAGGAGTCGAAACGGAAATTCTGGTGCCAGGTGTTCGACGAGTCCTGCTGGAGCAACCATGCGTGGCCCCGACGCGGAGTTGTGACGTCGCCTGATGAGTAGCCCCTACTATGTTTTGGTACCTCTGGGTTGACGCACCGTTTCATGGGGCGCTGTAGAAGCCACCTGGGACCGCGACCACGATGGGACTGTAAAGGCGCGAAACCTCAGCGCGCCGGTGGCTCTGACGTTTCCGGTCGAGGGAACACAATCGGATGGTGTGCTCACTGTCGGTCGGGTGCCGCGCGTCACCCGCAACGCTGAGTGATGTGTGATCCGTCGAGAGGACACGAATGGCTACTGGCCGTCCGATGTGTGTTTCGATGTTTGGGTGGCGTTTCGGGCGATCGAGGGTCGCTAGGACTCGCTCGTGTAGCGGTCGACGATCCGATCTCCGAGGACGACACTCACGACACCGAGGATACCCCCGGCGGCGACGTCGACGGCCCAGTGGATCCCGAGATACATCGTCGCGAGCGCGACCATGGATGCGAGGATGGGGGCGACGACTGCCCACACAGGATACGTCTTCCGCGTCCGCACGGCAACGATGGCTGTTGTCACCGACAAGGAGGTGTGGAGTGAGGGGAAGACGTTGGTGTTCACGTTCACTTCACCGGTGAGGATCTGCGTCTGGGGATACGTCACGTAGAGGAGTGATTCGACGTGTTCCGGCAGGAGGTTCCGTGGCCCGTACGAGATAAACAGGATGTAGCAGGTCAGCCCGATCATGTAGTTTGTCGCGAACGCCACTGCGGTGAGTTTCAGCGGTCGGCGGTCGTCCGAGAAGAGGTAGGCCACGAACGGAAACATGAGCAAGAAGACGTAGCCGGGGAGATACACCGTCGAGAAGACGGCAGTGAGCGTGGGCGTTGCCAACGACTGGACGTGTTCGACGAAGTTGCCCTCGATAGCGTAGATGAGGCCAGTCACGTTCCACCCAATGGCCCACGATACCTCAGGGCCGACGTCACGAGCGACTTTGTTGACGAGGAGCACCACGGTGAGCAAGCCGAGATAAGGCGAGGCGTCTCGAATTCGCTCACGGAGGGTACCGACGGAGAGTCGAAGTCGAGTCGGACCGACGATGAGAAGCGTCGCACCGAGGAGCGCGATTGCTGCACCACTGAGGACTTCGCTCAGTATCGACAGCAAGGGAGAGAGGGTCATTCGCGTATCAGAAGTTCACCGTCTGCCGAATACGAGTATCCAGCATCCTTGAACGTCGATTTCGCTCTGTCGACGTCGAGGGAGTCAGTCTCGCGTTCGTTGACGAACCGTAGCTCGGAGACCGCGTCGTCCCACTGGTCGCTCTCCGGAGCGTACTGCGTGGTCTCAAGCGGGGACATGACTTCCGTCGCGTCGCCGTCGAACAGCATGTCCACAAGGAACGACCGGTCCACGAGTCGGGCGACCGCTCGTCTGAACCCAGAATCGTCGAACGCCGGGCTGCGATGGTTGTAGCCGACGTGATAACACCACTGCGACCGTCCAGTTTCGACGGCGAGTTCGGCAGACTCCATTGCTCTCGTTGTCGCTCCGGACGACAACGAATTCGCCGACGCGTCGACGGTGCCATCCGACAGCAGTTCGACGGTTGCTTCGTCGGACGGGAAGACAGTGAACTCCAGCGCGTCGAACGAGAACCCACCGTCGAACGCAGCGAGCGACTCACCGACAGTTCCCGTGGAGAGGAAGTGTGACTCGAACGGCTCCATCGAAAGCGACTCTCCGGGGGTCGTCTCGGTCACCCGGAGTGGGCCGCTTCCGACTGGGTCGAGGTTGTTCCGAGCGAGTGCCTCCGTGTGGTTACCGTTGTCGAACCGGGCGACGTTCGTCGGACGCGCGTACTGCTCCCAAACGTGTTCCGGGAGTATCGGAACCGACAACGCGCGCTCGGCGACGGCTTCGTCCACGTCACCGAACTCGAGCGTCAGTTTGTGCGACGACTGCGTGGTGACCTCGTCGACGAGTGACGTGCGACCACGATACCGAGACGACGGGACCGGTTCGTCGAGCGATCCGAGGGCGGTGTCGGAGAGGAGTTCGAACGTGAACGCCACGTCGGAGGCGGTTATCAACGTCCCGTCGTGCCACTCGATGTCCTCGCGAAGATCGATAGACAGCGCCGTGGAGTCACCATCGTGCCACGTCCACGACGAGGCCATCCACGGCCGAACGGTTCCCTCGTACGGCCGACCGAGCGAGTCGTAGATGAGGCGAACGATCGGTCTGTCGGCTCGGAACGACGCCGACAACGGGTTCAGGTTCTCCGTCGCTCGCGCATCGGACAGCGCCATCCGAAGTCGGTTCTCCGACGTCGGCGTCGAATTCGTCGGGGTCGTCGCGGACGAATCGGTGTCGATCGGTCGGGCCTCGAGGTACGACGAGGCCCGAGGCGGTGCTACTCCGTCGGGTAACGCCATCCGATCAGGGCGACTCGCGCACGCCGAGTCCGGGACTGCGACGGGAGTGAACGATTGCTTCTCGACGAGGCGGGTTTGGATCTCACGCACCGTCGAGGTTCGAGCCGCCCCCTGTTCGGTCCGCTGCCGTTCCAGTAGTTTGTCGAGCGACCGATCGTCGGAACCGAACGGATTCTGCCACCCCCTGTCGGGTGCATATCGGGAATGGAGGAGCGGACGGAGGAAATCCGGGTCACGCTGGAGCGGGAGGCGGTAGACGTACATCTCGAAGTCGTGGTTCAGGTGGACCGACCGGCGGAGTTCGGCACGACTCATCGGGACGACGGTGGCACCGACACCGACCTGCTGGAGTTGCGTGACCAGGTATCGCGCGAGTTTCGTCGCTACCGCGTCTGTGTCGGCAGGAACTGTCTTGATTCGTACTGAGAGCGCTCGCTGTTCGTCGCGCGAGGCTGCGGACACAGACTGTCGAACACACCCGCTCGTCAGCCCGGCACCAGCAAGCGCCAGAAGCGACCGTCTACGGAGTTTGGGAGATGACATCTTCAGGGGGCAACCGTCTCAATACGTTTCGAAGCAGAGCAGGGGACGTTATTATCATGGACCTAAGGGGCTGCTATCCACCAGGAGGGGACACCCCAGCAGGGCGAACCACGGGCCGAGAGTCAGCGGCAACGATATTCGGTGGGGTTCCTCGGGGCGGCAGGGAGCTCCGTCGATGATGGCGAGAGCGCCAAGTGAGACGCGTGTCGCGAAGAGGGAAGACGAACCCAAGTGTGACCAACTTCGTATAGCGAGATATGGTGTACAAGATCGGGTTGCGACAGAATTCTGTCGGGCCCTATCGGTCAGAATTTGGCCACACTTCGGAACGATTACCCCGAACGCCACCGCAGCGTGGGACATGGCCGACTCCGACTGGGGCGACTGGCTGCCGCGTGCGGTCGCGGACGCCGACCCCGACACGGTTTCGCTGTGGTATCTGGGCTGTAACGGTTTCGCGATCAAAGGGAGCGAGGGCACCGTCCTCTGGGCCGACCCGTACGTCGGGACGGGTGACCCGCCTCGAACGATCCGAATGGTCCCGATTCCGTTCGACCCCGTCGACGTCGACGTCGCCGACGCGGTGCTCGCAACCCACGAGCACACCGACCACGTGCACGGCCCCTCGCAGGCACCGATCCTCGCGAACACCGACGCCGACTTCGTCGCGCCGGACGACTCGCTCGCGGTCGCGCGCGAGGAAGAGCGCTGGACCGAGGAATGGGACGTCGAGGATGAGGCGTTCCTCGAAGTGACCGAAGGCGACGAGTTGAAGATCGGTGAGTTCTCCGTTCACGTCGTCGAAACGCACGACGCAGACGCCACGCACCCCGTCGGCTACGTGATCGAACACGAGGCCGGAACCGTGTTCCACGCCGGAGACAGCAAACCGTCGGAGTCGTTCACGGAACTCGCCGCCGAGTTCGACATCGACCTCGGGATCCTCGCGTTCGGGTCGATGGGAACGGTTCCCGACAAGGAGACGGGTGAGCCGGTCCGCACCAAGTGGTACAGCGACGAGAACGAAATCGCCAAAGCGGCGAACGATCTGGGTCTCGACCGGCTCGTCCCGACGCACTGGGACATGTGGAAGGGGTTGACCGCGGACCCGACGGCGCTCCACGAGCACACGCGGAGCTTCGAGCATCCGAATCGACTCGATATCGTCGAGATCGGCGACCGGATCGAGCTGTAAGCGACGATTCACTCCATCGTCAGCGGCCCGGTTGAGACGGACTCAAACGCGGGTTTCGGCGCACCAGTCGTTATCAATGCCGAAACGCGGCCCGTGGAATTTAAGCCCCTGCTCCGGGAGGGTGCTCGTATGAGCGAACGGACGGCAGAAGCGACGACGACCGTCGACGAGGACGGTATTCGCGTCGAGAAATCCTTTAGTGGCGACGCGTTCCCCGTGCCCGCGGTGACCTACGAGCTCTCCTCGACCCGCGAGGACCCGGTACGCGTGCGGATCGTGGACCGGATCCCGGAGTCGTTCCCGATGGACCGCATCGGATTCCATCCGGAGTACGAAAGCGAGAACTGGACCGCGTATAAGGACCACCGCGTCGAGTTCGAGCGCGTGCTCGACCCGGGCGACGAGATCGAGACGGTGTTCGGTATCCGCGACGACGACCCGGATCTCGACGGCTTCCTCGGGACGCCCGTCATCGAACACGTCCCCGTGGGCGAGGAAATCGAGGACGTGCTGGGTACCGGAGACACCGACGCCGTCAGAGAGGTCCTCTCGGGCGAGCGCGCCACGCTCCCCGGCATGGAGGACCCAGCCGACGAGACAGGCGGTGTGGAGGCGTCCGAGTCGGCAGACGACCCCACTGAGGGAGCTGCTGAAGAAGCTGCGGAACACGACGATGCGTCTGACACAGACGGTCCAGCGCCGCGAACCGTCTCTGCGGACGGCACCCCGGCGGTCACAGCCCACGACGACGAGCCCGAAGAAGCGACCGAAGACGCCGTGGACGCGGACTCCGACCCGACAGACGGACCGGAAGAAGGCGGAGACGAACCGGTGGACAAGCCGGATCAGACGGCCGACGACGCTTCAGATACCGACGAAGAGCCCGTAGAGTCCGACGACGTCGTTGCCACGCCCGACGCATCCGCCGAAGGCGGTCTCGCGGCCGCGCTTGCGGCTGAGATCCGGGCCGACAAGGTCGCGGCCGAGGATCTCGACGTTCTCAGAGAGGAACTCGAGATCGGCGTTCCCCGCAGCGTCGACGTCCGCATCGCTCGTCTCCAGTCGAGCGTCGCCGACATCGAGGCGTACGCCGACGCGCTCGCGGAGTTCATCGACGGCGACGGGACGGCACGAGAGATACTCGACGACCTCGATAGCAAGGTCGAGACCGTCGAGTCCGAGATGGACGCGCTCGACGACCGGGTCGACGCGGCCGATGCGGAGCGAGGCGACCTGCGCGAAACGGTCTCCCGAGTGGACGACTCCGTGGACACGGTTTCGGCAGACGTCGACGACGTGACCGAGCGCGTCGACGGCGTCGAGACGACCGTGTCGGCCGTCGAAGGCGCCGTCGCCGACGTGGAGTCGACGGTCGAGGAGGTCACGGGTGACGTGTCGCGGATAGACGAGGAGACGAGCGCACTCACCGCGGAGGCGGACGCGCTCAGCGAAGCGCTCGACGACATGAACGACGACGTGGAAACCCTGTACGAAGAGGTCGACGACGCCGCCGCAGCGGTCGAGTCGACGACGAACCGCGTCGACGACGTCGAGTCCAGACTGGGCCGGTTCGACCAGGAGTTCGACGACTTGTGGGACGACCTCGCGGAGGTCGACAGCCGACTGACAACGATCGAGGGCCAACTCGGCGACGACCTCGACGACGTCGAAGCAGAGATCAGCGCCATCAACGACCACCTCGAAGAACTCGAAGCGTTCCGGAAGCGGCTCAACGAGGCGTTCGGACCGTAACAAGCCCGCTCCGCCAAACCGGGAGGAGGATATCTGATCTGTTGTTGCCCGAAGAGTACATTAGCCGATCGGCAGCGGTTTGAGAGACCGACTGAAAGCGCAACCCGTTTTAGCCGCGGTACCCCACTACAGGTAATGAGCGAACCGGTACCGGTCGCCGTCCCGCGGAAGGGCCGCCCCCTGGAGGCCGTCCTCGAGCGGATCGCGAACGTCGGCCGGGACGACCGGCTGGAACGGCTCGCGGACAGCGTGAGCAACACGCTCCGCTACGAGAAGGCGGTCACGAAGGGCGGCGTCGACGCCGACGACGGGCCGTACGAACGGCTCGCTGAGTACTCCGATCCGCACGTCTCGGCCGAGCCGGAGTTCACGCTGTTGCGCGACGACCGCGACGGAAAGCCCCGCCGAATCGTCTTCGACGCCGCCACCGTCGACCTCGGCGACGTGCGACTGAAACTCGTCGGTCGCGAGGAGCCGTTTCGAGCCCTCCGAACCCACGAGTTCGCGCTCGGATTCGACTCGGCGGACCTGGTCTTAGAGGAGGTCGTCGGGATTCGACCGGAGGGGCTCGGTCAAATCGCCGATATCAACGAGCGAATCGACCCGGTCGACACCGACGTTCGCGTCGTCAACGGGCTTGGAGACACGGTCTATCACACGCTGATGGGTCGTCCGGAGCAGATTGAACCGGGAACGGACCTCGACCGCGCGTTCCTCGCCGGGTACGAGGGGCCGCTGTGTATCTCGCCGCGATACGAGCGGCTGGTCACCGCGGTGTTGGGGACGGAGGCTCTCGAGGGCGTCGAGTTCGTCTATCCGGATGCGGACGAAGAAGAGGAGGCGGGCATCGCGCGTGCGGGCCTCGGCGTGTATCTCACCGTCACCGGGTCGACCGCCCGCGATCACGGGCTCGTCGTCGGTGAACACCTCTTCCCCAGCGAGACGGTGTTGATGCGGAACGCAGCGGAGCATGCCCCGGCCGTCGAGCAGGCCATCGCCATCCTCGACGCCGACGATGCGACCTCCGAACTCCGCGTCTGAGTCCGTTACGGCGGAACTCAGCGGTCTTCTCGCGTGAGTGCGGGATCGCATCCACGCCACTGGAACGGCGTCTACTCTGTGACGACGAGCCCTCGCTGCGTTGCGGCCTCGAGAGGCCGTTGTCGCAACGAGAGCACTAACGCGTGAGACGGCCCTATCCGGGCTACTCGTGCCATTTCATGTTCGGATCGGCCGCCGACACCAATCCCTGTGCCAGCAACCGACGAAAGATCACGATGAGGCCGTTGCGGAATCCGCCGCCGAAAATCGCTTGCTCCTCGCGAGTCCCCGGAACGATCGTACTGACTAAGATGGTGGATCGGTCGACGAGCAGGAGGCGACCGATCGCCAAGTTCTCGTCAGGTCCGGGGTCGTCGCGCAGCCAGTCTAGCCCGGACATGAACGTCGTTGCGTTCGGGACGGCGTCGTGAATCTGGTCTTGGAGCGACTCGGTCACCGCGCCGACGAGCAGGTCTACTCCAGGGCCGATTGCGTTGAGACTGTCGACCAACTCGTCGGTCAGGAGCGACGCGTCGCCGATGACGATGACCACCTCGCTCACTGCGGAGTTAATAAGCTGTTCCGCACGGTTCGCTATCGCTGCTGACCCGGACACCGACCAGATCTCTTGGACCTGATCCTCGGTGTCCTGCTCGACTGGATCGGCCTGCGTGAGGGCGTTTGCGAGACGGTCGATGCGATGGTCATACTGATCGCGGAGGGTTGCGGCGGCCTCCTCCAGCGATACGGCTCGAAACCGCTGTGGGCTCGAATGCTGAATTTCGACCAGCCCCTGTGCTTCTAACAACCGTATCGCGTCGTACACGCGAGTCCGGGGAACGTCGGTGATTTCGCTGAGCTGCTTCGCCGTGCCCGTCGTGAGACGGGAGAGGCCTACGAAACATTTTGCCTCGTACTCTTTCAAGCCGAGTTGCTGTAACACCTCGACCGCTTCGCCTACTGCGTCTTCTGTACTCATGTGTCCCAACTCGCAACCGGGGAGGCCCCGATTCAACAAAGATAGTACAGCAGGCCTGATAGCTCTTCTCACTGAAAAATAGTAATTGTCATTACAAAATGAATTATTGAACGTCCAATGACAGCGCTCATAGAGGCCGCTTTGGAGAGAGTAGCGGTGTCACTCGAAACATCACAGTTCGCAAGCCCGAACATAAGATACCTCCACGAACGCGGATATTCTGTTCAACGATTAACTCAGTTAATCACAAAACAGTTATCATGGGTCAGAGGCTACGATATGTCGGCAGGCGACCCCGGAATTTGTGTCCCAACCACAACCGGATGTGTGCCAGTCTCGGTCACTCACCGTGACCGAGTTTTGAGAGGACTCAAGCCCGTTAATTATGAGTACAGATCCGTTTGATGAACCCCATGCAGTCGCTGTCGAGCAACTGGAAACGCTCGGACTCAGCACGTACGCCGCACGGACGTTCGTTAGTCTCGTGAGCCTCGGCACTGGTACTGCAAAGGATATCAGCAGCGTTTCGAACGTCCCTCGCACGCGGGTGTACGACGCAATCGACGAACTGCAGGAACTGGGATTGGTCGATGTGCAGCAGTCTTCGCCCAAAGAGTTCTGGGCGATCTCCGGCGAGACCGCCGGTCGGCGGTTCGAAAAAGAGATGGACCGCCGGCTTTCGAGGCTGACGAAAGCGCTACTCAGTCTCGAATCGTCGCACCGAACCGAAGAGCAACGCGGCGTCTGGACGGTGAACGGCCAATCGGCTGTCACAGACCGGGTTATCGAGTTTCTCGATGAGGCAGACGAATCAGTGGTGTACATGTCGGTTGAAGACATACTTACAGATGATATTCTCGACGCGTTGCAGGACGCCGCACAGCGGGGCGTTGACATTAGTCTGGGTGGGGTCTCGACAGACGTCCAAGATCAGGTACAAGCAGAGATTCCCGGCGCGGAACTGTTCGAATCGTTGTGGGTCTGGTCGGATACGCCTGCGGGCCGGCTTATGATGGTCGACGAGA
>Ga0136589_1000829_pt1 | contig 14594 bp, 17 predicted proteins | sample AntRauMFilla3764_FD_104640 | JGI IMG/M metagenome (GOLD analysis project Ga0136589, IMG submission 104640) | Saline lake microbial communities from Rauer Islands, Antarctica - Metagenome Filla 3 #764 | ecosystem: Environmental > Aquatic > Non-marine Saline and Alkaline > Saline | place...
GTCGCCGTGGTCCCGAGCGGGCCGTTGGCCGAGGCCGAGATCCCCGGCTCGAATGTCAGGCGATCGGCGATGCGCGCGCGGGGCGATGCGCGGACCTCGCCCGCGTCGATCACCTCGACGGTGGAGCCGCTGCGTTCAAGGTCGGTGGCGGTCTGGTTGGCCGTGACGGTGATCGTGTCGAGGTCGAGCACCTCTTGCGCGAGCGCGGGTGTGGTGCAGAGCGCGCAGAGCGCGCCGGCGGTGGTGGTCTTGAGAAATGTCATGTCATGCCCGTGTCTGCCGCGTGGCGGCATTGGTGGTCCAAGGATGGGTCATTGGAAAAGGGCACGCCTTGTCCGCAGACGGTGAAAGCGCCACCACTACGGAAAAGACCGTTATCCACGGCGCGCCCCGCGCCCGGATAGGGTGATCACTTCGGCAGGTCTCCTGGCTTGCGGGTCGATGCTTGGCCGGGTCTTCCCATCGCGCGCCGCGCGACAGTGACATGGGTCCGGCTTCACTCTCCGCTTACAGTTGCGGGGGCAGTCGCGGATTTGGCACCCTGTCGGGGGCCGCACCGTGTTCCCTATTATCCGGGCAGGTCATGCCCGGACCAAAGTGATTAACATCTACTGAACCCGGCGCGGTTTGCAAAGGGGGAAACCGTGCTGGGTCAGCCGCCGTTGCGGGCGCGCCACGCCGCCCACGCCTCGGGCGTGTCGAGATCGGTTGTGGCTCGGAGCCCGGGCAGGGCGACATGGCGCACGGGATGGGTGCGCAGGATGTCGCGCGCGCCCGCATCGCCGGCAAGGTGGCGCAGCGCGGGCAGGATCGCGGCGGGGAAGATCACCGGATGGCCGGCGGTGCCGTCGTGAGATGTGGCACGGGTTATGGACTTTTTATCATAGGCTTGCAGAACGATCTTCAAGTCATCTGTGAAGAGATCCGGCAGATCCGGCAGCACCACCATGAGCCCGGCGTGACCATGGTCGAGCGCATGGGCAGCCCCCCTGCGCAGCGAGGCCGAAAGCCCGGTCGCGGCATCCGCGACGGTCACCAGATGCAGGCGCGGGTCGCGCAGTTCCTGCAACGCGGCGGCCCGCGCGGGCCGGTCGGGGGGCAGGGTCACGAGCACGTCCTGCCCCGTGTCGAGCGCCATCGCGACCCGGTCGCGCAGCAGGGGCTGGCCGCGCACCGACTCCAGAAGCTTGTCGCGCCCGCGCATGCGGGTCGACGCCCCGGCGGCGGGCAGCAGGATCAGCATCCGCGGCATGAGATGTCACCGAATCACGTTGACGCGCAGCCGCAGCCCGCGCCGCGCCTCTTGCGGCAGGTGGCGGTTGAGGCGGCGGTTGATCAGCCCGAAGATGCCGATGATGACCAGCGTCAGCAGGATGAAATAACCCGCGAGGATCGGGTAGGGCACGAAGGGATTGAAGGTCTTGTCGGCGAAGAACTTGGCATAATAGAGCGCGTCGCCGCGTTGCTGCCATGCCGGGAAACCGGAAAAGAACACCAGAGTCGTGGCGTGAAACAGGAAGATCGCCTCGTTGGTATAGGCCGGCCAGGCGAGCCGCAGCATGGTGGGCCAGATGATCTTGCGAAACCGCGCCAGCCCGGAGAAGCCGTAGGCATCGGCGGCCTCGACATCGCCGCGCGGGATCGAGCGCAGCGCGCCGTAGAAGATCTCGCCCGAATAGGCGGCGGTGTTGAGAAACAGCACCACCAGCGCCCCAAGCCAGGCCGAGGTGAAGGCATCAAAAACAGGTGACACGGATTTCAGCGACAGGAACAGGAAATACGCAAAGAAGAACTGGATGAAGAGCGGCGAGCCGCGAAAGACGAAGATGAACCATTCCGACGCCTTGCGGATCAACGGGTTGCGCGCGCCCTTGCCCACGGCCACGGCGGTCGCCAGAAAGAACCCCGCCAGCAGCGCAAGCGTGCCGAAATAGACGTTCCAGATCAGCCCCGAGCCGATCAGCGTGAAATGCTCGCAAAGCGTATAGCCCTCGCGCGGCAGCAGGCGTTCGCCGATGCCCAAGGAGCGCAGCCCGTAATCCTGGATGGTCTGCCAGCAACTCATGCCGCGCCCCGTTGGGCATCGCCGCCGGTGGTCGCCTGCCCGTGGGTCAGCCGCTGCATCAGCCGTTCCAGAAACACCTCGGAGATCTTGGTGAGGCCGAGGTAAAACACCAGCAGCGCGAGGAAATACCACATCCGCCAGTCGCCATGCGGGTAGTCGGTAAAGCGCGGATTGGCGGTGCCGCCCAGTTCGCGCGCCCAGTAGACGATATCCTCGACCCCCAGAAGGAACAGCAGCGGCGTGGCCTTGGTCAGCACCATCCACAGGTTGCTGAGACCGGGCAGGGCATAGACCCACATCTGCGGCACGAGAATGCGCCGGAAGGTCTGACGGGCATTCATGCCGTAGGCCTCGGCGGTCTCGATCTGGGCCTGGGGGACGGCGCGCATGGCCCCGTAAAGCACGTTACCGGCAAACGCCCCGAACACGATGGCAAAGGTCAGCACCGCGATGAAGAAGCCGTAGGTCTCGTGCACCCATTGCGGGGAATTGCCCAGTGGAAGCTTGGCGGCCGCACAGACGACGAAATCGTTGCCCTGCCAGATCGCCTGATCCCAGTCGGGGCATTTGACCTTGTGGCGGATCGCCTCGAACAGCTGATCGAGGGCGATCACGAAGAACAGAAAGAACGCGATATCCGGCACGCCGCGCACGATGGCGATATAGCCGTTGCCGAACCAGCTGAGCGGCCAGATGCGCGAGCGGGCCGCCATCGCCCCGCCAAAGCCGAAGAGAAGGGCGGCGGGCGCGGTGATCGCCAGCAACAGCAGGACGGTGCCGGTGGCGTAATAGAGATTGGCATGCTTGCCCGTGGTCAGGTAGCACGACAGCCATTTCAGGCCTTCAAGGCTCGCGGGATCGGAGCAAAAGGAAAAAATGGCCGGCCTCCCGGGCTGTGAAAGGCCCCCGCGCAGGCGGCGCGGGGGCGGGGCTGGATCAGAAGGTCGAGGAGACGTCCCACTTCTCGATCAACTCGTTGAGCGAGCCGTCATCCTTCATCGACTGGATCGCCGCGTCGAAGGTCTCGCGCAGCTCGGTGTCGGATTCGCGGATGCCCATGGCCACGCCGCCGCCGAGCGCCACGTCCCCGGCGACAAAGCGCAGATCGGCGTCATCCCCGGCTATGGGCGCGAGGTAGGACTTGTCGGCCAGAACCGCGTCGGCCTCGCCGTTGCGCACGGCGGCGATGGTTTCCTCGGGCGTGGCGAACTCGACCAGCGTGGCACCGGTTTCGGCCACGTACCCGGCCTGGATCGTGCCGGATTGCGCCGCGATCACGCCGTTTTCCACATCCACGTCATCCGACAGGCCCAGATAGGCCGACGGATCGGGGGGCGTGTAGTTCTGGGTGAAATCGATCACCTCGTCGCGCTCGTCGGTGATCGACATGCCGGCGATGATCGCATCGAAGTTGCCCGAGACGAGGTTGGGGATGATGCTGTCCCAGTCGGTGGTGACCCATGTGCAGTTGAGCTCGGCGCGCAGGCACAGCTCGTCGCCCAGGTCACGCTCGAACCCGTCGACCTCGCCCGCGTCGTTGATGAAGTTCCACGGCGGATAGGCACCTTCGGTGCCGAGGCGCACGACGTCCTGCGCCATGCCCATGCCGGCCATCATCGCGAAGGCGGTGGCGGATATCATCAGTTTCTTCATCTGGTTTCTCCCTCTTGGTTGGTGGTGTCAGGCGGCCATGGTGGAGCTGAGAAAGCCCTGCAGCCGTTTGGATTTCGGGGCGTTGAACAGTGCCGCGGGCGCGCCCTCCTCCTCGATCAGGCCCTGATGCAGGAACACGACGTGATCGCTGACATCGCGGGCCATGCTCATGTCGTGGGTGACCAGCATCATGGTGCGGCCCTCGCCCGCAAGGTCCTTGATGACGCGGATCACCTCCTGTTCCAGTTCCGGATCAAGCGCCGAGGTCGGCTCGTCAAAGAGCAGCGCCTCGGGTTCCATGCACAGCGCGCGGGCGATGGCGGCGCGCTGTTGCTGGCCGCCTGAAAGCTGCGCGGGGAACATCTCGCATTTCTCGCCGATCCCGACCTTGTCGAGATAACCGCGCGCGGCGTGTTCGGCCTCCGCGCGGTCACGGCCCAGCACGGTGACCGGCGCCTCCATCACGTTTTGCAGGATGGTCATATGCGCCCAGAGATTGAATTGCTGGAACACCATGGAAAGATTGGTGCGGATGCGCAGCACCTGACGCGCGTCGGCGGGCCGGCGATGCGCGCCCGTGCCCTTCCACGTGACGGGCTCACCCTTGAACAGGATGTCGCCCTGCTGGCTGTCCTCCAGCAGATTGGCGCAGCGCAGGATGGTGGATTTGCCCGAGCCCGAAGAGCCGATCAGCGACACGACATCGCCCTTGCGCGCCGTTATGTCGACGCCCTTGATGACCTCGAGCGCGCCATAGGCCTTGTGCAGGTTGCGGATTTCCAGCACCGGATCTGTCGTCACGCGTTCCCCCTGACATAGTGATCTACATCACATTTCGGGCAATAGTGACGAAAAATCCGTTAAATGCAACGGGCAATGCGCGTATGTCGCGCGTCGTCAGCCGTTTCCGGCGGCGGTGACCTTTTGCCGGGCAATCGCGCTGTCGCGGTCCGAGACGCCCAGAAAATTCGCCACCAGCCGCAAGAGCGCATCCTCGCTGGCATCGCGCGCGCCATCGGCCATCGCCACCTGCCAGAGCGCCTCGATCACCGCGAGACGCTCGTCATATGGCACTGCATCCTTGATCGCGCGGGTGAAGCGCACGGTGTCCGGCGCCTCGGATTCCAGCACTTCGGCCTCGCCGCGCAGCGCCTCGGCCTCGGCCTGAGAGAGGCCGTAGCGTGTCATGATGATCCGGGTGATGTGCCAGACCTCGGTGTCGTCGTAGATGTTATCGCTGCGGGCGACCCGCACCATAAGCGCCGTGAGGGCGAGCCGCGCGTCGCCGTCATCGAGCGGGTCGGGTTCGGGTTGAACCAGCCGGTTGAGAAGATCTGCAAACATGATCCCCGATATAGATCGATGCGCGCGCCGTCGCAAACCGGAAATCACCGGTCTTCGGTCCTGCCTTCCGCCTGTGCGCGGGCCGCGTCGCTTTCCTGCTCGGTCAGGCCCATTTCCACGCGGGCCGCGTCGAGCACGCGCAGCTCCTGCGGCGGGGTTTCGCCATCCGACAGCACCACCTCCCACAGCGCGGCAAGCGCCGCCTGACGGGTCTCATGCGGGACCGCCGCGCGGATGAGATGGCCGAAACGGTCGCTGTCGGGGGCCGCATGTTCGAGCTTTTCGCAGGTGGCGCGCATCTTCGCGGCCTCCACCGGCCCCAGATCGTGGAGCCGCGCGAGCAACCGGTCGATGCGCCGGATTTCCGCGACATCGTAATGGCGGTCGGATTTGGCGATCCGCACCATCAGCGCGCCGAGCGCGAGTTTCTCGTCGGGCTCGGGCAGGGGCGTCGGCTTGGGCGCGGCAAGGGCCCGCAGAAGGCGTGAAAACATGGTCCGACCTTAATCCGGTATGCGCTGGACGGCAAAGCGGAATCTGGCGGCACTGGTGCGCGCCGCGTCAGACGAGCCGCGACGTCTCGATCGCCGCGCGCACGAAATCGGAGAACAGCGGATGCGGCGCGAAGGGTTTCGATTTCAGCTCGGGGTGAAACTGCACGCCGATGAACCACGGGTGATCGGACCATTCGACGATCTCGGGCAGGCGGCCATCGGGGGACATGCCCGAAAAGGTCAATCCGCACTCCTCCAGCTTTTCGCGGTAGCGCGTGTCGACCTCGTAGCGGTGGCGGTGGCGCTCGTCTATCGACGTGGTGCCATAGATCCGCGCCACGCGGGAACCCTCCTTGAGCACCGCGTCATAGGCCCCGAGGCGCATGGTGCCGCCCTTGTCGTCATCGAGTTTGCGCTGCACCTTCTCGTTGCCCTGCACCCATTCCTTGAGGTGGTAGACCACCGGCTCGAACCGTTTGCCGCCCGCCTCGTGGTCGAACTCCTCGGATCCGGCGGTGCCTAGGCCTGCGACGTTGCGCGCCGCCTCGATCACCGCCATCTGCATGCCCAGACAGATCCCCAGATAGGGGATCTTGCGGGTGCGGGCGAACTCGGCCGCCTTGATCTTGCCCTCGGTGCCCCGCTCGCCAAAGCCGCCGGGCACCAGAATGGCGTGGAAGCCTTCGAGATGGGCGGCCGGATCCTCGCGCTCGAACACCTCGGCATCGACCCATTGCACGTTGACCTTGACGCGGTTGGCCATGCCGCCATGCGTCAGCGCCTCGCGGATCGACTTGTAGGCATCCTCGAGCTGGACGTATTTGCCGACGATGGCGATATTGACCACGCCGTCGGTGGTGTGGATGCGGTCGACCACATCCTTCCAGACGGTCAGATCGGGGCGCGGCGCCGGGCTGATCTGGAACGCGTCGAGCACCGCCTGATCCAGACCCTCGCGGTGATAGGCCAGCGGTGCCTCGTAGATCGATTTCAGATCGTAGGCGGCGACGACATGTTCCTTGCGCACATTGCAGAACAGCGCGATCTTCTCGCGCTCCTTTTCGGGGATCGGATGCTCGGACCGGCAGACGAGGATGTCGGGCGCGATGCCGATGGATTGCAATTCCTTGACCGAATGCTGGGTCGGCTTGGTCTTCAATTCGCCCGACGCCGCGAGATAGGGCAGCAGCGTCAGATGCATGAACAGGCATTGCCCGCGCGGGCGGTCATGGCTGAACTGACGGATCGCCTCGAAGAAAGGCAGGCCCTCGATGTCGCCCACGGTGCCGCCGATCTCGCAGAGCATGAAATCGACCTCGTCGTCGCCGATCCTCAGGAAATCCTTGATCTCGTTGGTGACGTGGGGGACGACCTGAATGGTCTTGCCGAGGTAATCTCCGCGGCGCTCGCGCTCCAGCACGTTGGAATAGATCCGGCCCGACGAGACCGAGTCGCTGATCCGCGCGGGCACGCCGGTGAAGCGCTCGTAATGGCCCAGATCGAGATCGGTCTCGGCCCCGTCATCGGTGACGAAGACCTCGCCATGCTCGAACGGCGACATGGTGCCGGGATCGACGTTGAGATAGGGGTCGAGCTTGCGCAGCCGCACCGAGAAGCCGCGCGCCTGCAACAGCGCGCCGAGCGCGGCCGAGGCCAGCCCCTTGCCCAGAGAGGAGACGACGCCGCCGGTGATGAAGATGTAACGTGCCATGCGCGCGGCCCCCCGTGGTATTGCGCAGTGTTGTCGCGCGGTGTGTCCGCGCAGTGATTCTGCGTCATGCTGCGGGGCTTACAACCCCGGGATGGGCTGCGAAACCCACCCTGTCACGGGAGTTGAGGCGTACAGCATCCGGGCGACGCGCGCAAGCGCACCGCAAGATCATGTTGCGGTGCGCGCAAGCCTGTCAATCTTTTGTGGTCAGTCCGCCGTGGGTGTCAGCGGCGCGGAATCGTCCGCCGAGGGCGGCAGGAGCGAGTCGCTGCCCGGCAGGCCCGGTGCGGAGTCTTCCACCGGCGCGGGCCGGTCGCCCATCCGGTCGAGCACCGAACTGCCCGCCGATTGCTGCGCCGCGATGATGGTCAGCGTCAGCGAGGTGACGATGAAGGCCGCAGCCAGAATCCATGTCATCTTGCCAAGCGCCGTGGCGGCCGCGCGGCCCGACATCGCCCCGCCGCCACCGCCGCCGCCCATGCCAAGCCCGCCGCCTTCGGAGCGTTGCAGCAGCACAACCCCGATGAGCGAGAGCGCCAGAAGCAGGTGGATGGTCAGGACGACATTTTCCATGGACGAGAGGGCCTATCACTTGATCGCGTTTCGCCCTCGTATCTAGGCAATCCCGGCCGCGCCCGCAACCCGCCAATCTCGATGCGGCGGGCGCGATGTCCTCCCGCTTGACATGTTGGTGATAACGTCGGACCAAAGGACAGGTTTTGTCCGGGAGTGGCATGTGAGCGGATTGATGGCGTTGCTGGATGACGTGGCGGGGCTGGCCAAGATGGCGGCTGCGTCGGTGGATGATATCGCGGGGCAGGCGGCCAAGGCGGGCTCGAAGGCCGCGGGCGCGGTGATCGACGATGCGGCGGTGACGCCGAAATACACGCAAGGCTTCTCGCCCGCCCGGGAATTGCCGATCGTGTGGCGGATCGCGCGGGGGTCGCTGATCAACAAACTTGTGTTCCTGTTGCCCGCGGGGATGGCCCTGTCGACATTCGCCCCATGGCTGATCCCGCCGCTTCTGATGCTGGGCGGGGCGTATCTGTGTTACGAGGGGGCCGAAAAGATCGCCCACGCCGTGGGCTTTGGCAAGGGGCATGGCGGCCCGGATGGCAGCCACGCCGAGGGCAACAAGGCCCATATCGAGGAACGGAAGGTCGCGGGCGCGATCAAGACCGATTTCATCCTGTCGGCCGAGATCATGACCATTTCGCTGGCGGCCATTCCGAAGAGCAATTTCTGGATGGAGGCCGCGACACTGGCGGTGGTGGCGGTGGGGATCACCGTGCTGGTCTATGGCGCGGTGGCGCTGATCGTGAAGGCCGATGACATGGGGCTCTTCATGGCCGAACAAGGCCACTTGAGCCTGACCCGCGCGCTTGGTCGGGGAATCGTGCAGGCCATGCCCGCGTTTATGAAACTTCTGATGGTGGTTGGCACGGCGGCGATGCTTTGGGTTGGCGGGTCGATCATCCTGCACGCGCTGGATCAGATGGGATATCCGGCCCTGTATGACTGGATCCATCATCTGGCCATGGCCACCGCCGGGGGCATGGGCGCGTGGGCGGGTGCGGTGCAGTGGTCGGTGACGGCAGGCATCGACGGGATTTTCGGGCTGGCGGTCGGCGCGGCCCTCATCCCGGTCGGGGTGAAGGTCATCAAGCCGATCTGGACGCGCGTGATGCCCGCCTGACGGTTTGCGCGCTGTGATGCGATTGCCGGCGCTTGCGCCACGAAGTCTGACGCCTGCGGGCCGGAACGCGACCCCGACGTGCCCGACGAATCTGCAACGGTCACGGGAGAAATGTCGATTGCGGGATTTGGGCAGCCACGCCTTTGGTCCAGAAGAGCGCTTAAAAATCAGAGAGTTAGGCAGGATTTCGGATGTGAGACGCTTGGCAGGAAAAAGCGTCGTGTCGGGCGGTTTTCGAAACTGCCATTCACGGTTTACATCCTGGAATTAAACGTTAGCGTTACGATCCAACAGCCCCAGACGTGCAAGACGCGCACATGGCAGGGGCCACAGGAATGCGGAGTAGGGATGGCAATCGCGCTGCAAGCGAAGGGGCTGACGAAGGAGTTCAAGGGCTTCGTTGCCGTGAACGACGTCGATCTTTCGATCGAGAAGGGATCGATTCACGCGCTGATCGGTCCGAACGGGGCCGGAAGACCACGTGTTTCAACCTTCTGACGAAGTTCCTGCAGCCGACCCGCGGCACGATCACCTATGAAGGCCGCGACATCACCCGGATGAAGCCGACCGATATCGCCCGGCTCGGCATGGTGCGGTCGTTCCAGATCTCGGCGATCTTCCCCGATCTGTCGGTCCTGCAGAACGTGCGGGTGGCGTTGCAGCGCATGCGCGGCGAAAGCTACGATTTCTGGCGCTCGGACAAGAGCCTGTCGAGATTCGATGATCAGGCGCGGGGGCATCTCGACGAGGTCGGGCTGACCGCCTTCACCAACGAACGTGCCGCGGCGCTCCCCTATGGTCGCAAGCGCGCGCTGGAGCTTGCGACGACACTGGCGCTGAGCCCCGACATGCTGCTTCTGGACGAGCCGATGGCGGGCATGGGGCGCGAGGATGTCGAGCTCATCTCGCAGCTCATTCGCCGGATCGCGAAGAACCGCACTGTGCTGATGGTCGAACACAACCTTTCGGTCGTGGCAAACCTGTCGGACCGGATCACGGTGCTGGCGCGCGGCGAGATTCTGGCCGAGGGCACCTACAAGGAGATTTCCGAGGCCCCCGAAGTGGTCGAGGCATATATCGGAGCGAGCCATGAGTGACGCGGCCAATGTGCTGTTGAAGGTCAGCAATCTTCAGGGCTGGTATGGCGAGAGCCACGTTCTGCACGGGATCGATTTCGAGGTGCGAAAGGGCGAGGTCGTCACGCTGCTGGGGCGTAACGGCGCGGGCAAGACCTCGACCCTGCTGGCGATCATGGGCATCCTGCGCAAGCGGACCGGGTCGGTCACTTTCAACGACACCGAGATCATCGGGATGCAGCCGCGTCAGATCGCCCGGCTGGGCGTCGCGTTCTGTCCCGAGGAGCGGGGGATCTTCTCGTCGCTGAGCGTCGAGGAAAACCTGATGCTGCCGCCGCGAATCGCCGAGGGCGGTCTGAGCATCGAGCGCATCTACGACCTGTTCCCGAACCTTTACGAACGGCGCACCAGCAGCCAGGGGTCCAAGCTGTCGGGCGGCGAGCAGCAGATGCTGGCGATCGCCCGGATCCTGCGCACCGGTGCCAAGACGCTGCTTCTGGACGAGCCGACCGAGGGGCTGGCCCCGGTGATCGTCCAGCAGATCGGCCACACCATCGCCGCGCTCAAGGACGAGGGGTTCACCATCGTGCTGGTGGAACAGAATTTCCGCTTTGCCGCATCGGTCGCCGACCGGCATTACGTCGTGGATCAGGGCCGCGTCGTGGACATGATCCCCAACGACCAGCTCGAAGAGAACGCTGAGAAACTTCACGACTATCTGGGTGTCTGACCCGATGGGCACTCGACCAAAGGGCGCATCCGCGCCGCAATCAGGAGGAGAAAAGACATGATCAGGAAACTCGCCATCAGTGTCACGGCGCTGGCCGCGACGGCCGGCGTGCCGGCCGTGGCCCAGGGCATCGACGTCAAGCTCGGCGTTCTCAACGACCGCTCGGGGACCTATGCGGACCTGGCGGGCGAAGGCTCGGTCGTGGCCACGCGCATGGCCGTGGAAGATTTCGGCGCCGCCGACAAGGGGCTGAATGTCGAGATCGTTTCGGCCGACCACCAGAACAAGCCCGATGTCGGCAGCAACGTCGCACGCGAGTGGTTTGAGGCCGACGGTGTCGACGCCATCGTGGACGTACCGACCTCGTCGGTGGCGCTCGCCGTGGCCGACATCACCGCCGACAATAACGGCGTGTTCCTCATCTCCGGGGCCGGCTCGACCAACCTGACGCGCGAGCAGTGCCAGCCGACCACGGTGCACTGGACCTACGACACCGCAGCGCTCGCCAATGGCACCGGCGGGGCCGTGACCAGGGCCGGCGGCGAGAAGTGGTTCTTCCTGACCGCCGACTACGCGTTCGGCCATTCGCTGGAAGAAAACACCATGGAAGTCGTCCGCGAGAATGGCGGCGAGGTCGTGGGCAGCGTGCGCCACCCCTTCCCGTCGCAGGATTTCTCGTCCTACCTGCTGCAGGCGCAAGGCTCGGGCGCTGACGTGATCGGTCTGGCCAATGCCGGCAGCGACACCGTCAACGCGATCAAGCAGGCGTCGTAGTTCGGCATCACCCAGGCGGGTCAGTCGCTGGCGGCGTTGCTGATGTTCGTCACCGACGTGCACTCATTGGGCGCCGACACGGCACAGGGTCTGCAACTGACCGAGGCCTTCTACTGGGATCAGAACGACGCGACCCGCGAATGGTCCGCGCGGTTCGAGGCCGAGATGGGTGCCAAGCCGACGATGGTCCATGTCGGGTCCTATTCCGCCACGATGGCCTATCTCGAGGCGGTCGAGGCCGTGGGCAGTGCCGAGGACGGTGCCGCCGTGGTCGCCAAGATGCGCGAACTGGAGATCGACGACCCGTTCTTCGGCAAGGTCGAGATCCGCGGCGACGGTCGTGCGATCCACGACATGTACCTCTTCGAGGTCAAGACGCCGGATCAGTCGGAAGGCGAGTGGGATCTCTACAACCAGATCGCGACGATCAGCGGCGAGGACGCGTTCCTGCCGATGCTTGAAGAGTGCGACTTTTCCAAGCAGTAAGTCCTGAAATGGACCGCTCCCCGGCCCGACCGGGGGGCGGTCGTCCCTTGACCCCACGACCAAGCCAAGGATAGCCGCAATGTTCGAGCTTCTGGGAATACCGCCGCAGGTCCTGCTGGGCCAGCTTCTGCTGGGGCTGATCAACGGGTCGTTCTATGCGGTGCTGTCTCTGGGTCTGGCCGTGATCTTCGGATTGCTCAACATCATCAACTTCGCCCATGGCGCGCTTTACATGGCGGCGGCCTTCGTGGCCTGGATGCTGCTGCACTATCTCGGCATCGGCTACTGGCCCGCGCTGATCCTCGCGCCGCTGATCGTGGGTGTCTTCGGGATGGTGCTGGAACGTACGATGCTGCAGCGTCTCTATCATCTCGATCACCTTTACGGGCTCTTGCTGACCTTCGGTCTGGCGCTGATCATCCAGGGGCTGTTCCGCAATTACTACGGCGTGTCCGGGCTGCCCTACCAGATCCCCGCGGCATTGCAGGGTGGGCAGAATCTTGGTTTCATGTATCTGCCCAACTATCGGGGATGGGTCGTTGTCGCCTCCGTCCTCGTATGCTTCGGCACGTGGTTCATGATCGAGAAGACACGGCTCGGCGCCTATCTGCGCGCCGGTACGGAAAACCCGACACTGGTCGGGGCGTTCGGCGTCAACGTGCCGCTGATGATCACGCTGACCTACGGCTTCGGCGTGGCCCTGGCCGGGTTCGCCGGCGTGCTGGCCGCGCCGATCTACTCGGTCAACCCGACGATGGGCGAGCAGATGATCATCACGGTCTTCGCCGTCGTCGTGATCGGCGGCATGGGGTCGATCATGGGCGCGATCCTGACCGGCTACATGCTCGGCATCGTCGAGGGTCTGACCCGGGTGTTCTACCCTGAAGGGTCGGCCGTCGTGATCTTCGTCATCATGGCAATCGTGCTGATGATCAAACCTGAAGGACTGTTCGGGAGGCCCACCTGATGGCTATGAACGACACGACGACCGAGACCGCAGCGGTGGCCGAAACCGCCGGCATGCCGACCCTGCACAAGATCATCTTTGCCGCGCTTCTGGCGTTGCTGATCGTGCTGCCGTTCTTCGTCTATCCGGTCTTCGCGATGAAGGTGATGTGCTTTGCCCTGTTCGCGGCGGCGTTCAACCTGCTTCTGGGCTTTGGCGGACTGCTGTCGTTCGGTCATGCCGCCTATTTCGGCAGCGCGAGCTATGTCGCGGCGCATGCCGCCAAGGTCTGGGGCCTGACCCCGGAACTGTCGGTGCTGTGCGGCGCGGCGGCGGCGGGTGTGCTGGGCCTCGTCATCGGATCGCTGGCGATCCGCAGGCAGGGGATCTATTTCGCCATGGTCACGCTGGCCTTTGCGCAGATGGTCTATTTCGTCGCGCTGCAGGCGGATTTCACCGGCGGCGAGGACGGGTTGCAGAGCGTGCCGCGCGGCGACCTGTTCGGCCTGATCCCGCTGGCCGACAACATGGCGATGTACTTCTTCGTGCTGGTGGTCACCTTCGGCGGCATCCTGATGCTTTACCGGATCGTGCATTCGCCCTTCGGGCAGGTGCTCAAGGCGATCCGCGAAAACGAGCAGCGCGCCATTTCGCTGGGCTATGACGTGAACCGCTACAAGCTCATGGTGTTCACGCTGTCGGCGACGATGGCGGGTGTGGCCGGTGCCACCAAAAGCCAGGTCTTTCAGTTGGCCACGCTCACCGATGTGCACTGGTCGATGTCGGGCGAGGTCGTGCTGATGACCCTGCTGGGCGGCATGGGCACGATATTCGGACCGCTGGTCGGCGCGGGCATCATCGTGACGATGCAGAACTATCTCGCGACCTTCGGCGCCTGGGTCACGATCATCCAGGGCGTGATCTTCGTCATCGGGGTGCTGATGTTCCGCGAGGGGATCATCGGCGTGCTGTCACGCTGGTTTAAACGGCCGCTTTGAGGCGCGGGCACCGATCCACGGATCCCGCATCTCCGAAAGGTGCCGGCCGGTTTCGGCAATGAGACCGGCCAGCCGGTCTCGACGCCCGCGCGCGGCATGGCGACAGGGGGTCCGGTCCTGATGAAGACGCGGGACCCGCGCTTCGTCCGCCCAAATGCCGAAAGCCCGACGACATCCACCCCGTGATCGGAAAAATGGTGCCCCAAGACGGACTTGAACCGCCGACCTACTATTTACGAAACAGTTGCTCTACCGACTGAGCTATTGGGGCATGCCGCGCCGTGTAAACATTCGGCGGGAGAGCCGCAAGTGGGGATGGCCCCGCGGGTGCCGACTTTTTGGCATGCGGGCGCGGTGCCTGTGTGTCCAGCCCCGCCGGGGTGATCTTGCGCCGAAACCTCGGGCGGCGCATCACAAGGTGGCAGGGCATGTGTCACCGTCTGTGCCACAAGATTTGCACCTGCCACCTGTTCCGGGCGTCAAGCCGCCCTTGTCCGTCGCAGCAGGGCCTGTGCACATCGCAGCCATGGTGGGCTGGCTGGCACCGCCGGCGCGCATGCTGTGGTCACCTTCACGGCAAACCGGCGATTACCTGCCCAAGGTTGTGGTTAATTTGATACA
>Ga0136589_1000839_pt1 | contig 14498 bp, 15 predicted proteins | sample AntRauMFilla3764_FD_104640 | JGI IMG/M metagenome (GOLD analysis project Ga0136589, IMG submission 104640) | Saline lake microbial communities from Rauer Islands, Antarctica - Metagenome Filla 3 #764 | ecosystem: Environmental > Aquatic > Non-marine Saline and Alkaline > Saline | place...
AGAGCCAGCCGTCTCCGACTCCGGGCGTGTGCCCGGTCGCCTGTCCGGCCGGTGGGGGGACTTTCCTCATGCCAGAGGCACGGGAGTCGGGCTCCCTCTGTCCGGGCCGACGTTCTCCGCGGCCGTGAATAAGCGATCCGGTCGGGACAGGGGCACTCCGCCGCGGCCCGGCGACGGCCACCGGCGAGTTCGACGACGCCGAGTGAGTTTGGTGACGACAGCCACGGACGAAGCCGGTTATCATTGCGTTTCAATTCGTCTACGAAGCAGAGAAAAAATCTCCCACAGCGACGGATAATCGTGCTACCGAGTGACAAGGGAAGCGTTCAAGTCGACAGAAACGTAATGTACCTACATGTCCGAGGCTCAGACCGTTCAGCTGTCGTACGACGACGGTGCACGAGCGGTCGAACTCGCGCGGGAGGCGGTCGAGTCGTTCGTCCGACACGGACAACGTGAACAACCCGGTAGCATGCGCGAGGCGTTTTACGCCCGCACCGGCGCGTTCGTTCGACTGGAATCGACGAGAGGCCGAGGGCGGCTCCGTGGCTGTGCCGGCGCGTGGGAGACGTCCGATCAGCTCGGCCACGCCATCGTCGAAGCCGCGATCAAGGCCGCCTCCGGCGACTCCTGTGGGTCGGAGGTCGAGCCCAAAGAGCTCGACAACATCACCGTCTCCGTATTCATCGTGTCGAACACGGTGCTCACCAACGACCCGCTCGCCGACTTACAGATCGGGACTCACGGCGTCGCCGTCGACGGCGGCAACTCGCACGGCTGGCTCTACCCGACGGTTCCCGTCGAGAACGGCTGGTCCGGTGCCGAGTTCCTCTCGCGCGCCTGCCGGAAGGCGAAACTCGCCCCGAACGCCTGGGAAGACGACGAGACGATGGTCACCCTCATCGAGGGACAGGTGTTCCGAGAGCGCGTCGACGGCGGCGCTGTCGAAGAGCTGTAACCGCCGGATTCGACCCGTATTTTCGGTCCCTCACTCGGTCATTTCGTAGCCGGTGCTATTCTGGTTTGTAGCCCGCTGCTATTCCGCCCCGTACCCCACCGCCGCCGCGTCCGCGAGCGCCCGCTCCGTCGCGGCCGCGAGGTCGGCCGCGTCGTCGGCGACGACCTCGCCGTCGCGGATCACCGGCTCCATGAGCGACTCGGCGTTCTCGGGATCCGAACGATCGGCGAGTCCGACCGCGTGCGCCCCGTCGTCGGTACGGTAGACGGCCTTCGCCCCCGAGAGTTTTCCGCGCTTCGCGGCGGGTTCACCCTCGACGGCGACGAGGTCGAGTGCGAAGTCCACGGGGTCGGCATTAGAGACGTATCCGCCCACGCCGAACCCGTCGACGACGTCGCGTAGCTCGCGGAGGTCGTCGGGACCGAGCCCGCCCGAGACGTAGACGTCGACGTCCCCGTGACCGCGGGCGTCGAGTTCCCACTGGACTTCCCGAATGATGTGTCGGAAGTCGCCGCGGCGCGAGCCGGTGGTGTCGAGCCGGACGCCGTCCAGTCGGTCGCCGAGGGCGTCGACCGCTCGGAGCGTCTCGTCGACCTCGTCGGAGTAGGTGTCACAGAGGGCGATTCGGGGAACGGACTCGGGTGCGGCGTCGTCGAAAGCGCGCCACGCGGCCTCCTGCTCGCCGCGACCGAAGCAGATGGAGAGCGCGTGCGGCATCGTGCCCGACGCGTCTCGGTCGAGCAGGTCGCCGGCGGCGACGTGCGAGAAGCCGTCGAAGCCGCCGACCAGCGCGGAGCGCTCCACCGCCGCCGTCATCGACGGGTGGACGTGGCGTGCGCCGAACGAGAGCATCTGCGAGTCGGGAGCCGCGACTCGGCAGTCGAGCGCGGCGGTCGCCATCCCGGAGGCGTGCGAGAGGAATCCCAGAAGCGACGTTTCCAAGCGTGCGAACGCTAGGTACGGCCCCTCGATCCGCATTACTGGCCCGCCGTCGAACAGGCGACCCTCGGGGATCGCGTCGACGTCGACGTCGCGTCCCTCCAGCAGCGCGATCGCGTCTTTCACGCCGGCGAGCAGTTCGAAGTCGCCGTCGGGGAACTGGTCGGCGGTCACCTCGGCGACGACGCGGGGGTTCCGGCCGGCGTGTTCCAGCGCGGCCTCGGTCCGCTCGAAATAGGCGTCCGTCGCCCGGCCGTCACGGATCGCGGCCGCGTCGACGATGTCGAACTCGATCATACACGGGATACGCCCGCGCGGGAGCAAAAGCGGTCCGGGTCTCGGACCGGGCCTCGGTCCGGGCCTCAATCCCGCGAGCGGCGCGCGAGCAGCGACACCGCCGCCACCAACCCGAGGAGGGTCGCCACGATTCCGAATCCGGGGGTCGCATCGTCGGTCGAGGCGTCCGGACCCGACGAGTCGTCGGCGTCGTCGCCGCCCACGTCAGTGTCGGTGCCGTCGTCGGTGTCGGTGCCGGTGCCGGTGCCGGTGCTGTCGTCCGAGTCGCTGCCGGTATCGGTGTCATCGCCGCCGTCCGCGCCGTCTGTGTCGTCAGTTGCGGGCAGCGCGAGGCCCGTGCCGGGACGCAGTTCGAGCACGCCGGCAGGCTCCGTGGCGTGAACGATCGTCACGGTACTGCCGTCCCGAACGACGCCGTAGGCGCCGGGGAAGTCGCCGTCCTCGATTTCGTACACCTCGCCCGCCTCGTACGCGTCGTCGCCGTGCGCGGTGATCATCGTGAGGTAGGTCTCGCGGAAGTCCGCGGCGTCGCCGGCGGTCTGCCACTCCGTCACCCAGACGTACCCGTCACGGGCGTCGTCGCCGTCGCCGGCGCGGTACGGGTACAACTCGTCGCCGGCCCAGCCGTCGGTCGACTCGTGGGCGTAGTTGTAGTTTGCGCGCGTCTGGAGCTCTCTATCCGGCCGCGTGTGGATCCGGACGTTCTCGCGGACGCTCGCGTCGGGTTCGAGCACCGGGTAGCCGTACTCGAAGCTCTGATACCAGAACATGACGAACATCGACGCCTCGCCCGCCGTCTCCGCCCCGTCGACCCCCTGGTCCGGGTACGTCTCCCAGTCGCCGGTCGCGGTGTCCTCGAACTCGATTTCGGTGGTCTCGTACTCGGGCGTACGGTGGATCACTTCGGCCGTGCTCGCCGGCGGTTCGTTCATCGTCTCGTTGACCGCCGCCCACCCCTCTTCTTCGACGAGCGACTCCACGTAGAGCGCGCCGTCGGAGTACGGCTGGAGCACTGTCTGAAGGATGCCGAAGTTGAAGTCGGCCGACGACCCGCCGCCCCCGCCAGCGGTCGGCGCCTCGATGCAGCTCCAGTTGCTCGCACAGCGGGCGGTGTACAGCTCCTCGATGTGGACCGCTTCGCCCTCGACGATGCCGTCGATCGCGAGGTCGCCATCCTGCGTGGTGCCGACGTAACGGGGCTGAGTGAGGTCGTGGTACTGGTCCTGCATCGCGTGAGCGAGCTCGTGAGCGAGCGTCGAGGGGTCGATCCGAGTCTCCGCTCCCTCGGCGACGACGAGCACGATCCGGTCCTCCGACGGCGAATAGAAGCCGGAGACCGCGCCGCCGAACACGGTGTCAATCTCGTCGTTCGCGTTCTTCGTCTCACCGACCACGAACAGCGCCTCCCACACCTGGTCGTTCCAGGTCCGGAACGCCTCGTCCGGGGTGCCGTTCCCGCCGGTGGAGTCGTTCATGAACTCCGAGCGGGTCACCGTCTGGACCGGTACGTCCTCCCGGAACGGTCGCTCGCGGATGTACTCGACGCGCGCCATCGTCAGGTGGGTCAGCGCCTCCAATTCGGACTCGCTGAGCCCGTCGCTCTGGTTGAACGAGAGGTCGTCCTCGTAGTGGGTCCCGTTCCAACAGCCGACGAGTTCGGGGCCGTCGCCGACGTCGCACTCGGCCGCGGTCGCGCTGGCCGGGGCGTCACCGACGGTCGCGCCCGTCGACCCGGCGGCGACGACGCCGCCGACACCGAGCGAGAGGAGAGCGATTGCGGCGATCAAGAGTGTGGGAAACCGTCGCATATTTGGAGTTACGGCCGGGCCGATAAGTAGTTTGTCGGTGCGTGCACCGGTCCGACTCTCCTTTTTTGAGTCGCGACCGCGAACAGTCGCTCATGCCGTACGATCCAAGTGAGACCGCGGTGGTCGTCGTCGACATGCAGAACGGGTTCTGTCACCCGGACGGGAGTCTCTACGCCGAGCCGAGCGAGGCGGCAATCGAACCGGTGACAGCCCTCGTCGAGCGGGCCCGCGAGGCCGGCGCGAGCGTCGTCTACACCCGCGACGTCCACCCGCCGGACCAGTTCGCGGAAACGCACTACTACGACGAGTTCGACCGCTGGGGCGAGCACGTCGTCGAGGGGTCGTGGGAGGCCGAACTCGTCGATGACCTCGACGTGCGCGAGGCGGACCACGTCGTCGAGAAGCACACCTACGACGCCTTTTATCAGACCGAACTGGAGGGACACCTCGACGCACACGGGATCGACGACCTGTTGATCTGCGGGACGCTCGCGAACGTCTGCGTCCTCCACACGGCCGGGAGCGCCGGCCTCCGCGACTACCGCCCCGTCGTCGTCACGGACGCGTTGGGGTATATCACTGAAGACCACCGCGAGTACGCGGTCGACCACGCCGACTGGCTGTTCGGCGAGACGACGGCCCGGGACGAGGTGACGTTCGAAGAGAATTGACGACAGCTCGGAGATAGCGGCTCTCAAGATTTATTGGTGGCCCGTGGCAATTATCTAACAAATGTCCCTCGCTGCGGTCGCCAGAAAGGACTTCAACGACTCGATCCGTTCGGGAGCGTTCCTCGCGACCACGCTGTTGTTCGTCCTCACCGCCGGGCTCTGGGCGGCGATTCAACACGTCCCGCAGATGTACGCCGACAGCGACGTCCCGACCAGCACGCTGGCGCTGCTCAACAGCATGGGCCAACCGATGGCCTTCTTCGTCCCGATGCTGGGGCTGGGCATCTCCTACGCCGCCATCGCCGGCGAGCGCGACAGCGGGAGCGTCAGGCTCCTGCTCAGCCTGCCGAACTCGCGCCGTGACGTGGTTCTCGGGAAGTTCGTCGGTCGGTGCGCCGTCTTGACCGTCGCTATCCTCAGCGGCTATTTCGTCGTTGCCGTCTTCGCACTGGCGACCTACGAATCGTTCGCGACCGTCGAGTTCGTCCTCTACACCCTGTTGACGGTGTTCTACGGTGCGGTCTACGTCGCGATCGGCATCGGGTTCTCGTCGGTGATGCGGACTCAGCAGACGGCGTTTATCGGTGCGGCGGGCCTCTACGTCCTCTTTCAGTTGGGATGGAACCTCGTCACGGCGGTTCTGCAGACGGTCACCGTGGGTTACACTCCTCCGGACTCCGGCGCTCCGCCGTGGCTGATCGTTGTCTACGCGCTCAACCCGACGGCGGCGGTCGACTACGCGACCCGAGCGGTGATCCCCACCTTCGACGAGCTGATGTCGTACCCGGTGTCGGCCTCGTTTTACCCCCCGAAGTGGGCCGGGTTCGCCATTCTCGCGGCCTGGCTCGTTCTCTCGCTCGGATTCGGCTACCATCGGTTCCAGTCCGCGGACATACAGTGATCTCGTGAAATGTCGGGTTCTGGTAGAACTCTCAGCGTCGGGATCGGACGCGTCGGCGACCGGTCGTTTCAGACGAGAAAATATCGGAAGAGTCGGATCCGAGGCGATTTTACCCGACTTCCCGATCCCGTTATCAGCCGCGTGAATCAGCGTGTAACCCTTTTGAACCCTGACGGGAACGGTCGCGTATGGAACTCTCTCGACGCGGCATGCTCGCCGGGGTGGGAGCCGCGTGCGCGGTCGGTACCGTCGGGTTCGCGGGAGCGACGGTGATGAGTGACGACACCGACGGCGCCGGTGAAGCGATCGACGACAGCCCGGTCGGCATCGATTCGCCCGGCGACGGAGAGAGCGGTGGCCCGGGCGGTGCGGTCGACGTCGACCCGGACGCCCCGTTTGAGGCGCGACTGCTCCGCGACGGCGACGACGACAGACGGCTGTTCGACGCGAGCGACCTCGGCAAGGTGGAAGGCGTCTTCGACGGCGACGGGGAGTACCTCGTGTACGCGGCGCTCGGCGAGGGCGGCGTCGACACCTTTCAAGAGCGACTGGCCGCGGGCGGCGCGGTCGACGAGCCGGAGCGGTTCGTCGTGTCGATGACGCTCGACGGAACCGAGGTCAGGCGGGTCGAACTGGACGGGCCGACGGTGAGCGCGCTCACCGACGACGAGTGGGGCGGCGTGTTGACGCTGCCGTTCGGTGAGGAGCAGGTCGCGGAGTCGGTGTACGATTCGCTGGCCGCGTCCTGACCGGGTGGGGTGATCGGGGCTGATCGTAAGCGAGAACGGCGACGTCGGCACCGAGAGGGAATCGGTTATGCGCCCGCCCGCGAGAACGGGGATATGAGCGAGCGTGACGGCGACCATGACGCGGCGCGAGAAGGAACGAGCGGGGGCGGCGGCCGGCCCTGCCCGCTCTGTGAGACGCCGATGTACCACAGACACTGCAAGTACGTCTGCCCGGCACACGGCGTCGTCTACGACTGCAGCGACACGTTTTACTGAGCGAGCGGCGCGCCGTCGCGACCGGATTTTTTCGCCGTTCACCGCGGTCGTCGCGTGCCACAGACTGGGGTGTGTTCGCGGGAGAATAGATGAAAGTAACGATGGATGTGCGAACTGTTATGTTCTTGGAGAGCGAATTTTTTTCCATGACTGGCGACCCGCTTTCGACCCTCTTCGTCGATAGTCAGGGGTCACCATGGTAGAGCAAACCCAGATTGCTCAGAGCAAGCGCATCCAGCGCCGCACGGGCAAGACCTTCCACGTCGCCACCCGGCTGCTCCCGAAGCGGATCCGTCACGCCACGTACGTGCTGTACGGCTTCTTCCGGATCGCCGACGAGGTCGTCGACGCGGCAGACACGGGGAGTCCGGCCGAACAGCACGCGGAGCTCGAGCGACTTCGGCGGGGCGCGCTCGGTGAAGAATCCGCGGACGAACCGGTGCTCGACGCCTTCGCCGCGATCAAAGCCGAGTACGGAATCGCCGACGAGGACGTCCACTCGTTCGTGGACGCGATGGAGAGCGACATCGACACCGACCGATACGAGACCTACGACGAACTTGAGACGTACATGGACGGCTCCGCCGCCGCCGTCGGCCGCATGATGACGGCGATCATGGACCTCGACGACGAGACGGCGGCCGCGGCGCTCCCGCACGCGACGAAGCTCGGCGAGGCGTTCCAGATGACGAACTTCATCCGCGACGTTCGGGAGGACGTCGTCGAGCGCGATCGGATCTACCTCCCCGTAGAGACGCTCCGGCGACACGACGTGAGCGAGCAACAGATCCTCGATCTGGAGTTCGACGCGAGCGTCGCGGCCGCGATACGCGAGGAGCTCGCCAGGACCGAGCGGCTCTACGAGGAGGGCGTCGCGGGGATCAAGTACCTCCCCGAGGACTGCCAGCTGGCGGTGTTGCTCGCGGCGGTCCTGTACGCGGACCACCACCGACTCATCCGGGATCTGGGGTACGACACGGTGTCGACGACGCCGGAGCTCTCCTTTACCCGCAAGCTATCGCTGCTCGTCCGGACGCGCTGGAAGTGGCAGTGGAACAACGACCCCGAAGCGGTGTTTTACGAAGTGTGCCGCGGCTTCGACGGGACGCACGACCACCGCGAACACGGGCCGCACGGCCCGGGCATCGCGCAGTCGGACTGAGCCCGTCGCACGCCCCGATGGAGAAGTCTCGATTCGTCGGTCTCGCCCTGCTCGCGTTCGGGCTCGTCTTCGTCTCGTTCGTCGTTCGCGGCACGACCCGACTCCTCGCACCGTACGAGTGGGCGGTGGCGCTGTCCGCGCCCATCCTCTTCGCCGCCGCGGGGTTGCTGGCGGTGCTCGTCGTCCTCGCGACGCTCGACGTGACCGGTATCAGACGGCTGGAGTGAGGAGCCGGTGACCCCGGCCGCGTCCCGCGTGCCCCGAGTCGGAACGCCCTTTTGACCGCGGCCCGGAGGAGTCGCATGGACGTACGAACCGTCGCCGACCTCTCGCCGGCCGAGCGACACGCCTTCTTCGAGCGCGACGCCGGCGTCGACGCGGTCCGCGACGACGTGAGCGAGATTGTCGACAGAGTGCGCACGGAAGGCGACGTCGCGCTGCGGGAGTTCGCCGAGGAGTTCGACGGCGTCAGCGTCGGCAACATCGACATCACCGACGACGCCGAGCGCGCACACGCCGAACTCGACGACGCGGAAGACCCGGTGCTCGACGCGATCCGCGACGCCGCGGCAAACGTGCGAGAGTTCCACGAGCGACAGCGACCCGAGGACTGGCGCGACGACTTCGGCGGCCGAGAGCTGGGCCGTCGATTTCGTCCGATCGACCGCGTTGGAGTGTACGTACCCGGCGGCGCAGCGGCGTATCCTTCCAGCGCGCTGATGGGCGTCATCCCGGCGACGGTCGCGGGCGTCGACCACGTGGCCGTGGCGACCCCACCGGCCGAAGAACTCGACCCGATCACCCTCGCGGCGATCCACGAGGCGGGCGCCGACGCGGTGTATCAGGTCGGCGGCGCGCAGGCGATCGCCGCGCTCGCGTACGGCACGGAGACCGTGACGAACGCGCAGAAGGTGGTCGGCCCCGGCAACAAGTGGGTCACCGCCGCGAAGGCGGTCGTGCAGGGCGACGTCGAGATCGACTTCCTCGCCGGACCGAGCGAGGTGCTCGTGCTCGCCGACGCGAGCGCCGACCCGGACCTCGTCGCGGCCGACCTCGTCGCGCAGGCCGAACACGACCCGAACGCCTCCGTGGTCGCGGTCACGGCCGACGCAGACCTCGCCGCCGCCGTCGCCGAGGCGGTGGAGAGACAGGCCGCAGATCGAGAGCGTGAGGAAACGATCCGGGCAGCCCTTGACAACGACGCCTCCGGCGTCCTCTGTGCCCGGTCGATGCCGGAGGCGGTGCTGTTCGCCGAGGAGTACGCGGCCGAGCACCTCTCGATCGTCGCCGAGGACGACGAGGCCCTCTTGGACCGGATCACGAACGCCGGCTCCGTGTTTCTCGGGCCGTACTCCCCCGTCGCCGCCGGCGACTACGCGACCGGGACGAACCACGTGCTGCCGACGAACGGCGGCGCGAAGCGGTACGGCGGTCTCTCGGTGGACACCTTCCTCCGGTCGTCGACGGTCCAGCGGCTGGACCGCGACGCGCTCTCCGACCTCTCGGAGACGATCACGACCCTCGCGGAGGCCGAAGGACTAGAGGCGCACGCCGAGAGCGTCCGGAAACGGTTCGAGTGAGTCGCGGGCAGGTCCGCGTCGCTCCGCCGGTCATCTGCGTCACTCGCCACACGTTTTTTCGCCGGCCGTGTACTCGTCGCCCGATCGCTCGTCGTCAGGTTACTCGGCGTCTGACTCGACCTCCCAGTACCACGGCGGCGGGATCGCGACAGTGTCGTCGAGGCGCGCGTACCGGAAGGCGACCCGGACGCGCTCGCCGGTCGGTTCGTGGACGTACGTGGCCGACAGTTCGAGGACGAGTCCGTCGGCGGTGACGAACGCGATCGACCGGAAGTCGCTGACGTCGTCGCCGAGCGCCCCCGGGTCGCCGCTGACCTCGATCCGGTAGAGTGGGACCGACGTGGCGGCCGGCAGGACGGTCGACTCGCTCCCGTTCATGAACCGGCGGATTGGTTCCTCGGCGATTTCGCCGACGAGTGCCGATGCATTCGGTGCCGCGTCCGGCGGAATTTGGCGGGTCTCGACGCCCGTCGGACCCGCGGTCCGTTCGTAGACGCGCTCGCGGAGGCGACGCATGTCGGCCGCGGTCGTCGGTCGCCCGGGGGTGCCGCCGTCGACGGCGAGGCTCCGCAGACAGCCGGTGACGAGGCGGTCGCGCGTCTCGGCGAATCGGTCGGCCGCCGGGCCGTCGTCCGCCGGCGGCTCAGCGAACAGGACGGGCGCGCCGAGCCCGAGAACCGCGCCGTCGCCGGCGGACCACGAGACTGCGGTCATCTGGTCCGGCGCGTCCGAATCGCCGCGAACGGTCGAGGCGAGCACCTCGCCGCGTTCGGGGAGAACCCGCTCGTAGCGGACCGCGGGGACCGTGCCGCGGGCGCGGAGCGGATGGCGGAGTCCGTCGAGCGCCGCCAGCGCCGGGTGATCGGCGTACGTCGACCGCCACAGGACCCCGGTCGGTTCGGCCAGCGACTCGTCCCCGACGCGGTCGGGCGGGACCGACTCGACGGAGAGCCGGTCGACCGAGGCCATCGCGCCGAGCGTCAGGAGGAGTCCACCGCCGTCGGCGAGGAAGTCGTCGATCGCTCCCGCCGCATCGGCGAGGGGGTCCGCGTCGGGGTGCGGTGCCGCGCGGTGCCACCAGAGGACGTCGTATCGTCGGATCTCGTCGTCGCGGTCGCCGATACCGGGGCCGGGGTACGAGCCGCCGAGCGATTCGTCGACGCTCGGATCGGCAGCCGGCGAGTCGGCGGCGACCAGGTCGCGCGGCTCCGAATGGGTGGCGGTCGCCCGCCCGGCCTCGTCCGGGACCGCCGCGACCGTCGCGGCCGCCTCGAAGGGGACGGCGTCGACCGCGACGCCGTCTCGGGCGTCGAGCCATTCGAATGCGGCGCGCTGTTCGTCGGAGAACTCCCCCGCGACGAGCACGCCGACGCGGAGCGGCGACTGCGTCATAGACGTACGCACTCGATACCGAGTCAAAACGGTGTCGTCCGACGGATTCGCCCCGCTGAATCCGGCGCGAGCACACGCGGAACGCCTCGATGCGGCGGCGCAACCGCAGGCAGGCCCGTTCGGTCGGTCGCGGCGGCAGACGTAACCATCACCGGCAACGGTGGGCGGGAATGCGCCGGCAGGGTTTTTACCGTGCGAACGGAACACACTCCTATGAGCACTGAAACGGTCGACACTGGGAGCGACCCGGCGATCGAGGTAACCCCCGACGCCGCGGCGGAGGCGCTCTCCCTGCTGGAGGGAGAAGGCCTCGACACGGCAGAAGCCGGACTCCGACTGTTCGTTCAACAGGGCGGCTGTGCGGGCCTCTCGTACGGAATGCGGTTCGACACGGAACCGGAAGAGGACGACCTCGTCGTCGAACACCACGGACTCCGCGTGTTCGTCGACCCCGCGAGCCGGAACTATATCGGCGGGAGCAAACTCGACTACGAACACGGCCTCCAGGCGGCCGGCTTCGAGGTCGAGAACCCGAACGTCGTCTCCGAATGCGGCTGCGGCGAGTCGTTCCGCACGTAACACGGTCCGTCGTCGAGTCGCGCTTTTAAACAGGTCCGCGCAGTAGTAGTGTCCATGAGTCTCGACGCTTCGACGACGGGTGACGGCGAGCAGGTGTACATCGACCGGAATATGGTCGAGCGGGGCGCCGAAGGCCCTTTTTATGTCGTGTTCGCCGACGCGGACGGGTCGGCCCGGTGGGGCTTCCGCTGCGGGAACTGTGACTCGTTCGACACCGCGATGGACACGATGGGCCGGATCCAGTGTACGAAGTGTGGGAACCTCCGAAAGCCCGACGAGTGGGACGCCGCTCACGAGTAGTCTGAGACCAGCGCAGTCATCGGACGGTGCGGTCATCGGGCGTGGAACAGTCCGATTTTCGACAGCGTTCCCGTCACGAGAATCGGCGCGAGCGTCCCGCAATAGCATGAGTAACCGGATCCGTGGAATCGTGAGAAACTTTATCACGGATGGTGGCCAACGATGAGGTAGATGGCCACTGCGAGCATCCCACCGACGACGGAGGCCAGAGACGTTTTTCGCGAACTCGGGTACACCGTTTCCGAGGGCGGACAAGAGTTCGTCGCGGAACGGAAGTGGCGGCGTGTGCTCGTGACAGTGTTGTGTATGGACGACGACGATCTAGGCCCGTATCTGGCCGACGGCGGCAACACGCCGCGGCTCCGCTGTTTCGTCACGTGGCGCGATCGGGCCGGTGACCTCCGCGACCGCCTCGTCGCGAAGAAACCCCCGTTCGACTGGGCGGTCATCGGCATCGATAGCGACGGCGAGGACTTCGCGGTGATGGAAGGCGCGCCGGGGAGCCCCTGACGACGGCCCTCGAAGCTTCCACCTATTTTATATAATCGTGCGTGCAACTAGCGCGTGACATGGTATTTAAGAAGATCACGCTGATCGGAACGAGCGAGAAGAGCTTCGACGACGCCGCCGACGAGGCGATAGACCGCGCCGAAGACACCCTCGAAAACGTCTACTGGGCGGAGGTACAGGAGTTTGGCGTCGAGTTGCAGAGCGCGGCCGACCGAGAGTATCAGGCCGAAGTCGAGGTCGCGTTCGAACTGTCCGACTAAGCGACCGACCGGGCGCACACCTATTTATTCGACCGCGACCACGGACCGACAATGACTGCGTCACGCGCGCCGGCGGAACCCGACGTTCGGGAGTTCGAGGCGACGGTCGAATCGGTCGACAGCCGGGCGGTCGTCCTCGACGAGACGTTCTTTTACGCCGAGTCGGGCGGCCAACCCGCTGACCGAGGGACGATCGACGGCATTCTCGTTGACCACGTGACCGAGCGCGACGGGCGGGTGGTCCACCGTCTCGACGGGGACGCAGCGGAGATTCCCGAAGTCGGCGAGCGCGTCTCGGCGATCATCGACGCGTCGTTTCGAACGTACTGCACCCGAGCGCACACCGCCTCGCACGTCCTCTACGGCGCGGCGCGCCGAACCTGCGACGACCTCGGCTACGCCGGCTTCGACATCTCGTCCGAGAAGGTGCGCGTCGACCTGACGACGGCGGAGCCGCTGGACGACGAGGACCTCGTCGAGTTGGAGCGACTGGCCAACCGAGCCGTGTGGGACTCGCTGCCCGTTTCGTGGGAGACGCTCCCCGAGGACGAGGCCCGCGCGGTCGACGGGATCGCGTTCAACACGAAGACCGAGGAGGGTGCAATGAGCGGTGACGAGGCCGTTCGCGTCGTGACGATCGGTGGGGGCGGGAGCGAGCGAGGCGGTTCGGGCGATTCGAGTCGCGAAGATGCCGATGTGCCGGCCTGGGACGTCGCAGCCTGCGGCGGCACTCACGTACGGAACACGAGCGAGATCGGCCCGATCGCCGTGCTCGACCGCTCGAACCCCGGCGAGGGGATCACCCGCGTCGAGTTCGCGGTCGGCCCGACCGCGATCGACCACAACGCCGCCGTCCACGCGGCTGCGCTCGACGCCGCGACGAGCCTCGACGCGCGGATCGATGACCTCCCCGAAGCGGTCGGTCGCCTCCGCGAGGAAGTCACCCGACTGGAGGGGGACCTCCAAGACGCTCGGACAGAACTGTTGGAGGCCCGGCTCGCTGAGTTCCCGACGACGGAGGTCGACGGGTCGACGTGGGCGGTGGGCACCGTCGACGGTGCCGATCCGAACGATCTCCGAGAGCCGGCGAAAACCATCCTCGCCGGCACCGGCAGCGCGACCGAAGGCGAGGCTCCCGGCGACTCTCCGGACGCGATCGCGGCGGTCGGCGGCGGGGATGCGCCGTTCGTGGTCGTGGCAGTCGCGGACGAGGCGGCCGGCGAAGGCGGGTCGGCTCCCGATGCCGGCGCGGCCGTGAACGCGGTCACAGACGAGTTCGGCGGTGGGGGCGGGGGCGGCCCCACGTTCGCACAGGGCGGCGGCCTCGACGCCGATCCCGACGCCGTCGTCGCGTGGCTGCGCGACCGATGACCGGCAAGCTCGGCCCCGAGGCGCTCGCGGCGGTCCTCGCGGCGACCGGAGCCGACGACGCGGCGGTCGAGACGGGCGCGGCCTACGGAGAAGACGCGGCCGCGATCGACCTCTCCGGCGCGGAGTCGACGCTGGTCGTCGCCGCGGATCCGCTGTCGCTGGCGGCCGACGCGGTGGGGCGGCTGGCGGTCCACGTCGCCTGTAACGACGTGGCCGCGAGCGGCGCGGACCCCCGGTGGCTCACGCACACCCTCTTCCTCCCCGACGACGACCGCACGCGGTTACAGACCGTCACGGAGCAGGTGGACGCGACCGCGAGCGACCTCGGCGTCGCGATCGTCGGGGGTCACACGGAGGTGTTGCCGTCGCTGGAGCGGCCCCTCTGCTCGATGACCGCGCTCGGGACGACGGACCGATTCGTGTCGAGCGGTGGCGCCGAACCGGGCGACCGGCTCCTTCTCACGAAGGGGGCCGGGATCGAAGCGACCGCGATCCTCGCGACGGACTTCCGCGAGGCGTGCGCCGAGGCGGGGGTGTCGGCCGCGACGCTCGATTCGGCCGCCGCGTTCATCGAGGAGGTGAGCGTCGTTCCCGACGCCGCCGCCGTGCGCGACGCCGCGACCGCCATGCACGACCCGACGGAGGGTGGACTGCTAACTGCGCTCGCGGAGACCGCGAGCGTGAGCGAGACGGTCCTCTCGATCGAGCGCGAGCGGGTTCCGGTTCGACCCGAAACGCGGGCCTGCTGTGACGCGCTCGGCGTCGA
>Ga0136589_1000844_pt1 | contig 14465 bp, 8 predicted proteins | sample AntRauMFilla3764_FD_104640 | JGI IMG/M metagenome (GOLD analysis project Ga0136589, IMG submission 104640) | Saline lake microbial communities from Rauer Islands, Antarctica - Metagenome Filla 3 #764 | ecosystem: Environmental > Aquatic > Non-marine Saline and Alkaline > Saline | place...
ATAATCGTAAACGGAAACTTCTGCTCCTAAAATGGGAAGAGAGTCTGCCTCATCGTAGACCAACGCAAGTAAGTCTAGAGTTGCAGGCTTCAAAAACACTTTTTTAATAATGTCTGCAGTATCCATCATTTTCCTCGTCGTGAACTTCACAGTATCGGAAAAATATCCGGGTTTTGAAATTACAACTTCGTAGTCCTTATTGTATTTCAAGGGAAACTCTTGAGAGGCTAACTCCTCGGATACTTTAATAATCGTAGAATTTTTATGACTTAGATTCGTCAATTGGATCTCTGCCCCGGGTAGCGAATCCATGGTTGAAGCATCAAATACCTGTACGATAAGCTGAGATAATAAGTCGGGGATTTTTGTTAAGTATATATCATAACAACAGGCTTCATGGGCGTAATCAAGATACATCGCGCCCGGTCGATTGGAAGAAAGATAAGCCAATTCCTCAGGGCCATCTAATATGTAGAAATAAATATCGTGGTACGAGGTGTTTATGGGATATCCCATATTTTCCGGCTTGGTCCACTCTCCCTGCTCATTAGACATGCTGCTGTAAACATCAAAACCACCAAATCCGAGATAGCCTTCGGAACTGAAATACAATGTCTGTGTCTCCAGGTGGTATTGTGGAGAAAGATCATCTTCCGAGGAGTTTATTTTTTCAAGGTTCACAGGACTTCCAAATTCTTCATTCTCCAACACCTCTACCATCCAAATATCCAGCTTTCCCTTTCCATCTTTCCGATTGGAAGCATAATAGAGCACCTCCTTGCCACTTTTTGGGTGAAGGCCTATCGTAGGATGTGTTGAAGTCGTGCTATCTATATTTATCGTATCGGGCAAACGAATTTCATCGCTCCAACCTTCATCTGTTTTTTCTCGATAATACAGATCGCATTCAATCTCATCTCCCGTAAGGTATTTACATACTGTAAAGTAAATTCTTTCACCATCAAGAGAAAAGGTTGTATGAGCGGTGTGCGTATCATCAACATTAACGCCCTCTAATGGAACGCCTTCGCTTCCCTTCTCGGAAACCAAAATCTTAGAAATTGGTTTTGGTGGGAAACTGTCATCGTCCTCGTCATTTTCATTCTCAAAGCGCAAACTTGAGTAATAGATAGTATCTCCAGTTATATAAGAACCAAACTCGGAAAAGCCTGTATTAATATCTTGCGACATGTGCTCAATGAAAGGCGAATCCGGCATATACTCTAAATACTCCGTAGCCCATTCATTGGCCTTTATTTCTTTCTTTGCCCGTCCCGTCAAATAGGGATCCTCTCCCTCTCTTTCACTCAGATATAACTGCAATAATTGGGTAGATAAAACATAATCCCCTAAGCGCTGTCTCATCATGCCTCGCCAAAAAGTGGCTTCCGGAAAACCACCTTCAGATTCCTTATCTATGACAAAAGCATATAAACTATCTGCCAAACGGTAGGCTTCGTAATTCCGGGCTGAATTAGCAAAATCATAGGCTACCTCTATATCAGAAGTGTCAAACTCATACGCATTTGAGAAATACTCAACGGCAGCAGAATAATTATTAGACTCCATTGCGGAGTAGGCCTCATCTAAGTATTGGGAGCGCGTTTGCCCCCAACTTTGGAATACGAATCCCAAGCTAAGAAGTAAAAGCCATACGTGTAAACGATAATCCATGAAACCTCTTTGTGTTGTTAAAATATCGGACATGTTTTAAAAGTGTTCAAGGGCTTGACTTCTGTGATCAAAAACTGCAAATGAATTTCCGGTCCGCCCAGCCGGCTCGTTGCCACATTAAACTCAGAGAGTGTTATATCGTAACTAAAGGTAACGTACAATCGCGTAAATTGGAATCCAATTTTAGGAGCAATCGCATTAAAATCTTCTTCACCTAGTCGAGCCAATGCCCCAATGTCCAAGGCAAACTCTTTTCCTCGATTCTGATTCAGGTGCATGCGTAAAATTCCGCCGGGCACGTATTGAGTAGCTCCAGCCTGAAATTGTGCAAGGCCCATGATCATGATATCCAATGACCGGGAAATCTGAAAGCTCGATTGAACATGGAAACTATACCTTTCCGATAGATTAAACCCATTCTCGTAAAAAGAAGCATCAGTGGAAAACAAATTCATTAATGCCGCTCCGGCATCGACTTTTGTCCTATCACTCTTCTGCCATCGATAATTCAGTCCCAAAGAACCATTCATCAGTAAAAAGTTGTTCTGAGGAAAGGTTTCTCCACTGCTCAACATCGGATTAAACATCACTCCATCAAACTGATTATCCCACTGCAGATCTTCATCATTAAATTGACGGTATGCACCGCCGATTTGCAATCCGCCTGTCAATAGATTGTTTTCATTCAGCAAATAAGTATATGAGCCACTGAGAGCCAGTTGCGCCAAGGTCAGCCTGCTGTCTCCCGCTTGATCGTAATTAAATAGTCCCCCGGCACTAAAAAAGCTCTTCTTATTCCCTTTGCGATAAAACTTTTGGTCATATGCCCCGGAAAATGTCAAATAGTCTACTGGTACAGAATACCATTGATGTCGATAACTTGCCGCCACCCGTTTGTCGCCATTAAAAATTCCCGTCATCGCAGGATTGAAATTCAAATTAGATTGATAAAATTGAGTGTAATGAATATCTTGCGCCCGCATAAAGGTGCATACACTCAGTGTTATGATGACGACTAAAATTTGACGCATATATCTCAATTTCTGTTTACTGCTTACCCTTCAAAAATAGCATTTTTTATCAACATTACATACTATTGATATAATATTTTGGTGATTCTCCGCTGTTTATGTATGAAATGCTATGTTGCTTATACACAAGAGTTAAACTGTTTTTTATTTTGAACTATACTAAAAGTATTCATTCTCAATTAGTTAAATTAACCTTTGCCCAGCTTAATATAAAATTGGAGCAAAAATCATACCACCTATTCGGCTGCATCCTACCTAAACTACAGCTTTTGACTCTGTAAATCATCCGGGGCAACACTACATCAAGTCCTGGAAGAACAAACCCCAGCTTTCCTTATTTTGCCCTTTGAATTACATTTAGTGTCCTTTTGTCGTTCGACTCTATTACCAATAAGTCCATCGCCACCGGCACTTAAGGATGGAAAGCAATAAATCACAAGCCTTCGCGCTCATCTGAGCTCACATTGCTTAATCCTTCTGAGCACGCTCGGACGACAATTGAAAGGTCACCGATTTCACCACCTTGGCCTCACGTCCCTCTTGTTCGAACGACAAGATATTTTCCCGAGCTTCTTCCCCCTCCAAGGCCTCGTCAATGCTGGATACTTTAGCGCAGGGCACCCCTCGCTGAGCAAGAGCTGCCGCTAGATTTTCAAAGGTGAAATGGGAAATGGCCTCTGTCAAGACCTTCGACAGGGAAGAACGGTGCCGAACGCGCAGCGCATTCGTCCCCCACTGCTCTTTCTCGACCGCTATCCCCAAAATATCCATCAGTGAGGCAAATTGTTCGTCGGTCCCTACCGCCAAAACCATCGGAACGCCATCCGCAGACACAAATACCTCTCCATAGGGCGCAATAGAAGGATGCTGACTTCCCATGGGGCCAGCTACATCCCCATTCATCAGATACGCACTCGCCTGATTGATCAGCCCACTCAGGGCCGATCCATACAAGTCCACCTCCACTCGGCGCCCTTGCCCATCCCGCTCTCGCAAAAACAAAGCGGTCATAATCCCCGTCCGCAATTGATGCGCCGCCAATACATCAATCATGGCCACGGGAATTTTAGCGAAAGGCTGCCCCTCATGTCCAGTCATAGACAAATAGCCGGTCTCCGCTTGAAGTAAAACATCAAATGCGGCCTTATTGGCATCGTGCTTGTAGCCAACCAGTTCTGCTATAATGGCCCGGGGATTCACTTTTCGCAATTGCTCGTATCCAAAGCCCAATTTCACAGCGCTCGACCGCTTAAAATTACTAATCACCACATCAGCTGCCTCAATCAGTTGCATAACCACAGCTCGATCGTTTTCGAGACTCAAATCCGCCATCAGAACCTCTTTTTTGTAATTGGCCGCTGCGTAGTAGGATGAAACTGCAGAATTGGAATCCTCTGAGGCCGTCCTCCACCTTCGCGTAATGTCTCCCTCCGTCCGCTTATTTTCAATCTTAATCACCTGAGCCCCCAGTTCCGAAAATAAATTGCCCGCCAATGGACCGGCCAAAACGGAAGCCAACTCCACTACTTTTATATCTTTCATTACCTCTTCCATACTTATTTCTTTGTTCTCCCAAAATACACCAATTTGACCACATCCCAAACCTACAGAAATTCAAAATTTCACCGGCACTCCGAAAGAAGCCCACCGACACTATTACTATCACTAATTCTTTTTGTATCTTTTCCACAAAGCAATCCAGGGATGAAAATACTCGCTCCTCAACAAATCGCCGATTGGGATCAATACACCATAGAGAATGAACCCATCTCTTCCACTAACCTCATGGACAGAGCCGCCTCCATTTTTACTGATTGGATGGCCGAACAGGTCAATTTCAATCAAAGGGTAACTCTCGTCTGCGGTCCCGGAAATAATGGCGGCGATGGTCTGGTAGTGGCTCGCCTCCTCCATCGGATGAACTTTTCCGTGAAAGTGATTTGCTGTGAGATCGCCTCACGCTCTGAAGATAATGACATTCAGTTCCGGCGACTTCCGGAATCCATCCCCGTTCTTCAGCTCAAAGAAAACGATTCCTTACCCTCATTTAGCTCTGGAGATGTCATCGTCGATGCAATTTTTGGCAGCGGACTTAACCGCCCGGTGGATGGCTATTGGGGACAAGTGGTCCAAGCCATGAATCACTCCCAATATATTTATGCGATCGATATTCCCAGCGGTGTGTTTTCATTTCCAAAAGCAACCAAAGATGCCATTGCTGCAAAAAAAACTTTCTCCTTTCAGGCCATAAAACTCTCCTTCCTCTTCCCTGAATTTGAAAAACAGGTCGGTGACTGGACCGTCCAGTCTATCGGCCTGTTACCCAAATTCTTAAATGAAGTGATGACCCCTTATCATTACCAGGAAGCGATAGACCTGAGCCCCCTGCTGCATAAAAGGTCAAAATTCTCTCATAAAGGTCATTTTGGACACGCCTTACTGATTGCAGGCAGCCGGGGAATGGTCGGTGCAGCGGTACTGTCCAGTCTCGCTGCACTCAGATCTGGGCTTGGACTATTGAGTATTCATGCGCCTACTACCGCCTACGACATTTTACAAATAAACGTTCCGGAGGCAATGGTTTCTATCGACTCCAACGAAAATCTGGTTTCCTCCCTCCCCGATTCTCTTAAAAAATTCCAAGCCCTCGGTATTGGTCCCGGTCTCGGAACCGCAACAGCTACCCGAGATCTACTTCATAGCTGTCTCACCGATTGGTTCGGCCCTCTTGTTCTGGACGCAGATGCGCTCAATATCATAGCACAAAATCCAAAATTATTGCAACATCTCCCTTCAGACACGATCCTCACCCCACACCCGGGTGAATTTGACAGGCTTTTTGGGCCCCACGATACCCATTATCAGCGCATGGAGACATTGCAACAACAAGCTCGTTCGATTCAATGCACTATAGTCCTCAAAGGCGCCTACACTATAATCGCTAGTCCAAAAGGCGACATGTATTTCAACAGTTCCGGAAATCCCGCACTCGCAACCGGAGGCACAGGAGACGTCCTTACCGGAATCATTTTGTCTCTACTTGCACAAGGATATCCACCCCTTACTGCTGCTCGCTTAGGCGTTTTTATCCACGGCTCCGCAGCAGATCTGGCGCTCAACAATTCCAGTCACGAAGCCATCATCGCCCGGGATGTGATTGACCATTTGGGATCTGCATTTCAACAATTAAAATTAACGGAATAATAATTTGGGCGGTCCGCCCGCATCCGCTCATATGCTCAATGTGGCCGTCATTCGAACGGATGCGGGCGGCGCTACGGTCGCGACTCGGTCCCCAACAATTTGGGGACGGCTGGCGCCTCGCTCCCATCGCTACCGCAATTTTTTCTATACTTTTCCTTTTCCTTCCGGCTCATCATGTAGTATTCTCAGGTCCTAAAATTTAAATTTTTTTGACTACTTCTCCAGGCCTTGCGTAAGTTTCCGGCTGGACTTGTGGGAGATATATATAATTTTTAGCATCTTTATAAAAATCTCAAGGAACATGAAACTAATCGTTTTCACAGGAGCGGGCATTTCTGCAGAAAGTGGTATCTCCACTTTTCGAGATCACGGGGGACTATGGCACCAATACGAGATATCAGAAGTAGCTACACCGGAAGCCTGGAAGGAAAATCCTGAGAAAGTCCTCGGTTTTTACAATCAGAGAAGGCGTCAACTACTCAATTGCACGCCTAATCCCGGACATCATCATCTTGTGGAAGCAGAAAAAAACTTCGACGTTCAGATTATCACCCAAAACATCGACGACTTGCATGAAAGAGCGGGCAGCTCCCAAGTTTTACACCTGCATGGAGAGCTACTCAAAGCGCAGAGTTCAAAGTACCCGGAACTGGTTTATCCCTGGAAAAACGATATCAACATCGGCGATACCTGCGATAATGACACACAATTGAGGCCGCATGTCGTTTGGTTTGGTGAAGCCGTGCCCAATATAACGGTAGCAGCAGCAATGATAAAAGATGCCGATGCCATGCTCATTGTAGGCACTTCGCTGCAAGTATACCCCGCTGCCGGACTATTAGAACAACTCGGCCCCAAGAGACCCGTAGCCTACGTCGACCCCAAACCGCAAATTTCCTATGAGCTTGGGCTGCGGTCTTATAAAAAAGTCATACCCAAAACAGCCTCAGCAGGCGTCCCCGAAGCTCTGGATTGGCTTCAGGATACAATTGAGGATAAAAAGAAGCAACGTTAAAGTGATTCAAGGTTAAAGCAAAGAAAGGATAAAGGTTAAAGTTGCCGGCGCCATCAACTTAGCTTTTTAAAAGCTTCTTTGGTCGAGGAGATTCCAAACTTGAACTAATCAAGTAATAAAACCGGACATTTCTCTGGGTCCTACTGGCAAGGCGTCATCAAAATTTGAGCCACTGCTGTGAAAAAGTCGAAGTTATTGTAAACCATAGGATTACTCAAAAATAAATTCAGAGGAACTCCTTTAAAAGGGAAATACCTCAATTGAAGGCTTTGCGGCTTCGCCACTTCGCGACTTCAGGTGAAATAGTCGAATGTCCGAGATCCGATGTTCAAGGTCATTTTTCATGTCTTGTCTATTTTCAAAACTCAATTTCTAAAAATACTAAACGACGTTCAACGTTTACATCCAAAGCATCACTACCCTCTCCACCTTTACGCCTTCGCGACTTCTCGTGAAATATCCTTCACGTGAAATCAGATCAAAAAGTAGGGGGGAGTTTGTCCTAACTAATTTGAATAAAGCGTCATCAAGCATTGCGCCTTCTTGTGAAATTACGAAAGAGCGGCCCTGTGCTCGTCGTGTCTCTTCTGATTAGGTTGTGACAAATTACGAATATTGAAAAGCCAAAAGCGAAAAGTCAAATGCTCCCCTACCTCACCAAAGTCACCGTGCCGAGCTCTATTTTTTCTATTTGCCCCTGCTCGGTCTCTTCCTTATAACTGATACGATAGACATACACGCCCGGTTGATAATCGTGGCCGTTCCAAATCGCATCCGGCTGTCGGCTCTCAATAATCTCTTTACCCCAGCGATCAAAAATCTGCGCCTGAAAGTCGATGAGCTCACACGAACTGCTTATTTCAAAAAGATCATTGATGCCATCACCGTTCGGACTGAATACATTCGGAATCGCTAGCTGGCAAACCCGACATTCCTCCACTCCTGTTTCTACCATATAGATACAACCATTCGCTGACTCGCCTTCCCAGCGATAAATACCCGGCTCTTCTATCGTTGTCATCAAGCCCTCGGTGCCGGTATTCCAGCTCGAGACATTCAGCTCTGTATCCAATATTCCCACCAGCTCTAAATCTGCTCGGGGGGCACACAGTCGCTCGGGACCTTCGATCGTTAAATCATCATACCTTTCCTCATACACCCATAACTGCCATACCGTATCGCAGCCATCTTCTACTTCCCTTACGATCTCATAAGGACCACCCAGTCCATAGGCCTCTCCACGAAAATCAAACACCTCTCCTACACATACCGTACCTTCCACTTCCAGCGAAATCGCCTCTCTTCGCTCTACCCGAACGACGACTTGTGTGTCGCAAGCCATGGCAGAGGAAAGGGTGAACCGATATTCACCCACCGTATCAATATCCACTCCATAGATCGTACGACCTTCGCCTTCACATAAGGCAATATCTTCTGTAATCTCCACGCCCATCCGTTCCTCAACATCGAGTGTAAAAAGGGTGTCGCAGCCTGTATCCCCAGACGAGCGCTCTTCATAGACACCACCCTGAGTTATGGATTGCCCTCGCCATAGCAAGGTATCTCCTACACAAAGCAAACGGCTATCCGAAAAGGATAATTCATCATTCACTTCTACGAATAAACTATCCGACCATCGACAATCTTCGCCATACCAAATTTGCACACTGTACCATCCACTCTGATCGACCACAATGGTACTGTCTATACTGCCCGTATTCCAAACTAAACTATCTACCGGATCGATATCTCCCTCGAGAGACAATATGCCTTGTTCCCCTGCACACAACTGATCCGGACCTTCCAGACGCACATCGGGGCCCGGCCAAATAAACATCTCTAAGCGCGCCGTGTCTGCACCACAACTGTCTGAAACAATATAAAGATAGTCGCCGCTATTATTCGGATCGAGCTCAACCAAATTGCCCGGGTTCCAACTCCCGCCCGAATCGGCATTACGTAAAAAATTATTCAAATCAACACTGCGCTCATCTGGACAAAATTCCAGACTCCTATCTTCTCCCGCTTGTATTCCACCTCCACCAAACACATTGATGCGCGCTACTGCTGTATCTGTCCGCTCGCCAAAATTGTAATAGCCAATCACAGAGATGCGGCGCTCTCCGGGGGTCGGACTACCGGAAGTATTGACATACTCTACCAACTGCAACCAGGTTTCGTAATTTTGAAAAATAGCCGGACCTGCTGCAAGTATCTCCTCACTTCCACTGCCCGATATCGTCAAGGGATTCAGATTCGGTGCAGACAGATATTCATTTGTCCCATCCGGCCTATTCTCCAACACAATCCGCATCGAGTCCAATGGATTCGAACCATATACAGCCGCTGAACTGTGCGCAACCGATGCTCGCTGCTCACCACAATCCAATACGCCCGCATAATCAAACCCCGTGTCCGTGGCGTCATCTCCATCTAAATCTATGGTATCCCGACAGGGTAAAAAGCCGCCAGCCTCATCATATCTGGTGATGCCAAAAAATAATTCTGCCCCATCAGAGGGAGGAAATGTAGGATAAGTGCATTGCAATTCGAATCGATCTTCATCTAAATAATAAAAAGTGACACTATAATCCGGTTCGTAAGATAAGGCAAAAATCGGTTTGCCGCACTCTTCCTCATAGATTTGCATTCCAAAAAATCTTCCTAATCCAGCAGGCTGATTAGCGATGACTTCAATGCGACCCTCTTCCAGGAAAATCTCAAATATGCCGGTCGTTGAATTCGTGCCGAATAAGCGACCCCTATAATAACCTATAGATAATAGCTGTCCAGGAATAGATGTAAAGGATTCATATTCTTCCGTAAATTCCTCAGTAAAAATATTATATACGGCAAAGCGAGTGGGGCCCGCTGCACCCATTATCAAGTCCCCATTCGGACGAAATGTCATTGCAGAAACGTTGCCACCTACAGGAAAAGGAAAATCGACTATATCGTCCACAGCACCAGTTTGACGATCAACCTTCACCAATGTTAACTCAGGACCACCGTGCACAACATAAAAATTACTATCCGGTCCACAGGTTAAGTCCCCTGTACCCCCTGGTCTAAAATAACTAACTATCGTATCCTTTTGGGTGCAATCAGAAAGGTCCATCTCCAAAATATGATATAAAAAGAGCATATCCGGATCTAAAGTAACACCTATTAAAGATTGAGCATTGAGGCTGCAAACGCAGCCCCAAATGCTCAATATTATCATTATCCGTTTTATCATACTACGGCCTCATTTTTACGAAGGGGATTTGTACTTCCTCATCGGTATTTCTTAAACGTAAGATATACATCCCTGAGTTTAATTCGCGAATCGAAATGCGATTTCCATCATTATGGATACGCATACCTTCTCTACGTTCTACTATTTGGCCATTTACATTAATAATATCCATGTCCATATATTCATTCATCAACAGTCCATTGGGACTATGCAAGAAAATAAAGTCTGAGGCCGGATTGGGATACACGCTCCAATTTACTTCTCCTTCCTTACTTTCCTTCTCCTCAACGATGAGGTTGAACAAATACCGCTGACCATTCATCATCATTTCGCCTACGTTCAACTCTAAATTCAAATCAGACAATCGCTGTACGGATGCGTCTATAGGAATTTCCATGATTACTTGATTCTGATCTAAAGACACTCCATCGCTTGTTGTCGAAGACCATACCATTCCCACTCCATTCGAGCCACGGCCTGCCACAAGTAATTCATCATCCGGGGAAAAAGTCTTAGAGACTTTATCCTTCAATCCGTTCCCATTAACCACTAAAGCCAGAACTGTTATCCCATTTAATAATGGGTCATCCAGAGAGAATTCAAAAGCATTTCGATCCTTATTCCATTTTGCTATCAAATCAATATCACGGCCTCCCATCAAAGCATTGGGATCGATACATTCTGTACACGTACCATCTACATCCCCCATTTTAACTGCGCGAAAATCACTCGTGACAGGAGACGTCACAACTGGAACTATGTCCTCTCTATCATAGGTAGGCACAGAAAGTCCAGGGCAGGCAGGAGACCCCGCAAAATCAATCAGGTAGTCGTCATTTTTCATGAAACGCCAGACATCATTATTAGAAGAAGAAGGAAATCCTAAAATCCATTGTTGAACTAAGAGTATATCAAATGTAGTAATTGAATTATCATCTGACATATCAGCGGCCGCATTTGCCACATCAAGATTTGGAAAACAAGGTATCACAGCTAATATTACATCTCGAATTTCATCAATATCCGCTGAGTTTACTCCACATAAATCCAAAAAGTCGCTCGTATAATCCGGCCGAACGGTATAAGTTTGATTGGGAAATACTTCTACTGTATAAGAGCCATCCGGATCGGTGATCAGGGTTGTATTAAAATAACTCGTGTTTGAACTTACTTCAACTGTACCTCCCGGAAATCCATAATTAATACCTTCATCACACGCAGGACCATCTGGAGATCGCAATACATTGCCTGAAAGCGTTACCGATTCGCAACAGGTTTCAAAGCCTTGACAAGTTAAGCCAGACAAATCACATCGTTCAGACTCAGCAAAATTCTCACCTATTCGAACACCAGATAATCCAAAATCCAGTGTAGGCTCAGAAAAACTATAACATTCCCCAGGCTCTGCCTCAAAATAAATATCCATTAAGAACTCAGCGTTGCTTGGTACAGTAAAACTTCCTGAAAGGTCTATATTGGAAATACTTATTTGATTTCCATTGAAGTTGATTTGATTGATACCCCAGGGTTGAGAAGCAAACCATGAGTTTTGATAACTCGTTTGGGTAGCTTGTTCAACAATTGCAGGAATATTGGGATCTAAATTGATATTCATAACCATCCCTGCTAAGTCTTCACCTCCCAAACCAGTTATCAAAACTCGCACTCGATCACATTCTCCTGTCTCTAAAAAGCAAACTCCCCAATCATCCGGACAAACTGATTCTGAACATGGACAATCCAATGTTAGAACATTACAAAATAAGGGCGGTGGATTACTCAAATAATTATCTCCGATAACTAAAGGAGTATTCGTTCCTGTCCCTGTCCCAACTTGACCTAGGGTGATGTTATCCAAATCAAAGTCATGGCAATCATCCTCTGGTGGGATTAATACAATATTTCCTAAATGGATACAGTCTTCTGAGCTTGTAAATGGATCAAAGGGCGCTGCATAGGTCAACCGAATCTGATTGGAATTGACTTGTAGGGGACTACTCCCCCAATAGGGATGCATCCCAAAGGTTGTGCCTTGAAAAGAAGAAGTTGTAGCTAAGCCATTTATGGTCAAAGCAGGATCATTCAGATAGATATAGAAGTAAGTTGTTAAGATAGGCAAATTAGCTAGTCCATTTAAGGTCACACGTAGTTCGTTACAATTATCGGGATCTACCTCTACACATATCGACCAATCCGGACAACTTGTTAATTGCGCATGTAAGGTATTAGTTGATACAAAAGATAAACCTAAAAACAATAACATAAATAGGTTTAAGAATTTTTTCGAGCAAAGAATAAGCCCTTCTTGAGTATCGGCACTTTCTTTTTTCCGCTTATGCCTGCATATGGTTCAGGCTTGTGAGCTTGTGAGTTTGTGAGTTTGTGAGCTTGTGAGCTTGTGAGCTTGTGAGCTTGTGAGCTTGTGAGCTTGTGAGCTTGTGTAGAAATATTCATAATTACAATATTTAGAAAAGCATGATAAAATCAACTGATGATTCTAAAGTATGAATTTTTTAGACATGCCGCAAGAATATTCTATTATTTTTACAAATTAATTTAAAATTTTAACCAAATTAAATTTGTTTGTATGAACAATAATTGCATATCACAAATTATTTATGCCATCTTATTATATCTTATGCTCCAAAACATTCAGAATCTATCTTGAATGATATTTGACATCCATGGTTTTAAGTCTCACTGCCAGAAACTCACCTTTTCATAATTGAGATTAAACTTCTTCGCTGCTCAGAATTCATTGCGTTCGCTTTACTTGTCGCGTAGGGCTCAGGGAAATTACCACAAAACTCAATTGGGCCAAAAAAATAGCACATTTCTGTGTCTCCTTCGCGCTTCAGGGAAGGAAAAAGTCAAAACCCAGGGTACAACATCCAAGGTCATTTTTCATGTCTTGTCTATTTTCAAAACTCAATTTCTAAAAATACTAAACGACGTTCAACGTTTACAGCCAAAGCATCATTACCCCCTTCATCTTTGCGGCTTTGCGCCTTCGCGTGAAATAAAGTCCGAGGTTAAAAGACGAAGGTCAGCGGCAATAATCATTTCTCCCTAGCTGTCTTCTTTGTAATTGATTTTGTATTTCTGAAAACTCACGACTTTTGGTAAGGGATCAGTCCTCGCCTCGTCTTGCAACGAGCCTCGGCCGGACAAGAACTATAATAGGTGTGAAGGCCATTCCGCTGGATAGAGATTATAGTTTTTTGCTAATATTACGTCTTTGCGTGAGGGATAGAAGCGGCAGGCAGGGGTTCAGCTCCGGCTAGCCGGCCACAGGCGAAGCGGCGACAAATGAAGCCACTGCAGCCGATGGCCGGCCCGGAGCTAGGCCCCTGACTACGAGCGGATAGCCCGACCCCACCAGCGGTGGGGGCACGCCCCACCAACAAGTTGGGGGCACGGCCAAAAACAAAAAAGACCCCACGAAATCAATCGCAGGGTCGTGAAAGTCTAACGACTTTACCTATTTCAGGGAAGAAATAATTCTTTAAGCACCGCACATGAGGCAGTCATCATCCATATTACAGGCATCTCCTTCGGATCCAGATAGGCTGCTATCCGTTTCGGCCATTTTCACTTTCTTTTGATCAAATTTCTTCTGATGCTTATCACCCAGCGTAAATTTGATAGGATCTACTGCCGCTTTGGTGCGCAAATAATACATGCCCGTTTTCAAGCCTGCTTTCCAGCCGTAAAAATGCATGCTGGAGAGCTTTCCGAAAGTCGGGTTTTCCATAAATAGATTCAAGCTCTGACTCTGACATATATATGCGCCGCGATCAGCCGACATATCGATGATGACCTTTTGACTCATCTCCCAAACAGTCTTGTACAACTCCTTGATCTCCAACGGAATGCCATCAATGTGTTGAATCGATCCATTCGCTGCCATTATCTCCTGTTTTACTTCATCGTCCCACATATCTAAAGCGATCAAATCCTTGAGGAGATGCTTATTGACGATCACGTACTCTCCCGATAAGGTGCGGCGCGTGTAAATATTTGAGGTGTAGGGCTCGATACATTCGTTATTGCCCAGAATTTGACTCGTCGATGCGGTTGGCATGGGCGCCAGCAATAAACTGTTGCGCAATCCATGGTCTTGAATACGCTCTTTGAGCTGGGCCCAGTTCCAACGGTCGGTGGGCTCGACACCCCAGAGGTCGAACTGCAATTTCCCTTTGCTCGCAGGAGATCCTTCAAAGGTGGAATAGCTTCCCTCCTCTTTTGCTATCGCATTGGATTCGGTCAAAGCGGCAAAATACATGGTTTCAAAAATATCGCG
>Ga0136589_1000848_pt1 | contig 14421 bp, 14 predicted proteins | sample AntRauMFilla3764_FD_104640 | JGI IMG/M metagenome (GOLD analysis project Ga0136589, IMG submission 104640) | Saline lake microbial communities from Rauer Islands, Antarctica - Metagenome Filla 3 #764 | ecosystem: Environmental > Aquatic > Non-marine Saline and Alkaline > Saline | place...
GTCGCCTCGGCGTCCATCGCGGCCTCCATCGGGAGCACGGCGTCGAACAGCCAGTCGAGGAGGGCGGCGTCGTCGGCGATCCCGCGCCCGAGCGACTGTACCGAGTGCACGTGGCCGCCGACCAGACCGGGCGCGACGAGGTCGACCTCGCGGCGCTCGTGGTCGGCGTACTCGTCGCGGAGGGCGGCGGCGTCGCCGACCGCGGCGATCGTCGTCCCCTCGACGACGACGGCGCCGTCGACGATGACGGTCTCCGGATCGGCGATGACGGTTCCGGCGATCAACATGTCCGTCCGTTCCTGACGGTCGGTTCTTAAGAGGGTGTTCCTCGCGGGTCGCCCGTCGAGGTCGTGTTCACGTTCGCGTTCGCGACCGGCGCTCGCCCGCGACCGGCGCTCGCCCGCGACCGACGGCTATTCGTTCCGGCCGTCCCCACCCGGATCCGTGCTCAGATACGTGACGACGAACCCCGGAAAGGTGCGCGAGGCCGAGCGCTACCTCCCGGACGGCTCGGTGGAGCGACTCGACTTCGACTACCCGGAGATACAGGCCCCAGAGCTCGGCCCGATCGCCGCGCAGGGTGCCCGGGAGGCGTATCGTCACGCGGGCGAGCCGGTGCTCGTCGACGACGCGGGGCTGTTCGTCGAGGGGCTCGACGGCTTTCCGGGCCCGTACTCGTCGTACGTCGAGGAGACGCTCGGGATCGATCGGGTCCACGAGATCGCGGCCGACCTCGACGACCGTCGGGCCGCGTTCCGCTGCGTGCTCGGCTACTGCGACGGCGACGACTTCGCGGCGAGCCCCGATCCCATCGACCGAGGCGACCGGAACGCGGCCGCCGCGGCGGGCCCGGACGGCGACGATCCAGACGGGGGCGATTTCGAGACATCGACCGACGCGCTCCCCGTCAAACTGTTCGAGGGGTACGTCCCCGGTCGGATCGTCGCGTCGCGCGGCGAGGGCGGATTCGGCTACGACCCGATATTCGAACACGACGGCCAGACGTTCGCGGAGATGGACACCGACCGGAAGAACGCGGTGTCACACCGGGGGCGCGCGTTGGAGAAGTTCGCCGAGTGGTTCGCGGACCGCTAGCGTCTCAAGCCGGATTGCTCCGTTAGGTCGCGTCTGCGATGGCGCTCGTGAGGAGGTCACAGCCGAGGTCGATTTCGCGTTCGGTGACGTCGAGCGGCGGCAGCACCCGAAGGACGTCGTAGCCGCACGCCAACGTCAGCAGGCCGCGGGAGAACGCACCCTTCTGTGCCGCGTCGCGGTGTTCTTTCGAGTCGAACTGGAGCGCGAGCAGCAGCCCCTTCCCGCGGACGTCGGTGACGTGCTCCAGATTCGCGTCGCGCATCGTCTCTTTGAACTGCCGCCCGCGGACCGTGGCGTTGTCCATCAGGTCGTATTCGTGGATCGCGTCGAGGGTCAAAGCGCCCTGTGCGGACGCGATCACGTCGCCCGCGCCCCACGTCGAGGAGAGCCGGCCCTTCTCGTCGGGAAACACGTCGGAGGTGGAGATCGTCGCGCCGACGCGGAGCCCCTTCGCGCTGGAGATCACGTCCGGTTCGAGCGCGTAGTGATCGGAGCCCCACATCTCGCCGGTGCGACCGACGCCGGTCTGGATCTCGTCGGCGATCAGCGTGATGTCGTGTTCGTCGACGAGAGCGGCGATCTCGTCGGTGAACGCGTCGGAGGGGAACCGGTAGCCGCCTTCGCCCTGGATGGGCTCCATGATGAGATACGCCACGTCGTCCGGATCGATGTGCCCGCGCTTGGGATCGAGTTTCTCGCGGAGTCGAGAGACGCCGTCGACGAAGAAGCCGCACGAGCAGGTCTCCGGGGTGCAGTTTCGGTCGTCGCAGAACGGGGCGTCGTGGATACCGCTTATCTCCGGGAAGTCACGTCGGTACACGGATTTCGACCGGTTGAGCGAGAGCGCACCGAGCGTCCGGCCGTGGAACGCGCCGTCGAAGACGATCCCGTGTTTGGCACCGCCGGAGTCGTCGTACGCGACCTTGATCGCGTTCTCGACCGCCTCCGCCCCGGAGTTCGAGAGGAAGACGGTGTCCATGCCGTAGTGGGCGGTGATGTCAGTGAGCCGCTCCATCAGGCCCGACGATCCCGGAAGGCCGTCTCCGGGCGATTCGCCGCCGGCGACGTAGAAGTCCTGACCCGCGATCTTCAGCGGGTCGACGAGGTCGAACTCCGACAGCGGCTCCATGATCTTCGGATTGTTGTACCCGAGCGGCGCGGCGGCGACGTGGCTCGTGAAGTCCATGAGGACGTTGCCGTCGACGTCCGTGCAGAACGGGCCCTCGGCGGGCGCGGTGCGGTCCCAGACGAATTCGTAGACGTACGTGCTCGGTGCAGCCGACTCGTGGTGGTAATCGACCCACTCTCGTGCGCGGTCACCCGGAAGATCGGTGACCTCGGGAGTAGCCGTGTAACGATCCATGCCGACATGGAGCACGCGGACGGAGATAAATTCAGGGCGATCACGTCGCCGTTGGAGAAACGTCCAACATCGCTACGGAGTACGGGCGGAACGAGAGGAATCGGTGGTGAAAGTGCGAGGACGGGGAGGCGAGATCGAGAGGCGTGAGACTCGAACGTGGAGAACTGGAGGCGAGCGAAAAAAGCGAACGGTGCCGACCGCTCAGTGGTCGACGTACTGCCCCTCCCACTCGGTTCGCGCCTCGATCTCCCGGCGGCCGCGGCGGGTCAGCGTGTAGTAGTTCGTGCGGCGGTCGCGCTGCCCCTTCTCGACGAGGCCCTTCTCGACGAGCGTATCGAGGTTGGGATACAGGCGGCCGTGATGGATCTCCTTCTCGTAGTAATCCTCGAGTTCCTCTTTGATCGCGAGTCCGTGAGGCTCGTCGAGACCGGCAATCACGTAAAGCAGGTCACGCTGAAAACCCGTAAGGTCGTACATACAACTGCCTGTATATACCTATTGTGAATAAATAAATATACCGTTATATACAGCGCTGATCCGCGCTCCGACGAGCGCATTCATCTGTTTCGCCCGAATCAGATGTGTCATTCAAATAACTACAATCACATGAAAGGGCGAAAGCTGTGATCTCAAATACTGTTTTAAAATCTGATACGTCGGCACAGGCGGACGACTGTTTCGGCCATCGAGCGGTCGACTCCCGTCGTCAGGGTCGCGTCGCTCACCAGACGACTGGTTCACGCGCAGAAAGCCGGCACGCCCGACGCGGCTTTTTTCCGCGTCGGGCGGCCGATTGGTCCCCGCTGACGCTTCGGCCCTCCAGACGAAGCGTCGACTGATGGTATACGGTTCGAACGCTTAAAGGTAACGAGGGCCGGTTACTGATGTTCTCCCTGTAACACGTTACGGGAGTCGAGACAGGAGGGAGTCCGTTCTCGGTCGTCGGCTCACATGTGCTCTTCTTCCAACACCCATCCGAGCGCGCGCTTGTAGTGGGTGAACAGCTGCTCGACGCCGCGGTGAGACATCTCCTCGTCGTCGAGCTGTTCACAGAGGAACTCGTACTGCTCGCGAATCTCGTCTTCGGAGCGCATGGGTCCGGATACGTCGCGTGTCGGCATAGTGTTGTGGCCACCGTGCGCTCGCCGTCGCCGTGTGGGTGACTCACGACTGCCCGCGAACGATACGTTGATACGTCGACCGCGGGTAGCAAATCAGACGATGGACGACCGGACGCGCGAGTACTTGAAGGGGCGCTTTGGCGACTACTACCGCCACGCGTCTCCGGTGCTCCCACCGGACGCGAACCTCCGCGAGTGGGGGCACATCCCGTGGACGCCCGGTTCCGGAACGACGATGGTCCGCCACCAGTCGCTGTACGACCTCGGCGACGTCGACACGTTCTTCGCGGACAACGCGCCCCGGCACGCCTACTTCTCCGCCGCGCGGTACGACGATCCGAGCGCCTCGACGATGTCGAAGAAGGGTTGGCGCTCCGCTGACCTGATCTTCGACCTCGACGCCGACCACCTCCCCGGGGTAGACCCGGAGACGACCTCGTACCCGGAGATGCTGGCGGCGTGTAAAGACGCGCTCTTGCGGCTCTTGGACTTCCTCGACGACGATTTCGCCTTCGACGACTGCACCGTCGTCTTCTCCGGTGGACGGGGGTACCACGTTCACGTCCGCGACGAGAGCGTGCGCGAACTGGACAGCGAGGCCCGCCGGGAGATCGTCGACTACGTGCGTGCGATCGACCTCGACACCGAGGGCCTGATCCGGACCGTCTCCGACCGCGGCACGACGAAGCGCGTGCTCCGCACCGAGGGTGGGTGGGGCGCTCGCGTCCACGAGGCGCTCGTCGAGTACGCGGACGACCTGCGCGACATGGACGAGGACGCGGCCCGCGAGCGACTGATGGAGTTGGACGGAATCGGCGAGGGACGCGCGGAGACGATTCTCGGCGCGTTCGACCGGAACCCGACCGCGGTCCGCGAGGGCAACGTCGAGGCCGGAGGGCCGGGCGTCCGCCGGCTCGTCTCCGCGCTCGCCGCGCGCGTGGCCGCCACCGACACCGCACCGATCGACGAGCCGGTGACCACCGACACCCGGCGCCTGATCCGACTTCCGGGGACGATCCACGGCGGCTCCGGGCTCGTCGTCACGCCGCTGGAGCGCGACGAACTCGACGAGTTCGACCCGCTGCGAGACGCCGTGCCGGACCGGTTCGTCGGCCGCGAGATCCGGATCGAGAGCGACGCCGATCGGACGGTAGAACTAAACGGTGAGAGCGTGTTAGTCGAATCCGGTAGAAACACCGTGCCCGAGTTCGTCGGGGTCTTTCTCATGGCCCGCGGCGAGGCGCGGAAAGCCCCCGAACGATGAACCTCGACGAGCTCAGATCGGCCCAAGCGAAGGAACGCCGCAAGGACAGCCTCCAGCACCTGCGGGACTCCTTCTACGACGACGTGGCCAGTTACGTGGCCGACCTGCGCGCGGCCCGCGACCGGCGCGCCGAGCAGGTCGCGAAGCCGTTCTCCGACGACGACGTCCGTCGACTCTCGGACGAGGTAGAGACGGCCGAGGAGGTCGCCGAGGCGCTGTACGAGCGCCGCGTCGGCAAGGTCGTCAAACTCGCTTCGTTCGCCGCGGCCGAGATGTCGGTCGACGCCGACGGCATGACGACCGAGGAGCGGCGGTTGTTCGACGACCTCGTCGATCGTATCAAACAGAACAAATCGAGCGTGCTCGACGTGCTCTCCGGCGAGGTGCCGGTCGGTGGGGCAGACGCGTCGGTCTCCGGTACCGATGTCGAGCCCGAGGCGAGCGCGCTCACCGAAGAGCAGCGACAGACAGCGGACGCCGCCGCCGACTCGGGCGAGGACCCGGTCCCGCCCGCGCCAGAGCCCGGACCCACAGAGACGGTCGCGACCGGCGAGGGCGGAGGCGACGAGGTCTCCGACGCGCTCGCCGGCGCCATGGGCGGGGCGGACGACGAGGCCGCCGACGCGCTCAACGCGGCTCCAGATGAGACGCCGAACCGGACAGAGTCGCCGCCGGCAAGCGAGATAGCGGGGAGCGAGACCGGCGACGGCACCGCGGACGGCGCCACCACCGACGGCGGCCCGACCGCAGTCCCGCCGGAACCCGCCCCGCCCGGTGCCCCGGGCGTTGACAGCGCCGATACCGAGACCGCGGACAAATCGAAGGTCGGATCCGACCCGGACGAGGACGTGGACGACCCCGACACCGACGCCGGAATCGGCGACCGCGCCACGGTCCGGATCACGCGTGACGTCGGCGCCATCTTCGGCGTCGACGAGCGGGAGTACGACCTCGCGAGCGAGGACGTCGTGACCCTCCCCGTCGAGAACGCGGATCCCCTCGTCGAGCGGAACGCCGCGGAACGACTCGACTGACGCCCGTCGATGGTCGCCGACGCCGCGACGAGACGCTCACCGCTTGATTCGACCACAACGACCCGCAGAGCCCGATTTCTCGGCGCGCTCGCGACGGTCCTCGCGCTCGGCGGTATCGCGGCCGCCGTGCTCCTCGCTCCGACGTTCTCGTGGACGAGCGACGCGCTCTCCGATCTGGGCGTCCGCGAGTCGAGTGCGCTCGTTTTTAACTGGGGATTGATCCTCGGCGGCACCGTCGGCGTGGGGTACGCGGTCGAACTCTGGCGGGCGTTCGATTCGACAGTCGCTGCGCTCCGCGCGGCCGTCTTCGCGCTTGCGATGGTCGCGATGGCGGGTGTCGGTGCTTTCGACCTCACGAAATCGCTCCACGGTCCGTCGGCGATCGGATTCTACGGGCTCGTCACCGTCGCACTCACCGTCGACGGGGTGATCCGCAGCGAGACGACGACCGGGAAACTCGCGCTCGTGTTCGTCCCGTTCCATGTCGCGGTCTGGGCGACCTACGTGGCGGGCTGGTGGCCGGTGACGGGGCTCGCGCTGCCGGAACTTCCCGGCGCGTTCGCGCTCGCGGCCTGGGTGTGGCTTCTCGGGCCGGCACCGGTCCTCGGGTCGGTCGCGACGCGACTCGACGGCGACAGGACCGATGGGGTCGGGACCGACGAGCACTAACGCCGCGGGCGACTACGTTTCGGCAATGGAGGTCGAGTTCCTCGGCGGCGCTCGCGAAGTCGGTTGGAGCGCGCTCCTCGTCGACGACGCGCTGCTTCTCGACTACGGCCTGCTGACCGCCGACCCGCCGCAGTACCCCGTCCGCGATCCCGAACCGGACGCGGTCGTCGTCTCACACGGCCACCTCGACCACGCGGGCGCGGTGCCGGCCCTGTTGAAAGGCGACCGACGGCCCGCGATCCACTGGACCCCGCCGACCGCCGACCTCACGAGAACGCTGGCGCGTGACACGCTCAAACTGCACGGCAACAGCCCGCTCTGTCCCTTTTCGGAGGAACACGTCGCCCGGCTCGGCGAGGTGGAAGAACGGCACGCCTACGCGGAGCCGTTCGTCGTGTCGGCCGGCGGAACTGACTACGGGGTGACGCTGTTCAACGCAGGGCACATCCCGGGATCCGCACACGTCCTCGTCGACGACGGCGACACTCGACTACTCTACACCGGCGACTTTCACACCGACGACCAGCGACTCGTGTCGGGAACGACCGCGCGGCCCGACGCCGACACGGTGATCTGCGAGTCGACGTACGCAGACGTGACCCACGAGGAGCGCCGCGCGGTGGAAGATCGCTGGGCCGAGAGCGTGAAGACGACGATATGGGAGGGCGGGACCGTCGTCGCGCCCGCGTTCGCCATCGGGCGGACCCAAGAACTCATGCTCGTCGCCGAGGCGAACGACCTCACCCCCTACGTCGACGGGATGGGAACCGAAGTGACGCGGTTAGTTCGTCAGTATCCCGACTTCCTCCGCGACGCCGAGGCGCTCCGCCGAGCGAAGGGGGCCGCGCGCTTCGTCACCGGCCGCGACGGCCAGCGCGAGCGGATCGCGGCCGACAACGAGTTGATCATCACCACCTCGGGAATGCTCGCGGGCGGTCCCGTCCACTCGTATCTCCCGAAGATCCGCGGGAGCCCGACGAACAAGGTGACACTGACGGGGTATCAAGTAGAGGGGACCCCGGGCCGCGAACTGCAAGAGCACGGGCGGCTGGCGATAAACGGCCAGGTGCGTCCCGTCAGCGCCCGCGTGGAGTCGTACGACTTCTCCGCGCACGCCGACCGCGGCGGGCTGGAGTCGTTCTTGGCGTCCTACCGCGACGCCCGGGTACTGGTGAACCACGGCGACCGCTGTGCGGCGTTCGCGGAGGACCTCCGAGCGGACGGGTTCGTGGCGAGCGCACCCGAAATCGGGGAGCGAATCGAACTGTGAGCCGGTCGGTGGGAGCGCGTGACCCGCTCGTCGACCTCGGCAAACGCCACGCGACGCTCACGAGACGGCTCTGGCGCAGCGGACTATGTATAAAAAGGACGGCCCGAGGCGGTGTATCAGTTACTTCCCGCCGTCGGTGTACGCCCAGTCGTCGAGCACGCGGTCGGCGGTCGCGTTCGCCTCGGCCGGAGACGGTCGGTCGCCGGAGACGACCTCTGTTGCAAGCTCACCGGCGAGCGCGTATACGGCCGATCCGTCGGCGCGGTCGGCTACGCGTTCGAACGTGGGGCGGTAGCCCGCAGCCGTCCGCTGTCCGGTCTCGTCGAGCGAGGCGTCGATGGCGTACTCCAGTTGACGAACCGCTTCCTCGGGTTCCATACACGTATGATACGGCCTAAACCACTTAAAGCTACTCGGATTCGGAACTGAGTTAATACTTGTGTGACGAGGGGAGCGACCCGCGATCGACGTGTATAGGCAGCGGGGCGCCACAACACGTGTATGACCGATGCAGACGAGCGCGCGACCGTTGCAGAGCGCGCGGCACGGGCGGGAGGGCGCGTGGCGAACGACCGCTTCCGGAGCGGCATCGCCGTCGAGAGCAAGGGCGAGGACGACGTGGTGACGGAGGCCGACCGGGCCGCCCAGCGCACCGTGATCGAGTCGATCCGCGAGTCGTTCCCGGACGACGCCGTCGTCGGCGAAGAGGAAGACGAGCGCAAGACCGTCCCCGACGAGGGCGCGGCGTGGGTGATCGACCCCATCGACGGGACGCACAACTACGTCCGCGACATCCGCGTGTGGGGCACCGCGGTCGCGGCCGTCGTCGACGGCGAACCCGTCGCGGCCGCCACCGTCTGCCCCGCCCTCGGCGACGTGTACACCGCCGACGGCGACGGCGCGTACCGCAACGGCGACCCGATGACGGTCAACGACGTCGCGGACCCGCGTCGGGCCGCCGTCGACCCGACGCTCTGGTGGGAGCACGACGCCCGCGACGAGTACGCCAACGCCTGTGAGGCCATCGTCCGGCGGTTCGCCGACATGCGCCGGTTCGGCGCCGCACAGGTCGTCCTCCCGACGGTCGCGGCGGGCGGGCTGGAGGGGACCATCTCGAACCTCAAAGCGAATCCGTGGGACTCCGTCGCCGGCGTTTTCATGATTCGGCAGGCCGGCGGGCGCGTCACCGACCTCGAAGGGAACCGCTGGCGACACGACTCGAAAGGGATCGTCGCCTCGAACGGTAGCCTTCACGACGAGGTGCTCGCCGCCGCGCGCGAGATTGAGAACCTGGACTGAGCGCGACTATTTATACATAAACGCGGCTGCGCGCCGCCAAGGCTGAGAAGGTGTGAGGCCGCGGTGCCGTGCGGTCGGGTGGGACTTTGCCGGTGGTCACTCTGCAGTCAACGGTTTATAAGCGAGCGACTGAGGCTTTGGAGATGTCCGTGCTCAAAGTAGATATATAAGAGAACACGTACAGCCGAGGGTTCAAACCCGACCCCGACGAACTCAAGATTATGTACGCGGTCGTCGGCTGCAACCAGTGTGCGGCCATGTGGCTCCTCTCCGATCCTCGGACCAGCGACAGCGCGACCTGTCCGCGCTGCGGGAAGACGCACCGGACGGCGAAGCTCAAGCGGTTCTTCGAGTCGGAAGACCGTGCGGCGGCCCGAGAAGCCAGAGCCGCGCTCCTCGCGAAAAAGCAGGATCAGAGCACGGCGTTCGCGGAAATCGACCACGTCTCCGACCTCGAACGCGCCGTCGACGAGGCGGGGATCGACGACCGAGAGTACCTCGAAGCGAGCGGCATCGACGCCGACGCCGTCAACGAGGCGGGCGCCCGCGCGGAAGGCGGCGGGTCGGCCTCGCGGACCAGAACGGAGGTCGTCCGCGACGCGGTCGAGGCGGCCGAGGAGCCGACCGCAGAGAACGTCGTCGCACGAGCGAGCGAGCAGGGCGTCCCCGCCGACGCGGCCCGCGAGGTCCTGACGAAGCTGACGCGGCGGGGAGAGCTATCCGAGTCGCAGGGGCGGTATCGGGTTCTCTGAATCGGCTTTCGAGCCGACCACGGAAGCGACCTGTTCCCGGTCGCCGCCGCGAACTCCGCCAGTCCCTACTCCTCGGGGAGGTCGTCGGTCCTGGCGGGGATCTGTTCGACCCGTCCGGCGAGCGTCGCCGCGTCGCCGGCGACGGTGGAGGGTTCGACGCCGGCCTCGTTCGCGACCAGTCGCACGTGCGCCGCGAGCAGCGCGAGCGCGCGGAGTCCCTCACCCTCGGGGCCGTCGTCGGAGCGCTGTGCGAACGTCGTGTCGACCTCGCCGTCGCGGACGACGCCGACGTGGATGGCCTCGACATCGTCGCCGTCGAGGAGTTCTCGGGCCCGATCGAGTTCGGCGGCGAACGCGTCGTCGCCGTCGGCGGTCTCGTCACCGGAGAGTGCGTCGTCGTCGCTCATGGACGGACGTAGGCGAAAGCGACCCAAAAGCGCGGCGCTCGTTCGGATGGAGACTACGGGCGGAAGAAATCACAAACTCGGAAGCGTCGCGGGGCGACCGGCTTACTCGCTTGGCCGCGGACGAGCGATGAACAGCGCCTCTTCGAGCGTGAACGGGTCGTACACCGACTGGTGACAGACGCAGTACGTCCCGTTTTCGGCGTCGTATCGGGCCGACTCTTCGAGCACCTTGTAGTCGGGAATACAACAGAAGTGCGTACAGACGTTGAGGTACGCGACGAATCCCTGATCGGTTGACGCCTGGAGCCACTCGTCGTCCGAGTTCGCGACGGCCTCCTCGATCCGCGGCGAGCGGATGACGATCGCGTTCAGGTTGGTTTCGGCGTCCTCAGATCGCCACGTGACGGACGCGGGCTTCCCGACGCCGGCGTCGCCGATCCCGTTGCCCCACTGTTCGTAGTTGTCGAAGTCGTCGGCGCGGATCTTGTCGCCGGCCTCGTACGTCTCGTCCTGCCAGTCGTACTTGCCGGGCGCGGCGCGGAACAGGTTGTCCGACTCGAAGTCCGGCTCGATGTTCTCTTGGGACTCGACGCCGCAGTACTGGAACCACGCGCCGGTGTAGGTTTTCCCGCCGAGCTCCTCCTGTGCGATCTGGATCTCCTGTCCCTCCTGCGTGACCGTCTGCGTCTCGGGCCAGATGCCCTCGATGAATCCGTCGTCGGTCACGCGGATCGGGATCTGCGGGAGCCCGCGCGGCGCCGGGCCGCCCGTCTTCGCGATCGTCGTCGCGACCGTCGCACCACCGCCGACCCCGCCGGAGGTCGTCAGCGTGTTCACGGTCGCCGACCCCATCGCCCCGACGCCCGCGAGGGCCGCGCCCCCGACGACGCCCTTGACGAAGCGCCGCCGACCAGACTCGGCCGGGTACTTATCGGACTTGCTCATACGCGAGGTTCGGGATGGATCGGTAAAAAGGGTGACGAAGCGGCACCCGGACCGGCGACGGCGTTGAGGATCGACTCACGAACGATCAAGATGTTTACTCGGAACCGAGGCAAAGATTCGGTGAGACCTCGCTTTTAACCCGCGGCAGGCGGTGCTTGTGTGGTATGAAGTTGCACAATCGAGACGTGCGAACAGACGTCAGAGAGCTTGGCGCGCTCGTGGGCGACGTCCTGTCCACGCAGGCCTCTACGGAGGCGTACGAGACGGTAGAAACCCTGCGGAACGCGGCGATCCAGTACCGCCAGGGCAACGCCGAGAGCCGCGATCAGCTGCAGAGCGCCGTGGGCGATCTCTCGTCGAACCGCGAGGAGATCGTCGCTCGCGCGTTCACCACCTACTTCGAGCTGATCAACCTCGCCGAGGAGCGCGAGCGGGTCCGCGCCATCCGCAACGCCGACGACGAAGGTGCCCCCCACGACTCGTTCGAGGCAACGATCACGGAGTTCGCCGAGCAGGGCGTCGGGCCGGACGAACTGCGCGCTCTGTTGGAGGACGTGCTCATCGAACCGACGTTCACCGCCCACCCGACCGAGGCCCGTCGGGCGACGGTGAAAGCGAAGCTCCGGTCGATCGCGAACCACCTGGAGGCTCTCGACGAGCGCAACCTCACCGAGCGCGAGCGGAACGCCATCTGGCGCGACGTCACCGCCGAGGTGACGAGCCTCTGGGGCACCCGACAGGTGCGCCAACGACGCCCGGAGCCGGAAGACGAGGCGCGAAACGTCGGCTGGTATCTAGAGAACACCCTCTTCGACGTCGTCGGCGACGCCTACGAGGAGTTCGAGGAAACGATTTCGAGCGAGTACGACGACATCGACTGCCCGAAACTGTTCGAGTTTCGCTCGTGGGCGGGGTCGGACCGTGACGGAAATCCGTTCGTCACCCCCGAGGTCACCGACGAGACGCTCGACCGCCAGCGCTCGGTCGCCATCGAGAAGTACCGCGACCAGTGTAAGCGCCTCTCGGCCGTGTTGAGCCAGGACGGCGAGCGGTACGCGATCGACGACCGGCTCACGGAGTCGCTCGCTGCCGACGCCGAACGATTCCCGACCGTCGTGGAGGAGGTCAGAGAGCGCTACCCCGACGAGCCGTACCGCCAGAAGCTTCGGCTGATGCGCGAGCGGCTGGACCGCGTCGACGACGTGCGCCCCGGCGAGTATCCCGACGGCGACGCGTTCCTCGCCGACCTCGACACGATAGCCGAGTCGCTCGCGGCCGACGGGCAGGACGCGGTCCGCGAGTCGTTCGTCGAGCCGCTCCGCCGGCAGGTTGACACGTTCGGGCTCACGCTCGCGTCGCTCGACCTCCGCGATCACCGCGAGAATCACACCGAGACCGTCGCCGAGGCCGTCGCGAGCGAGGGCGTCAACTACCGCGAGATGGACGAGGCGGCCAGAACGGAGTTCCTCACGGAGGCGATCCTCCAAGACGAACCCGTCATCGACCCCGACGAGCCGGGGGACGTCTCCGAGACGACCGAACGCGTGCTCGAACGGTTCAGCGAACTCGCCGGGTGGCAACAGGAGTACGGGCAGCAAGCGATCGACACCTACTGCATCTCGATGACCGAAGAGCCGAGCCACGTCCTCGAAGTGCTCTTCCTCGCCGATCAGGTCGGTGCGGTGTCGCTGCCGGATCACTGCGGGCTCGACGTCGTTCCCCTGCTGGAGACCGAGTCCGCACTCAACGGAGCCGAACGCATCCTCGGCACGCTGTTCGACAACGAGGCGTACGCGACCGCGCTGGAGGTCCGCGGTCGGGTGCAAGAGGTGATGCTCGGCTACTCCGACTCCAACAAGGAGAACGGATTCCTCGCCGCGAACTGGGATCTCTACGAGAACCAGCGCCAGATCGCGCGGTTCTGCCGCGAGGAGGACGTCACGCTGCGACTGTTTCACGGCCGCGGCGGTTCTATCTCGCGGGGCGGCGGACCGATGAACGAGGCGCTGCTGGCGCTGCCGAACGAGACCGTCACCGGACAGGTGAAGTTCACCGAGCAGGGGGAGGCGATCGCCGAGAAGTACGCCAACCCGCGGATCGCCGAGCGCGAACTGGAACAGATGCTCGACGCGCAGATTCGCGCCCGTCACGAGGCCAACGAGGAGCCCACCGAGGTGATCCCGGAGGCGTGGGTCGACGCGATGGAGACGATGGCTCCCGCGGCCCGCGAGACGTACCGCGACCTGCTGACCACCGACGGCTTCGTCACCTACTTCGGGCAGGCGACCCCTATCTCCGTCGTTGAGAACCTCAATCTCGGCTCGCGCCCCGCCTCCCGCTCCGGCGAGCGCACCGTCGAGGACCTCCGTGCGATCCCGTGGGTGTTCTCGTGGACCCAGACGCGGCTCATCCTTCCCGGCTGGTACTCGCTCGCGTCGGGCATCGACGCCTACCTCGACGAGGTCGGGGAAGCAGACGGACTGGAGACGCTCCGCGAGATGTACGATGAGTGGCCGTTCTTCCGCACCACCCTCGACAACGCCGGGCTCGCACTCGCCCGCACGGAGCCCGAAATCGCCGCCGAGTACGCCAACCTCGCCGACGACGAACTCCGCGAACGCTTTTTCCCCGAACTGATCGGGGAGTACGAGCGCGGTCGCGAACTCGTCTTGGCGATCAGCGGCCGCGACCGACTCCTTCGCCGGGAGTGGCTCGAAGAGAGCCTCAACCGTCGCAACCCCTACGTCGACCCACTCAACCTGCTGCAGGCGAACCTGCTCGGACGCACCCACCGCACCGAAGCGGAGGAACGCACCCTTCGGCTCACCGTCAACGGCATCGCCGCCGGGATGAAAAACACCGGATAGCGCGGCGCAGTCGACGTTCTTCTGGTACGGTTTATAAACGGTTGTACGCCCAGTCTCGGATTGAGCGCGACGAGTGGAACGGCAGCGCCGTGCCGCCGCCGAGGAATTCTATATAGCGATATGAGATGTATTCCGCTGAGAACGGCAAGCACGTCGCTCACGGCAGGGTGCCGGAAGAGCGGCTGAGAAGGTCGCATTCGACAGAAGGGAGACGAACGAGCGCTGTAGCTGGGCGAGGCGAGTGAAACGAAAAGACGAACCGCGATCTACGCGTAGCGTTCGAGTTCCGGGCGGTCGAGGTCCTCGAAGACCTCGGTCGCGACTTCCGAGAGGAA
>Ga0136589_1000850_pt1 | contig 14420 bp, 19 predicted proteins | sample AntRauMFilla3764_FD_104640 | JGI IMG/M metagenome (GOLD analysis project Ga0136589, IMG submission 104640) | Saline lake microbial communities from Rauer Islands, Antarctica - Metagenome Filla 3 #764 | ecosystem: Environmental > Aquatic > Non-marine Saline and Alkaline > Saline | place...
CCGACGACGACGCGGAGTACGACGACGTGGTCACCATCGACGGCTCGGCCATCGAGCCGACCGTGACGTGGGGAACGACACCCGGCCAGACGGCGGGGATCACGGAGCCGATCCCGGACCCCGACGATCTGCCCGAGGAAGACCGGGACACCGCGAAGCGGGCACAAAAGCACATGCGCGTTAAGCCGGGCGACACGATGGAGGGATACGACATCGACGTGGCGTTCCTCGGCTCGTGCACGAACGCGCGACTGAAGGACCTCCGCGAGGCCGCGGCGTTCGTCGAGGGCCGCGAGGTCGACGACGACGTGCGCGCGATGGTCGTCCCCGGCAGCCAGCGCGTCCGCGACGCCGCCGAGGCCGAGGGGCTCGACGAAATCTTCAAACAGGCCGGTTTCGACTGGCGCGAACCCGGCTGTTCGATGTGTCTGGGCATGAACGACGACCAGTTGGAGGGCGACGAGGCGAGCGCCTCCTCGTCGAACCGGAACTTCGTCGGCCGACAGGGGTCGAAGGACGGACGCACCGTGCTGATGAGTCCGATCATGGTCGCGGCCGCGGCGGTGACCGGCGAGGTCACTGACGTTCGCGAGATGGAGGAGGTGGCGACCGTATGAGCTCACCCGAATTCAGCGACGGCGAGGCACCGGCGGAGAAGGTCACCGACGTCTCCGGTACGGGAATTCCGATCCGGGGCAACGATATCGACACCGACCAGATCATCCCGGCTCGGTTCATGAAGGTCGTTACCTTCGACGGGTTGGGCCAGTTCGCCTTCTTCGACCAGCGGTTCGACGACGAGGACAACGAGAAGGACCATCCGTTCAACGAGGAACGGTACCAGGGCGCGAACGTCTTGGTCGCCAACGCCAACTTCGGCTGTGGCTCGTCGCGCGAGCACGCCCCCCAGGCGCTGATGCGCTGGGGGATCGACGCGGTCGTCGGCGAGTCGTTCGCGGAGATTTTCGCGGGCAACTGCCTCGCGCTCGGTATCCCCACGGTCACGGCCGACCAGGCGGATATCGAAGCACTGCAGGACTTCGTCGAGGCCAACCCGGACGCCGAAATCGACATCGACGTGGCCGCAGAGACGATCACGTACGGCGACACCGTCGTCGACGCGACCGTCCACGACGCCCAGCGGAAGGCGCTCGTCGAGGGCGTCTGGGACACCACGGCGCTGATGGGCGCGAACGAGGGCGCGGTTCGCGACACCGCCCGGTCGCTGCCGTACGTCCCGGCTGAACACATCCCAGGGGACGACGCGTGAGCCAACGGGTCGTCGTCATCGAGGGCGACGGGATCGGTCGAGAGGTCGTTCCCGCGGCCGTCGATGTACTGAAGGCGTTCGATATCGACTTCGAGTTCGTCACGGCCGACGCCGGCGACGCGACCAAGGAGGCGACCGGCGACGCGCTACCGGCGGAGACGTACGAACTCGCCGCCGACGCGGATGCGACGCTGTTCGGCGCGGCCGGCGAGACCGCCGCCGACGTCATCCTCCCGCTTCGCGACGCCGTCGATTCGTTCGTCAACGTGCGGCCCGCGAAGGCGTACCCCGGCGTCGACGCGCTCCGACCGGAGACGGACGTCGTCTTCCTGCGCGAGAACACCGAGGGCGTCTACGCCGGTCACGAGGACCGACTCTCCGAGGACCTCTCGACGCTGACGCGAGTCGTCACGTCGTCGGCCTCCCGCGAACTGGCCGAGTACGCCTGCGAGTTCGTCCAAGACGGACGTGGTCCCGCCGGCGGCCCTGAAGACGGGTTCACCGTCGCGCACAAGGCGAACGTGATGCGCGAGACGGACGGCCGGTTCCGCGACGAAGTGCTGTCCGTCGCCGACGAGCGAGGCGTCGACGCGAACGAAGAGTTGATGGACGCGTTCGCGACGAAACTCCCGCTCGATCCGAGCCAGTACGGGGTGATCGTTTGTCCGAACCTCGCCGGCGACGTGCTCTCGGACCTGGCGGCCGGGCTCGTCGGCGGACTCGGTCTGCTCCCGTCGGCGAACATCGGCCACGACAACGCGCTGTTCGAGCCGGTCCACGGGACCGCGCCCGACATCGCGGGCGAAGGGATCGCGAACCCGACGGCCGCAATCCTCTCGGCCGCGATGCTGTTGGAGTACCTCGGGCACGTCGAGGAGGGGCAGCGGGTGCGCGACGCCGTGGAGGGCGTGCTCTCCGACGGCCCCCGCACCGGCGACCTCGGCGGCGACGCGACGACCGAGGAGGTCACCGCGGCGATCGTCGACCGGTTGTAGCTGCCGAGGCGTTCGGAACCCGTCTCACGGCGGCCTGATCGACCGGATACCGTGACCGCGGGCAAACCACAAGAAACGAAACCCTGCGGCCCCTCGACTCCGGTATGAGCAACTACGAAGTCGCGATGGAAGCAGCCTGGTTGGTCCGTGATGTCAAGGAGACCGACGACGCCATCGGCGTCGCGGTCAGCGAAGCCGGCAAGCGACTCAACGAGACGGACAAGCAGTACGTCGAGGTCGAACCCGGCGTTACCGGCTGTCCGGCCTGCGGCGAGCCGTTCGACGCCGCGTTCCTCGCGGCCAACACGGCCCTCGTCGGACTGCTCTTAGAGATCGACATCTTCAACGCCGACAGCGAAGAGCACGCAGAGCGGATCGCAAAGAGCGAGGTCGGCGGCGCGCTACGAGACGTCCCCCTCGAAGTCATCGAGATCATCGAGACGGACGGCGACGAGGACGACGACGAGTAAGACGCCGAAAGCTTTTCTAATAACCCGGAGTTATCTGGCGCATGGAACTCCCGACGCCACAAGACCTCCGCGAGCGGCGGACGACGCTGGAGCTAACGCAGAGCGAGTTGGCCGACGCGGCGGACGTCTCACAACCCTTGATCGCCCGGATCGAGGGCGGGGACGTCGACCCGCGGCTCTCGACACTCCGTCGGATCGTCAACGCGCTGCAGGAGGCGGAAGGAGAGGTCGTTCGAGCGAGCGACCTGATGAACGAGACGGTGATCAACGTTGCGCCCGACGACGCCGTGCGAGAGGCGGTCGACCTGATGGAGAAGGAAGCGTACTCACAGCTTCCGGTGCTCCAGAACGGGGTGCCAGTCGGCTCGATCAGTCAGAGCGACGTGGTCCACGCGGGCAAAAACGTCGGTGATCACCCCGTCAGCGAGGTGATGAGCGAGTCGTTCCCGACGGTCGCCCCGAGCGCAACCGTCGACGAGGTCAGGAACCTCTTAGACCACTACAAGGCCGTGATGGTCACCGACGGCGGCGAGACGGTCGGGATCATCACCGAGGCGGACATCGCCGCGCACCTGTCGTAAAGGGGTTGTCCCCACCTACGACGTTCGCGAGACCGGATCGGATTTCAGTTCGAGGTTACTCCTCTCTGCGTTCCGAGAGCCGTTCCCAGATTTCCGTGCAGCCGACGCCGTCCTCGATGTCGTCAAGATGGTCCGTTCCGTCGTCGGGTTCTCGATCCGTCTCGGAGTCCGCGGCCTCTCCCCGCTGGTCAGTCTCTTCTCGTTCGTCGCCGGTCACGCGAGGATCTGCTGGCTCGGTCATCGTCTCTTCGGGGTGTCGTCGAAGAGCTCGGGAGCCACGTCCGCGGACGCGTGTTGTCGGTACTCGCCGTCATCGACCGGGCTGGCGGGTTGATCGCTGGTGGAGTCAGGACGCGAATCAGTCATCACGCCGAGGTAACCCCGCACGAGTCATAAGCGCCGTCACACAAGTAAATCGAACCACTACTCACGGATACCGGATGTTGTGTCCGATAGTCCGGAAGCTAATTTTACGGGTGACGGCGGTGCAGTCGGGTGGTTTTTCGCTCTATCGGCGTCATCGAAACAATCGACGATTGCGACCACCGTCACCCATTGCACCGTCGCGGGCGAATGTGGGGTGTGACCACTCGATTGCGCGTCCTCGATGACGGGGCGTGGATCTCCGTCAACGACGCCCGAAAAGTCCGCGTTAGCGAACTGTGGCGGCTCGATGCGCCGGATCTCTGCGAGTGCGCGCTCACCGATCTGGTCGTCGAGAACTTCCAGTCGGTCGGCGTCGACGGCCCGACCGTGGAGGCGCGAGTCTACGGCCAGTGTATCGCGTGCGGGGCAACGGGGATCACCGGATGGATCCCTGTCGGGCGGGTGAGCGGGGGTGAATTTGCCCAAATCGACCGATCCGCGGTCCGTCGTGTGCGGAGGGAAAGATAGCGGCAACACGTGCCACATCGAGGGGGCACCGGGGAAGATTGACACCACGCCGTCAGCTATGTGGGCGTCGTGTGTAGGGATTCTCGATGCCAACGGACGTCGAGAACTGGAAGTCGGAGGTGTACGGCAACGAGATCCGCGACCATTTGTTCGAGTTCGCCGAGCAGGGGTTCGACTCGATCCCAGACGACGAGCGTGACGCGTGGTTCGAGCGCTTCAAGTGGTGGGGGTTGTACCACCAGCGGAACGGTCAGGAAGGGTACTTCATGATGCGGATCGGGACCCCGAACGGCGTGTTAGAGCCCGGTCAGCTTCGGGTCGTCGGCGAGATCGCCGACGAGTACGCTCGCGGTCCCGGGACCAATCCGATCTTCGGCGACGCCTACGCCGACTTCACCACCCGACAGTCGATCCAGCTCCATTGGATCGAGCTGTCGGACGTTCCCGCTATCTTCGAGAAACTGGAGGAAAACGGCCTCTCGACCCAACAGGCCTGCGGCGATTCCTGGCGGAACATCGTCGGCAACCCCGTGGCCGGGAAAGACGCACAGGAGGTGATCGACGCGTGGCCCGTGATCCGCGAGCTCAATGAGACTTTTAAAGGGAACGACGATCACGCGAACCTCCCGCGGAAGTGGAAGGTGTCCGTGACCGGCTCCGCCGACGGCTCCGGACAGGGCGACATCAACGACCTCGCGTTCGAGCCCGCTTACAAGGAAATCGATGGCGAGGACGTGGTCGGCTTCAACGTGCGCGTCGGTGGCGGCCTCTCACGCAACGAGCCGCGCCTGGCTCGCGAAATCGATGTCTGGGTCGCTCCGGATCAGGTCTCCGACGTCGCCGGCGGGCTCTCCGCGCTGTTCCGCGACAACGGCGACCGCGAGGACCGCTACAACGCCCGGATCAAGTTCCTCGTCGACGAGTGGGGCCCGGAGCGGGTTCGTGAGACGCTCCAGGACGAGTACGTCGACTTCGAGCTCGAAACCGTCGGCCGAGACGTCCGCGAGGAGTACACCTACAACACCGGTGCGGGCGAGCGCAACGACCTCGTCGGCGTTCACGACCAGACGGACGGGACCAACTTCGTCGGCCTCAACGTCCTCGTCGGTCGGATGGGCGCGGCTGACGTGCTCGATCTGGCCGATCTGGCCGCGGAGTACGGCTCCGGCGAGGTCCGCCTCTCGCAGCGACAGAACGTCATCGTCACCGACGTGCCCGACGCGGCGCTCGACGACTTCCTCGACGAGCCGCTGCTCGACCACTACTCGCCCGACCCCTCGCCGTTCATGCGTGGCTCGGTCGCGTGTACCGGCACGGAGTTCTGCTCGCTGTCGATCGTCGAGACGAAGAACAGACAGGTTCGGTTCGCCCGCTGGCTGAAGGCCAACGTCGACCTCCCCGTCGGCGTGGACGAATTCCACATCCACCTCTCCGGCTGTACGGCCTCGTGCGCCCAGCCGCAGATCGCCGACGTGAGCCTGCGCGGGATGAAGACTCGCAAGGACGGGGACCCAGTTGAGGCGCTCGATGTCGGTCTCGGCGGCGGGCTCGGCGACGAGCCGCAGTTCGCACGTTGGGTCACTCAGCGCGTTCCCGTCGACGAGGTGCCGGGCGCGATCGCGAACCTGATAGAGAGCTTCGCCGCCGAGCGCGACGAGGGCGAGTCGTTCCGGGCGTTCGTCGCTCGTCACGACGACGACGAACTGGACGCGTTCGTCGACCCCGAGGAGACGGACTACGAGGACCCCATGATGCACAACACGAAGCGCACCTGGTACCCGTACGCCGAGAACGACGCGATGGAGGACGCTCCGTCGCCGCCGGCGGACGACTGAACATGTCCGATCGCCTGATCCGCGTGAACGCGTACACGACGCTCGATCTGGTCGACGGCCGTGCCCGCGGACACGAGTTCGAGGCCGACGCGCCCGGTGTCGTGAACGTCACCGCCCCCCGAGAAGACCCCGAGCGCGTCACGCTAGAGGTCGAACTGGACAACACGGCGATCGACGCCCTCACCGCTCACGCCGACGAGGTCGCTCTCTCGCCCGCGCAGGCTCGGACCCTCGCCGAGGCGCTGGAGTCGACCGCGGACCGCGTCGAGGCCGCACAACGCGACGAGGACGACACCGCATAGGTGACCGGTGCGGCGGCGCGTGCCGGCGAGAACGATGGCGTTGTGTTACCGCGCCGACAGCGGTGTCGCTCCGAACGGCCACGTCTCCTTATAATTCCAGTCCCCGGATCGCGACGCTCCCTGCCTCACCGGTTCCTTCCGCCACCCGCCCGATCACGCGGCCGTCCGTCGCGGCCGCCAGCGACTCGGCGTCCTCGGGTTCAATGGCCGCGACGAAACCGGTCCCCATGTTGAACGTGCGGTACATCTCCTCGTCCGAAACGTTCCCCTCGGTTTGGACGAACTCGAAGACTGGCTGGGGGGCGAAGGCGTCGTCGATCACGTAGCGGTGGTCGCCGAGTCGCGTCAGGTTTGTCCACCCGCCGCCGGTGACGTGGGCCGCGCCGTGAACGCCGTGCTCGCGCATCGGGTCGAGCAGGTCCGTGTAGATTCGAGTCGGCTCAAGCAGGGCCTCGCCGACCGTCTCGTACCCGTCGAACGGGCACGGGTCGGTGTACGCGTGGTCCCGAGTGGCGGCCTCGCGGGCGAGCGTGAGGCCGTTGTAGTGAATTCCCGAAGACCGCCAGCCGACGAGCGCGTCGCCCGGCTGTGCCGCGCCGTCGAAGACAGCGCCCTTCGCGGCGAGCCCGGCACACGTACCGGCCAGATCGAGTCCGCGGATCACGTCGGGCATCACCGCCGTCTCGCCGCCGACGAGTTCCATGTCGGCGAGTTCGGCACCCCGAGACAACCCCTCACCGACCTGCTCTGCGAACCGCTCGTCCGGTTCGTCGACGGCGAGGTAGTCGACGAAGGCGACGGGTCGGACGCCGGCGGCGACCAGGTCGTTGACGTTCATCGCGATACAGTCGATCCCGATCGTCGAGTAGTCTTCGAGCGCCTCGGCGACGAGCAGTTTCGTTCCTACGCCGTCGGTCGCGAGCGCGAGATACCGGTCGCCGATGTCGAGGAGACCGGCGTAGTCGCCCTCGGCCTCGCCGACCGCGCCGATCAGCGCCGCGGTCGCCGCCTCGCTCGCGTCGATGTCGACGCCCGCCTCGGCGTAAGTGAGTTCGTCGTCGCCCGCGCCCGTCTCGTCGTCGCCGTCCTCGGTCATGTGTGTCGACGGACGCCCGCGGAGCAAAAGCGCACCGTTCCCGCCAAGCGACCGGCCCTCCCGCGGCGAATCGCCGTGACGCCTCAGAACGGCCCGCCGAAGCCGAGGCCGAGGACGAAGACGAGGCCGACCGTGAGAGAGACGGAGACGACGAAGAATACGGCCCACACCGCCTTGCTCCAGTCAAGGACGGTCTTACCGTCGAGCGGGCCGTACGGGATGAGATTGAACGCCGCGAGGAAGACGTTGATCGCAATCCCCCGAGAGCCGATCAGGGTGATCACGGGGCTCCCGACGACGGGACCGATCAGGAGCGCCGGGAGGAAGACCACGGTGAGAAGCAGGTTCACCACCGGCCCGGCGAGCGCGATGTGGCCGTGCTCCTTCGGGGTCAGCCGACCGCGGTGGTGGACCGCCCCCGGTGCCGCGAAGATGAACCCGAGGAGCGAACTCATGACGGCCAAGAACAGCATGCTGTTGTCGGCGCGGAACTCGGCCACCTGATCGTAGTGGACCGCGACGACCTTGTGAGCGATTTCGTGGAGGAGGAACGCGACGCCCGCCGTGAGCAGACCGACGAGCAGCGGTGGAACGACGCCCGCCGCGAGCAGTCGACCGAACCCGGCGGTGCCGTTGACGAAGAAGAGGGTGAACGCCACCCCGAGCGCGAGCCACGCGACGAGCAGGTCGCGGAGCTCCGTTCCGCTGAAATACAGCCCGGCGATCCGACGACCGCGAAAAGCAGAGCTCATGGGCTCCCCCCTCGTGTGAGTCGGGTCACGCGCTCCCACCGCCGGTGAGCACGCTGCGGATCAGTTCCGCGCCCCTGCTGGCGCCGTCGATCATCAGCCGTCCCACCTCGTCGACGCCGCCGACCTCCGTGCCGAACATCGCCGGGATCACGTAGACGGCGAACAGGAAGCTCGCGACGATACTCCCGACGTTCGTCATCGCGACGACGACGATGAGCTTGAACAGGGGGACGTCGAGCATCGCCGAGACGAGCTCCGAGGGCGATTGCGTCTCGTCCGAGAGCAACTCGTTGAGCGTCCCGATGTCGCCGACGTTCACCGTGAGATGCCGGAGTTCGACGTACCCGGTGAACCAGCCGGGCGCGAGCACCGGGTTGATCGAGGTCATCCACGCGACCGCGCCGCCGACGCCGGCCGACGTCCAGCGCGCGCCGGCGACCTTCGCGAACGCGAACGCGAACGCGCCGTTGATGAGGAACCACGCCCCGAACAGGCGGAACAAGAACGCGTTCTCGACGCCGGCCAGCGCGAGCAAGACGAAGAATCCGACGAAGCCGACGGTGATCGCGTACCCTATCGCCTTCTTCCACGGAATCCTTCCGCCGCGCTCGCGGCCGACCAAGCTCTCCATGGCGGGGAGCGTCTCGGGAGCCGCGAGGTACCGTTCGATCCCCGCTTGGTGGCCCGCACCGACGACGGCGACGACGTCGTGCCCGGCCTCGCGGAGGGCGACGAGCCGGTGGGCGATGAACGCGTCCCGCTCGTCGATGAGCGCCTCGGCGCCACCCGGCGAGAACTGGCGGAACTCCTCCATCATCATCGTCACCACGTCGGTGTCGGTGAGTTCCTCGACGCCGAGTTCCTCGATGCCGCCGTGGGCCGGCTCTCCGCCGCGGCCGACCAGTCCGAGTATTCCCGACACGGCCACGCCGAGGGTGAGTCCGAGCGCGATGCCGAGGCCGAGGCTCCCGATCGCCGTTACGGTGAACCCACCGAAATAGGTCGCGACGAGCCCGTTGAGGGAACCGAGCGCCGCGACCGTGATCCCGGCGCTCACGCCGAGAATCGCCGCGGCGTACAGGCGGCCGTCCGGCGAGAGCCCGACCTTCCCGATCTGATCGACGGCGATGCCGACCGCGACGGCGGCGAGGACGCCGCCGGTCACGCTCGTCAGGAGTGCATCGGTGACCCCGAAGGCGCTGCCGAACAGGCCGATCGCCGGCCCGGCGATGATCCCCACGAACAGCCCCGCGATCACGCCGACGACCCGCGAATCGGTGACGCCGAACGCGAGCCCACCGACCATCCGGAGCTTTTCGGTGAGCGTCATTCGGGCCCAGAACCGCTGGATCGTCGTCTGGATGTCTCGGTCGACGAGGGCGACGTCGATGCCGAGGCCCTCGGCGACGTCGATGGCCGCGCGCATGTCCGCGCCCGGTTCGATGTCGAAGCGGTCACCGAGTTGCGTCTGGACGTACGAGAGCATCCAGTACGCGAGGAACTGGAAGACGGTGTTCCCGCGCAGGAGGTCGCCCGCGTCGAGGTCGTCCGGGGTCTCGCCCTGTAGCTGGCGGTATCGGCCCTCGTCGAGTTCGACCGCGACGACGTCGGGACGCTCCCGCTCGATGGTCTCCTCGACCTCGTCGACCGAGTGCTCGGAGACGTGCGCGGTTCCGACGACCGTCACCGAGCCACCCTCGTCCCCGGCACCGTCGTCCGTTTCGGACGCCGCCGGAGGATCGCTCGCCGTCGGGGGTGCGGACGCGCCGTCGGAGCCCCCTGGCGTCTCTGTCATTGGCGGAAGGTACCTGCTCACGGCGTTTAGGGTTTGTGAGTCGATATCGAGGCGAGACGATCGTTGTCGATCCAACAAATTTGTATCCTCACGGCGTGGACGACCGGATATGTCGCGGCTGTTTCCCTCCCTCCCCGACGCGACCCCCGACGATCGGGAGCCGCGGATCGTGGGGGTCGACGACGAGGACGCGGACGACCTCATCGCGGCGCTCGGTTCCGAGACCGCCCGCAAGATTCTCACCCACCTCCACGACGAGCCGGCGACGAAGTCGGAACTCGCCGCCGAGGTCGACACCACGCTCCAAAACGTACAGTACCACCTCGCGAAGCTCGATAGCGCCAACCTCGTCGACGTCGTGGACACGACCTACTCCGAGAAGGGCCGCGAGATGGACGTGTACGCGGCGGCGGACCAACCCCTCGTCCTGTTCGCCGGCAGCAGTGAGGATTCGACTGGGATCAAGAACGCCCTCGGTCGACTCCTCGGCGGCTACGGCCTCATTGGACTCGCGGCCGTCGTCGCCCAGCGCGCGCTCTCTGTGGCGCCGCCGACGGCGCAAGTGACGACGTCCGGAGGCGGAGACGCCGGGGGGGCCACCGCCGACACTGCGGGAGGCGGGGGACAAGAGACCGCCACAGATGGTGCCGACGCGGCAGCCGACGGGACGGTCGAGTACGTCGTCGATCCGGTCGCCGAGTACGCGCTCTCGCTGCTCGAACCCGGCGTGGTCTTCTTCCTCGGGGCGGCGCTCGTGTTCACCGTCGCATGGGCGTACTGGTACCGGCGGGGGTGACGCTCGCCGGGGCACTCGACCGAGCGCCGCGCGACCTTTGTCGCGGCCCCGTCCGCGCGTGGGACAGGTATTCATGTCGCCATCGCATCCATGCGGTATGGAACACGAGGCCGACGTCGTCGGGGTCGGAACAGGGTCCGGACCGAGCGGCGACGTCCCGGCGGTCATCCTCTCCGCTCGGGGAGAGTATATCCCGATATTCGTGAGCGCCGATCAGGCGCAGTCGATCGGCCTGGCGCTGGAGGGCGAGTCGTTTGACCGGCCGCTGACGCACGACTTGCTCGTCGAGGTCCTCACGGAGTTCGGCGGAGCGATCGACCGCGTCCGAGTGGACGACCTCCGCGACGGGACCTTCTACGCGAAAGTCGACGCTGAGCGGTACGAGAACGGTGAGCCGGAGGGGTTCGTCTTCGACGCGCGCCCCTCCGACGCGCTCGCGCTCGCCGTCCGGGTCGACTGCCCGATCATCGTCTCCGACGAAGTGATCGACGAGGCCGGTCGATCGCCCGACTCCGTCCATTTCGACGACGAGTCCATCGGCGACACCTGACGGCGGACCGTACGCTCCACGGCGGGAAGCCGGAGGTTCAAGTCGCCCGCCCGTGCACCCGTGGTATGGACGAGACGGCGACCGTCGCGGAGTCGCACACCGAGATGACCGAGATGCTGCTGCCGAACGACACGAACAACCTCGGGCGAGCGCTCGGGGGCGCAGTCCTCCACTGGATGGACATCTGCGGTGCCATCGCCGGGATGCGCTTCGCGAACCGACAGGTGGTCACCGCCTCGATGGACCACGTCGATTTCATCGCCCCCATCGAAATGGGCGAAGTCGCCGTCATCGAGGGCTACGTGTTCAACGTCGGCCGCACGAGCCTTGACGTGAAAGTCGACGTGCGCGCGGAGAATCCCCGGACCGACGAGCAGCGACGCACGACCACCTCGTACTTCACCTTCGTCGCCCTCGACGAGCAGGGATCGCCCGCGAGCGTCCCCGAGTTGACCTGCCCGACGCCGGAGGAGGTGGCGTTGCGCGAGGAGGCGATCGAAGGACGACGCGAACAGCTCACCGACATCGTGAAGCGGTACGACCTGTAGTCGGCAGAGGAGAGAGTCAGTCGATGAGCGAGGTGGCTCTTATTCGCGGAGCGCATCGACGTCGATGACGGCCGGGGCTGTGAGACCGACGATCAGCGTGTAGGTGCCGCCGTCGTCGGGTGCCTCTCCGGTCACGACAGCGCCTCCGGCGGATCGCTCGCGGCCGTCCGGAGGTCGTCGACGAGGTCGCTCGCGGCGTCTTTCAACCGGTAGATTTCGTGGACGTCGGCCGGATCACGACCGCGGCCGGACAGCGTCCCCACGACGTCGGCGATCCGGTCGTAGTTGTCGCGGACAAGGCCCCCGACGATCCCCGGCGTCCCCGCCCGATTTGCGAGCTCTTCGGCCGCCGACCGACCAGCGTACACGCGGCGCTTGGCCGGGTCGACGAACACCATCGCGAACGGGCGCGATCCGAACTGGGCATCGAGGAACGGGCCGACCGGATCGGCCTCCCACGGCACCGCGACGACGCCGTCCAGCCGACGGAGTGCAAGCGCCGCAACCGAGCAGTACGGGCAGTCGCCGTCGAAGATCAGCACCGGCGCGTCCGAATCGACACTCATGGTGAAACCTACGGTCTGTGGCGGCTTAAGCGACCGGCCGGTTGTCGGAAAAGGATAAAATCCGACTGCGTCTCAGTGCGAGTGGCCGAGCGCGTCCTCGAGCGACTGCCCGAACCGCTCTTCGAACAGCTCAGCGGCCGTCTCGTTCATCTCCGCGATGTCCTCTGGCACGTCGCCCTCGCTGTGGTGAACGATGACGTGCGCCTGCTGGGCCATCGCCTGCACCACGACGTCGCTGACGACGCGGGTGGACTGCTCGCCCTGCTCGCTGAGCACGTCGACGAGACCGGCGGGCAGTTCGAACGACTCCTCGTCACCGTCGGGACCGGTGATCGTGTAAGTTTCTGTCTCTCCCATACGGTCACCTCACGGTCGGGACATAAGGGTCTGTGGAAAGCGCGCGCCGGGGGCACACAGGCGCCGCGAGGCCGCGGGCCGTCCCCCGTCTCCACGGGCTATCCGTGCGTGGAAATGGCCGTCACCGAGAAGCCGGAGACGGGGATGCTCGCAAGGTAGACGGCGATGGCGGTGACAACGATGAACCCTCCCGCTGCGAGAATCGCGGCATCGCTAACTAATTGCTCCATTGGTCGGTAGTCACCTGACACTTCTCGGGTCGCGTATTTAAACGTACTCCGCCTCGGCCTGATCGTCCTGTCTCGTTGCCCGAGAAACCGCCTCTCCCGTCCGATCTGTCTCAAGCTATTATGAACCAAACATCTATTAATGATCTACACATACTATGAATATGAGCGAATCAAGAACGAAAGACGGGTCTGAATCAGACGGTGAGCGAGACTCAATAACGGTGTCCGTCTCCTCGTCAGGGCAAGCGACGATTCCGAAACAGTTTCGCGACAAGCTCGGCATCGACGCGCCGGGACAGGTCATGTACCGCGAAAACGAAGATGGTGAGATCGTGCTCACCAGCATCCCCTCGGCCTCCGAAATGGAAGGATTCGCGGCCCGTTCCGCAACCGCCTCTACGGGCAAGCCAGCCAGCGAGCTCCTCCGTGAGAAGCGAGAGGCAGACCGAGCCGAGCGTGATGCTGAGTGACCGACCAAACGCCGTTCTCACCGCCGCCGAAAATCGTCTTCGACGCCGAACCACTCGTCGCACACGCCGATAACGAACAAGGGAAAGCGAAAGTATCGGCCTACCTCGACGCCGTCGCACATGGCGCCTCAGAGGGGTATCTCCATCAGGTGAACGCGACGGAGGTGCGGTACATCATCGCCCGAAAATACGACCGTGATACCGCAGATCAGTATCTCCAATGGCTCTCGTCCATCGGCATCAACCCGTCCGATAACAAGTCTGTGTGGGGCACCGCCGCCGATTGGGTACTTGACTTCAACCCGGCACTCGGTGACGCTTACGCGCTCGCGACCGCCGAGCTCGTTGACGGAACGCTACTGGTCGGCTCCGACGATGACTACGACGCGATCATGGCCGACAAAGGAGTTCACGTCTCTATCGAGCGGTTCCGCCACACAAGCGCCTGAACGAACCGGACTCGGGACAGGCCAAAAATACTGGTTGGTTCTCGTGCTGGCAATGCTGAACCTCCATCTGTCTCTCCGCGACAGGCTCGTTCTGCTACCGCTTGATCGTCCGCGTGATCCTCGGTTTTGCCCTCGCCGTTAGGTCCGCTGCGTCGGTGCTGAACGTCTTGGTCACATAGAACCTCACTCCTTTCGTCAACCTCCGTCTCCACGGACTATCCGTGTGCGGAAACGGCCTTCACCGAGAAGCCGGAGACGGCGATGCTCACGAGATAGACGGCGATGGCGGTGACGACGATCGACCCGCCGGAGGGGAGCCCGAGTCCGATCGAGACGGCGAAGCCGCCGAGGACCGACAGCTGACCGAAGATTACCGAGAGGTACGTCGCCTCGCGAAAGCTCCGGGCGACCTGTGAGGCGGCCGCGACGGGGACGACGAGCATCGCGGCGACGAGGATGACGCC
>Ga0136589_1000854_pt1 | contig 14385 bp, 11 predicted proteins | sample AntRauMFilla3764_FD_104640 | JGI IMG/M metagenome (GOLD analysis project Ga0136589, IMG submission 104640) | Saline lake microbial communities from Rauer Islands, Antarctica - Metagenome Filla 3 #764 | ecosystem: Environmental > Aquatic > Non-marine Saline and Alkaline > Saline | place...
AGAGATAAATGGGAAGATGATTTTGAAGACTTCCGCCAGAATTTTGAATGGAGCAGTGACGAACAACAGGCACTTCTTAACAAAATGAAGGAAAACGGACTAGAGTTCGACAATTCACTTAGCTCACCTGAGTTTGAAGGTGACACTCTCCGAATTTCAGAAGAAACTTATAATAAAAATCTATGGGTTAACCTCGGACGTATGAAAGCTGAAATAGCCCGGCAGGTGTGGGGAAATGATAAGTTCTACTATATCACAAATGACCTCTTTAATGATACTCTTAATGAGGCGATGAAGCTATGGGATGAGGCTGAGAAAGTATCGGCTGATTACGCCAGCAGTACCAGACCCTGACTTAATTTATAGAAGTGAAATAAGAATTTTTTGTCTGTATTTATCTAAGCCGATCCTTCAGGGTCGGCTTTTTTATTGCCAAACTTTGCCGACATCATTATTGCAGCAGTTTCAGCCCTCAACCTGTAATCGCCCAGAGTGAGACGCGTGGCATTCTTATCTTTGAGCATATCACATTCCCGGTCAGACAAACCGCCTTCGGGACCTATAATCATCATCACGTGCTGTATGCCGGCCTGATGAATATCCACATGGTTCTCTCCATGGGCATCGGCATGTATAAGAAGAATTTTGTCAAAATCTCTGTCGAGCAGGTCATCAAGTGAATCAAAAACACGAACGTCCGGAAGGTAGACACGGAGTGATTGTTTCATTGCACTTAATACAGCCGCTTCCACACGGTCTACGCGCACATTGAACGGTTCGGTATGATCCGCATGAAAAAGAGAAATGCGGGTCACGCCCAGCTCCGTTGCTTTTTCTGCGGCAAACTCAAGCCGGTCCCGCTTTCGGATCAATCCCATGCAGAGTTCAATCTCAGGTTTGGGTTCTTTGAACCGTTCACTTTCAAGAATTGATGCACGGAGCTCTCGTTTACCCATATGTTCAATCAGGCCATTGTACTGGTTTCCCCGTCCATCCGTAACAAGAATTTTTTCACCGATACTTTTCCTCAGAACTTTTGCCGCGTGTTTAGCCTCACTCTCTGTGAGAACTATCTCAGATGGGTTAATTTGGTTGGGAGGAGCGTAAAACTGATTCATATCTTGTCGCGGCCAACATATTCCCTGTTTGATAGATCCTGAGGGCTAAATGACGTCTCCCCGGTTTTCAACATCTCTTCAACATAGGGCCTGCAGAGTTCGCAATTCCTGCAACAGACCTCGTTTATCCTGAGCTCATCAACCGTTTGAAAGTTCTCTTTATCGGCAATTTTTTTTACCTCAGAAAACGTGATGTTGCTGCAAATGCACCGATTAACCATGTTGATTACACCGGATCTTTAAAGTGTTTTCCCAGCTTCAGACCCTGACCCTGGTAATTGCTTTTTATCGATTTTCCATACGTAAAGTCAGGCGTTTCCATATTGGGTTCAAACCGCATGCTGCAGAACGTCTGACCATCCTCAATCAAAAATGGTACATCATGTGAACGAACTTCCAGAACGGCGCGGGCACCCTTGTCTTCAACCTCTCCACCAAATCCGCTGTCAAAAAACCCGGCATAATGCGTGCGCAGCTCGCCCGAACCTGTGTCGTAGGCGATCATTTCCGCCGCCAAATGTTTCGGTATTCTGCAGCGCTCGCGGGAAGCAAAAATGTAGAACGCCTCAGGCTCAAGAATCAGGTGATCTTCATTCCCGGAATAGATGGGTTCCCAGAAATCGGAAATCTCGTAGTGATTCACATGGTCCAGATCAATGAGATCACGGTGTTTTTTAGCTTTATACCCCAGAATGTTATTTGATTCAACCTGCAGATTCACACTCATAAAAAGCCCGTTGTTGACCTTAATTTTATCCATGTCCAGCGGCGTCCCGTCTGTATTAAAAAGCAGAGGATCAGCACCGTGAATTCGTAACAGTTCCTCATCAGACAGTACCTGCATTCCATGACGTAAACGAAGCTGATTTAACCTGTGACCCGTTTTAACTCTGATCGGAAAAGATTTGGGGACAACTTCAAGATATAGATTCCCCTTGTAGCCCGGCTCAATCTCCTCAAACCGGTGTGAGTAATCTGTAATCACCCGCGTAAAAATATCAAGGCGGCCGGTTGTGCTCTTCGGATTTGCTTTCGCGGTCAGGTTTTCGTTGGATATCAGCCGTGCGCTTATATCGGAAGATCCGGACGAGTACGGCTTATCTGTGGAAAAGTGGCTGTCAGGCAGGTTCAGTTGCTCAAGAAGCGGAATAATGTAGACGCAATTGGGTTCCAGCACTGCACCCTTTGTAATAGAGAATGAATACTGATGCAGCTTTTCAATCTTTTGATGCACTGTTTCATTTTCCGGCAAAAAACTGCTTCGAACGCGGTACGCCTTTTCACCAAGCCTAAGGTCGATGGAATTGGGCTGAAACTGATCCTCTTCAATCGGAAAATCGTCGGAGCCGGAAATAATACCGGCATCCACCAGTTCTTTCAGCTTTTGAACGGGTAATATGCCTTTGGTTCGCAGTACAATATCCTGCTTCATATTTTTTTTGTAGCGGTCTGGAGTCGCGTTTATAGTCTGACGGTCAAATGTCGAATATTTTTGCACCTGCTTGCGTCAGCAGCTGTTTGAACCTGTTGATTACGGCCAAACAAGAAACGCATCTGTTATTATTTATGAAATGAAGGTACTAATTTATATAGCCATAGTTAAGATGAAAACACCGCAAAAATCTGTAGCTAAGTAACATAATTAATTAACTGTTCTTCATGCTGAAACTTGCCAAACTTCTCTGTGAATTTTCAATCGCTTCTGTTCAGCTTGGTTAGAAATGCTGTTGTAGACTCCCGGATCTCTTGCTTCTGCTGATCCGACTTTTTGTTATCGAACATATTCACCATAAAATTGACCCTGCCGCTCGAATTAAACGTCTCTCTCTGTTTATCCACAAAATTCCAGTAGAGGTAGTTAAACGGACAAGCTTTTTCGCCGGTCTTTTTAGTCACGCTATACTCACAATGTTTGCAGTAGTCGCTCATCTTATTGATGTAGTTACCGCTCGACACGTAAGGCTTAGATGCCAAAACGCCGCCATCGGCAAAGGTACTCATCCCAAGTACATTGGGAAGCTCCACCCATTCATAAGCGTCAATGTAGGCGAGCCAGAACCAGCGGTTCAGCTCACGCGGATCTGTTTCCGTAAGGTTACTGAAATTACTCAGGATCATGAGACGCTGGATATGGTGTGAATAGCCTTCTTCTATGACAGGCCTGATGCTCTGTTCCATACATTTCATTTTTGTCTTTCCGCTCCAGTACTTCTCAGGGAGTTTTTTTGTAAACCCGAAATGATTGGCATCTCGTACCTCCGGCATCATCGCCTCATAATAAATCCGGATAAACTCACGCCAGCCCAGAATTTGCCGAATAAATCCTTCAACCGAGTTCAGGCGTGCTTCACCGTTGGAGTACGCTTTAAGCGCTCGCTCACACACTTCCTGCGGAGTTAACAGCCCGTTGTTCATGTAGAGCGACAGCTGTGAGTGAAACAGCTGGTGGTCATCCAGTTTCAGAGCGTCTTCGTACGGACCAAACTCATCAAGTCTCTCATCAATAAACGTCTCCAGCATTTGGAGTGCACCGGAGCGCGTTACGGCATACGGAAAGTGTTCGAGTTTACCGAAATGATCCGGAAAGTAATCGCCAACCATTTCTATAACTTCCGACGTGATGCCGTCCGGCTCAAACACCGGTACATCGGGTACGGAGTGATTTTTGGGAAGAGATTCCCGGTTTTGATCGTCATAATTCCACCCCCCACCTTCAGGCTCATCTCCATCCATCAGATAGCCGGTTTTCCTGCGCATCTCCCTATAAAAATATTCCATTCTGTATCCCGGCTCAATCTTCTCTTGCCACTCATCAGGATCGGCAAAAAACAGCGTATTAGAAATCTCCGTCACTTTGCACGCAAGTTGATCATCAAGTTTGCGCAGCCGTTCCCGAGTGTCCCATTCGGACGGCATCATATAGGTGAGATCTCCGCTGAAGTCCTGCAAAAGCTCAGCCAGGCCACCATTAAAATGTCCTTTTGTGGAGTGATACAGAACCGGAAATCCCATCTCGTGGCATTCCAAAGCAAAATGCCGCATGGAGCTCAGTACGAAGGTTACTTTCATTTTGTGATGAGGCAGCTCCTCCCCTTTTTTGCGGCTTTCAATAAAAATAAGCAGCGGTTTATCCTTCATCACTTCATCCGGCCAGGCCTCCAGATTGAGCTGATCGTGAAGTATAAAAACGGCACGATCGTAAGAGTTTGGACTTAGTTTACTTAATGTGTTGTCTATTGATGATAAATATTTTCGGGGCATGCCTTCGGATTTTTCTTCTTTAAACTGTCTGTTAAACCTCAGTCGTTCCTTAAACTTAAGGCTTTCACGTTTATGACATCAAAAGCACCACATAGAAAACTTTTAAAACTACTTTGGTAGTACTATTGACATTTGCACGTAATACTACTTTATTAGTACTAACACTTTAATAGTAAATAGTTCATCCTATGCGAAATATCTTACTCTTACTTTTGCTGATACTGTCGACAGTCAATCTTCAGGCAAATAAACCCTTCCACTTCAACCACTAACCAATAATTCTTATGAGAAAATCTCTAACACCACTTGGCGAAACAGAGATGGAAGTCCTCCATCATGTCTGGAAAGTAGGTGAGGCCTCTGTTGCCGATATCCGTGAGCGCATATTAAAAGATAGAAAAGTAGCCTACACAACAATTATGACGGTTATGAAAAACCTTGCAGACAAGGGCTATCTCAAATACAGAAAAGAAGGTATCAGCTATATATACAGCGCTGCAATTGATCCATCAAATGTTCAGTATAACCTCGTGGATCGATTGGTAGATAAGGTATTTCACGGATCACCAAAAGATTTAGTCCAGGCGCTTGTTAAAAATGAAAAGCTATCAGATAAAGACCGTGATGAAATAAAAAAACTAATCCAGTCAATGGAGGATTAAGATGGAACTCATCATTCAACAGAGTATCAACTTTTTCCAGGGTATCATACAGTTTGCCTGGCTACCTGTTTTAATCTGGACCCTGTTTGCAGGTGGATTAATATTGCTGCTTAAAGCCGCTGCAAAAATCCATCCGCAGTATCATTACCATATACGTCTGGCGCTCATTTTGGGGCTACCGCTTGGGCTGATGTTCTCATGGCTGGCTGATAAAGCCGCGGCCTATTTTACAGAACCAACCGCTCTCACATTCATATCAATGGTTTCCCCCATTGAGGTAGGATTGGGCCCTAAATCGGCAGACACCTACTCATCAATGGACATCCTGTTTTTGGCATGCGGAGTGTTCCTGGTGGCCGGGCTGATCTGGTATTCTGGTTCACGGTTCATTCAGTGGGTTCGCCTTCAAACGCTTAGGCGCTCGCTGCGTCTCTCCCCTATTGACGAATATCCGCAGCTGACAATTGAGAACAGACGTCTTGCTAAAGAGACCGGCAAACCAATCGTCATTGGGGTATCGGGTCAGGATTATATACCGGTCACGTTTGGCGTGATGAAGCCCGTCATTCTCATTCCACAATCGCTTACAGGAGCTCCGGATAAAATGAATCTCGCAATTCGCCATGAGCTCACGCACATTCAGCAGCATGATTTTGGTACGCATCTGCTCGTCACTGCTATTCAATCCGCGTTCTGGTTTCATCCGCTGATCCACCTTCTTTCAAGCCAAATAGTAGAGTATCGGGAGATGCGCTGCGACAGTCTCATCATTGCCGACAGTTCAGTTTCCAGGAAGGAGTACGCTTCCCTCCTGTTCGAGCTGCTGCCAATGCCTAATCTCAATCAAAAAGTATCCGTAAATATGGCACAGAATACATCAAATTTAAAAGAACGTATCGACCGAATAACCCGCCAGTCCGGCAACCAGGTATACCCGTACCGATCGAGCCTTACCATGCTGGCAACCCTATTAATTGCGCTTACCATTGGCATGGCGTGTACCGACATGCAGACACAGGCCGTGTTCGATAACGAAGAGCTTGATCTGATGACGGATGTTGATAAGACCGGTGAACGGGGCTATCATCAGATTTTAATCTACATGGGTGAAGATGGTCAGTCTGAGCGCCACGAAGATGCTCTCGGCAAGCTGAGCAATCTTCGGCCGGAATATATTGAATCGATAAATATTCTTAAGGGTGAAGCCGCCACCGAAAAGTATGGTGACAGGGCAACATACGGTGTTATAGAAATTCGGACCAAGCAGGATCCCAAATCTTATAACACCACCCTGAAGGCACTTGGTATGGAACCCGAAATGCTACCACAACCGCCAGTTCCGGGTAGCAACAGTTCTGATGAAGAAGACTATTTTGTTGTCGTTGAAGAGATGCCGGAATTAATCGGCGGGCTCACATCAATTCAGCGAAATATCCAGTATCCCGAAATGGCCCGTCGTGCCGGAATTGAAGGTCGGGTTTACGTGCAGTTCATTGTAAATGAAAATGGCGATGTAGAGGAACCACGTGTTATTCGGGGAATCGGTGGCGGTGCCGATGAGGAGGCACTCAGAGCTGTAAGGGACGCTAAATTTAAGCCCGGCGTTCAGCGCGGTCGCCCGGTTCGTGTTCAGTATTCGCTGCCAGTAGTATTTAAGCTAAATAATTCAGCCCGTGACGCACAAGTAGAGGCCGAACAACCTGAACCTCAAAGTAAGTCAATGACATACAACGTATACTTTAAAGGAGATAATTTGACCGGCCAGATATTAGATGGCAGTACCGGCCAACCCCTTGCGGGCACAAACGTCATTCTTGAAGGCACAAATGTCGGGACTGTCACAAATAGCAACGGGGAATTCTCAATCTCGAAAGATGGAATAAACGCTTCCAGACTGATTATCAGCCGTGTAGGATACACACTTACTTCCATTGATCTTGAAGAACTATAGACTGGTAATTAAGCAAACTGTAACCTTTTTCGTTTATCCTTCAATCAAATAGGCGAGCCCGGTAAAGGCTCGCCTTTTTAATTGTTAAGAAGGCTTTGATCTCACTACTTCTAATGCCGAGCGCTGCCCGGTTATATTTAACTGACCTTCTCTTTGAATGATATTCTCCCTTTCAGGGTTTTTAAATATGGATAAATAACTGGCTAATCTGTCAGATAGAGACATTTTTTTGCTTTAACCGATTTAAATGAGTGTTGTGCAAATAATTTTTCGATTTTTGCAACACTTATGAAAACTCCTCGTATCACTACACTAATCCGGATTTAACAATCAACGAAGGACCATCTATGGCAGCGAATCTCAGAAAATCACGTACAAATAAAATGCTCGCGGGTGTCTGCGGAGGTATTGGAGAATATCTCGGTTGGGATTCGACTATTGTGCGTATCATTTTCCTCATTCTCATATTTTCATCGTTTGGTACGATGGTGTTATTCTACTTTATACTGGCATTGATCATGCCCGACTAACAGAGCAATCTCAGCTTTATTTATACTCCCTCACACAATGGTCTGACGCAGCATAAAACTCAAGAATAGATTTTCTGCGTCAGCATGCGTTTAGCGATTGGCAGAATTGTATTGTTGAACGAGAAATCAAGGTCTGTGTGAAAAGAGAAGGTCGCCGGGTTAGGCAATTCCTGCTCCTCTTTGATGAGATCCAGTTTGACGGAGTTAGGTGAAATCTCTGCAAATTCTTTTTTCAATGATTTCAAAAGCTTCGTTTTCAACGTCCGGTATCTATCCTCGGCGCTTTGGAAGATCGATACTTCAAACCTGTAAAGATTCAGTTTCTTCTTGCGGTTGTCAGGCAGAAAGAAATACCCTTCCTCCATGTAGTTTGGAACAATTCCCACATGTTCTACGGTTAGTCCTTCCGAAACAAAATCGTGAATGGCCGCTCCTTCCTGAATCGTTTTTTCGATAAGCGGTATTGCCCACACAATCAATTCCTCTACCCGTTTGAGATCTGTTCCATCCACAAATACCACATCGTGCTCTATCGCCTGGTTAACCCAGTCGATCTTGCTGATGCGTTTCGGAAACCGATCTCTTAAATCAGTAATGTGTCCAATAACATCCTTTAGCGTGCGATGAAGATCCACGAGAAAACTGAGATGCGGATAAACCTTATAATATTGAAACTGTCCGGATATCTTTTTCAGTTCCGCGAGAATCACATATTGACGTTTTTCGAGATCATCCTCTACTTTAGTAAAAAGGGTCAGAGATAAACGGCTTGTTTGTTTCATAGCAACTCCTGTGAGGGTCATGGGTAATAGCTTTATAACGCTAAATAAATCATACTATAATATCAACACGAAAATAACGTCTGTAAAAATATTATCGGATAAAGAGCCCGGTATATTAAATGCTACCATATCCCCTTTAAATCATTGCACTTTAGAGCGACTTCATGAACCCAACTTATCTCTAACAAGATTACACGGTTTAATCTATAACAGTTTGACTTAGGGTATCGAGGAGCGTCCCCGCGCGTTGAACCGATCGTCTGGGTTTCATTATTCCATCATTCTTTAACATTTATTACAAATCACGTTTCACAGCCAAACCGGGAAACGTTTCCAAGCAAACTTAATTTAAGATAAATTGAATTTGGAACTAATTAATTAATGCAATTTTGAACCATATTGGAAATAATTACTTTGATACAGTTTTATTATTTGAATTAATTAGATAACTTTTGACTTCATCAACCTTACAACAAATTTGTACACTATGCTTAATAAAAATTACACACCAAAGAGAACCGTTTGCAAAGTCACCTTCACACTTCCTGAAGATGTAGCATCTTCTGATGTAAAACTTGTTGGAGACTTTAATGACTGGGACACTGGCGCAGACGAGCTTGAGAAAAAGAAGGGGAAATGGGAAATCACGAAACGTTTGAAACCGGAAAATGAATACCGCTTCCGATATTTGATCGACGGCGAAGTCTGGGAAAACGATGACTCAGCCGACACCTATGTAGCCAACGACTTTGGAACAGAAGACTCTGTTTTGGAGATTGGTAAATAACGATAGTTAACCAAAAAAAATTAAAGCCCGGATGGTGCGCAAGCAGTGTTCGGGCTTTTTTTGTTTATCAGACTTATCACCCGCATTTCTTGTAAGTACTTTCCTTTTTTAGATTGAATCTTTGACCGAATCGCCTTATCTCGGTTGTAAGATAGTCATGAGTACTACCAAAAAAGAGAGGTACAAATATGGACAAAAAGCGAGATTTAGATAACTATATTGTGCAGCTTGTGGAAAACATGAGAGATTCAGCACAGAATCTGCCCGATCCGAATGAGGTATCGGAATTTGATGAAGAAAGTCTGCCGGAGGAGCTGAAAATGTTCGCCTATGCGGAGCGATTCCTCCATGGAAAAGCCAAGCGAATTTCAGTTATAACAGATATAGACTCCGCAACTTTTCCTTCACCCAACAAGCTTACGGACTCCCAAATATTTTTTTTGTGTGATGAAATGATCCGCCTGTTGAACGCCTATTGTTTTTACGCTGATTTCCCAAAGGGACTACCGGCAGAAATCAGGTACAAACTTCTCAGGTCAAAATGGGACGAGAAAGTAGTTTATACCGGCGAAGGGATGACATGCTTTGAGTTTTGCGATTATGAACCGAGCCGGTGTCCCTACCCGGTCGATTTCTGCCACTGTAAAGATTTAGACAATCTTGATTCAGACATGATGTGACATCAGGCAAAAACAGACAGATTCAGCGATACGCTTGCGGAGTGCTTTACAAGGCACTCTCAACTAATAAAATTCGGACTAATGGGGTAAATCAGTCTATCTATCAGGAAAAATAATTATCAGATTTGAGAAATGGACACATTAAAAAAAGTAGCGGCACTCATCATCGGTTTACTCTTTCTGTATGATTTTATAATGACACTATCCTCAAATGGTGACCAAGCCTTTCACGTAATTGGGTTTGAGGTATCAAAATTAACATACCTCGCATACCTTCTGGCCACCTCGATATCATTTCTTACGTATGAGTTAACAAAACAAATGGAACAGGCTAAATATAAAAATCAACAGATTTCCAACAACACCTGATGTTCTGAATGTTGTAAATAAATTCATTACCCAATTTTAGTATCTATATGCTGTTTGAAAAGTTTAAAATGCCTCAACAGACTAAATCATTACGGGAATTTTGATCAAGTTTTAGCTCCTTAGTACCGATACCAGTAAATAAGATAGGTATGCAAATTTATCGTTTTCGGGAAATGCATCAGATTTCGCTGTAAGTTAAACTAAATGAATTTAGTGGTAAAACTGCATTAAGTCGGCACTCGGAGAACTGCTCTGCAAGAACAAAGCTCTGATCTTAGAATGTGATTATGCGATCTTGTGAATTTTATAGCTAAATATTTGACCAAAAAAAACCCCGTCATAGCATCAAGCCATGCGGGGATATAAGTTTTGTGGAGGTGCCGGGGCGAAGTACTGCTTCGCAACATCAACGCCTGGATTTATCAAAAGGGAATGTTCAATGTAAGGACTGAAAGCTATGTGATTGGCCGAAATAAAAATCCCCGTCAAGGAATTAAACCTTGCGGGAATATAAGATTTGTGGAGGTGCCGGGGCGGAGCACTGCTTCGCAATATCAACGCCTGGATTTATAAATAGGCATTAGTATTACGATGAGAGTATTTATCTCAGTTGACCAAAAAAATCCCCGCCATAGCATCAAGCCATGCGGGGATATAAGTTTTGTGGAGGTGCCGGGAGTTGAACCCTACCCTATAATCTTCACTTACACTGTTTAAACCAACATAAAAATTAGAAAATTTTTCTCTTGATATGAATATATAATATTCGTTATATTCAATTCATAATCTCTAAACCCAAACAACGTAACTTTAATTTAAATCAAATAAACTATGAAAAATCTGATCTTTTGCATTTTAACTTTTTTCTTAATCCCAAATATTACGTTGGCTCAAAATTCAAATGCAAATTTGGCTAATCGTGGATATTTGGGTATCGGTCTTGAATATGGTATTGATGCAGGCTTAGGAGGAAATGTTGGATATACAAATTTAGGTGTGGATAGGTGGATTATTTCCCATATTAGTGTGTCATTCCTATTCAAGGATGATGGTGTTGATAGATGGGGAGAAGATTATACTGGTATAGTGGGGATGAATGAATTTTCTCAAGATATAGAAGACGAAGGTTTCTCATATTTGACTATGAGCAGTCTTTTGGGTCTGAAAATTACTAAAGGAGTACACATCTTAGGAATAATTGGCTATCAAGCTAAAAGATTCATTCAACAGCGTTTTGATCATTCCACAATACTTTCATCAGATGGTGAATATTATACTACATTTCGTGCTTCTGACAAAGGCCTTGGTGGTGGAGTTGGTCTTAAATTCTTTTTGCCCGTTTCAAACTCAACTGCACTTACCCCAACTATCCAGTATACTTCATTAAAAGGGGCAAGTTTATCTATAGGCATTGCCTTTTAATCACATAAAAAGTACGCCTAACAAGCGCGTCAACGCGGACAGGCCTCGCCAACTTTGCTTAGTTTCGTTTCTACGCCTGCCGGTTACGCGCGGGGTCGTTATATTCAATTCATAACCTCTAAACCCACTTATACATAATGCTCATTGAACCACGAGACTACCAAGATCGTGCGGTCAGTAAAATCATAGACTCGTACGAAAGAGGCATTAACAGACAACTTTTTGTTAGTGCAACGGGAACTGGAAAAACATATACGGCGACCTTTCTACGAGACAGATTCAAACCGCGTAAACAGTCCATCTTTATGGTGGACCAAATTCAACTTGCTTACCAAGCGAAAGATTCTTTCATCAACGCCGATCCTAACTTAAAAGTCGGGATCGAAATGAATAAATACAAGTCCTCTCCGAAGGACGATTTAATCATCACGTCGGTCCCTACAATTGGACGCGCCGGTTCGAAACGTATCAATAGACTGAACCCAGATAATATCGGTCTGGTTGTTGTAGATGAGGCTCACAAATCGGTGTCCGAATCTTGGATTCGAACGCTGAATTATCTACAGGTTGGACCCGACAATTTCGACAGGGATAAACTCCTTCTCGGAATGACCGCAACTCCAAACCGATCTGATGGCAAACCACTCAAGACACTCTACGATGATATCACTGAAAACTACGATTTACGGTGGGCACTAAGTAACGGGTGGTTGACTGATTTTGAGTTCTTCCGTGTCGATACAGAGACAGACATCTCCAATGTTAAGAAGCGTGGTAGTGAGTTCAATCAGAAAGAGTTGGCCAACGCGGTTAACAATGATGAACGTAACGCGCAGATCTTCAAAGCGTATAAGGATTATAGTGACGGCGAACCGGCGATTGTTTACTGTGCCAGTGTCGATCACGCAAAATACCTCACCGCTCTCTTCAACCACAATGGCGTACCCTCTGCGGTAATCCACGCCAACACAAAGAAGTCTGATAAAAAAGAATACATCGAGAAGTACAAGAGTGGTGAAATCAAAGTACTGTTTAACTACGGAACTCTGACCACTGGCTTTGACGCGCCGGACACTGCGACTATCATTCTCGCCCGTCCTATTGGATCTGAACTTTTAGTTCAACAGATCATTGGTCGTGGTCTTCGTCCATCAACTGACAGCTTTGTCAATGAGATGGACACAGTAGAAGAACGGAAAATGGGTATGCGTTTCTCGAAGAAACCGTACTGTAAGATCATCGACTTCCACGATGTCACGAAGAACAATAACGTGTGCACCCCTGCGGTACTGTTCGGTCTCCATAAGAACCTCGAACCAAAAGAGGGAGATCGGTTCTTTAAAGATGTTGTTGAGAAACTCGATAAGATTCAGAAAGAAGAGTCCTTTGATGTCAGTAAAATTGAGAACCTTGAGGATATTGACTTGCAGGTTAAGCGAGCCAAAGCTGATCTCAGTAGCGTGATGAACGTAGCTGATGAGGCCAAACTCCACTCCAATAAGAGTTGGGTCAAGATCGACGAGGGCCATTTTGAAATCGCATACAGCGAAGATAAAAAGGTACTATCAGTCGTTAAGAATAAACTCGACCAGTATGAACTCAAAGAGTACGATATGGAGACACAGACAACCAAAACTCTGAACGCCTTTGGGTCGCTCTCTGGTAGCCTCAACACAGCAGACAAATACGCCGATGAGACATACGACACCAAGTTCGATGAGATGGAAAAATGGGGTGGTGATGGCGTTACTGCAAAACAGGCCAAACACCTCCGGAATTTTCTCAGATGGAAAGGTTTGAAAGTAGATAAAAATAACCGGTATGAAGATACCGGACAACATCACTTACATTTCGAAGGGGAACTCCTGACGAAAGGTAGTGCCACACTCCTACTCCAAAGACTCTTCAACAATTGAAACTAAGAGAAAAGATACGCAACCTTAAATTTGTGAAGCCGTCCATTATGGAACGGCGTTATAAAGTAGAAAGTGACGCGGTATTCACCACACTCATCAACGAATGGTTCCGACTGGACAACCCCCGTTTTTATAACGGGTCAGTCATGACCAACTTCAAAAATGAGATGTTCTACTTTGAGCATTGCGACACTCGGTTCAAACGAGGTAAATATTGTCGTGAGGAATCGATAGCCGGTGTCATTCACGCCCAATCGAAAGACCCACGAAAAGATCAACACATGTCCACCTTTGCACACTGCCACAAGTGGAAGAAACATCTCGACCGGAAAGGATCGGTCAAAGGTGTCGGACCCCACAAGGTCTACAGTCCATACGTGTATGTCGAGTTGGACAGGGACTCACTGGAAGAGGCAATGTTCGATGCGTGGCTCATCGCACGTAACTTCCCCTACCCTCAACACATGCGCTTCTGGCACTCAGGCAACAAGAGCATTCATATAGGCGTGGACTCACGTTTGTTCGGGTCTCCTGTTGGATGGGCGAAAGATATGGCCGGACGCGGTAAATTATATTATAATCTCGCCCATAAAGTCGCCGGTGATCTCCGGCACAACAATGGATTGAGTGATCCTTACTTCGCACCTCGTGATGAGGTTCGGGAAGTTTACAAGGAAACGTTCGGTAGAGATATCGAAGATGGTGAAGGGAAGTTCTTAGAAGCTCGCAAAGAGTTGGAGAACCTTGACCCATCTTTATTCTCCCCCAACTCCTTAATCCGAATGCCATACAGCATCCACGAGAAATCCAATGGTCAGAAAATCGAGGTATCCCTTGACGGCCTGATGAATATGGAACTCGTCCCGTCGACACGGAAGGTTGAAAAGAATCTCCGACCTTTCCTACT
>Ga0136589_1000858_pt1 | contig 14326 bp, 18 predicted proteins | sample AntRauMFilla3764_FD_104640 | JGI IMG/M metagenome (GOLD analysis project Ga0136589, IMG submission 104640) | Saline lake microbial communities from Rauer Islands, Antarctica - Metagenome Filla 3 #764 | ecosystem: Environmental > Aquatic > Non-marine Saline and Alkaline > Saline | place...
CTCTGCTGTACCGGTCAGGGCATTACGGACTTCTTTATTCTCCGGCAGGTGGCCTTCGGCATCCCGTAGGGCCAGCATGCGATCAACCAGTTCGGCGGCTGAAGCATTCTCGGCAATATCTGAAATGTCCCGATAGGCAAAACCATGAACGCGGGCGGTTTGAACAATCTTTCGGTAGCGGTCGGTGCCTTCAGGTGACGGGCTGGGTGAGGTGATCAATTCGCGCCAGAATTTCTCAATCGCTTCGTTCTGGATGATGGCCCGCTTTTGTGCGGTCGCCCGATCTTTGGTCTTAAGGGAAATCTTAATATGTCGGCGTTTATCATAGGGAGAGACGTCTTTTGGCACGCGTCTGAAATAATAATAATAGCCATTATAGCGGGTGATGTAATTTGACATATCGCTTGCTCTTTATAAATCTTCGTATTCTTTGAGTATACTAGAATGTATACTGATTTGTATACTAAAATTGAACAAAGCAAAAACCGCTACGCTGGCTTTATCGGTAAAAAGTCATTTAAAACAATTCGTTAATGGGTGTTTGAAAGTGGTTTTCTGAGGTAAGGTGGCGTTCCCGACAGGATTCGAACCTGTGACCTCTTGCTTCGGAGGCAAGCGCTCTATCCAGCTGAGCTACGGGAACAGTTTAAGGATTTACAGTATCTACATACGGAAAAAACGGGCTAAGATCAATAGCTTTCCCGATGTTTTGCAAATTTTTTACATTCCGGCCTTGGAATCCTGTCTTTTTTCAAATTCGCGTATGGCCTCAATCAGCTGGTTGAGCAAGGGCAGGATATCAGCGTCAAAAGCAACCAGTTCATCGCCATCTACAGCGCGCGTTCGTAAGGCATCTACTGTATAGCGGGAGGCTTCGTTAAGGTGGCGGACGGTTTTAAATTCACCTGTCAGCTCTTCGTTGGCGCGGACCAGACGCTGCATCAGGATTTTAAACAATGCCCGCGCCGGTTTTTCCATTGTTTCAATATAGGCATTGATCTGATCAAGGGTCAGGCTGATGATGGTACAATCCGTCAGTGCCCGCACATTAGCGGTTCGAATATTACGTTCGCCAAAGAAAGCGAATTCACCGACAATTTCACCCGCCCCGATTGTCGAGATACGTTGTTCGTTACGATCAGATTTTGTCCGGTAGACTTCCAGCGTACCGCTCTCAAGATAATAGGCTTTATAGGCTTCATCACCCTCGCGGATCAGAAGATGTTTGGCGGGAATATAGGTGCGTGATAAAATCTTGCTCATTATATAAAGCTCCTAGGCTGCTTTTTTTCGGGTAAAGCTTAAGAAAATATCCTCAAGATCGCTTTCCCGTGTGGCGATATCCCGAAGACCAAGGCCGCTGTCAGCTATACGGCCAAGGATTTCCTGAATGGAAGTCTCACGACTGTGATAGGTCAGTTTAATTTGATTTTCACTCATGATCTTGGCTGAAAACGGTTGTAGGGCTTCGGGCACCGTGGTGACTGGTGTGTCAAAGGTCAATACGACATCTTTGAGGTCGAGTTCTTGCAATAGAGTGGATTTGAAGTCATTGGCGACAATTTCACCATGATTGATGATTGCAATCCGGTCGCAGAGCTCTTCAGCCTCTTCCAGATAATGCGTGGTCAGCACAATGGTAACACCCCGTGCGTTCAGGGCGCGGACCGTTTCCCACAAACCGCGGCGTAATTCAATATCAACCCCGGCTGTTGGCTCATCCAGTACAAGGACCGGAGGGTTATGAACCATGGCTTTGGCAACCATCAACCGCCGGCGCATACCGCCTGATAGCGTCCGTGAATACGTATTGGCCTTATCAGACAGGCCGACAAGTTCAAGCAGTTCAGTTGTGCGGCGTTCGGCCTTTGGCACACCGTAAAGCCCTGCCTGCACATTAAGAATTTCTTTAGGGGTAAAAAAAGCATCAAGGCTGATTTCCTGAGGCACAATACCAATACCCGCGCGGGCATTGCGCGGATCTTCGTCAATATCAACGCCCCATATGCTCGCTTTGCCACCGGTTTTCATGACCATTCCGGCCAGAATGTTGATAAAAGTAGATTTACCGGCCCCATTCGGTCCCAGAAGACCAAAAACCGAGCCACGTGGTATGGCAAGATCAATAGCTTTCAAAGCGTGTTTTTCCGCCCCCGAGCCTTGCGGCGCATAGGTTTTATCCAGTTGTGTTGCTTGTATTGCAAAATCGGGTAATGAAGTCATAATATCCTGCCTTTTTTATATACTCTAGGCAGGATGAGACTTTTAGGCAATTTTTTTCTCGACTCTGCTTGACAAATTGGTGATTCTTGCTTAATTATGTCCGCTGAATAAGAATAGTAGCAGGAGCAGTAAAGTGAAACGTACATTTCAACCAAGCAATCTCGTTCGCGCCCGCCGTCATGGATTCCGGTCCCGTATGGCAACAGTGGGTGGTCGTAAGGTTCTGAATGCCCGCCGTGCCAAAGGCCGCCAAAAGCTGAGCGCTTAATCGCGACGCTGTGCCTTTGCAAATGCGCTCCGGACGTTTAAAAAACCGGCCACAGTTTTTACAGATTACTCAACAAGGCCACAAAGCCGTTACCAGAAGCTTTGTGGTTTTTTGTCGTTTTGATTTTGTAAAAGAACAGCATCCGGGTTTTCATCAGTTTGATAAATTATGCGGCTTTACCGTAACCAAAAAGCTGGGCAATGCTGTGATCCGAAATCGTATAAAGCGTAGGCTCCGCGCGGTTATGCGTGATGTTTTACCCGAATCCGAAGCGCTGTCAGGGGCAGGCATTGTTATTGTTGGCCGTTATGGGGCGCTGGAAACACCGTATGAGGAGCTTTGTGCAGAGGCGCGTAAATGCTTTAATTATCTTCGAAAGCAGAAATGAAATATTTAAAGGCTTTATTCACCTGGCCGATACGCGTGTATCAATATTTGATTTCGCCTTTATGGGGGCGGCGGTGTTGTTTTGTGCCCAGCTGTTCTGAATATATGCTACAGGCGATTCAAAAGCATGGTGTTGTTAAAGGCCTGTTTCTGGGGATTAAACGTATTTTGCGTTGTCACCCCTGGGCGGAATGTGCTGTTGATCCGGTACCTGAAAGTGTAAACTTGTATTCGTCCCCATCTTCCGATACAAAAGATCAGACTCATAAACAGCAAAAAAGATAAAACAGATGCAACGCAATCCTATTGATCCGAATGACAGTGGCCAGCAAAAACGGTTGATTGTCGCGATTGTCCTTTCTCTTCTGATTCTGTTCGGGTTTCATTTCCTTTTTGAAAGACCAAGACTCGAGGCGCAACAAGCGCGTGAGCACGCCCGTCAGGAAGCCGCCTTTGATGAAACAGCCAGAGCCGGTAATGCGGATCAGGTAGAAGAATCAAGCTCGATTTCACGGGAAGAGGCGCTGTCGCAAACACGGCGGATCAATATTAGTAACGATAAGATTTCAGGTAGCCTGCCGTTGCGCGGGAACCGTCTGGATGATATCCAGTTGCTTAATTATTATAAAACGGTTGATAGCAAAGAGAATGTCGAGCTTTTTAAACCCTCGGGAACAGAGCGCCCTTATTATGCAGAGTTCGGCTGGATCGCTGAAGGCGGCGGATTTAACCTGCCCGGGAAAGATACGACATGGGATGTGGTCGGTTCAAATGAGAACCTTACGGCCGGTCAGCCAGTGCTGTTGCGTTGGGATAATGGCCAGGGGCTTGTTTTTGAGCGTAAATTTGAAGTTGATGAACATTACCTTTTTACGGTTACTGACCGCATTATCAATCAAAATAATCAGCCGGTAACGTTATATCCTTATCAGTTGCTGTCACGGAGCGGCCTGCCTGATGATTATATGAAAATATTCATTCTCCATCAGGGGCCGATTGGCTATACCGGAGAAGATTTAAAAGAATTTGATTATAGCGATCTTGAGGAAGGCGAGCGGTTTACTGCTGATGCCGGCTGGGTGGGCTTTACTGATAAATATTGGTTTGCCGGGCTGATACCGCCGCAGGGTAAGGAATATAAAGCCCGCTTTGTTCAGACAGGCGCCGGCAATGTCGAAAAAGCCCGTTTCCAAACCGATATCCGGGGCGAGGCCGTAACCGTCATGCCTGAAGGCAGCACGGAAAATACCTTTAATATCTATGTCGGTGCAAAAGAACTGAATGTTTTGAACGAATATTCCAAACGGCCGGAACTGCGAAATCTGGAGCTATCGCTTGATTTCGGGATTCTGTTCTTTATTACCAAGCCATTTTATCTGGCATTGAAAACCTTATCGACCCTGTTTGGCCATGTTGCCTGGGGGATCATTGTGTTGACGGTATTGATCCGTTTTGTTCTGTATCCGTTGAACAATAAATCTTTCCGTTCAATGGCTGCGATGAAAAAAGTAACGCCGAAGCTAAAAGAAATTCAGGCTAAGCATAAAGAAGATCCGAAGGTGATGCAGACTAAAATTATGGAGCTGTATCAAAAGGAAAAAGTTAATCCGTTCAGCGGCTGTTGGCCGGTTCTGTTACAGATTCCAATTTTCTTCGCGTTGTATAAAGTGATTATGCTTGATATCGACATGCGCCATGCGCCTTTCCCGGGCTGGATCGAAGATATGTCGGTGATGGATCCAACCAGTCTTTTCAATATGTTTGGCCTGCTTCCCTACAGCGTCCCTGAATTGTTGACCATCGGTGTCTGGCCATGTCTGATGGGGGTTACGATGTTCTTGCAGCGTCGTTTGAATCCACCGCCGACAGATCCGATGCAGGCTAAGCTGATGTTTTACATGCCGTTTATATTTACTGTGATTCTGGCGAAATTTGCGGCTGGTCTTGTGATTTACTGGACCTGGAGTAATACGCTCGGGATTATACAGCAATATATAATCATGCGGCGTATGGGGGTCGATGTCTCTCTGGTCAAAGGATATAAAGGTGATCCCGAGGCAGAAAAACCGGATGCGAAACCAGAAAACGCCGAAGGTAAAGATGCATTAGCGCCTAAAAAGAAAACCGAGGCGAATAAACCAAAGCCTAAAAAAGGCAAAAAGAAAGATTAATCCCGATGTCTGAAACCGGAACCTATACGCAGGCACAAATCGAAGACGGGCGACGTCTGTTCGCTGGCAACTGTGATTTTGTGGCCGGGGTGACATCGCTGGATAATCTTATTCCGATGTCTTTGCCGGAAATTGCCTTTGCCGGTCGATCTAATGTCGGGAAATCCAGCCTGATCAATGCATTGACCGGACGTAAAATGCTGGCCCGTACATCGCATACGCCTGGCCGGACCCAGCAGTTGAACTTTTTTGATCTGGGCGGGCGGATTTTTATTGTCGATCTTCCGGGCTATGGGTATGCCCGCGCTGCAAAAACCAAGATCAAATCCTGGAATGATCTGATCCGTGCATATCTACGCGGCCGCCAGACCTTGCAACGGGTCTGTATTCTGGTTGATAGCCGCCATGGTTTTAAGCCGGATGATTTTGATCTGATGAAGATGCTTGATGAATCGGCGGTGACCTATTTGGTCGTTTTGACCAAAACCGATAAGGTCAAAGCCGAAGAATTGCAGATTCGCAAGGCCGAGACGGAAGCGGCATTAAAAACCAGACCTGCGGCATTTCCCTTTATTTTCTCAACCAGTTCCGCCAAGGGGCAAGGTATCCCCGAGCTTCGCGCCGAACTCATGCGCTTTGCCGATTAGGCGGGAACGCATATCTCTTGACATTATGCCCAAAGATATGTACGTTATGACAACAATTTTTGAGGGCTATTGTGTACGAATTACTAAAAGACATCTATCCGCGTAGTGAGGATCGCATTATACAGGAACTGACCCGTCTGGAGGAGGACAGTCAGCGCCGTATCGAGCTTATGGCCCGTCGTGATGAAATCTATGATGAACTTCAAAAATTGCTCGGCGAAAAAAACAGTGACGGTCAGAAAATCGCCGTGATCGAAGAAAAACTCGAAGCTTTGCGTCATATGGCGCAAATGGTTCGTTAGTACCACTCCTTATTTCTTAAGCCTTAAGTGCATATAAAATTGCAGAAAACGTTATTTCTGGCTTAACCTTGGCGCCTGATAGTGCTATACCACTATCAGGAAAGTAATAATAAAACGGCAGCATGCGATGAAAATCAAAATTTTAATGGTTATGGCGCTTTTGATAAGCGTTGCTTTTGTTACGGTTTCTTATGCGCAGGGACCATCAACGCCTACGGTTGAAAGCAGTGCGGCAGAGCAGTCTGAACCTCTATCTGCTGATAAAGCAGAACAGGAAGAATCAGGCACCGTTATTGGTGCTGCCAAAAACTGGCAAATCAAACCTATACAAAGTGCGACGCCGGTACGAAGCGAGATGAATAGTTTTCACCACATGCTGATGTGGATCGTGACGGGGATCTGTATTTTGGTGCTGGCGCTGTTGTTGATTGTAGTGTTCAAGTTTAACAGTAAGAAAAATCCGGTACCCTCACAGTTTACGCATAATACCAAGCTTGAAATTGTCTGGACGCTTGTGCCGGTCATTATTTTGGTTTTCATCGTTGTGCCGTCTATGCGCTTACTTTATTTAACCGATCGGGTTGTCGATGCGGAAATGACGATTGTGGCCACTGGTTACCAATGGTACTGGGGCTATGAATATCCTGATCAGGGCGGCTTTTCTTTTAATAGCTATATGATTCCGGATGATGAAATACAGCCCGGACAGAAACGTTTGCTGGAAACAGATAACCGCGTCATTGTTCCGGTTGATACAACAGTCCGCCTTCAGGTTACATCAAATGATGTGTTGCATTCTTTTGCCGTACCAGCCTTGGGTGTGAAGATTGATGCGGTTCCTTATCAATTGAATGAGACCTGGTTCCGGATTGATAAAGAAGGTGTTTATTACGGCCAGTGTTCTGAATTGTGTGGCAGGGATCATGGATTTATGCCGATTACTATTGAAGCCGTATCAAGAGAAAAATTTGAAGCATGGACCGAAAGCGCTCGTGAAGAGTTTTCCGATGCTTCAGACCATAAAGAAACTCAATTGGCCTATTTGGGAGAAGAATAATGGCAGATCATAAGCCGGGCTTTTTTACACGCTGGTTTTGCTCAACCAACCACAAAGATATTGGAACGCTATACCTGTTTTTTGCCTTTTTTGCAGGCTTAATCGGGGCGGCTCTGTCCGTTGCTATGCGTATGGAACTGCAGGCACCAGGTATGCAGTATTTTTCTGATGGTCAAATGTGGAACGTATTTATAACCGCCCATGGCCTGATTATGGTCTTTTTCGTTGTTATGCCGGCCTTGATTGGTGGTTTTGGGAATTGGTTTTTGCCGATTATGATCGGTGCGCCGGATATGGCTTTCCCCCGCTTGAATAATGTTAGTTTCTGGCTGCTTGTACCGGCCTTTCTTTTGTTGCTGGCTTCGGTTTTCGTAGGGCAGGGCGCAGGAACGGGCTGGACCGTCTATCCGCCTTTGTCCGGTAGCGGCGCAGAAGGGCATCCTAATGCTTCGGTCGACATGGCGATTTTTGCGCTTCACCTTGCTGGCGCATCTTCTATTCTGGGCGCGGCAAACTTCATTACGACGATCTTTAACATGCGGGCGCCAGGTATGACGTTGCATAAAATGCCATTGTTTGCCTGGGGTATGCTGGTAACGGCCTTCTTACTGGTACTGGCTGTGCCGGTTCTGGGTGGCGCGATTACCATGCTGTTGACTGACCGTAATTTCGGCACGTCATTCTTCCGTCCCGAGGGCGGCGGTGATCCAGTGCTCTACCAGCATTTGTTCTGGTTCTTTGGTCACCCTGAAGTTTACATTATGATTTTGCCGGCATTCGGGATTATCTCGCATATTGTATCAACCTTCTCGAAAAAACCGATTTTTGGGTATCTGGGCATGGCTTATGCCATGGTTGCCATTGGTGTAGTCGGCTTTGTCGTCTGGGCGCATCACATGTATACGGTTGGTATGGATGTTAATGCCCGGGCTTATTTCACCACAGCGACATTGATTATTGCGGTACCGACGGGGATTAAGATTTTCTCGTGGATTGCGACAATGTGGGGCGGGTCAATTGACTTTAAAACACCGATGCTATGGGCAATGGGCTTTATTTTCCTGTTTACCGTAGGTGGTGTGACTGGTGTTGTTCTGGCCAATGCCGGTATGGATATCGCGTTGCATGATACGTATTATGTTGTTGCGCATTTCCATTATGTTCTGTCATTGGGGGCTGTCTTTGCGATCTTTGCCGGCTGGTATTACTGGATAGGCAAGATGTCTGGCCGCCAGTATCCGGAATGGGCTGGTAAACTGCATTTCTGGTTGACCTTTATTGGTGTAAATCTGACCTTCTTCCCGCAACATTTCCTTGGTCTTGCCGGTATGCCGCGCCGGATTCCGGACTATGCTGATGCCTATCAAGGCTGGAATATGGTGTCTTCTATAGGTTCATATATCAGCGTTGGATCGGTTGTCCTGTTCCTGTTTATTGCGATCTATACATTATTCGCAGGCCGCCGTGTCGAAGGCAATTACTGGGGCGAGGGCGCAACAACACTGGAATGGTATTTGTCATCACCACCACCATTCCACCAGTTTGAAACGCAACCGGTAATTAAATAATGGCTTTTGATTCTGCTCTGACATATGATTTTGCCGGTATTAGGACAGAATCCGACCTTTCTGCGGCAACGGTGCGTGATTTTATCGCGCTGCTAAAGCCGCGGGTGATGACTTTGGTTGTCTTTACTGCCATTGCCGGAATGGTCGTTGCACCCGGAAACCTGCATCCTTTTCTAGCCTTGGTGGCAGTCTTTTGTATTGCTATAGGCTCTGGTGCTGCCGGTGCCATTAACATGTGGTATGAACGGGATATCGATGCGATCATGAGCCGGACGAAAACCCGGCCTTTACCGGCAGGACGTATCCAGCCGGATGATGCGCTGGCCTTTGGCGTTATTCTGACGCTGCTTTCGGTTATGTTGATGGGCTTGGCGTTAAACTGGCTGGCAGCGGGACTATTGGCGTTTGCGTCTTTCTTTTATATTTTTGTTTATACGATCTGGCTGAAACGGCGGACACCGCAGAATATCGTAATTGGTGGTGCTGCCGGAGCTTTCCCCCCTATGATTGGTTGGGCTGCGGTTACGGGCAGTATGGATGTCTTTCCTATTGTCCTGTTTGCGATTGTTTTCTTTTGGACACCGCCGCATTTCTGGGCACTCGCTCTTTATAAGAATACAGATTATAAGAAAGCAAAAATCCCGATGCTGCCGGTTATTGCAGGGCTGCGCCGGACTAAAATTGAAATGCTGCTTTATACGCTTGTTTTGGCGCCAGTCTGCTTTCTGCCTTATGCCATGGGCGATATGGGGATTATATACCTGACGGGTGCCGTGGTGCTTAATCTTGGCTTTATCTTTTGTGCTTTGCGTGTTCTTTATCGTGAAGACATGCGTCCGGCAAAATCTATGTTCGGTTATTCGATTTTTTATCTTTTTGCCCTATTCTCGCTAGTAATGATTGATGGAGCGATCTATGCCGTTAACTGACCTACATAAAAAAAGACGTGTTAAAAACTTTGCTGTTTTGGCGGCATTGGTGGTTTTCATGGTTATTCTTTTTGCGATTACAATTATCCGCCTCAGCCCTGATGGAGCAGCAGGATAACGCATATGGACAAGGATAAGCTTAAGAAAATCGAAGCCCGCAATAAAAAGACCGTGCTGATCGTCTTTGGTGTTATTGTCGGTATGACCCTGATGTCTTATGCCTCTGTTCCGCTTTATAGTCTATTTTGTCAGGTGACCGGTTTTGCCGGTACAACCGGAACGGGCGTGGCCGAGGCGCGAAAGACGCTGGACCGTCAGATGACAATCCGTTTCCGGACAACAACATCAGATGATATGCCGTGGGATTTCAAACCCGAGACCGACAAAATGGTTCTGAATGTCGGTGAGGATGGTTTTATAAATTTCATTGCTCATAATCCAACGTCAGAACCCGTTGCCGGAACTGCCATTTATAACGTTACGCCACTGAAGGTGGGAAGATATTTCAAGAAAATCCAGTGTTTTTGTTTTGAAGACCAGATTTTGACACCGGGGCAGTCGGTTAATATGCCGGTATTGTTTTATATTGATCCAAAAATTGCTGAAGATGCTAATCTTAGGGATGTCAAAACGATCACGTTATCGTATACTTTCTTTCGAAAAGATTCCGAAGCATTGGAAAATGCCATAGAGGCGCCTGATGATATTAGTGGCTAAACGTAAAATAAAAGGTAGAACATGACACTTCAAGAAGCCGAGACATACGATCTGGAGAACGGACCCAAGCATCCATACCATTTGGTTAACCCCAGCCCTTGGCCGCTGCTGTCAGCTGTTGCGGGCGGCCTACTTGCCGTCGGTGCTGTTCTTTATATGCATGATGTTGAAATCATGGGCGTTGCCGTTGGCCTGAAAGGCGTTGTTATTGGCCTTTTATTTGTTCTGGCCTGCATGTTCTTCTGGTGGAAAGATGTTATTTATGAAGCCGTCGTAGAAAAAGCGCACAGCAAGGTTGCTAAAATAGGCCTGCGTTACGGGATGCTTTTGTTTATTGCCTCGGAAGTCATGTTCTTTTTTGCGTTTTTCTGGGCCTTCTTTGATTCGTCACTTTATCCTTCTTCTGTCCTTGGCGGTGTTTGGCCGCCTGAAAGCATTGAAGCTATCCCGGCCTTTAGCCTGCCATTTTTAATGACCATGATTTTGTTACTGTCAGGCTGTACGGTTACTTGGGCGCATCATGAAATTCTGGAAGGTAATCAAAAAGGATTTATTCAGGGTGTGGGCTTGACGGTTCTGCTGGGGATCATCTTTACGGGGTTTCAGGTATATGAATATTTCCATGCCAGCTTTGGTTTTACCGAAAATGTTTATTCGTCGACATTCTACATGGCGACAGGTTTCCATGGTTTCCACGTTTTGGTCGGAACGATCTTTTTGGCTGTCTGCTATTTCAGAGGTCGTAAAGGACATTTCACCAAAGACGATCATTTCGGTTTCGAAGCGGCTGCCTGGTACTGGCACTTCGTTGATGTCGTCTGGTTGTTCCTGTTTGCGTCTGTCTATTGGTGGGGCAATGCATAACTTGCAAGGCCGTAACCATGCGTGAGATTTTTCAGGGTTTTCTGTTTGCGCTAAAATGCAAATGCCCGGTTTGTGAAGCTGGTGATTTGTTTGAAAGCCGCTGGAGCTTTGTTCCCAAAGAGCGCTGCGATCACTGCGGCACACGTTTGCGCGATCAGGATGTTGGCGACGGCGCCATTGTACTGTTGATTTTTGTTCTGGGCTTTACATTGGTGCCTGCGGCATTGATCTGGGAAATTATCAGCGCGCCGCCTGTCTGGCTACAGGGGATTGTCTGGACCTGTGTTGGTATTGCTTTTATCTTCTGGCTTACGCCGGCAATCAAAGCCTATATCATGCTGCTGCAATACCGGCATCGGAAAGCCGACTGGAAATAAGCCTAGGGTTTAAAAGTTTTGTTCGTATTCCGGTTTGATTCAGGTTGGCTTGCGATTGGGAAGTCGGGAGCCAGAATTTTCCTGTAAAGCGCTGATTTATCACTTACACTTAAATTTTCGTTTTGGCAGCGGGGTGTTGTGTAGCCGTTAAGCAGCAGAAAGTAATCCTGAACCATGCCAGCCTGTTGTTCAGGCCCGTATTCGCTGAAAATTTTGCTCGCCTCCAGCCTATAATCATAGGCCTTGGCCATATAATTAAAGCCGTGACGCACCATGTCTTTTAGAAATCCCCGCGCCAGCGCAAAGGCGTTGGTCTGGTATTGCCAGATATGGGTCATTTCATGAATAAAGAAACTCTGCTTTGGTGGCGCGGCTTTGCTGTAGTCTTCGAGATAGGACGCGCCGCTAATGTTAATGCAGTTTTTAAAACAGCAGCCGCCATTTTTTGGCGCCATTTTATTCAATTGGCGGTTAGATATACGGGTTTTGGCGTAATCAATATTGTTACCAAAAACAGTACGGGCAAGCTCGATCTCGCCTGGGGTTAAGCACCGTTCTTTGCCGGTGTTTTGCATTTTAATTCCCTTTATGACTAATGAGGTTCGAGCATAACTGGAAATCCATATCAATTCCAGTTAAACTTTCTAAATGAAAAAAATGATTTTTAAATCCGGTTTCTGGGCTGGTTTCTTTACCCTGACAGGTGTTGTTATTCTGGTTGCTCTGGGCAGCTGGCAGGTCCAGCGTTTACAGTGGAAGGCTGATGTCCTGACACGGATCGAAGCCCGAATGAACCAGCCGCCAGCGGCAATGCCCGAAGATATCCGCGATGTCGATCAATGGGATTACCGGCGGGTTTCGGTCACAGGCCGGTTTTTGCATGATCATACGTTCTATCTTGCGCCGCGCCAGTTTGATGATCAGGTTGGGGGTCATCTGTTAACGCCTTTTCAGCGTTCCTCTGGCGATGTTATCCTGATCAACCGTGGTTTTGTACCTGATCCCGATCATAATGAGATCACATATCCGGCGGGGGAGGTTAAAATTTCTGGTGTTGTGCATATTCCTGATGACCGTAATATGTTTACGCCGGAAAATACGGTGGGATCAAAGCATGTTTTCTGGACGGATACTGGTTTTATCAGTACAGAGACCAGACTGGATGTAACCGGCCCGCTGGTTTTATATGAGGATATTAAAGATAAAGGGCTCTATCCTGTCGGCGGCCAAATCCGGCTGAATATTCCCAATGATCATCTGCAATATGCTGTTTTCTGGTATATGATGGCATTGGTGCTGTCTGTGATTTATTATCTCTATGCCTTTGGGTTCAAACAGGAATCAAATCATGACTGAAGAATATCAATATCTGACTGACCTGTGTAATTGTTATAGAAGGGCGTAACATGACCAAACCATCTTATATCAGCACAAGGGGCAAAGCGCCTGAACTTGGTTTTGATGACGTTTTATTGGCGGGGCTTGCTGATGATGGCGGGTTATACGTTCCTAAAACCCTGCCAGTGATTGATGCCAACCGGATCCGTGCATTTGCCGGTATGTCGTATATTGAAATTACCAAGGATGTCATCGGTCGCTTTGTTGACCTTGATGCCGATAAACTGTCTGATCTGATTGATGCCAGCTATAAAAAATTTCATCACTCCGATATTGCGCCACTGGTTCAGCTGGAAGGCCAGCAATGGGTGATGGAGCAATTTCACGGGCCGACTCTGGCGTTTAAAGATTTTGCCCTTCAGTTCCTTGGTCATATTTTTGATAGTGTTCTAGAGGCACAAAACCGTCATATCACGATTGTCGGGGCAACATCGGGGGATACAGGATCAGCCGCAATTGAGGGCTGCCGCGGACGGGACAATATGGATATCTTTATCCTGCACCCCTATAACCGTGTTTCCGAAGTCCAACGCCGGCAGATGACCACCGTTACGGATAAGAACGTTCATAATATTGCCGTTGAAGGCAGTTTTGATGATTGTCAGGATCTGGTTAAGGCGATGTTCGGTGATGCCGATTTTCGTAAAGATATAAATATGTCAGCCGTAAACTCGATCAATTGGGCGCGGATCATGGCGCAGATCGTTTATTATTTTTATGCCAGCGCCAAACTGGCAGCTGATTATGGCACGGTCAGTTTCTCTGTCCCGACGGGGAATTTTGGTAATATATATGCAGGTTATCTGGCTAAAAAAATGGGTGCGCCGATTGATCACCTTATTGTGGCCACCAACCGCAATGATATTCTTTACCGGTTTATGAAGACCGGTGAAATGAAAATTGAAGGGGTAACGCCCAGCCTGAGCCCCAGTATGGATATTCAGATTTCCAGTAATTTTGAGCGGCTGTTATTTGATCTCTATGATGGTGATGCCGGGAAGGTTCGCGCGGCCATGGCTGATTTTAGAAAAGACCGGAGCTTTAAAGTAGCGGCTGAAGGCTTTGATAAATTAAAACCGGTTTTTGATGCGTACCGGTGCGATGATACGCAGACCGAGGCTACCATAAATACCGTGTTCAAAGAGCATGAGTATTTGCTAGATCCACATAGTGCGGCAGGGGTTTATGCGATGCAGCACTTTCTGCAAGAGCATCCCGATTATGACGGTGCTGTCGTGTCTTTGGCGACGGCGCATCCGGCAAAGTTCCCTGATGCGGTTGAAAAGGCAGTTGGCTTCCGGCCGGAATTACCGGACTGGCTGTCTGACCTGTATCAGGCAACAGAACGATATGATAGATTGCCCAATGATTTGAATGTGATAAAAGAGCATATTAGAAATCTGACTTGATACGCCTTA
>Ga0136589_1000861_pt1 | contig 14310 bp, 13 predicted proteins | sample AntRauMFilla3764_FD_104640 | JGI IMG/M metagenome (GOLD analysis project Ga0136589, IMG submission 104640) | Saline lake microbial communities from Rauer Islands, Antarctica - Metagenome Filla 3 #764 | ecosystem: Environmental > Aquatic > Non-marine Saline and Alkaline > Saline | place...
CCTGCGTCCGGTCGAGACCCGGTCTCCCTTCACCGTGGTAACGACGGATTCCCCGTCGTGGCGGAGGTTCGCGACGTTCGTCCCCGCACCGAGATTCACCGAGCGAGCGAGGACGCTGTCGCCGACGTACGACAGGTGGCCGACCGTGGCGTCTGCCATCAGGACACTGTTTTTTATCTCGACAGCGTGGCCGACGTGGGCTACCTCGCCGATCAACGTCGCGCCGCGGACGTACGCGTTCGGTCCGACCGAGCAACCGGTCCGGAGTAGGGCCGGCCCCTCAATGACGACTCCGGGGCCGACCGTCGCCCCCTCCTCGATAATCACGTCACCGCTGATCGTCGCGTCCGGGTGAACGCCGTCGTGGTCGTCCCACGTCTTCGAGCCGCCGTTGCTGCCGGGGAGCCGTCGTTCGTTGGCTTCCAGCAACTCCCACGGCCGGCCGACGTCCATCCACTCCTCAAGCTGGACGTAGCCGAGATCGGTGCGCTCCATCACCCGCGCCAGCACGTCGGTGAGTTCGCGCTCGCCTCGCTCGCTCTCCGGAACGTCGAGCAGATCGATGGTCTCGGCGGGGAACGAGTACACGCCGGCGTTGACGAGGTTCGTCGCCGGGTTGGCGGGTTTCTCTTGAACACCCGTCACCACGTCGCCCTCCACCGTCAACACCCCGTACTGAGTCGGGTCGTCCACGCGGTACGCGCCGATCTGCGGTGTCGACGCGAACAGTCGCTCGAGGTCCGCCCCGCGATACAGCGAGTCTCCGTTCAGAACAGCGAACTCGTCGTCGATGTGGTCGGCGGCCGCCGAGAGTGCGTCGGCCGTGCCGCGCTGTGACTGCTGAACCGCGTAGCGAACCGGAACGCCTCGATGCGTCTCGCCGAAGTGCGCCCGTATCTGTTCGGCACCGTGGCCGACGGTCATCACGAGTTCGTCTGCGCCGGCCTCGACGGCGGCGTTCGCGACGTGTTCGACGAGTGGAGCGTCGGCCACCGGCAACATCGGCTTCGGCATCGTTTCCGTCAGCGGCCCCATTCGCGTTCCCTGTCCCGCGGCGAGAATCACTGCTTGCATGAGTCACCGATACCGTAGAGCGGGGTTTAGTATGCAGTCGCTATTCTGGCTGTGTGGCCGATCACGCGTTCCGAACCAGCGATGAGCGGGAGGTGAACGGAGCTGTCGGCGTTGCGAGCGCTGTCGTTGCGAGCGCTGGCGGTACGACCGTCGGCGAGAAACAGGGGCGGGGGGCCCGTACCGTAACTGACGCGGGTGTCCGGGGTCAGGGACAGTTGACCTCAGCCACGGTACAAACTACACTACACCTCTACGGGTATTTGCTATACATGGCATATACGGAATACGCTCGGACTATCCAGAAAACCGTGGGATGCTACGATCGGTTTTGTTGCGACTGTAAACTTTTAACACGGCCCAAACAGGGGTGACCGCCGCGGCGGGCCGGGGGATACGGTCCGGGTGTCGATGCTCACTCGGTGGCAAACACAGCGAGTTGACACGGGGGGATGTCACCAATTTTGACAGTCTAAGAACATTAGCGGCGACTGACACAAATTATAAATCAGATACCGTACGTATCTTTATATGTTAGATCACATGATGTCCGACGTAAATGAACGCCGCAGATCTGCGAATGAAAGCACGACGGTTGTAAAACAGATACCGACTGACCGAGATACCTCGACCTCGGTCATCATCGTCCGGGCGGTGGCCGAAGCCAAGTCAGTATCCCCCGGCGAACTCCCGATTCTGGCCGACGTCATCGACCCCGAGTCGATCGAACAGCTGTTCGATTCGGATCCCGCAGTCGGCCGGTCCAACGTGCTTCTCTCCTTCGACTACTGCGGCTACTCCGTCCAAGTGAACGACGACTTCGTGACGCTCCGTCAGTAACCTCGCCGACAAGTCTCACCACGTCCGAACGCCGATGCAGCGCTAGCGGCTCGTACCGGCAGCCAAGTCGACGGTGGATGATCTTACTGAGGTCGAGTGGACAGCCACATCGATACTCCGCGTTTTCAGTCGAGTTGTTCCCGATCAATCCACCCCACCGCACCGTCGTGGGACGCTCCGAGCCGACAGTTCTGGTAGGTCGGACATAACGGTTCGATCACGTTTTGACTGCTGATTGTGCCGGTCAGCAGGTTGCGAAAGGTTCTGCATTACAATGATCACCCGTACGGCAATAACGGGTATGGATCGATACCACCTCCAGAGTACGGAGACGAACGTCGATGCGCGCCCCCCCAGTACCGATCGTCCTGGATCGGTGGGCGCGGTTCGGGTGGAGTCATGAGTACCCTCGATCAGGCAGTCGTCCTCGCGGCCGGTGAGGGTCGGCGCGTGCGGCCACTGACCCGATACCAGCCGAAGCCGATGCTGCGGGTCGCCGGACGACCGATACTGGAGTACCCCCTCGACGCCCTCGTCGACACCGGGGTCGAACACATCGTCCTCGTGGTCGGTCACGGACGGAACCGGATCCAGAACCGGTTCGAGAACACCTACCGCGGCGTCGACCTCACCTACGTCACGCAGTCGACACAGCTGGGGAGCGGACACGCGCTTCAGGCCGCGGCCGACCACGTCGACGGCGAGTTCCTCGTGGTGAACGGGGACAACGTCATCGACGACACGATGGTGCGCGTCACCGCCGACCGATACGTCGAGTCGGATGCCGCCGCCTGTCTCGCGGTCGCCGCCTCGGACCGAACCGGCGAGTACGGCACCGTTGGCGTCAACAACGGAATCGTCGAATGGGTCAACGAGCACGGCGACAGCGACTCGGCGCGGATCAACGCCGGGGTCTACGCGTTCGACGAGTCCGTCTTCGATGCGCTCGATCGCACCGAGTTCGAAGACGGAGAACGGCCGCTCACCGGAGCGATCAGCGAACTGGACGGCCCCGTGATCGCCGCGACGCCCAACGGCGTCTGGTTCGATCCCTCCTACCCGTGGGAGCTCTTACGAACGAACGAGCAGATCCTCTACGCGCACCCGGCGCTTGCCAGGGCCGGCGATCGGGTGAAAGAGTCGGCTCGGATCCACGAGTCGGCCGTGATCGGCGAGAACGTGCTGATCGGGCCGGACTGTACGGTGTCGGCCGGTGCCGTTGTAAAGGGCGGTACGTGCCTCCTCTCGAGTACGATTGTCGGCGAGAACGCCGTCCTCGAAGGGTCGATCATCGGGCCGGATGCCCGCGTCGGGGCGAACGCGTTGCTCCGGGACACCATCGTCGGCGGTGGCGCGACGATCGGCGACGGGACGGTGTCGCCGGGACGGTCGGCGACGCTCGTCATCGACGGCGTCGAGCACACGGATCGACGGCTCGGCGGCGTCGTCGCGGACCGCGCCACCGTCGGTGCCAACGTCACGATTACCCCCGGCTGTCGGGTGGGACCGCGCGGGACGGTCGCGCCGGGTATCTCGCTCCGTCGTGACGTGGCCGAGAACGCGGAGGTGGTGGCGTAATGTGCGGAATCACCGCTCGCGTCGGCGAGGGGCCCGCGATATCGGAGCTCCTCACCGACCTCCGTAACCTGGAGTACCGCGGATACGACTCCGCAGGCGTCGCCACCGTGACTCCTGACGGGATCAACGTGGTGAAACGCCAGGGCGAGATCGACGTCCTCTGTGACGCTATCGATCAGTCGTCGGTCCGCGGATCGACCGGAATCGGTCACACGAGGTGGTCCACGCACGGACCGCCGACCAACGCGAACGCCCACCCGCACACCGACTGTCTCGATCAGGTCGCCGTGGTTCACAACGGCATCATCGACAACTACGCCGAGCTGAAAACCGAACTGAGCGCACACGAATTCACGAGCGAGACGGACACCGAGGTCATCCCGCATCTCCTCGAAGAGTTCCTCTCGGCGGGCTACGGTCCGGAAGCGGCGTTCAGACGAACCATCGATCGCCTCTCGGGAAGCTACGCCATCGCAGCCGTGTTCGAAGGGTGCGACTCGGTGTTCGGAACGCGGAGCGGGTCGCCGCTCGTGCTCGGCCGCGCGGACAACGCGCACTACCTCGCGAGCGACGTGCCGGCGTTCCTCGAGTACACCAACGAAGTGATCTACCTTCGCGACGGCGACGTGGTCGAGATACACCCGGACGGGTACGCGATCACCGACACGGACGGGGAACCGGTGGCACGCTCGTTCGAGCGGATCGACTGGGACCCGAACGACGCCGGAAAGGGAGGGTATGACCACTACATGCTCAAGGAAATCCACGAGCAGCCGGCCGCGTTGCGACAGACCATCCGGGGACGGATGGACCCAGTCGAAGGGCGCGTCGAGTTCGAGGAGCTCCCCGAAGACGCGTTCGACGGGATCGAATCGGTACACCTCGTCGCCATGGGTACCTCGTATCATGCGGCGCTGTACGCGACGACCCTCCTCGCGGACCGAGGGATCCCGGCACAGGCGTTCCTGTCGGGAGAGTACGGCTCGAACCCGCCGCCGGTGGACGACAAGACGCTCGTCATCGCCGTCACGCAGAGCGGAGAGACCGCAGACACCCTCTCGGCGATACGGAGCGTGCAGGGGACGGGCGCCCGCACGCTCGCCGTGACGAACGTGGTCGGATCTACGATCACGCGCGAGTGCGAACACACCGTCTACATCCGAGCGGGCCCCGAGATAGGGGTCGCCGCGACGAAGTCGTTCTCGTCGCAGGTGGCCACGCTGGTCCTGCTCAGCGAACGGCTGAGTTACGACACGAACGGTGGGAGCCCCCGCGATTCGAGCGAGCTACTTAGTTCGCTCGCGGCGCTGCCGGACGACGTCCAGCAGATCCTCGACGAGCCGAACGCGGAGTCCGTCGCCGCCATGTATCAGGACGCCGATTCGTACTTCTTCATCGGCAGAGGTGTCGCGCATCCGGTGGCGCTCGAGGGCGCACTGAAGTTCAAGGAGATCACCTACGACCACGCGGAGGGGTTCTCGGCCGCCGAGCTCAAACACGGTCCTCTCGCGCTCGTCACGGAGAACACGCCGGTGTTTGCCATCTTCACCGGACGGAACGACACGAAGACGCTGCATAACGCCAAGGAGGTAAGCGCGCGCAACGCACCCATCATTGCCGTGACCGGCGAGAGCAACGCGAAAATCGACGACTACGCGGACCACGTCCTTCGGATCCCGGACACGCACCACGACGTCGCCGGTATCCTCGCGAACATACAGCTCCAGTTGCTCTCGTACATGGCTGCCGAGAAGCTCTCGCGGGCGATCGATAAGCCGCGAAACCTCGCAAAGAGCGTCACGGTCGAGTGAGTGGGTGGAGTCCCTCGCTCACCGCCTCGACCGAAACAATCGCATCACAGTACGGTGACAGGATCGGGATACCAAACAAATAAGTAGCTATTAACGGATTCATGGGCGGTTAAAACCGGCAAAATCGGGGTCTTCAGGATGAGCCAGAACATCATTCTCACTAATAACAAACGTTTCAGAGACAGTCTGATTTGGCATTAAGTTCTTTATATCTACGGTTGGGTACCGTGTACGAGTGAATGATGTCAGCGGGAAAAACAGGGCCATCTAGCGATCAATCGACGAACAGGACGGGCCGGACGATCAAAGCGGAAGACAAGTCCACAGGAACGGATGTCTCCAACTTGGACGGCATCGGGGCGACGTCGCGCGAAGGCGGGTCCGACTTAACCAAGGGAGAGATATTCGATCTCCTGAAGAACCGGCGGCGACGGACTGTTATCCGGTACCTTCGTGAGAACGACGGGTACGCGGAACTGAACGATCTCGCCGAGTACATCGCCGCGAAGGAGAACGACATTGAGATTCGACAGCTCTCCTCCGACCAGCGAAAGCGCGTCTACATCGGGCTCTACCAGTGTCATCTCCCGAAGATGGATTCGTTAGGCGTCATTGACTACAACAAGGACCGCGGAAACATCGAGCTACAGGCGTCCGTCAGCCAGCTATTGGAGTACATGGACCTCGATCAGAACGACTCGGAGGAGGCGGCGGACCCGGATCGGGCGTGGGCAATTCCCGCGGTCGCGGGCAGTATCGTCACGCTCGTAACGATCGGGTCTCTCGGTCTGGGGCCATTCGCCACGGTCCCCGCGGCAGTTTGGACGCTCGTCAGCGTCCTTGGTATCATCACAATCGTCGGGTTACAGCGCCGAAACTGACCACGAGGCCACCTACTGCGGGCGGCAACGTACGGCACCGGAACTGACCGCAAGAAACACTCACTCGGCGACGAGCTGTTCGAGGAAGTGGTACTCCCGTCGCTTGAGTTCCTTCTCGTAGTACTGGTATATCGCGAGCAACAGCAGCACTGCGGCGAAGCCGATACTGGTCGCCGGCGGAGCGAACCCGGACAGTTGAATGACGGCGAGTACGCTGCCGACGACCGCGAGCGCGCCATAGTACAGCGCCCACGGGCGCTCGGGATCGGACTCCGTGCTGAGGATTCCTTCAACTTCCTCGATCTTGTCCGTTAGCGAGACCGTCTTCGTGTCGCTGTCGTACCGGACGAGACCCACCTCCTCGAGTTTCGGAACGTGGGTCTGGTACAGCGAAATATAGAATCGCTTGACGACATCGTCGTCGACGTCGTCGTCACTTTCGGCTTTCGCCGTGTCGCTGGCGAGATCCCGGAGTACAGCTTTCCCACCTCGTCGATGTAGGTGGTACAGGATCAGTCGTCGCCGCGAGCTACTCAACACATCGAACACCTCGTCTTTCGTGATTTCCTCCATTTGGGTTCAAAAGTCTGCGTCAGATGCGGACGCCAAGCGCCGTGTCTGTGTCAGTTTGATTGGGTAGATAGCCGATCAACCTAAGATTAGTTTGTTATCATCTCCATATCGACGCTATTCTCTTCCTGATACCCCGCTGTGATCGGATCGGCACTGGTTAAGGCACTGTGATCCGGTGACGAGCGGCGCGCCACGCGACGGGAAAGAGAGGTAAGAACTGATCGTCCACGTCCAGAACACGCTGCGATTCAGACGCATTTACGCGAGCAACGGGCTCGGGCGAAAAGCAGTTCGAAATCGGCGTCGGCGGCGGCCGGTCCGGTGCATCGTGAAATGAGTGCATAACAAAGCCCGTGTCAGCAAGTCAACGTAGTATGCTTCACTGGGAGAGTCCGCCTGCGAATTCGAGCCGGGAGGGTCAACACGGAGTCTCCAAAACGACCGTCAGCACGCACGGAACCAAGCGAAATCGACGCGCTCGGCGTCGTCGACTCGAAGCTGACGGACGCACAGACCGCATTTGGAGGCAGCACTGACAATGTACGACGGCAAGACGATCGGCGTCGTCGTCCCGGCGTACAACGAGTCCGGGCACATCGGCGAAGTGATCGAGACGATGCCCGACTACGTCGATCGGATCTACGCGATCGACGATGCGTCGAGCGACGGGACGTGGGCCGAGATCCGCGAAGCCGCCAGGCGCCACAGCGAACGGGCTGGAAAAAATGGAGCCGGCAGCGCGGAGAGCCAAGCCCGCGTGGTGCCGATCAGACACGAGCAGAACCGCGGCGCCGGCGGCGCGGTGAAGACGGGCTACGCCCGGGCGCTCGAGGACGGCATGGACGTGATCGCTGTCATGGACGGTGACGGACAGATGGACCCCGCACACCTCGAACGCCTCATCGAGCCGGTCGCCGCCGGAGAGGTGACGTACGCGAAGGGAAACCGACTCCGGTCCAGTCACGATTTCGCGACGATGTCTCGCTGGCGGCTGTTCGGGAACATCCTCCTTACCATGCTGACACGCATCTCAAGCGGCTACTGGGAGCTGTCCGATCCGCAAAACGGATTCACGGCGATCTCGAGCGAAGGGCTTCGAGCCATCGACTTCGACCGACTGTACGACGACTATGGCTTCCTTAACGACCTCCTCGTCTCGCTAAACCTCAATCGAGAGCCGATCGCCGACGTCGCACATCCGGCGCGCTACGGCGACGAGCAGAGCACCATCCGCTACTCGACGTTCATCCCGCGCCTCTCCGCGCTGATCGCGCGGAACTTCTTCACTCGGATCGTCCGGACCTACGTGTTCCGCCGGTTCCACCCGCTCTCTGCGTGTTACGGATTGGGAGCCATCGTGCTGCTCGCCGGAGTCGGCGGCGGCGGCTACTCGCTGTTGAGTGCCGGTGTCGACACGTTTGTCGGCGGAATGGCGTCGCTCTCTGTCGCGACGATCGGCCTCCTGTTGATGCTGTTCGGGACGTGGCTCGACGTCGTCGAAAACGAGGGGCTGGTGCACGACATCAGCGCGCCCACGATTGACGAGAGCACCCCCGTCGAGACCGTTCCCCAGGAACAGCAGTTCGAAGTCGCTCACGACGGCGGGACTCCCGACGACGGGGCGGGGGCAGATCACGTATGACTCAGCTCGCGTTCGTGCTTGGAACCGTCTCCGAGGCAATCAGACTCGCGCCCGTGATCCGGGCGTGCGAACGGCGAGGCGTGGATCACACGGTGATTGACACCGGCGAACGTCGGGGCAGCGGACTCGAACAATCCTTGTTCGATCAGTTCGATCTGACCGAGCCCGAGGTCACCCTCGACATCGGCTCGGGTTCGCACGGGGAGCAAACCGGCATGATGTTGGCCGAGATCGAGCGAGTGCTCGCGGAGGTCGCTCCCGACGTCGTGATCGTTCACGGGGACGCAAACAGCACGCTCGCCGGAGCGATAGCCGCCAGCAGGATGGCTCCCGAGGTCGCCCACGTGGGTGCCGGGCTCAGGAGCTTCGACCGGGTGACGCCGGAGGAGACGAATCGAGTAGTGGCCGACCACGTCGCGGACTACCTGTTCGCTCCGACGGAAAAGAACCGCTGGTACCTCGTTCGCGAGGGGATCACGGAGCTTCGGATAACCGTCACCGGGAGCACGGCGGTCGACGCGCTCGACCGCGTCCGCCAAATCGGCCCCGGCAAGGCTGCGGTGCTCGACGACCTCGGCCTCGTCGAGGGCGGCTTCCTCTTGATGAACGTCCACTGTGAAGGGAACGTCGACGACCCGGACCGCTTCCGTTCCCTCTTGCAGGGCGCTGCTCGCGCCGGGGACGCACACGACCTGGACGTCGTCTATCCGCTACATCCTCGGGCTCGCGAGTGGGTTGAGCGGTCCGGGCTCGACGTTCCAGCCGGCGTTCGAACGATCGACCCGTTGGAGTACGTCGAGTTCATTCAGTTGCTGTCGGCGTCGGCGGCCGTCCTCACCGACTCGGGCAGCGTACAAGAGGAAGCGTGCGTCCTCGGCGTTCCGTGCGTGACCCTCCGAAACAACACCGAACGGTCCGAGACGACCGAAGTCGGTGCGAACCGACTCAGTCAGTGTGATCCGGACGGCGTCTACCGTGCCGTGACCGAGACGCTCGAGGGGGACACGGACTGGGAGAGCCCGTACGGAGACGGCGACGCAGCGGAGCGGATCCTCGATGCGCTCCCCGTGAACGCGGAACGCAAGAAGATCACTCGGTGAGGGGAGTCAGACGGGGAGCGGCGTCGCCCGTGTACGCGTGATCGGGCGTTAGTTCGGGGCGCTCGCCCGCACGATTTGGTCTCCTGTTACGGTGACAAAACACCCGGCCATCCGGAACGAGACGGAGAGATCCATCGAGTCGGTGCGTTGTGCCTGCTCGACGAGGTACGCTAGCGATTCGATGTCGATCACGTCGTACAGTCTGTCATCGATGCGTTCCGGTTCGATCGCACGTTCTTCCGCGATGGTCGTGACAATGTCCCAGCAGAGGTCGTCAACGATATTCGAGGTCATGTGCCTGATTGAATACAACGCCTCCAGTGGCATCCTCATTGTGTCGACGTGTATGGCATGTCAATTGATCCGGTACTATACACGTAGTATCACGCCAAGAAACGCCGCAACACCGGCCGAACTGGCCGGCCCTCACTCGGCCGCGTCGGGACCAGCGACCACCCCGGCGAATCGAGACCAGTGCTCACTCGGCCGCGTCGAGGTCGTCGATCGCGTCGTCGACGAGCGATCGGGCCGCTGAACGGAGTCGGTCCGCCGCCTCGGGATCGCGTGCCTCTGCGGTCACACGGATCAGGGGCTGGGTTCCCGAGGCCCGGATCAGGAACCAGCCGTCGTCAAGCCCGACACGGACGCCATCGATTTCGGTTACGTCGTCGTAGGACTCGTGGACCCGGTCGGTTACGGCGGCCATCGCCGCCTCCTTCTGGGCCGTCTCGACGACTTCCCGACGGATGGGATGGCTCGGAATTGCGTCAGCGCGCGCTGAGAGCGGCTGCTCCGCTGCCAAGACCGCGAGCACGACGGCCGCGAGCGGACCGTCGGGACAGCGCGTCTCGGTCGGGAAAATCCACGCCCCGGAGGGTTCACCCCCGAACACGACGCCCTCCTCGCGGGTTCGATCGGCGACGTACATATCTCCGACACGGGTTCGCACTACTGTCGCCCCGCGAGCCGAAAGCGCGTCGTCGACCGCGAGGCTCGTGTCCACGGGCGCGGCGACGCGGTCGCCCGAGGTGACTGCTTGGAGCGCGAACACGGCCAAGAGCTCGTCTCCGGAGCGGAACTGCCCCGTATCGTCGACGGCCATCATCCGGTCTGCGTCGCCGTCGTGGGCAATTCCGAGGTCGGCACCGCGCGCCGCGACGTGATCGATCAGTCCGGTACAGACCGCTGCGGTGGGCTCGCTCGGCCGCCCCGGGAACCGGCCGTCGGGCTGCGCGTTGAGCGTCTCCACGGTCGCACCGAGCTCGTGGAGGACATCGGCGGTGACTCCACCGGTCCCGTTCCCGACGTCGACGACGACGTGGAGGTCGTCGAGGTCGACGCCCGCGGCCGCCGCTCGGCGTCGGCCAGCCTCCAAGAGCGCGCGTCGGTGTGCGTCCACCGCCCCGTCCCATCGGATCCGATCGCCGTGTGCATCCCAGTCCGCGAACGGTGCCGTCTCCGACGCGACGCGGTGTTCGATCGCCGCCAGATCCTCCTCGTCGAACGCCTGACCGGACGGCGTCCAGAGCTTGATCCCGTTGTCCTGCGGCGGATTGTGCGAGGCGGTGACGGCGACTCCGGCGTCGGCGTCTTTGCTGCCGATCGATCGGGCGATCGTCGGCGTCGACGCCGTCCCCACGTCGATCGCATCCACGCCGCATTCGGTCAGTCCGGCACACAGCGCGTCGACGAGTGCCCGCCCCGAGTCTCTGACGTCGCGGCCGACGACGACCCGCTCCGCGTCCACCGCAAGTGCGCGTGCGACGGCGAGCGCGAGGTCGGCAGTGACGTCGACGCCGACCCGACCGCGGACGCCGCTCGTTCCGAACATCGGTTATCGCCCGCCTCGGGGGGCACAGCGGTCGAATCGACGGGAGTGGGTTCTGCGACCGTCGTGTGGATCTCCGTTGGCACGGTATTGGTCTGGTCGGCCCGGTCGGCCCGGTTGGGTCTCTCGGTCGCCGCCCCCGCAGAAGTGCGTCGTCATGTGCAGTTGGTGGGGCGGGACACCGGATTAGTAGCCGCCGCGTACCGCTCGATCGGCGCGGTGAGAATGCCCGGTATCGGCCTCTCGGTGACAGGTCCTCAGTGACGGATCGATGGACCCCGGCTACCGGCCGCCTGCAAGCCGGCTTGCGACGCGGTCGCGGTCGGTGCGTATCCGGTCTGCGAGCTCTGAGACCGCGGCAAGCACGGGGTATCGCGGCCCGCTCGTCGGTTCGTACAGGTACTCGTAGAAGGTGCGGTCTCCGTCCGCGTCGGCCACGCTGTCCGCGGTCATCGGCGGATCGGCGAGCGTCTTCTGTCGGTCTGCCGCGATCTCGTCGCATTCGCCTTCGAGGTCGTCGAGCCGTTCCCAGACGTCGATCGCCGCGTCGAGTCCGGGGCCGGAGACGCCGCCGAGGTGTTCGAGGAGCCGGCGTCGCTGCCGGTCGACGCAGCTAAGTTCGTCCTCGAACGCCCGGAGCGCGTCGAGCTCCTCGCCGATCGCGTCGGCGAGCGACGAGCGAGCCTCGGCCGCCCGCCGGCCGCGGCTGACGAGCGCGGACTGCGACCCCGCACAGAGGGTGCCGTCCGACGCCAGCGCGATCGCCGTGTCCTGGCCCAGTTCCGCAGCGAGGCTCTCCGGGATCGTCTCGTCGTACTCCTCGCGGTAGTGGGGAACCGACATCACCGTGTCGCGGTACGCCGCCAGCACGCGCCTGAGTCTCACGTCGCCGGGGGACGTGACGCGATCGACCGTACGGACTGCAACCGCCGAACCGTCGAGTGCCGCCGCCGTCGATCCGGTCGGCACCGAGTCGAGGGCGGCGACACGGTCGGCGAACGCCTCGAACGCGTCTCGTTCGGCGAGAACGCGCTGCTGCTCGCGTCGGCCGGCATCGACGGCGTCGCGGATGTACGCGAACGCGAGGAACGCTCCGAGGCCGGCGACGACGATCGTGACGACCACGACCGGCGTGGTCGCCGCCGCGCTGGCTTCACACGGAAGCGTTGTGCACTCGCCCACCCGACCCGGGTCGATGGTCGGGATCCGGAAGGCAGTCCCAGGGGCTGAGTGCACGCTCATATTAATTGTCAACATTGTGCATGCACAAAGCACTTGCGTCGCTGTGTGACCGCGTAGTACCGATCGCTGTGAAAATCACCAAAACAGATAGAACGACTCGAATAGGGGTGAAAACAACCGACCAGGCGAACGGATCAGTCGAGGACGCCGTCGTCGGTGATCACGGTGTCGACCATCCCGAGCGGGGTCGCGTCGTAGCTCGGGTTTTCGATCTCGACGCCCTCGACCGGCTCGCGCATGACCTCGACCGCGTCGCGGAACTCGTTTTCGAAGCGGAACTCCTCAATCCTCTTCGCGCCCGAGCCGACCGCGGTCACTGGGACGCCGAGTTCGCGCGCGGTGACGACCACGGGGAACGTTCCGATCCGGTTGTAGTAGGTGCCGCCGGTGATGCAGGTGATTCCGAGGAGGACGTGGTCGCATTCGCGTAGCGCGTACCCCATGGCGCTGTCGACGACCATGTGCACGTCGACGCGGGACACGCCGGCGAGCACGCGCGCGGTTTTCCGGCCGAGCGTCCGCGGGCGAGCCTCCGTGACGTAGACGGTCAGGTGCGCGCCGTCGCGGGCGGCTTTCTCGATTGACTCTAGCACCGTCGTCGAGTAGTCGTGGACTAACAGCGTGTCGCCGTCCTCGATACGTTCGGCCGCGTTGGCCGCGGCCACTCCCTTCGCCGTCTCGATATCGTCGACGACGCGGTCGATCGTATCTTCGAGGAGCTGTTTCGCGTCTTCGACGCTCGTGGGTTCGCCGATGATCGAACGCTCGACGTCGCGCAGCGCGTTGTGGAGCGCGGCGTGCGAGGGGTTCGATCGGCGCAACACGCCCGCGTTGTGCTCTAAGTCTCGCTCGAACTCGTCGACCGTCACGTAGTCGCGGTCGAGCAGTTCTGCGAGCGCCTGCGTCGCCTTCACGGCCACCGCCGACGTACTGTGGGTCTGCATCGCCCGAATCTCGGCGACGGTCTCGTCGATCATACCGGAATGCTCGTCGCGGCCGTTCAAAGGGGTTCCGGGGTCTCGATGATCGGCGTTTGAAAAAAGTTCGCGTAGCCTCGGATCAGGCGTACTTCGCGACGATGTCGAGCACGTCGTCGAGTTCGTCGCCGTCGAGCGAGTAGCGCTCTTGGGCGAACACCGAACGCAGTTCGGTGCGGTCCTCGGGGAGGAGGTCAGCGATCTTCACGGCGGTCGGGACGTCGATCTGTTCGAGCTCCGCCAGCTCTTCGACGAGCTCGCGGGACTCCTCGGCGTCGAGCCGAGCGAACCGATTGACGTGTTCGATGGCGCGGGCGAGCTCGTAACGGAGGTCGCGGTCCTCGTCTTCGGCGCGGTCCGCTTCGATGTCCACGAGGACCTCCTTCGCCTCGGAGATGGTGACGTACTCCTCGTCGAGCTTCTCTTTAAAAATCGTCATCTCAGTTCTGCTGAGCGCTCATGTGGGCGGCGCGGACGATGAGCGTCTTCGTCTTCCCGCCGTCCGGAATTTCGACTTTGAACGCAGCGCCCTGCTTGCCCACGACGGTGCCGGTTCGACCGTCGAAGCGCGGGTGGAAGCGACCTTCCTGCACGCTGGGGTCGATCTTGAGGTGGACCTGCGAGCCCGCCTCGAACTCCTGAATGGCTCGCTGTGGCGGCGACGTGCCGCGGTCGCGCGGTTTGTTCGAGAGCTTGTCGCGGGTCGCCTTCTGGGGCCCATTGGAACTCGGCATGGTCTTGGGCTACGTTCCGCTGCCGCAGGTATA
>Ga0136589_1000866_pt1 | contig 14248 bp, 10 predicted proteins | sample AntRauMFilla3764_FD_104640 | JGI IMG/M metagenome (GOLD analysis project Ga0136589, IMG submission 104640) | Saline lake microbial communities from Rauer Islands, Antarctica - Metagenome Filla 3 #764 | ecosystem: Environmental > Aquatic > Non-marine Saline and Alkaline > Saline | place...
GCTCCGGATCTCGCGGGCGGCCTGAATCTCGGCCACCCCGATCTTCGGGTAGTAGTGAGTGACTTCACCGCCGAGAATCTTCTGGTGGGTAGCCTTCGAGCCGTAGGCCGCCGACCACCCCTGGGGGCGACCGAGATAGTAGCCGGAAGAATGGCCGCGGTGGTAGACTTTTTTCAGGTTGTTTAGCAGTCCGTCGACGAAGCTTGGGTCGTAGCGACCGTCCGCGATGGCGTCGACCGCCTGGCGGTAAGCGGCGGTCACCAGCTTAACGTATTCCGGCGAGCGGCCGCGGCCTTCGATCTTTAGCGTATGGATGCCGGCATCGATCACTTGATCCAGGAATTCGATAGTGGAAATGTCGTTGGGCGAGAGGACGAAGTTATTGTCGATCTTCAGTTCCTGGCCGCTCTCTTCGTCTTTGACGACGTAGCTCTTGCGACAGTTTTGCACGCAGGCACCGCGATTGGCCGAGGCGTTGTCGGTAAAGAGCGACATGCCGCAGCGTCCGGAAACTGCGATGCAGAGTGCGCCGTGCGCAAAGGCTTCGATCTCCAGTAATCGTCCGGAGGGGCCGCGTAGATCCTGCTCGATGATCTGCTGGTGAATCTTACGGATCATCGAGAGATTGAGTTCACGCGCCAGCACGATGCGGTCGCAAAACTGTGCGTAGAATTTAAAAGATTCGAAATTGGATACCGAAAGCTGGGTGGAGAGGTGCACTTCGAGGCCGAGCTCACGCGCTTTGAGAATACAGGCCATGTCGGCCGCGATGACGGCGTGGACCCCGTGGGCTGCGGCGGTTTCGAGCAACTGGTAGCAGAGTGTGAGGTCGTGGTCGTAGAGGAGGGTGTTGAGCGTAAGGTAGCCGCGCACCTTGGCCGCGTGGCAGCGTTCCATGATGCTGGCGAGGTCATCGATATGGAAGGAGCGACGCGAGCGCGCCCGCATGTTGAGCTGGGCCAACCCGAAATAGACGGCGTCGGCACCGGCGTCGATGGCAGCTTGAAGTGAGGCGTAGCATCCGGCGGGGGCGAGAAGTTCGGTTTGCATGGGAGGTTTTTGAAAGGATTGCTATCCTGTTCGCCCCAAACCCAGCCAGGCCAGTGCGAGCGTGACGAGGGAGCTGAGTGGCATGAGAATAGCGGCGAGAAGCGGATGCATGAGGCCGGCGAGGCAAATGCTGACGGCGGTGAGATTATAAATGACAGCGACGGCAAAAATTGTTGCGACCACCCAGCGCCGTCTGGCGGCGACTTGAAACAGTTCGGGGAGGCAACGCAGGCTGCGTCCGAAAAAGAAGAAGTCAGCGCTGGCCTCAAGTATGCTCTTATCCACGACGGGAGTGCCGCGGCAAATGGCGGCGTCGAAGGCGAGACTGTCGTTGGCACCGTCACCAATCATCAGAGCATTTCGGTGTGCATGAGCTTCAATCCATGCGGCTTTATCGCGCGGGCTACATTGCGCCTTCGCTGCGATGTCGAGTTGACGGGCGACTGAGTCGACCCGCCCGGGCGCGTCACCACTTAGGATAGTTGTATTTAGTTTTTGAATACGTAGATAATCGACCGCGGCGCGGGCATCGTCGCGCACGTCTTCCTGGAAATTGAAGCTGGCGATGGGTAGTCCATTCTGGCGCAGCAGGCTATGGCCTGCCAGTTTCGGGGTTGTCTGATTTGCGAGTTGTGGTTGCTTCCAAGCGGGCTTGCCGAGTGTCCATTCATTGCCGCCGGCGTCCGTCCAGGCGACGCCTTGGCCAATGCTCTCTTCGACTCTCGCACAGCCATGCTGCCGGGGTTTTAGTGTCTTCGGATGTGCGGCCAGCAGGGCCTCGCGGAGTGAGCGGGCGATGGGGTGGCGGTTGTGCGCGACGAGTTGATGCAGTGCGTGGGTCGCCAGCGGATCGAGTGCTTTAACTGTCTCCGGATTTTGCAGGCGTGGGATGTCCATGGTCAGCGTGCCGGTCTTATCGAAGACGACGGTGCGCACCTGACGCAGGCGTTCCCAGATCTGGGCGCTCTTGATGAAGAGGCCGCTGCGGCGGAGGCGGGCGTTGGCGAACTCATCGCACATCGGCAGGGCCACGCCGAGGGCACAGGGGCAGGAGACGATGAGCACGGAGATGAGCACTTGAGTGGATTGGAGTAGATCCCCGGTTTGGGCGAGCCAGAGCAAGCTGCCGGCCGCGGCCACGATCAATACGGCGGCGATGTAATACTTGAGCACGGTTTGCAGGCGGCGTTCCTGGAAGCTGTCTTGCGGGCGTTCGAGTAATTGAGCCAAGAGGCTGTCACTCCAACCCTCGCGGGCGCGAAAACGCAGACTGTGCAAGCCGACGTTAATTGCCCCGGCGGGAACGGTTCGGTTCTGCGGCCAGGCGACAGGGTCGGCTTCGCCGTTGATCCATTCCAGGCTGAGGCTGCCTTGCGCCTCCAGCGGGTCGGCTGACACGGGGTTGATCTCTCCGGGGGCTACGCTATATTCCATGCCAGCGGTGACCTCACCGGCAGGGATGACCTGGCCGTCTTTGGCACCCCCGATCAGGGTGACGCTGCGCGGGCCGGTCTTTTGGCGCTGCAGATGGGAACGATTCTTTTCCAGCGCGTATTCCTGTAGCCAGCGGCCGAGTAGCATGAGGAAGACGAAAGTAGCGACGAAGTCGAAATAGATGAGGGTGATGTAGCCGGTTGCCCAGCCGACGAGGGAGCCAGTGTAGCCGGCGAGTAAGCCAGCGGCGATGGGCAGGTCAATGTGGAGAACACGGTTGCGGGCGGCCTGCCAGGCGCGTTGAATGAAGTAGCCGCCACCGATGATCAGGCTGAGCGTGGCGAACGTGGCGCCGAGCAGTTGAAAGAGGGGCGCGAGATAAAATTCGCCACCCATGCCTAGGTAGGCCGGTAGGGTGAACAGCATGGTGTTCAGCAGGAAGAAACCGCAGAGGCCGAGGCGGTAAGTGATCTGGCGGCTGCCGGAATGGGCTTGCGGATCATCACTGTAAAGGCTGAGGCGGTAGCCTATCTTTTGCAGCTCACGGGCGAAGGTGGCGATGTCGAAATGCCCACGCTGCCAATGCGCTTCGACTGCGCTGGAGCGGGGATCAATCCGCACGCGGGCGCTACCTGGCTGGCGTTGAAAGATGGCTTCGATCAACCAGACGCAGCCGATACAGCTAATGCCTTCGATGCTAAAGCGGGCCGAGGCGACGGGCTTTTCGGTGCTGGACTCGACGCGCTTGATTTCGGCGATGAGCGGGGTGACTTCAGCTTCGGTGAAGGCTTTCGAGCCAACTGGAGGCACTGCTTTGTTGCCCTTGAGCTCGTAAAAGCGGGTAAGGTCGTTGTCGCTGAGAACTTGGGCGACATACTCGCAGCCATGGCAACAATAAGCCTCTTTCGCCCGGGGGGTGAAGGGTGTGCCGCAGTGGGCGCAAGTGGCTTGAATGGCGGCTGGCATAACTGGGGGTCCGTCGGATCGAAGCGATTAGTCCGATCCGAGCGATCGCTCAATCTCGATGGTTTCGACCGGATTTTCTTTCGCGATGCTGATTAGGGTCGTCCATGCTGCGATCACGAGTAGAAACGCGAGAATAACCGGGATCCATAACGACCAGGCGATGCCTTGCTTGGGTTTGGAATCGGTCATGGCTGCTGTGTTTTCAAAAGCGCGGCACTGGGGCCTAAGAATTCGGCTTCGCGACTAAGGATGTCGCTGCCGTTGGGATTGACCAAAGTGAACTCGATGGGGAAGCGGCCAAGGTAGTCCTCACGGGCGATACTGATGATGACGGGGCGCACTTCTTCGCCTAGCGGTGGGACGGTGATACCTTCCTCGTTGCCTTCCATGGTATAGGTTTGGCCGGGGGCGGCGGCGTGTAGTTGGAAAGTCTTATTGTTATTCGTTTTGTTGATGACACGCACCATGTATTGGTTACGCACCGTGGTATCGGTGACGTAGTAGGGGCGCCCAGTCATGCGCACGATGTTCATGTTGGCGCTGCGCAGTTGCATGGCAGAAAGGGTGAAGGCGGCTGCACCGGCGAGCATGAGTGCGCCGTAGATGAAGATGCGTGCTCGTAGGAGCTTTCGTTTCTTACCAGCCAAGCCGGCTTGCGAGTCGTAGCGAATCAGGCCTTTCGGGCGGTTCAGCTTCGACATGATGGTGTCGCAGGCATCGATGCAGTTGGCGCATCCGACACACTCCATTTGCAGCCCATGGCGGATATCAATGCCGGTGGGGCAGACCTGAACGCAGCGGAAGCAATTGATGCAGTCGCCAAAGCCTTCTTTTGTGGCGGGGCCGCGCGGTTCCCCGCGTGCTTCATCATAACCAATGATGACTGAGTCCTCGTCGATCAAAGCGGATTGCAGTCGGCCGTAGGGGCAGATGACCAGGCAGAGCTGTTCGCGAAACCAGGCGAAGTTGAAGTAGATAATACCCGTGGCAACGCCCATGAAAATAAAGGCCCCCCAGTGCTCGGTCGGGTTAGTCGTCATCCATCGGTAGAGCTCCGGAATCGAAATGAAGTAGGACAGGAACAAGTGGGCGATGGCCCCAGAAATCAAAATGAATAGCGCGTGCTTGATGATGCGCTTGATGATCTTGTCACTCGTCCATGCTGCGGCATCCATTTTGCGGCGTGTTTGCGAGTCACCTTCAATCAAGCGCTCGATGCGGCGATAGACGTGCTCTAGGAAAACCGTTTGCGGGCAGGCCCAACCACACCAAATGCGACCAAAGAGCGCCGTCACGAAAAACAGCGAAAACCCCAGCCCGGTAATAAAAAAGAAAGCCATCCACAGGTCCTGGGCCGCAAAGGTCAGGCCGAAGAGGTGAAAGCGGCGATTGAGGACATCCAGGAAGACGGCAGGGTGCCCGTTGATCGGTATCCAAGGCAGCAATACATAGATGCCAATCAAAAGCAGTGCGAAAATACGCCGCCAACGCGTGAAGAAGCCTTTGACGTCCGCGGGATGGATGAAGGTGCGCGAGCCATCTTGGTTGATGGTCGAAGGCGTGGCTTTGGATGGGCGGGCTTGGTTCATGCAGGGGGATTAGCTGGATCCGTCGAATCGGACCAATCCGACGGATCCTTTTAGAATATCAGGGCAGCAGCTCCGGATTCTTGCTGAGCACGTAGGCGACGACCTCGGCGATGCGTTTTTGGCCGAGTAGGGTCTCCCACGGTTGCATTCCTTTATCCAGGAAACCTTGCGAGACACTGACATACATTTCGGACGGCTGGGAGCCATGGATCCACTCATCATCGACGAGGTTGAAGCCGATGCCCCCTTGCATGTCTTTGCCGTGGCAGGCGGTGCAATGCTTCTCGAAGGTGGCCTTGCCTGCATCGATAAAGCTCGGTTTAGACGCCATCTGATAAAACATATCGTTGTTCGTTATATCGATGGAGTTGGCCAGTCGTATGGTCTCCACGGCCTCCAGTTTTGCTTCAAGTACGGGGTGTTCGCCACCTTCGAAGCGACGGTCGTCGATCACCACCCAGTAAATGACTGAAAATAGAATCATCCCAAAGAGGATGATCAGCCACCACATCGGCAGGCGTTGATCGTATTCGCGAATGCCGTCGACGACATGGTCCCGCAGGACAACGCCCTCGGGCAGATCTTCTTCGGTGACGTCTTCCGGCTTATCGTGTTCAAGTCCGTGTTTCATGATTCTTTTATTGCGGGCGTGCTATTGGGTTCGTCCTCCAGGGGCAGGTTTTCTAGATGGCGGACTTTTTCTTTTTTCAAAAGCAGAGCCCGGACAGTAATGATGAGGAACACCCCAAAGGTGAACCAAAACGAGATAAGCGGGACGAAGCTCGTCCAGTCATCGTAGATAATACGCTTAAACATGGTATGAATGGCTAATGGTTAATGACTAATACAATTACTGGGAGCCGAGTTCGGATTTTAGCTGAGCTTCGGCGGCATTGATCTTTTGGCCGGCTTCCCGATAGGCACCGAGCTTTTGTAGGTAGGCGATGAGTGCGACGATCTCTTTGTCAGGTTCGGTAAAGGCACCTTTCTCAGCTAATCCAGCGACAATGGCTTGCGCCTGCTCGTCGACCTGCGCCTGGATGTCCTCCTCGGAGAGATCGATTGGATAAGGCACACCGAGCATGCGCATGGCGTGAATCTTGTTCGGCAATTGATCAACTTTGGTCTCCTTCTCGAAGAGCCAGGGATAGTTCGGCATGTTTGAACCAGGAGAGACGCTGCGTGGATCGAGCATATGGTAGAAGTGCCAGTCGTCGGAGCGCTTACCGCCTTCGCGCTGAAGATCCGGACCAGTGCGTTTGGAGCCCCATTGATACGGGAAGTCGTAAACGAATTCGCCAAGATGTGAGTAGTCGCCGTAGCGCATGACTTCCGGCACAAGGGTCCGTATCATCTGCGAGTGGCAGTTGTAGCAGCCTTCACTTACGTAGATGTCGCGACCAGCCAGCTCCAGCGGAGTATAGGGGACTTGGATGCGACCTTCGATATTGTCGGCGCGTTGCACCGTGACGGTGGGGATGATCTGGATCGCACCGCCAATCGCAGCGGCAATGATGGTTAATACCGTGAAGGCAAACCCATGCTCGAGCAGCTTTTCATACCACTTGGTCCATTCCTTTTTGCAGGCTTCAAAGTGGGCGATAGTCATCACGACGAGAAAAGTCGTCATCAATATGCCCAGCAGAAACAGGCCACCGTCCCCGAAAATCGTCAAGCAGACGGAGAAGACGAGTAGTAATGAGTAAATGACCGGAGCATTCAGGAAAGCGCGAAAGCCGGGCTTGGGCTGAGCGGGCGAGCCCTCGGGCTCGGCTTGTGGCACTTCCACCGTTCCATTGACAGCTTGTCCACTGCGGGCGGTCTTCCAGATGTTGTAGGCCATCAGGGCAAAGCCGGTCAGATAAAAGCCACCACCAATCGCACGGAAGAGCATGGCTGGACGAATCGCTTGCAGCGTATCGAGGAAGTTTGGATACTGGAGCAGGGTGCCGTTCTCCGTGGTGGCATTCAGCATGAGCCCCTGGGTGATCCCGGAGACCCACATTGAGGCGACATAGAGCAGGATGCCGACCATCCCGAGCCAAAAGTGGGCGTTGGCCATCGCCACCGAATGGAGCTTCGTATTCCAGAGCCGCGGTGCCAGCCAGTAGAACATGCCGGCAGCGAGAAAGCCGTTCCACCCGAGCGTGCCGCTGTGCACGTGTCCGACAGTCCAGTCGGTGTAGTGGGAGAGGGCGTTGACTGCTTTGATCGAGAGCAAGGGGCCTTCGAAAGTGGCCATGCCGTAGAAGGTGACGGCGGCGGCGAAGAATTTAAGCACCGGGTCGGTCAGCAATCGATCCCAGGCGCCGCGCAGAGTGAGCAGGCCGTTGAGCATACCTGCCCAGGAGGGCGCCCAGAGCATCAGCGAGAAAATCATCCCGAGCGACTGCAGCCAATCGGGCAACGAGGTGTTGAGCAAATGGTGTGGCCCCGCCCAGATGTAGATAAATACCAGTGACCAGAAGTGGATGATTGAGAGCCGGTAGGAATAAACCGGCCGATTGGCCGCCTTCGGCACAAAGTAATACATGATGCCGAGCATCGGCGTGGTCAGGAAGAAGGCTACGGCGTTGTGCCCATACCACCACTGCACCAAGGCGTCCTGCACACCGCCGAAGATCGGGTAACTATGCGTGAAACTGGTCGGGATCGAAAGGTGATTGACCACGTAGAGCATGGTGATCGTGACGATGGTCGCGATGTAGAACCAGAGGCCGACGTAGAGCGAGCGCTCGTTGCGCTTGCCCAGTGTCCAAAAGAAGTTGACCGCGAAGACGAGCCAGATGACCGCCACCAGAATATTGATGGGCCAGATCAGTTCCGCGTATTCCTTACCCCGCGTATAACCGGCCGGGAGGGTGATCGCTGCACAGACGATGATGAACTGCCAGCCCCAGAAGTTGATCTTACTGAGCAGGTCGGAGGCCATCCGCACCCGGCACAGGCGCTGCGTCGAGTAGTAGACCCCGGCAAACATCATATTCCCGACAAAAGCGAAGATAGCCGCATTCGTATGCAAGGGGCGCAGTCGGCCAAAGGTGAGGAACTCGATGCCCTCGTTCTTAAGCCACCCGAAGGTGATCCATTCCAGGAACTTGCCGTTCATTTGCCAGTAGTTCAGCTGGGTGGCGATTAGGACGCCTGCGCCCATGCCAACCAAACCCCAAAAAATGGAGGCGATCATGAACTTTCTTACGGAATCGTCATCGTATTCGATGATGGTGGTTTTCGTGTTGTTTGTATTCATCTGGGTCAAATCGGGTGTCTAGCGGCGTAGGACGCTTTTGGGAGTTTCGCTATCAAAGGGACGAAGGGCATCTTGCTCGGGCGAGCCGAGTTCTTGCGTCCGGCGCTCGCGGACGAAAAAGAGCAAAAAGAGTGAGGCGAGCAGCAGGCTTAAAAAGACGGTGAGTATGAGAACGTTCATGAGCAAGGTAGGTGGTGGGCGACGAAGGGGCAGTCGCTGCGGAAGGTCTTATGGTGGCAAAGGTCGATTTCTTTGCCGAAGAAACCGGAGAGCGCGTGATTGATCAGGTCTTTATTGCACTCTCGGTCGAGCTGGTTGAACTCATGTTCGGCATCCCAAGCATCTTCAAAGACACTCATGAATGCTTGCAACCCAGAATCGTGTAATTCTATGCAGGCTCGCCCACCGAAGCAGCGCGCTTTACAGTCGCAAGTGATGCCGAGAAAGCGGTTGAGGTGGAAAACATCGGGTTGGACCGTCGCGCCCGGACCCTGCTCCACGATTTTCAATACCGCCTCAAAGGCGGTCGTGAAAAACTCGTAGGGCACAACCCCAACCTCCGCGTCCGTCGAGCCGATCGGAGCGGGTATCTCGACCTCCGTTAACCAGTTTTCAATGATTTGATCCCGGTTATCACGGAGGTAGCTAACCAGGCGTGCATGCATGGCTTGATTATTCCAGATGCAGCCCTAGTTTGTCTCTGCATATTGCGCTTAAAACTGCGCATTTTCTGCATAATACCCAAATGACCACCACCATGCTGCCAGCAACTAGCCCCAGTTCATCCCCGGCCGATAAGCGACCTCATGCGAGTGCGCGGGCTAAGGCAGTGGTCGAGCAACTCTCCAGTTCCCAGCTCTACCAGGACTACGAAAAAGCCTTTCGCGAGGCGACGGGACTGCCGCTGGCGATACGCCCGGCCAAAGCCTATACCAACGCACTGCGTCAGACTAAGCGGGAAAATCCATTTTGTGCACTGGTGGCAGAGACGAATGAAAGCTGCGCCAGTTGTTTGAAGATGCAGCGGGATCTCGAGGAAAAGGCCGGCCTAGAGCCGAAGTCCCTGCACTGTTTTGCAGGCCTCTGCGACAGCGCGGTGCCGATAAGGGTAGGGGACGAACTGGTCGCATTTTTGCAAACCGGCCAGATTCTTCTACATCAGCCAAATCAAGCAGAGTTTACCCGCACCACCAAGCAGCTACTCGCCTGGGGTGCGGATGTGAACCTCAAGGCATTGGAAGAAGCCTACTTCCAGACCAAGGTATTCGACGCGGATCAGTATAATGCCATGCTGCGCCTGCTCGCCACTTTTGCCGAGCATCTGGCCACTATCAGCAACAGTATCGAGCCTAGCGCCTACGATCCGGAGCCCGCGCTGGTCGGGAATGCCAAGCGTTATATTCAGGACCGATTTCAGGACAAAATCTCGCTGGATGCAGCCGCCCGGGCCGTCAACGCCAGCACCCGCCACTTCTGTAAGGTCTTTAAGGAGGCGACCGGCCTGACCTTTACCGATTACCTCGCCCGCATCCGGGTCGAGAAGGCTAAGAACCTGTTGCAAAATCCGCACCTCCGCGTCAGCGAAATCGCCTTTGAGACCGGCTTCGATTCGATCTCGCAGTTCAATCGGTCCTTTAAGCGGATCACCGGCGTCGCACCCACCCAGTTCCGCAGCGAGCTTATCTCGTAACCACCCCTGTCTCATCGCCTTTAACCATTCGGCAGGCTCAGGTCGGGCCGGCGATTAGACTTTCCTCTCCTTGAAAAGGCGGGGAGCTTTTAAAGCCTTCAACTTGTGTATAGGGATATGCCCCCGGGGTCTTCAAACCGCATACCTTCCGGTTCGTCGTGTTCGCCCGACGAAGCACAAAAAACGTAGCTGCGTCGCGACAGCGGCGCTAGATTTTACAGGCTTACGGTTAATTGCGTAGGGAATCCGCTTGCGGATGTCACGAATGTTAATCTGTTGAATCCGGTAGCCGCGGGAAAAGTTTGGGGTCTTTTTGTTACAATTGTGACGGTCGTGTCACGTGGGTGTGATAATCCATGCCAAGGGCGAGAATGGAATTGTCCGTTTGTTGTGCACAGTCAAAACGTGCGCGCTTGGATACGAACAATCGCTTCTGCGTGGACGCAAAAATCCCGACTCTGAGACAGACGACCATGAAGACACCGACTTTGAAATTAATCATAGCTGCGCTAATCTGCCTGCTTGGCGGGAGCTGGGCGCACGCCGTCAAAATCACGATTCCGAGTCAATATAAGGAACAGGTCGAGGCCATCAAGCAAGCCGAGCAGGCTCAGCTTGAGCGTGAGCTCAACGCGATGGAGCGCCCGCCGACTAAGAGCCCGCAGCCGGGAGGCGGCATGCAGTTCACCGGCAATGAGGCAGCCGAATCGAACGCCAACGCCAGACCGGATGGTCAAAATGAAACCGCCCCTAACGAATTCCTCAGCCAATCCCTAGCCGAGGCCAATGCCACTGCTGGCGCGTATCAACTCAACCCGCCTGCGGGTCAGGGCTTCGTCTCCGGCCAAGTCGTCGATAAGGCCACCGGGCAGCCGGTCTCCGGTGTCGCCATTCTACTCGATGGCACCGAAGTCGGCACCATCACCGACAGCGATGGCCGCTATACCCTGGGCCCCGCCCCCGCCGGTGCCTACACTATTAACTTCATCAAGTCCGGCTACATCCCCGCCAACGTCACCGACTTTGCCGTCGCCGCAGACGAGGTATCTGTTTTCCCCTTTGCCCTCCCTCCACGTCCCGCCGAGATGTCCGACGAAGTCTATGTGCTGCAGGACTTCTCCGTCACTGCCGAGGAGGCGAATGACATGATGCTAAAATTGGACCTAATGATGAATTCGGACTCCATCATGAGTGTGATGAGTTCGGAGGATTTTTCCAAATTTGCAGCCAGTGATATCGGAGATGCCGTCAAGCGGGTATCAGGTGTTTCCGTTGTCGGAGGGAAATATGCCGTCATTCGCGGACTTGGGGACCGATACGTCTGGACAACTATGAACGGCCTGCCGATTGCGAGCCCAGATCCTGATAAACTAGCCGTGCAGTTGGACTTATTCCCGTCTTCGCTCTTTGAAACGATCGAGGTTAGTAAAACGTTTACTCCAGATCAGTCCGGCACAGCTACTGGAGCGATAGATCTCAAGCTTAAGTCCTTGCCTAAGGAGTTTTTCATGAACGTTGCCACTAGTGTTGGCTTCCACTCAATCGCAACCGGGAATGATAACTTTCTAACCAACGGCCGTGGCAATTGGAAGGATCAGTTTGCAATGGGTGCGGGTCTCAGAGGTCTTCCGGATTCCGGTAAGGACTTTCCTGATGATCTGAATAAACCCTTGAATCCATTGCCGCCCTTTTTGCCCAAACCACCTGGAACAGTCTCTCAGGCTGAAAAAAATGCTGCAGTTGCAGCGGCAGTTGCGATTACCGATGGGATCGGTCGCAACTTTCATAACTATGGGGATGCACCGGGTCCTGATTATGGGGTAAAGTTCAGTTTTGGTGATGCGAGAAATGTTACTGATCGCATTAGGCTCGGCTACTTCGCCGGCATGAATTATAGTCGCAAGTTCCGGATGGTTGAAGATGCAGAGTATTTTCGCAGCGCGAACGAGACATCTGGTACGCAAACTCTCAACCCGGAAAATTTCGTCAATCCTGATGTGGCCATCGGCTATCGGAACCAATCTCGCACGGAATCCACCGCAACCAGTGTTCTTTCCGGGTTGATCGGCCTTGGATTGGAGCTGGGTGAGGACCATATCTTTAGCCTGAGTCGACTCGACCTAAGGCAGAGTGAAGACGAGAACGTCCGGCTCTATGGCGAGGTGTTTAATGAGTTCCCCTTCTCTTCCGATCCGGATTTTCTGGATACCGAAATTTCTGAGTCGCTGCGCTATACCGAGCGTCGCTTAGTTAGCGATCAGCTCGCCGCGAGTCACCGGTTCGATTTTGGAGCAGACTCTGTCTTTGATCAGGTCGAGGTGGATTGGGCGCTCGGCCGTGATCAGGCTAACCAAGAAGAACCAGGCTACGTGCAGACCCGTGCCATCATTTTGGATAGTGGGGATCTCACCATCGCGCAGGATTCCACTGCAACAGGAACGCCGTTTCCCTCTTTTGTAATCTGGCGTGAGATTGAGGAGGAGCGAAGCAGTAGCCGCATCGATATTACACTGACGGAAAGCTCGCAAGAGGGGTTCGAGTCGATCTTGAAGTTCGGAGCGCTCAAGAGTAGTGGCGAACGTAGCGTCTATGACGAATATGTTTCTCTGCTGGGTGACGACCTCACCAAACCGACTGATACGATCGTGGCCGGTTCTGACGATACGGATGCTCCCATGAGCAACTTCAATGGACTGGACGCCAGTGGTTATGCCGTGGCGGCAGATATTTCCCTCGCAACCGAACAGGATGGCCGATACATCATGTTGGAGCAGCAGTTGTTCGAAAAATTTCGGGTCATCGGTGGCTATCGAAATGAAAATAACAGCGCGGATGTTAAGGTTAATGGCGATCTGCAACTCCGAGGGGCAGGTTCGAATAATCCATTAAAGGATCTCCCGAAGACAGGTGGTTTTGAGGCCGATGACTGGCTGCCGGGCCTGACCTTCATCTACAAGCCCACGCCGCAAATGAGTTTTAAGGCGGCTTATTCCAAGACGGTGGCATTGCCTTCTGCACGGGAGGTATCACCGTATGCTTCGTCAGCCTTTTCGGGTTCCGATATCGATGTGGGGAATCCGGAACTAGGACCCTCCAGTGTCGAGAACTTTGATCTTGGCTATAGCTGGTTTAATAGTAAAGGCGACTCGTTTGGGGTAACTTTTTTTTATAAAACCGTACAGGACCGGATCGAAAAACTAAACGGCATCGGTGCGGATAAGTTTAAGCCCGGGCTGCTTGCGCCGGATCCGCTCGTTTACACCAACTACAATATACTCACTTTTTCCAGTAATCTGGATGCCGCGCTGTATAGTTGGTACAATAACCCTAGCGAGGCGACGATTTCGGGGCTAGAGATTGAGGGACGTAAGTTACTTGGTTTCATTCACGATTCGCTGGAATATCTTTCGCTGGGAGGAAATTTCACTTACATCGATGGTGAGGTCGATCGTTTCCCTATCGAAATTGCGGCCAAGGATTTTGCTGGTCGTCCGGTCTCTGCAAGTCGGGCGCTGACGAATCAGCCCGAGTACATCGTTAATGCCGATATCTCCTACGATAATCCGGCCTTGGGGCTACGGGTTTCGCTTATCGCTTACCACATTAGCGAAGTCTTGAATGGTGTCTCCTTCGTTGATTCCTACGACGTCTATGCCAAAGCCTATACTGCGCTCGATCTGACCGCATCAAAAACCTTCGGCGATGCACTTAGACTAAGTGTTTCCATCAAGAACTTAACCGATTCTGAGCGCGGCACCTATTATGACGTGGAGGGCCGAGATGTTGACCGTGATAGCTATGAAGTTGGTCAAAGTGTCTCCGTCGGACTGTCCTACGACTTTTAACCTCTTTGTAACGCAGACGACACCGAAACTACATCTTTCGATGCTAGATTATGCGTCGCAGCAACAAAGCTGCCTGCAATAGAAAATAACTACAATCCAATGAAAAAATTCACATATATTACCACGCTAGCCGCCACGCTCGGCTATTCCGCCTATGCTGGGGTCTCTGCTATACCTAATGGCAGTGGCCTCTACGAAATCACGGATCCAATTGATGCTGATGTCACGCTCGACTCCGCTAAAGAGTATCTGCTGACAGAAGTTGTTTACGTTTCTGATGCGACTATCAACATCCCGGCGGGCACAGTCATTCGCGGTGTGATCGGCCTCAAGGATGGTTCGAATAACGTCACACAAGAGCCCGGCACCCTCGCGATTACACGCACGGGCCAAATCAATGCAAACGGAACTCCTTCTGCCCCGA
>Ga0136589_1000875_pt1 | contig 14191 bp, 12 predicted proteins | sample AntRauMFilla3764_FD_104640 | JGI IMG/M metagenome (GOLD analysis project Ga0136589, IMG submission 104640) | Saline lake microbial communities from Rauer Islands, Antarctica - Metagenome Filla 3 #764 | ecosystem: Environmental > Aquatic > Non-marine Saline and Alkaline > Saline | place...
GACGAACTGGAGGCCGGAATCGCCGACGCCGACACCGACGAGGTCGCTCGCGGGCTGGCCGCCAGCGCCGCGATGCAGGTAATGAACGCAGTCGGCGACGTCACGCCGACCGCGAAGTGAGTTCGGGCTACTCCGCCGGTTTCTCTGCGGATCCGTCTTCTGCAGCCTCCTCTGCACCGAGTTCGTCCGCCGTCGTCGCCTTCGTCGACGGTTCGTCGTCGAGCGGCATCGACGGCTCCATGGTCCCCTGAACGCGTCCGTATATCCCGAAGATATTCTCGTAGCCGTGCTCGCTCGCGAGGATCGGGACGATTCCCTCCTCGTCGACACGGTGCGTGTACACGTCGTCCTCGGCGAACACCGCGCCGCGCGGGATCGTCTCGAAGTTCGCGAAGTGGACGTGCGGCTCGCCCCCGCCTTTCGGTACCTCCTCGTCGCCCGCGACGACGGTCGTCTCGGTGAACGTCGGCGGTTCGTCGTCAAGTGCGCCGTGTGCCCGGAGGAACGCCAGACAGGCCTCGTAGCCGAACTCGACCGCCTCCTCGCTCCCCTGTCTCCCGACTTCGAGCGAGACGGTGTGCGGGACGACGGAGTCGAGCGTCGTCGAGCGCAGGCGGCTGGAGTCGACGACGAACTCCACCGGCATCCCGGTCACGCTCCGGCGCGCCGACTCGGTCGGGTCGCTGTAAATCGCGAAGGGCGGCGGCGCGCTGTGAGAGCTGTGGAGCGCGAGCACGGCGTCCATCCCCTCCAACTCGGCCGCAAGTCGGGGCGCGAGCGCCCGCTCGTACTCGTCGCTCTCTGGGTCGCCCGGGAAGACGCGGTTCAGGTCCGCGTCCGTGTAGCGCGTCTCCGCCGCCAGCGCCCGCTCGTTGGCGATGATCAACCGAACGCTCCCGCTCCCCGTCCCCTCCTCGTCAAGGTCGTCGGCGAGTCGTCTGACAATCCGCTCGCCGGCGGGCTCGTCGCCGTGGATCCCGCCGACGATCGCGACGCGAGCCGACCCGGCCGACCCGCGTTCGATCGTTTGCATGAAACACGATACGCGCCGGTCGAGTAATAAATGGTCGACGTTCGGCCGCGCGGTGTCCCTCGGACGCTCACCCCCGTTCGCCGGTCGTACGCGCCATTGTCACCGAGCGAGCCAGCGGGAGAGCGATCCTCGGTATCGGTTTGCGAGGTGACGGGCGACCAGACGGTCCCGCGGGTCGACACCGAGGCGGTGGAGTGTGGCCGCGTACGTCACGAGGCCGACGGCGACGCCGCCGATCACTGCGAATCCACCGGGGACGACCGCGCGAACCGCTCGCATCGCGAGGAGGGCCACGCCGCCGGCAGCGATCGGGGTGAGAAACGTGCGGTCGAAGGGCCACAGCCCCTCGAACCGCCGAAGCAGAACGACCTGAATCCCGTTCTGGACGGCGATCGCAAGCGACGTCCCGAGGGCGGCCCCGACCAGTCCGAAGTTGACGACGAACGCGTAGGTCAGCGTGACGTTGAGGACCGCGAGCAGCCAGTCGAGCGCCATCCGAGCGTACTGGTGGTCGGTCATCATGAGGAGCCACCCGGTCGCGCCGACGGCGCTCCCGACGAACACTCCCCCCAAGTAGACCACGAGCGGGACGTATCCCGCGACGTAGGGGTCGCCGAACAGTCCGAGCAGTTCGCGTCCGTACACGACGAGGACGGCGAGAATCGGAACGACGGCCGTGACGATCTGGCGGGTCACCGCGGTGTAGACGGCGTTGAGCGTCGCGGTCCGGTCGGCCGCGTACAGCTCCGAGGCGACGGGCGGGAGGAGCTGATTGAACGACAGCAGCGGGATCCACGCGAGAGCGATCAGCACGAGCACGACGTTGTACACCCCGGCCGCGGTCGCGGTCAAGAGCGCGCCGACGAGCAGCACGTCGACGCGGTTCTGGAACACCTTCCCGAGGCTGCTCATCGCGACGGGGGCCGCGTGGTTGTAGAAGCGCCGTGCCTCGCGGCGGACGCCGCGTACCGACGGGACGATTCCGGTCACCCGCACGGCGAGCGGGACGGCGACCGCCGCGAGCAGTGCGGTCGCGGCGACGATGCCGACGGCGACGCCGCCGATCGAGTAGCCCGCCGCGAGCGCCGTGACCGCGGCGACGAGGCGCACACCCGGCCTGAGCAGTTTATTAAAGGCGATCTCGCCGCGGGCCGAGCCGACGGCGCGGAACACCGCCGAGGCGACCATCACGACGCCGAGCAGGCCGACGAGAAAGCCGAACGCCCGCATCGCGCCCGGGAACGTCGGCTCGTTAACCGTGAGGTCGTTTATCCGGGGCGCGGCCAGCCAGACGCCCGCGGCGATGGCGGCTCCGAAGCCGAGCGTCGTCGCGTAGGCGAGCCCGACGACGACGCCCCGCCGTTCCGGGTCGTCCGCGTACTCGGGGAGGTACCGCTGCAGCGCCGGCACGCTCCCGAAGGTGACGATCCGAGAGAGCAGCTGCGCGATCCGCCACGCCAGCGCGTAGACGCCGTACGCCGTCGGGCCGAGCCCGCGTGCGAGGACGAACTCGGTCGCCGTCGTCAACGCCCGCTGTCCGGACACACCCCCGGACGTGACGACCGCGCCGTGTGCGATCGTGACCAACGCCTCGCGCTCGTCGTCCGGGACGGTGCCGGCATCGCCGTCGCTTCGCGTATCGTCGTTGTTCGCCGCGTCTCCGTCGTTGTTCGCCGTAGCTCTGTCGTCGATCACCACGTCTCCGTCGCTGTCGGGGTCGTCAAGCGCGCCGCCGTCGCCACCGGCTCCGTCGTTCACGGGTCGGGTTGACCTGAACCCGGCTCGGGAGAAAAGCGACTCGTTCCGTCGTCGAGAGATCGACCGGGTACTTATAATACGTCGTCCAGGGCGTCCATCGTCTCGTCGACTCGATCGATCCGTGCGCCGTGACCCATATGTCCGATCCGTAACACGTCTCCCGCCAGCTCTCCCAAGCCGGTTGCGACCAGCACGTCGTGCTCCTCACGCAGGCGCTCCTGTACGTCCGCGGCTCGTCCGGGAAGTTCGAACGCCGTCACCGTGGGCGACGAGCGCTCGGGGGCCGGATACAGCGACAGTCCCAACTCCGCCCCGCGCTCGCGACACCGCGTCGCGGCGGCCTCGTGTCGATTCCGAACTGCGCCGAGCCCTTCCTCCAGCCACAGTCCGAGCGCCGTGTCGAGCGCGACGACCTCGGTCGTGAGGTGGGTGTACGGGAACCCCTCGCTCGTGTCGCGCCACGGCAGGAAGTTCGTGTACAGCGAGTGCGGGTCTCGATCCGTCATCGCGGCCCACGCACGCTCGCTGATCGCGGCCGTGGTGAGCCCCGGCGGCGCGCTGAAACACTTCTGGGACGCGCCCAGACAGACGTCGATCCGTTCGGTCGGCACCCTCACGCCGCCGAGCGAGGAGACGGCGTCGACGACGGTGAGGATCTGCCCGTCGGCCGCCTCCACACGGTCGAGTGCGGGCGCGAGGTCGTTCAGCGTCCCCGTCGGAGTCTCGCAGTGGACCATGGTGACGATATCGACGTCGGCGTCCTCGCGGGCGAGCGCCGACTCCAGTTCCGCGAGCGGGAGCGCCTCGTCGTAGTCGGCCGAGACGAGCGTCGCCTCGCCGCCGTACGACTCGACGAAGTCGGCGAAGCCGTCGCCGTAGAGCCCGTTCGACAGACAGAGCACCTCAGTCCCGGGTTCGACGAGGGAGGCGATGGCGGCCTCCAGTCCCAGAATACCCTCGCCGCCCGGGACGACGACGTCGTGCGTGAGCGCGTCGGTACTCTCTGTTCGATCGACCCCGTAGACGGTTGCCAGCCGGTCCGTGAGTCGCTCGTAGATCCGTTGGAACTCGGGGTCGACGTCGGGGTTGATCAGCTCGCGGCTCATCGCGTCTCGGACGGGGGCGGGGACCGCAGTCGGCCCCGGCGTCATGAGCATACACCGACACCGGGTTCCAACGAAATAAGCGCCCCGTCCCGCCCGCCACCGGACCCGATCTATCGCCACACGTAAACATATATGACAGGCGAGCGGAGAGGAGAATATGACACTCGAACAGCACGGTCAGGGAGGCTCGGTTCGAACGACCGAGCGATCCGAGGTGGCCGCCGGGTCGGTGAACTGAATGGCTCGCCGACCGCTCGCGGTCTTGGCCGTCCTCGCCGTCGTCCTCCTCTGTGTCGGTGCGTTCGCCGGATTCGCCGTCGCACAGGAGGAGCCACCGTTCGTGCGCGGCGAGCCAGAACTGGACGTGTACGTTCCGGATTCGACCGTGTCGCCGGGAACGACGACGGACCTCGCGATCCAGATTGCGAACGACGGCGACGTCGACGCGGGGTCGGACGCCCGGAGGGCCACCGTCACGACCGCGCGCAGCGTCGTCGTCGAGGTCAGAACCAGACGCTCCCCGCTCGTCGTCGAGACGGACCGGTTCGCCGTCGGATCGATCGGCGAGGGCGAGGTCCGCGAAGTCCCCGTCTCGATCAAGGTCCCGGCCGACGCGAAGCCGGGACGCTACTCGCTCGACGTCCGGCTCGAATACTCGTACACGGCCCTCTCAGCGCCGCGGAGCGGGGTCGTACAGGACCGGACGCGGACCCGAACCGAGTCGGTCTCGGTGACCGTCGACGACGCGCCGCGGTTCGAGATACGGACGGTCGACACGGACGTGCAGGTCGGCGATACCGGAACGCTCGTGGCGAACGTGACCAACGTCGGCGGGGAGACCGCGCGCGACCTGTCGGTCGAACTCGCCACGAACGGCCCGGACCTCACGCTCGGCGAGACGGGGCGGAACACCGCCCGAATCGATCGGCTCGGTCCCGGAGCGAACGCGACGGTCAGGTTCCCGGCACGCGTCAGCGCGGACGCCGTCGCCGAGTCGTTCGACCTCACCGGTACCGTTCGGTACACCGACCCTGACGGCATCCGCGGCGCACAGACGGACATTCCGCTCGGGCTCCGACCGCGTGCGGAGCAGTCTTTCTCGGTCGCAGTCGACGACGCCGCGCTCCGCGTCGGCGAGAACGGAACCGTCAGGGGGACGATCCGAAACGACGGGCCGGCGGACGTTCGGGCGGTCGTCCTCGCGGTCGGCGACGGGGCGTTCGTTCCGCGTAGTCCCCAGTATGCGGTCGGTGATCTCGCCGCCGGCGAGAGCGCTTCCTTCCGCTTCCGCGGGGAGATACCGTCGGACGTCGACTCGGTTCCTCAGCAGTTGCGCTTCTCGACCACCTACCGAAACGCCGCCGACACCGAGCGGACGGCCGAAGCGTCGGTGCGCGTTCCGGTCGCCGAGCGCCGAGACGCGGTGACGGTGTCTGCGATCGACCCCCAGTTCACCGCGGGCGAAGACGGCGTGTTGCGCCTCGACGTGACGAACCGTCGTGACGTAGCGCTCCGCGACGTCGAACTGCGCCTCGCCGTCGACCAGCCGTTAGAGAGCGAGTTTCGAACGACGGTGATCCCGTCGCTGGCACCCGGGGAGACGGGCCAAGTCGCATTCGACCTCACGGTGGACGGCGACGCGCCGGCGACTCGATACCCGGCGACCGTAGAGATCGCCTACACCGACCCCGACGGCGTCAGGATCACCGGCGACACCGCGACGGTCGCCGCCTCGGTCGTCGAGTCGTCCGGGGGCGAAGTGCCCATCGAAGCCGGCGTGTTGATCATCCTCCTCGTCCTCGTCGCCGCCGGCGCGTGGTGGTTCTATGTCCGATGAGGCCGAGCACCCGCTCGTCGTCGAGGGACTCACGAAGGACTACGGGAGCGTGCTGGCGAACGACGCCGTGTCCTTCGCCGTGAACGATGGAGAGGTGTTCGGCTTCCTCGGCCCGAACGGGGCGGGGAAGTCGACGACCATACGGCTGCTGTTGGGGCTGTTGAAACCCACGTCGGGGACGGCGAGGGTACTCGGTGCCGATATCCGCGACGAGGCCGCCCTGACCGAGGCGAAGCGACGAGTCGGGTATCTCCCGGCGCACCTCGGGTTTACCGAAGAGGCGACCGGCGAGGCGGTGCTCGACTACCACGGGGCGATGAAGGGCGACAGTCGCCGCGAGGAGCTGTTGGAACTGTTCACTCCACCGATCGAGCGACCGATCCGGGAGTACTCGACCGGAAACAAGCGGATGCTCGGACTGGTGCAGGCGTTCATGCACGACCCCGACCTGGTGATCATGGACGAGCCCACCGCCGGGCTCGACCCGCTCAAACAGGAGGCGTTCAACGAGTTCGTCCGGGCCGAGCGCGACCGCGGCACGACCGTCTTCTTCTGCTCGCACGTGTTGAGCGAGGTGCGACGTGTCTGCGACCGCGTCGGCATCCTCCGCGCCGGCACGCTCGTCGAGTTGGCGGACGTCGAGTCGCTGCTCCACCGGAGCGGGAAACACGTGCGCGTCCACGCGAGCGACGCGGCGGTCGCGGCGCTAACGGATCTCGACAGCGTCGTCGACCCCGACCGGTTCGCCGAGGGCGTCCAGTTCGTCTTTACCGGCGATCTCAACGCCCTCCTCGGCGAACTCGCGCGCCACGACGTCCGCGACGTGGAGATCGGCGAACCACCCATCGAAGACGTGTTCGCGCACTACTACGGGAGCGAAGACCCAGCACCGGAGGGAGGCGGGCGAGAGGCGACGGGCGGAGAAGACGGGAGCGCGGAGGAAACAGGCGAGAAAGACGAGAGCGCGGAGGCGACGAATGCTTGAAACGGCTCGGTACGAGGGGAGGCGACGGCTCCGCGGAGCACTGTTTCTCACGGCCGGCATCGGAGCGTACACCGGGTTCATCGTCTGGTATTTCACCGTGTTGGAGGGCGTCGACTACGAGGACGTCTTCGAGGACCTGCCGCCGGCGATGCTGGATGCGTTCGGCATCGAGAGTCTGTCGACGATAGAGGGATTCCTCGGCGCGCAGGTGTTCAGTTTCGTCTGGCTGCTCGGACTGGGCCTCTACTTCGCGTACGTCGCCGGGGGTATCGTCGCGCGCGACATCGAGACGGAGCGGATGGATCTGCTTCTGTCGCTGCCCGTCACGCGGTCGCGGCTCCTCCTCGAGAAATTCTCCGCGCTACTCGTTCCCATGATCGCTGTTAACGCGCTCGGCGGACCGATCATTTACCTGTTCGTCGTCGCCGTCGGGGAGACGATTGCCATCGACCACCTGTTCCTCGCACACCTGCTCTCGATCCCGTTCCTGCTCGTTTGTGCAGGGATCGGTCTCGTGTTCTCGGTCGCCGTCGACCGCGCGGCGATCGCCGAGCGGGCCGCGGTCGGGACCGTCTTCGTCCTGTATCTCGTCGAGTCAGCCGTCGGCGGTGCCGAGGGGTACGACTGGATACAGTATCTGAGCCCGACACAATACTACGAGCCGACACCGATCCTGATCGACGGGTCGTTCGAGCCGATCGACTCGGTCATCCTGCTCGTCGCGTTCGCCGGGCTACTAATCGTCTCACAGGTGCTGTTCGAGCGTCGAGATATCTGAATAGCGGCGTGTTAGGGTCGCTCCGCGTCGTCGACGATCTCGACCGCGCACAACGGTAACGTGTGCCAAACAAGCCGACACGTTCAAATGTTTCTGTCGCTTCCGTTCCGCCACGATGATGCTCCCGACCCACGTGCTCGCCGGGATGCTGCTTGCCGCGCCGCTCGTCCGTGTGGCGCCGGAACTGGCGACCGTTGGGTTCGTCGCGGGCTTCCTCGGGGGGCTCTTCCCCGACCTCGACCTGTACGTCGGTCACCGGAAGACCCTCCACTACCCGGTTTATTATTCCGGGCTCGGCGTCGTCCTCACCGTCGCGGCGCTGGTGGCCCCGTCCGTATTCACCGTCGGGGCGGCCCTGTTCGTCCTCGGAGCGGCGCTACACAGCGTTTCGGACATGTACGGGGGCGGCTTAGAGCTTCGCCCGTGGGAGGGGAACTCCGACCGCGCGGTGTACGACCACCACCGCGGGCGATGGATCGCACCGCGCTCCGGCGTCAGATACGACGGCGCCGCCGAGGACCTCATGCTCTCGGTCGGCCTGTCGCTTCCGCTCTTATACCTGGTCGACGGACCGCTCCAGTTGATCGTAGGTGGGACGGTACTCGTCGCCGTCGTGTACACCGTCCTCCGCCGGCATCTCGCGGAACTCGCCGCCCTCGCGATTAGCCTGGTGCCGGCGGTGCTGACGCCGTATCTGCCGGACCGATACGCGGACGCGAAGTCGGAGAAGTAGGAGTCGTCTGCGAGTAGCCGTCGTCTGCGAGTAGCCGTCGTCTACGGCTTGGTCGGGATGTTGCTTTTAAACCGCGCTGTCGAGTTCTCATTCTCCAGACGGGCTCTCGTCGTCCGAGGTGACCGTGTTCGAACACCGAGCACAGCGAGCGAACGTTTCGGGGTGTCCCGGCTCTCGCTCGGACCGGCGGGCGGCACAGCGACGTTCTCCGGCGTGATTGACAGCGTTACGACTCTCGGCGTGCCGACCGCCAGCTTTCGAAGAACGCGCCGGCCGGGTGGTAGTCGGGCTCGACGCCCGGCGGCTCCGGCGCGACGAGGTCCCCGTCGGCGTCCGCGGGAAGTCGCTTCTCGTACCAGACGCCGGCCGGGCCCCGAAAGAGGTCGACCCGGACGAGGAGCCGGCGGTGCCAGCGACGAAGCCGTGCAGCGGCGTCCGCGTCGCCGCGCGCTGTCGCGCGCTCGGCGAGGGCCGCGGCCGCACCGATGGCCTCCGCGAGCGCCCAGCCGTACCGGTCTTCGACGAGCGGGGAACCGTCGGCCGCGTGGGTGTAGACGAATCCGTTCTCGGCCCAGCCGCGGTCGACGGCGGCGTCGAACAGTTCCAGTCCGCGCTCGTACCAGCCGCGATCACCGTCCGAACCGGGCGTTTCGGGCGTTTCGGGCGGGCTATCCGCGTCGTACCGGTCGAGGAGCGCGAGGAACTTCGCCCACTCGGCGTGGTGGCCCGGCTGGTAGCCCGGCGGGCGGAACTGGTGACGGGGCTCGTCGTCGTTGTAGGCGAAGTCGTGCTCCCACGCGGCGGTGTAATGCTCCCAGAGGAGCCCGTCGGTCTCGGCGGCGAGGTCGACCGTGATCGCCGCCGCGATGTGGCGGGCCCGGTCGAGGTACGTCGCCTCACCTGTCGCCTCGTACGCGGCGAGATACGCCTCGCAGGCGTGCATGTTGGCGTTCTGTCCGCGGTACGGCTCCAGTTCGGTCCAGTCCGCGTCGCAGTCGCTCCGGAGCAGTCCGGCGTCGTCCCGGAAGCGCTCCTCGATCAGCGCGTGGGTCCGTTCGAGCCCTTCGAGCGCACCGTCGATCCCGGCGTCGGCCGCACGAGCGTACGCCAGCAGGACGAACGCGTGGCCGTACGCGGATCGGGTTCGGTCGACCGAGGTGCCGTCGGCCGCGACGACGAGGTCGTAGCCGCCGTCGTCGCATCGGTGCGCCTCCTCGAGGAACGTCAGACCGTGCTCCGCGGCGGGGAGACACCACTCCGGGCCGTCCGCGAGGCCGCCGACCGCGAAGTTCGCGACCGACCGACAGGTGGCGACGAGGTGTCGTCGGTCGCCGGTGTAGTGGTCTCCCGTCTCCGGGTGCAGCAGTCGGTACCCGCGGTCGGCGAGCGCGTCCGGATACTGCACGCGAAGCGTGGCGAGCAGTCGCGCTCGGTGCGGTCGGGCCCGTCGCCGGGCGTCGTGTGGCGTCGCGTCGGTCATCGATTTCAACGAGGCGGCCTCAGCGTCTAATGACTGTCGACGAGCGCGAACTCGAATCGCCCCGACGATGGGTGACACTCGCCCGCACAATATTGCACACATGCCCCAAAACTATTATCAGCGCCGGGGACGTACGGAGCGTATGAGTTCGACAGAATCCGTTCCCGCAGAACCGATCCAGCTCTCCGACCGCGACGATTTCGACGGCCTCATCGCCGACCACGACGTCGTCCTCGTCGACTTCTACGCCGACTGGTGCGGCCCGTGTCAGATGATGGAGCCCGCCGTGGAAGCGGTCGCCGCGGAGACCGACGCCGCCGTGGTGAAAGTCGACGTCGACGTCCACCAGTCGCTCGCGGCCGAGTACGGCGTGCAGAGCATTCCCACGCTGCTCGTGTTCGCCGACGGCGAACTCGTCGACCGCATGGTCGGCGCGCAGACCGAGGACGCGCTGACCGGCGCGATCACGGAGCACACCGCCTGAATGGCTCCCCAGTTCGACGACGACGCGATGACGCCGCGAGAACTGCGCGCCGACGTGCCGGCACTGGAGGACGCAGCGTACTTCAATTTCGGCGCGCACGGACCGAGCCCGGAGTACGTCGTCGAGGCCGCGTCCGGGTTCATCGCCGACCACGAGTACGGCTCGGCGGCGACCGACCCCTACGGCCACGCCTTCGAGACGTACGAGTCGGTCCGCGAGCGGATCGCCGAGTTCGTCGGGGCCGAGGCCGACGAAATCGCCCTCACGGAGAGCACGACCGACGGGATAAACCGGATCGCCGGCGCGGTCGACTGGGAACCGGGCGATATCGTCGTTCGGACCGATCTCGAACACCCGGCCGGGGTCCTCCCGTGGAAGCGGCTCGAACGCGAGGGCGTCGAGGTTCGCGTGCTGGAGACCGAAGACGGCCGTCTCGACCGCGAGGAGTACGCCGAGGCGGTCGCCGACGCGCGCCTCGTCTGTTTCAGCGCGATCACGTGGACGCACGGGACGCGACTGCCCGTCGCCGACCTCGTCGAGGTCGCGAACGAGGCCGGCGCGTTCACCCTCGTCGACGCCGTCCAGTCGCCCGGACAGGGCCCGATGGACGTCTCGGCGTGGGGCGCGGACGCGGTCGCCGCCGCGGGCCACAAGTGGGTCCTCGGCCCGTGGGGTGCCGGCTTCCTCTACGTCGACCGCGAGGCCGCCGCCGACCTCGCTCCGCGGACCGTCGGCTACCGCAGCGTGGAGGAGCCGGACGGGTCGGCGATCGAGTACAAGCCGGGCGCCAAGCGGTTCGAGGTCGGATCGACCACCGCGGCCGCCCACGTCGGCCTCGTCGAGGCGCTCGACGCGATCGATGCGGTCGGGCTGGACGCGATCGAATCGCGGATGGCGTCGCTCACCGACCGACTCAAGGACGGTATCCCGGCCGACCGACTCTTGAGCCCCCGCGAGTTCGAGAGCGGACTCGTTACGATCGACGTCGACGACCCCGAGGCGACCGTCGAGCGCCTCGCGGAGCAGGGCATCGTCGTGCGCACCCTCCCGCATCCGGACGCCATCCGCGCGTCCGTTCACGCCGTCTCCACCGAGTCGGAGATCGACCGGCTGATCGACGCGCTCGACGCGGAGTGGTGAGGTCGATCCCGAAGGGCGAGTGACTCCGACCGGACGCGTTTTAGCACTCGACACCCAAGACCGCGCATGGGTTTCCACACGTTCGACGCCGAGCAGGCGGACCGATTGGAGCGCCCCGGCCGCTATCGCTGGGTCTCCGCGGAGGAACTGGTCGGTCCGCTGGTCGAGGCCGACGCCGAGGTGGTCGCCGACCTCGGCAGCGGCACCGGCTTTTATACCGACGACGTTGCGCCACACGTCGAGACCGTCTACGGCGTCGACGTCCAACCCGAGATGCACGACGAGTACCGCGAGAAGGGGACGCCAGAGAACGTCGAACTGATCGCGAGCGACGTGGCCGACCTCCCGTTCGCTGACGGCGAACTCGACGGCGTCTTCTCCACGATGACGTACCACGAGTTCGCGAGCGACGCCGCGATGGCGGAACTCGCGCGCGTCGTCCGGTCGGACGGGCGCTTCGTGACGTTCGACTGGACCGCCGACGGCGCGGGCGAACAGGGGCCGCCCGTCGACGAACGGTTCGCCGCCGCCGACGCGGTCGAGGCACTGGAGGCGGTGGGGTTCGAGGTCGTCTCGGCGGCGACCCGGACGGAGACGTTCGGCGTCATCGCCCGCGCGCCGTAGGCGGGTTCGGTTGGCGTTTCATCGGTGAGATCTGCCGCCACAGAGTCTCTCTCGAACGTTCGTGAGGAAACAGCGTTAGGTGCGTTCGGCCCGTACATGGAGTATGTCCGTCCGTTCCCGCTCGGCCGCCGTGACCGCGCTCGCCCTGTTCGCGACGCTCGTCGCGCGACCCGTCGCGGCCCACGTCGACTACGTCACCGATGGGCCCGGCGACCCCCTCGACGCCGTCGCGTTCACCGCCGAGGTGCTGTCGAACCCGTTCAACGCTGCGCTGTTCGCGGGCTCCGGCCTCCTCGCGCTCGTCGGGCTTGCCGTCTACCTCTGGATACGCCCCACGATCGTCGACGTCGTCGTCCTCCGCGAGAAACTCGCCGGCTACGCCGACCTCGTCCCGTGGATGCTGCGGCTCGCCGTCGGCCTCCCCCTCGTCGGTGCCGGCTTTCAGGGGTACCTGTTCGCGCCGACGCTCGCCTTCGACCCCGGGTCGAGCCCGTTCCTCCGGGTGCTGTTCATCGGCCTCGGCTTCTTCGTCCTCTTCGGACTCGCGACGCGGATCGTCTCGACGGTCGGCCTGCTGACGTACGCGTGGGTGTTCCTCACCGTCGACGCGACCGTCTTCCTCGCGGTGGAGTACGTCCCCGTCTTCGTCGCGTTAGTGATCCTCGGCGGCGGGCGGCCGAGCGCCGACGACATGCTGCTCGAAGTCGCGAGCACGCCGGGGTCGTACTACGGTCGGATCGACCCCGTCCACCACCTGAAGACGTTTCTCGACGGATCGACGACCCCGCTGCGTCGGTACGTTCCGACAGTCCTCCGGGTGGGGATGGGGGTTTCGTTCGTTTATCTGGGACTCATTCAGAAGCTCGCGGACCCCGGCAGCGCGCTGCTCGTCGTCGAGAAGTACGACCTCACGTCGGTCGTCCCCGTCGACCCCGGCCTGTGGGTCGTCGGGGCCGGCGTGACCGAGGTCGCCGTGGGGCTCGCGCTGATCGCGGGCTTTTTCACCCGCGGCGCGGCCGCGCTCTCGTTCGTGCTGTTCACGACGACGCTGTTCGGGCTCCCGGACGACCCCGTCCTCGCGCACGTCGCGCTGTTCGGGCTGGCGTCGGCCGTCTTCACGCTCGGCTCCGGCCCGCTCTCGTTCGACCAGTGGTTCGGACGCCCCGCGCTCGGCGACGACCAGTCGGTGATTCCGGCCGACTGAGCGGCTCTCACATCGGCCACTTTTAAGCCGTACTCGCCCGCGTAGTGAGGTATGAACGTCGACCTCGGCAACGCACTGGAGACGACACCGGGACTCACCGACGAGACGCTGGAGCGTCTCGACGAACGAGTCGCGGACGCACACGAACGGATCGCCGCCGGCATGGCCGACGACGAGTTCGGCTACGCCGCCTTGACCCTTCCCGAAACGACCGACTCGGACGCGATCCGCGCGGCGACCGACCGCTTCGACGAGCCGGCAGCCGTCCTCACGGTCGGAATCGGCGGGAGCGCCCTCGGCGCGGCGACGTTCGCGAACGCCCTCGAAAGCGACGTGGACGCCTACTTCCTCGACAACGTCGACCCCGACGCGGTGGACGCGCTCCTCGACCGACTCCCGCTCGCCGACACCGTCGTCAACGTCGTCTCGAAGTCCGGAACGACCGCGGAGACGCTCGCGAACTTCCTCGTCGTCCGCGAGGCGATGATCGACGCAGGCGTCGACTGGACCGAGCGCACCCTCGTCACGACCGGCGAGGAGGGGAACCTCCGCGCGCTCGCCGACGCCCACGACCTTCCCGCGCTCGACGTGCCGGACGGAGTTCCCGGGCGCTTCTCCGCGCTCTCGACCGTCGGGCTCGCGGTGCCCGCGCTGCAGGGCCACGACATCGAAGCCGTGCTCGCGGGCGGTCGAGACGGAATGGAGAGCCTGTCGGGGTCGCTGTTCGAGACGCCCGCGTACGCCTACGGCGCGGCGACGTACGCGCTCGCCGAGCGCGGCGCGCTCACGAACGCCGTGATGCCGTACGCGGAGTCGCTGGAGACGTTCGCCGAGTGGTTCGCACAGCTATGGGCCGAGAGCCTCGGGAAGGACGGACTCGGACAGACGCCGGTGCGGGCGCTCGGCGCGACCGACCAGCACTCGCAGCTCCAGCTATACCGTGCCGGCCCGCCGGACAAACTCGTGTCGCTGATCCGGCCGACCGAGCGCGCGGAGACCCCGATCCCCGAGACCGACCTCGACGGGCTC
>Ga0136589_1000887_pt1 | contig 14111 bp, 9 predicted proteins | sample AntRauMFilla3764_FD_104640 | JGI IMG/M metagenome (GOLD analysis project Ga0136589, IMG submission 104640) | Saline lake microbial communities from Rauer Islands, Antarctica - Metagenome Filla 3 #764 | ecosystem: Environmental > Aquatic > Non-marine Saline and Alkaline > Saline | place...
AACCGTATTTGATTGGTACGAACAACACTTTACAGAAAAAGAAGAAGAGGAAAGAATAGCGAACTTGGAAGTCAGAATGATGAAGTGTCTTTGACAGCATGTCAATACTCAAGACTCGCGACTCTGGACTCAAGACAGACGAAGTGTCTTTAGTTCGATAATATTTTAGAATTTTGAATATCGACCACGCGATCATTGATTTAATGGTGATTTACGAAGGCCTCCCGGTTCGTTATTCGTCATTCCCAGTTCAATATTCATCGGTTCAACTGTATTCCAGACATAAAAAACCCCGAACCATACGAGATGATTCAGGGCCTTATCTGAGTGTGGGACCGGGCGGATTCCGACATGGTCGTCCCTTTGGGGGAACCGTCGGTTCGATCCGCCTCAATTTCCAGACATAAAAAAGCCCCGAACCATACAAGATGCTTCAGGGCCTTATCTGAGTGTGGGACCGGGCGGAATCGAACCGCCGACACACGGATTTTCAGTCCGTTGCTCTACCGACTGAGCTACAGTCCCCTTCATCAGAGACGCAAAATATAAGGGCTTTTTACTCCCTTCACAATCAAACCGGGTAAATTTTCTTAATTAATCATCAGATTTATGCTTCAACGGCCCAGGCACTCAAATTCATGACCTACTTCTGCTTTTGTCCGGAGGTACGTGGCTTTCTTCGTTTATCCCACGCATACACTTAGCGACAAAACACCCATCGCCTTCGCTCCGCTTCGGCACTTCCCTCAAGGGAAGAGTTTAAGACCAAGCCCTGACTACCAATAACTGATTACCGAATAAACTAATACACTAATCCAACCAACCCTATTCAACCAACTCCCGCTCACCAATATGAATATCTTTCAGCCGCATCTGGATGGTGCGCCGGCCGTTCCAGAAATTCTCTTCCAGCACATAGGCCACGTCAATTTTGTTTTCATCGCAGTCAATCAGCTTCGGCATGTATTCGTGCATGTTAAACCCGATGGCGTCAAACACACCAGAGTCGCCCTGCCGCACTTTCATCTTCAGGTGCCCGTTTCCCACAATTGTCGGCACACCCTCAATGCAGACATCCTCGCTCACAAAAGTAGGCCGCAGATTTCCCGGGCCAAACGGCTCAAACAGACTCAGCAGCTTCCAGAACTTTCCGTTGATGTCGGCCAGATTCAGCTTATTGTCAATCGTTATTTCTGGCGAAAAGTCATTCTCTTTCAGGTACCGGAACGCAATCTCATCTATCCGCTCACGGAATTCAGTCAGGTTGGATGCGTCCATCGTCAGGCCGGCCGCGAACTCGTGCCCGCCAAACTGCTCAAGCAGGTCCTCGCAGTTCTTCAGCGCATCATAAATGTTAAATCCTTTGATCGAACGGGCCGACCCTTTGATCTTCCCCTCCACCGTGCTCAGCATAATAGCGGGACGGTAATAGGCATCGACCAGTCGTGAGGCCACGATTCCGATCACCCCGAGGTGCCAGTCGGGATCATGCAGCACCATCGACGAGAGCTCTTCCACGTTAAAATCGTTTTCCAGCTGCTCCACCGCCTCCTCCATCGTTCGCGAATCGGTATTTCGCCGGCGTTTATTGGTCGACTCCAGATCCCTGGCGAAGCGTGAGGCCTCGGTTTCATCGGTCGCTATCATCAGCTCCACGGCCATGGTGGCATCTCCCATCCGGCCGGCCGCATTGATGCGCGGGCCAATGGAAAACACAATGTTCGACGTGGTGATATTGCCCGGTTTCATCTTAATCAGCTGGAGGAGTGCCTTCAGCCCAACCCGCGGATTGGAGTTGATCATCGAGAGTCCCTCACGCATCAGAATTCGGTTCTCGTCCACAATCGGCACAATATCCGAGGCGATCGAGACGGCCACGAGGTCCAGGTACTTGTAGGCCAGAGTATTTGACAGGCCGAGCGCTTTGATGGTCCCCTGGATCAGCTTAAAGCCCACGCCCGCGCCGGAAAGACCGTCGAACGGGTAGCCGCAGTCAGGCCGCTTGGGATCGAGCACAGCGACGGCATCGGGGATTTCCGGGCCCACATTGTGATGGTCGCAAATAATCAGGTCTATGCCGTGCTCGCGGGCGTGCTCCGTCTCTTTAATCGCCGTGATGCCACAGTCCACCGACACAATCAGGTCGGCCCCGATATCGATGGCATGCTGAATACCATCGGGGTTGATGCCGTACCCTTCCTTAAACCGGTGGGGAATGTAGTACTCCACTGTAATTCCAAAACTCTTCAGGAAGGTGTAGACGATACTTGTAGCTGTGGTGCCGTCTACATCATAATCGCCATACACCACTACTGTTTCGTGATCTCGAATCGCCTTGCAGAGCCGTTCCGTGGCGACATCCATATCCTTCATCAAAAACGGGTCGTGGAGGCCATCAATACCGGGGCGAAAAAATCCCTTCGCTTTTGAGTACGTATCAACACCCCTCAGAGAGAGAAGGTAGGCGATGTTTTCGGGAATATTCAGCTCCTGAGACAGGACAGGTGTCGTTTCTTCATTTTCCGGGGTCGCGTATATCCATCTGAATGACATGATTTATGGTTAGATTTATTTTTCTTTGAACAGGCAGCGGAGTGTCACCTCCGGAAAGCCAAGGACTATAAACTAGTGGTTGCATGTAGAATAACTAACAGATCTTTAAACTATAATAAAAAATGTAGCTGACAATCCTCACTTTTATTCTATAAAAAGCGCGGCAATGGCTTGAATAGAGTGCGCACAATTGCATACCTTTGGAAGCGCTTTTATGTCATTCACTCTATCACCCGAACCCGCTGATTTATGTCCTCATTAACCGAGATCAAACAACAAGAGAAAAAAACAACGGACTCCAATTTTCCACTCTTTTCAAGTCTTGAAACGGGCGGGCACGAGCAGGTTATGGTCTGTTCACGCCCTGATGTTGGCCTGAAGGCGATCATCGCCGTTCACAACACCACGCTTGGGCCCGCACTTGGCGGTACCCGCATGTGGATGTACAAAAATGAGCAGGAGGCGATGCGCGATGTGCTCCGCCTCTCCAGGGGAATGACCTACAAGGCGGCTATCTCCGGGCTGAACCTCGGCGGCGGTAAAGCGGTGATCATCGGTGACCCGCATACCGACAAAAATGAGCATCTTTTCAGAGCGTTCGGCCGGTTTGTGGACAGTCTCGGAGGGCGATATATCACCGCGGAAGATGTGGGCATGACGGAGCAGGAAATGGAGTGGATCTACTCGGAGACCAAGTACGTCACGGGCATCCCAAAGTCGATGGGTGGCAGCGGCGATCCGTCACCTGTCACGGCATACGGTGTGTATATGGGGATGAAAGCCGCCGCTAAACGGGCGTACGGAAGTGATTCGCTGAAAGGCAAACGGGTGGCCATTCAGGGCGCCGGTCATGTGGCCTCACATCTCGCGCGCTACATCGCCAAAGAAAACGCCACTATTTTTGTAACCGATATCTATCAAAAAAAAGCGGAAGCCCTGGCGGCTGAAATTTCTGGCACATGTGTGAGGCCTGACGATATTTACGGTCTCGATGTTGACATTTTCAGCCCGTGTGCGCTTGGAGGCGTCATAAACGACGACACCCTTCCGGTGTTAACCTGCAATGTGATTGCGGGAGCTGCCAATAATATTTTGGAGGATGAGAGTGTGCACGCCACGCGGCTCGATGAGCGCGGAATTATTTACGCGCCGGATTATGTGATCAACGCCGGGGGCATTATCAACATTTCCAGCGAGCTGGAAGGATATAATGAGGAGCTCGCCATGCGAAAAACCTCGCGTATCTACGATACAATGACCGATATCCTGGAGTATGCTGATGCGCACGGTATCACAACACTGGAGGCGTCGAACAGGCTGGCTGAAGAACGAATCAATGCGGTGGGCAAGCTCGGGCAGATTTACAATTCCAGCAGCCACTTCTCAGGCCGCAAAGGAGAGCTTTACATGCGGGATCGTCGTTAGTTGATTGGCGTGTTGGCTATTTGTTATTGGTGTATTGGTGTAGTTTGTTCATTACACCAATTCAATTACTAAAAATCGTTAGGTATTGGCTGCTTGTGCCGTTACCAGTAAATTAAGATAAGTATGCAAATTTATCGTTTTCGGGAAATGCATCAGATTTCGCTGTAAATTAGACTAAATGAATTCAGTGGTAACGACACCAGTGTAAAGTCAATTCTGAATTGTCGGGTTGAGAAATAAATCCTCATCCGCTGCCTTCCCGTCATCGGATGAGTTGAATAGGACTCTTCGTTACCTTAACAGATTTTATGGTGGTTAATGTCTGGGCCAGACGATTCACCTGATGAAGCGAATTCATCCGGTGAAACCCCGTTAATTCATAATTGACACAACACTAGGCACTAATCCTCAATCTTTACGTAGAAGTAGCTGCGGTCGTTTTCCACGTCGTCGAAAGTGTAGATGGTTTCATGGCGATTTTCGTACATATAGCCGGCCAGGGAGAAGTCGCCTATACAGGCCGTGGCATGAAATACTAAAAAGATCGATACGCCGTAGAAAATCCACCCGGTAGTGGTAAACAGGGCAACCAGTCCTGCGGTGGTCAGCACGGCAAAAGGCGTAAAGGCGAGCCAGTAGAACTCCTTTTCGGACACCACAAACTGGTCTGCCACAGCAGCCACGGCACCCTGATCCCACAGAGGTTTGAGTCTCGTTTTTTTCGCTCCTAAAATCTTATAGACCAGCAGGTGGAGCAGCTCATGCAGAATCAACCCCCCCGTAAACGTGAACAGCACTCCCGCTCCCAGCCCAATAAAAAAGAGGGATGTATTCCACCGGCCGATCCAGACAAACAGAATCAGGCCGATGAGTATCATCGTGCCGTGCTTGAACAGTCCGGTAATGGGATTTCGGTTTTTGAGATTCTTAAGCAGGAACGGAACCATCTCGTCGTGATCCAGATCCTGAATTTTTTTATAGTCACCCGACTCCTGAAGCTCCTCGGGCGTCGGTTTTTTTTCTGAGTTTCTAAAAGCCATGGTTCTTTTCTTATTAAACTGACATGTAAGATAGCGTCTATTCTGATGATTTCGAATCATATATAATCTCCCCTATTGGGAGGCTATAAGAAATTAAACTCCAGTGAAATTGTGATTAAAAAAATTAGGGAATCTTCTACTTTTAAAGATTCCTGGTTTTCTGACCCTCCCCCGTCCAGCGGAGGAATCAGGGGTGGGTTTACGGAGCACCTATAAAGTTTCGGAACGCCCCCAAGGCTCGATGTTCTTCAAACCGTCCTTCGTCCTTTTGCTTTCACTTTTCCCCTCTCAAGAGTGGATTTTTTCTAATCCCCCATTGACTTGAGGTGAGTACCCATGCGAATCGCGTGGGGGTGGGGTGTTGCGTGGCTTAGATATAACTTCAACTCCTTGTGTAACGACCCTTGGCCAGAGTATTATCAGGTGACAGCTTTTGTGGCACTCCGATACATCGGAGGGTGGGTTTGTGGTGGCAAGGAGCTTTGATACAACATCAAGCACCCTGCCCTTGCGGACCCACCTCTGCGCACTCGCTGGACGCTCGATCGCTGTCTCCTCCGCGGGAGGGTGTGAGAAATTAAAGCCTAAAGTTCAGGCTAACTTAACTTTTCTAGGGCTATAAATTTATTTCGAAGCTCCCCTCTCTGTCAAGTCCCGCAGCGCGAAGAGTTTGTCCGGCCACCGACGGAAGGGGTCGGGGGTGAGTCAGAAAGACTTGCAGTGCTGAATTTAACAGAAACCTTAATTTACTTAGGAGCCATTTCTTTGAAAATCAATTTTCTCACAGCCTCCCGGGAGGAGAAAAATTGAATCTCACCTGAAGGTCAGAGCTCTTATTTATTTGCTAACCGCCAACACTTCACGCTAAAATTCTGTTATTAATACTGAAACACAGCCAAATAATTCATCAACCAAACAAACCATCATGAAAAACTTACGTCTCGCCCTCGACTGGACCCCGAACACAAATCATACCGGTTTTTTTGTTGCTAATTCCAGGGGGTATTATGAAGATGCGGGTATCGATCTCACTATTCAATCGCCGCTGCAGGATGACTATTCAACTACGCCTGCAAAGAAGCTGGAGCTCGGTGAGACGGATCTCGCCATCGCCCCGACGGAAAGCCTCATCAGCTACCGTACAAAGACCGACCCATTTCTCATGCGGGCGATTGCGGCACTTCTGCATGAAGACACAAGTGCCATTGCAACGCTGAAAGACTCCGGTATTGAGCGCCCGAAGCAGCTCAACGGCAAGTCGTACGCCTCGTATGGCGCACGGTATGAAGATCAAATTGTGAAGCAGATGATAGTGAACGATGGCGGTGAGGGAGAGCTTAACCTGCACTATCCGGATAAGCTTGGAATCTGGAACACGCTGGTTGATGGAACCTTCGACGCCACCTGGATTTTCATGGCATGGGAAGGTGTGGAAGCTGACGGACGAGGTATTGAGCTCACGAACTTTAAGCTGGGTGACTACGACATTCCCTACGGCTACTCTCCGGTTCTCTGCGCGGGTGAAGATCGTATCAAAGCAGATTCAGAGACGCTAACGGCTTTTCTGAAAGCCACAGAAAAAGGATTCCGGTTTGCCATGGAGAACCCTGAACAGGCGGCCGATATTCTTTTTCCTGAGCTTACGGATCACGACCGGCAGCACATTGATCTTCTTAAAAGCCAACGGCTTTTGAACCAGTCATACACTAATAAGGGCGTTTGGGGAAGGATGGATCACAATGTGTTTCATACGTTTGTCGATTGGCTGAAGCAACACAACCTGGTTCCGGAAAATCTGGGCGCGGATCTGCTGTATACGAATGAGTGTTTTTTGAATGAGATATGAGGTTTGAGTTTTGAGGTTATGTGGCTTGAATCTGAATTTTGTGTCGCTTACTATTCGGAATGCTAAAATCAGGAAGACAAATGACGCCGGAGTTCATCAGGCTGCTTGTGCAGGAAAAGGTACGCTCCTTTTCGTTTGGGCGGGATCTCGTATCCGCTATACTTGTGCTGTTGCTGGTGGCATTTATTCTGTTTTACCTGGTCGGAATTGCGGTCTTTCTCGGGCTGATCCTGAAAAATGTTTTTGAAATTCAGGATATCCCATCCTTCCTCAACACAGCCGCAATTTACTATTTGCTTAGCGATTTTTTGACCCGCATATTCCTTCAGAAAAGGCCTTTTTTTGATCTGAACCACTATCTGCACCTGCCAATCAAACGGTCGGGCATCATCCATTTTCTGCTGTGCAGGTCTTTTTTGTCGACCTTTTCAGTTGTCGCTATCATCTTGTTTTTACCTATTACTATTTCTGAAGTGAGTGTATCCCACGGTGCACTGTCAGCGGCAATGTGGATGGGCACGCTTGTGGTTCTCAGCTTCTCTTTGCACTGGCTCGTACTTTGGATAAAAGAAACAATAGCCAAAAAATTAGCTGGCTTTATAGCCGTGGTTGCCCTTGCAACGCTGCCGTTTGTTTTGTTCTATTTCAACTTTTTTAATCTGGGCATCTACACTGCTTCCTTTTTCTCTTTGGCGCTGGCAGGGCCTGTTCCACTGATTATCAGCCTGATATTTTGCTTTCTGAGCTACGTAACGATACACAGTTACTATTCTAAAAACGCGTATCTCGATCAAACCGAAGAACGAGAATTGGTGTTTTACAGCGGGTCTGAATCTGGATTGTTTTCCCGGTTTGGATTGCCGGGTATAGTGGCAGACACTGAACTAAAGCTGATCCTCCGCCATAAGAAAAGCCGCGGTTACCTCTTTATGTCTGTCCTGTTCCTATTTTATGGCCTTTTATTCTACGAAGTGCCGGAGCCCGGTGAGTCTTTTGTGATCAATGGATTACATCTGTTTGTAGGCATCTTTATTACAGGACTGTTTTTTGTTCAGTATGGCCAGTTTTTTCTCAGCTGGAGCTCCTCTTTTTTCGATTATTTTATGGTCAAAAACAGTGGATTAGGAGATCTCATACGTGGGAAAATTCTTCTCCTGTCGATAACAAGTATTCTAACCTATCTGCTATCGCTGCCTTATCTCTATTTTGGCTGGCAGGTACTATTAATACATACCGCCGCACTGCTGTTTAACATTGGTATTGGGATTCACATCATCGTATGGATGTCGCTTTGGAACCCCAAGCCAATGGACATCAATAAAGGTGCGATGTTCAATTATGACGGTATCGGTGTAGCACAGTTCGTGATGGTAATCCCTTATTTCCTTGGACCATATCTAATCTATGTGCCAATAAACTATGTATATGATCCATATACCGCACTTGCTGCAGTAGGCGTATTTGGGCTCGCCGGCCTTATCTTTCAAAAGCGGTTGATTGATATGTCTGTAGGTATACTCGAGCGAAACCGTCACAAAATTTCATCAGCATTCAGGCGCGGAACATGATATGATAAAGGTTGAACAACTTATAAAACGGTACAGCACCGAAGAGGTCTTAAACATTGAACAGCTCACCATACAACGGTCGGAGTGTTTCGGTCTCGTGGGAAATAACGGGGCTGGAAAAACCACGCTCTTTCAGCTGATTCTGGATCTCATCCGGGTATCATCAGGCCGTGTGGAGATTAAAGGGAATAACGTGACAGAGACAGAGGAGTGGAAAACCTTTGTGGGCTCCTACCTGGACGAACACATGCTGCTGCCGTTTCTGTCACCCAATGAATATTTCGACACGCTCAAGAAAATATATGGGCTGAGTGCCGGTGATCTTGATAGCCATCTCGAACTATTTAAACCTCTTTTTAATGAGGAAATTCTGGGCAAGAAAAAATATATTCGCGATCTGTCGAAAGGGAACCTAAAGAAGGTAGGCATTGCGGCCGCGTTTTTAGGCAGTCCGGAGGTGATCATACTGGATGAGCCGTTTGAAAACCTGGACCCCACATCTCAGAACCGCCTTAAAAAACTCATTGCCGATGAGCGCGAAAGAAACGGCACCACCTTCCTGATATCAAGTCATGATCTGACACACGTTACCGACATTTGCAATCGTATTGTACTGCTTGAAAAAGGGGTTGTCCTGAAAGATCTGAAAGATGAGAAAGAGGTCATGGCCTCTGCACTGTCTGACTATTTCGACCGATAGGTCACTCAGCCTTTTATCACGGCCAGTGGCTGCAGTTCAATCACAATATCCACCAGATCAGCCTGATTGTTCATCACATCACGGATGTTTTTATAGGATCCGGGAGCCTCATCCAGATCGCTTTTATGACGTATGGCATGCAAGATCCCCTTCTCCTCCAGTGATTTGGTCTCCTCCTTAAGGCTGAGTGTTTTTTTTGCTTTAGTGCGGCTCATGATCCGCCCTGCCCCGTGAGAACACGACTCAAACGCCTGCGGCTGACCCTTACCTTTCACAATAAAAGATGGCGCACCCTGCGACCCCGGAATCATGCCAAGTTCACCTTTGCGGGCACGGGTAGCTCCTTTACGGTGAACAACCACATCCTTTCCAAAATGGGTCTCATGCGACGCAAAATTGTGCGGTTTGTTGATGAAATCTGAAAACTCAACGCCCGATATCTCATCAGCAAACGCATCTTTCACACGCTCCATCATAAGCTTTCGATTGGCCAGAGCAAATTCGATACAGTAGTTCATCTCGTTCATATAGAGTGAGAACTCCTTCGTATCCTCATGAAAAAAGGCCAGGTCTTTCGGGACATTTTCCCGCCCCTCGTTCATCTTTTTTGCCATCTCATTATACTTTTTTGCAGCCGTGTACCCGATGTTTCGCGAGCCGGAATGAATCATAATCCAGATGAATCCATCGGATCCTTTTTGAATTTCGATGAAATGGTTTCCGCCACCGAGTGTACCTACCTGAGCCAGTGCGCTTTCATATTCCTGCTGCACAACCGGCAGTTCTCCAATTAGCTCCGGCATCCATTTTTCATCCTGTTTTTTTTCGTGATGGCTGAATCCCACCGGTACCGTGCGTCGAATCGCACCCATTATGCTTTTAAGTTGGCTCCTGTCTATCTCCTCTTGATTCGTCCGCAGCGAACACATCCCGCACCCTATATCAACTCCCACCGCGTTGGGTATGATGGCATTTTCAGCAGCCAACACGCCGCCTATTGGCATGCCATAGCCCTGATGACTGTCCGGCATGATGGCGATATGGCTAAATGAAACCGGCAGATTTGCAATATCTTTTGCCTGGTTCAGGGCTCCGTCTTCGATATCATCCAGCCACAAATTGATGGGAATTCGTTCTGTCTTAATGACTCTTTTCATAAGGTTTTTATATCTGATTGAAGTTCAAATAACTTGTTGTTCCCGTGTCGCTTACAAATATAGTTGCCGGGCAGAGCGTTTGATTGTCAGTAAGTTTGTATGAACAAAACTTATATATGTTAGATTCTACGGAAATTGATCTGACTGATATCCCACAGGCCGTCTACTCAACCTGAAGTACGCCCTCCTCAACTGAATAGATCTCCGGTTCGTCTGCCGGATCAAAATTATCAATCTGAAACTGACTTCCCGGAATAAATCTGTGGACTTCAACCCCGTATATCGTCAGAGGAGTATCTTGTACAAGCGTATCTGCGGGCTGCGTAGTTTTAACAACATAGGAGTCGGCTCCAAACACCGTGGCTATACCGCTTCTGTTTACCATAACCGCTGAGTTGTCATCCAGTCCAATTCCCAGCCATGAGTCTGCCTGTTCGGATTCCATTATTCTTGCCTGAAAAGCAATCAGCCGGCCAAGCCTGTCTCTTTCTGAAAAGTGACTATCAGTGATCCAACCGCTCAATAACGGCCACTCAAAAACGCCTCCACTTAGGCTCATATAGGAATCAAATGGGTTTTCAAGCGCTTCATCTGACCGGATACTGCCTGTGCAACCGTCATACGCCCACTCTCCCTGAATCGCCAGACCGGCACTTCCGCCGCCAACTCCTCCGCCTCGGCCGTAGAGACTCTTAACCGCATCTATCAGCTCTGTGCCGCGCCATTCCACATAGTTGCACTGGTTACCGCCGGCAAAATAGACTGCGCCTGCGTTTCCAATAACTGCGGCCGGAGCCGGGTCGTTTGCCTCTTCAATAGATCGGATTGTAATGGTGGTGCATGAGTTTACACTGGTAAGTTCAACCAGAGCATCACACTCCGGCGTATTGCTTTGGCCTGAAGCAAACGATGCAGCTAAAACGACAACATCAGCTACCCCTTCCTGTGAAAGTTCAGTCAGAAACTGATCAAACACTTCTACATCAGGACGGCCTTTCCCCATTAGATAGAGCATCGGTCCCTCAAGGTTAACATTTACATCCACTTCGTTGCCTATCCTGATAATAGAAGGGGTTGCTCCTTGTTCCTTAACCGTCTCTAAGCTTTCACTGCATCCCGAAAAAACGAGGCTGCACACAATCAAAACTGGAAAATAGTATACTCTGTAATATTTGTTCATATCCACTGTACAATTAACCTATTTATTTGGCTTTCACTGATTCCGTTCGTCACACATAAATGTAAATTTTCAATTACGAGAAAGTGAAAAATATCTGTTTCTCGGTTTTTATATTGATAGCTTTTATTATGATACAACCTACTGAAGCCCAATCTTTACTCTACCAAGACCCTAAAACCTCCGTTGAAGAGCGCGTTGAGGATCTGCTGGATCGTATGACAATTTACGAAAAGATTGGCCAGATGACCCAGCTCAATATCACCACCATCAACCCGACGGGCAAACAGGCAGATGTTGTGCTCGTGGAAGAGAAGGCCCGTGAGTTAATCAGCAAACACCACATTGGTTCATTTCTAAACGGAGAAGCTGTTCCGCCTGAGCAGTGGTACGAGTATACGAATCGTCTGACGCGACTGGCTATGGAAGAGAGCCGACTCGGTATTCCAATCATTTACGGGATCGATCATGTTCACGGCGCAAACTACCTTGAAGAGAGCACTGTCTTTCCGCATAATATCAATCTGGGCGCCACATTCAACCCCGAGCACAGCTATAATACCGGCTGGGTCACTGCCTATGAAACGGCTGATCTTGGCCACCACTGGAACTTTGCCCCGATTCTCGATATCGGGGTCAATCCGCTCTGGCCTCGGATCTATGAAACATTCGGGGAAGACCCGCTTCTCGCGGCCCGAATGGGTGAAGCGTACACGAAAGGACTTCAGGAAAATGAGGAGATTGCACCTTACAAAGTTGCCGCGACAGCCAAACATTTTTTAGGATACTCAGATCCAAAATCCGGCTGGGATCGCTCGCCTGCATACATTCCAAAACAGGTCATTCATGAGTTTCATCGCCCCTCGTTTCAGGCAGCTGTTGATGCCGGCATAAAAACCGTGATGCTGAACAGCGGTGAGATTAACGGGATACCCGTGCATGGATCTTATGAGCTGATCACCGAACTGCTGCGCGAACAGATGGGATTTTACGGAGTTATTGTGACAGACTGGGGCGATATTGAAAAACTGGTCGACTTCCACTTCGTTGCTGAAAATTTCAAAGAAGCCACCTACCGCTCGGTGATGGCCGGTATAGATGTAAGCATGACGCCTCTCACGCTTGAATTCAATGAAGCGATGCGGGCTCTGGTGGATGAAGGCAGAATCACAGAAGAACGGCTTGATGAATCTGTGCGACGTATTCTACGATTGAAGTTTGAACTTGGGCTGTTTGAAAATCCATATCCATCAAACAAACGTCTCGACCGTGTGGGCACGGCTGAAAACAAAATGAAAGCCCTGAAAGCGGCACACGAATCGATTGTGCTGCTCAAAAATGAAAATGAAATTCTGCCGGCTGAGAATCCTAAACGCATTCTGGTTGCCGGACCTACAGCTGATAACAAGCGCAACCTTGCCGGCGGCTGGACGCTGGCATGGCAGGGAACAAAAGAGGAAAGATATCCGGACGACATGCTGACCATCCTCGATGCTCTTAAAGCTGAATATCCAAACGCCACTGTTGATAAGATTACCGACATCCCATCCAATCAACAGCTGAATGCAGCGGACCTGATTGTGTACGCCGGTGGCGAAGAGCCCTATACCGAGTTTGTGGGCAACATCTCAGACCTGTCTCTTCCACAGACTCAGCTTAACGATATTTACAAACTCACGGCTTCCGGCACGCCTGTAGCTCTGGTCCTTGTTCAGGGTCGTCCGCGGCTGATTACGTCTATAGATGACAAGGTTGACGCTATCCTGTATGCCGGTCTTCCCGGGTTTCAGGGGGCTGAAGCAATTGCGAATATCATCAGCGGCACGGTTAATCCAAGCGGAAAACTACCGATCTCCTATCCCGAAAGCTCTGGGCACTTTACGCCCTACAACCATAAGCCCAGCGCCAATTACGATTTCGACGAAGAAAATGCCAATCAAATATCACAGGTCAGTCTTCCTACGTCGCTCTATCCGTTTGGCCACGGACTCTCCTACACCACGTTCAACTATTCCGGTTTGGAATTGAGCTCACATTCATTGGATAAAAACGGATTTCTTACCGCATCTGTAACGGTCACCAACAGCGGCGAACGCGCAGGCATGGAGAGCGTGCTCTGGTTTATTACCGATAAGGTGGGCGCCATCACACGGCCGGTGGAAGAGCTTGCGCATTTTGAAAAGGTAACTCTTGAACCGGGTGAATCACTGACACTCGAGTTTGTCATCACCCCACACGGGCAGCTCTCATATCCCGACAGAGACGGAAACACTATCCTGGAATCTGGTGGTTTCACGGTGAAAGTAGGTGAGCTAACAGATGACTTTCGGTTGGAGGACTCCACTAAGTAGTGAGTTTAATAGCTGTTGGGGATTATTACATCAAATATCGAGTCAATTTCTGAGCTTCGGAACACCCCTCCCTCCTGCAAGCGGAGGACTCCCCTGAAGAGGCTGTGAGAAAATAGAGACTAAAGTTCAGGCCAACTTAACTTTTCTAAGGCTATGAATTTATTTCGAAGATCCCCTCTCTGTCAAGTCCCGCAGGGCGAAGAGTTTGTCCGGCCACCGACGGAAGGGGTCGGGGGTGAGTCAGAAAGACTTGCAGTGCTGAATTTAACAGAAACCTTTATTTACTTAGGCGCT
>Ga0136589_1000891_pt1 | contig 14085 bp, 13 predicted proteins | sample AntRauMFilla3764_FD_104640 | JGI IMG/M metagenome (GOLD analysis project Ga0136589, IMG submission 104640) | Saline lake microbial communities from Rauer Islands, Antarctica - Metagenome Filla 3 #764 | ecosystem: Environmental > Aquatic > Non-marine Saline and Alkaline > Saline | place...
GCCATCATCAGCGTCTTGATCTCCAGGTTGATCGTCGTCAGGAACATGTGGTGCATCCACACGAGGAACGACTGGACGGAGATCAGACAGATGGAGATGATCACCCACTTCCGACCGACGAGCCGACGGCCGGAGAACGTCTGGAACAACTCCAGCATGACCCCGAGCGCCGGGAAGAAGACGATGTACACCTCCGGGTGACCGAAGAACCAGAACAGGTGCCCCCACAGGAGCGACCCACCTTCAGTCGCCGAGAAGTACACCGAGCCGAGCACGCGGTCGGCCGCGAGAATGAGGCCCGCAGCGAGCATCGCGGCGAACGCGAACAGCATCATCCACACGGTCGCGAGGATGGACCAGGTGAACATCGGCATGTCCATGATCCCCATCCCTTCCGCGCGGGAGTGGTGGATCGACGTGAGGAAGTTCACCGACGAGGCGGTGACCCCGATGATGAACATCGCGAGCGCGAGGACCGCCCCCGTCGACCCGATGCTCGGCGTGTACATGGGCACGTTGAGCGGGGCGTACATCGTCCACCCGGCGCTCAGCGTGCCGCCCTGGAAGAAGCTGATACCCAGCAGCACGCCCGAACCGAGGTACATCCAGTACGAGAGTGCGTTTAACCGCGGGAACGCAAGGTCGTCGGCACCAATCTGCAGCGGGACGAAGTAGTTCGCGAAGCCGAAGGCGAACGGCGAGAGGAACCAGAAGACCATTATCAGCCCGTGAGCCGTGACCGCCTCGTTGTACGCGAGGCCGGAGAGCACCTGATTGGCCGGGTCCCAGAGCTGAACGCGGATCAGCAGCGCGAGCACGCCGCCGAACAGCAGGAAGAACAGCGCGGTGATCGTGTAGAGAATGCCGATATCCTTGTGGTTCGTCGTCACGAGCCAGCGCTTGACGGACGTCGTGGGAGGTAGCTCACTCATGCTGACACACCTCCGGGCGCGGCGCCAGTAAAGCTGGCGGCGTCGTTGAGGCTGGCGGACTCGTTTCCGCCGGCGTCGTCACCGTTCGTGCCCGCGTACCACTCCTCCCACTCGTCCTGCGGGATGACCGTGATCTGGCCCTTCATCGCCGAGTGTCCGGACCCGCACAGCTCGAAGCACTCGACCATAAACGTCGCCTCGCCGCCCTGCGCCTCGACCTCTTCGGAACTCACGGAGAACCAGTTGGTGCTGGTCTCTCCGGGGATGGCGTCGGACTTTATCCGTAAGTCCGACGAGCCGAAGTTGTGCCACACGTCTCGTGAGGTCACCTGGATGTCGATCCGCTGGTCGGCAGGCACGATCATCTCACCGTTCGTGGTGTGACCGTTCGGGTACTCGTACTCCCATCCGAACTGGTACCCCTCGACGAGGATTTCGATGTCTCCCTCGTCGTCCGTGTCGGGCCCTTCCTCGACGTAGAGGAGGATGCCGTACGCGTACACGACCAGACTGATCACGACGATTGCGCTCAGTCCGAACGAGAGGAAGAGCTTCTTTGCTTTCGGTCCGCCCTGTCCAGTCGGGAGTTCGCCGAGTACCGGCGCATCGAAGTCTTCTCTCGGTTCGCTCCCGTCGTCGCGATACTTGTACACGTTCCACAGCGTGTACGCGACGACAATCGTACCGACGAGCGTACCGAGCGCGAGGAAGACGAAGAAAATCTCGTCAAAGACCTCCGCCTGCGCGCGCCAGTCGCTCCCCTGTTGCAGGATAATTGAGCTTATCATGTTCGTCTCTCTGCTCTTATTACATCCTTGGCGATGGCACACTTAGCTCTTGTGTAGCGTCGGCAGATACCCTCCATTATGAAGCTCTAATTAGCCGCCAAAATGCGATTAAAGGAGATGGCCACGGAAGCGATAACCCCCGACTGACCCGCCCTGATCCGGACGTATATACGAAGGCTATTTGTACGCGCGAACGGACCGGCTAATAAGAAACTCATCATGGTCTCACTCACGCTCTTGAGCACGGCACTTATGGGGCTGCTCGTCGCGGCCACCTTCCTCGCCGTTGCGCGGATCGGCACGAGGCGAACGGCTCCCGAAGCGGACGGGTCTGCCGACAGATACGCAGCCGCCGTCGGCGCGGTTCGAGACGTCATCCAGACGCCAGTCGTCTGGGCCGTCGCGTTCATCGTGATCGCGGTCGGCGTCGGCGGTGTCGCGCTGCTCGCCGTTGGCGACTTCGGACTGCCGGAGGGGCTCTCCGGCAGCCTCCTCGGCGTCGCTTACGCCGCCGTCGCCCTCTTGGTGACGAGCTTCGTCTTCCTCGGGGCGTACTTCGGTGCCCGCGGACGCGGGCTCGGCAACGCACACGGCGTCGCGGCCGGTTCGTTCGCCGCCGGACTCGTCTTCCTCGTTCTCATCGCCGTCCAACTCCTCGTCGGCGTCATCGGCTGAGTTCGGCCGGGTTGCGGATCCACCTTCGCTTCGGCATCGACGCCGCTCGCGGTGAATAGTTCGGCTTGTGAACGCGAGAGAGATAGATAAATAACCGGGTCCAGTTGCGTTACGAGGGTTCCTCGGGTCCAGGTGCGTTATGGAACGAGAACGCCGTTCCGAGCGAGAAAGGCGCTCGCCGCCTTGATCTCGACCGGGCTTCCGATGATGCGATAGTAGTCGTCGTCCTCGACAATTGTCACCGTGAACCGATCGTGGAACCGGTCTTCGAGGCCGTCAAGAGCGTGACACGGGAGGACAATTTGGGTGCTGTCACGGAAACTCGACGAGTCGGGCATTTGCGATACGAAGGTGTTCCGCGGCTCTTGTATAACCGTGTCGAAGTATCGACAGGTGCGGCCCGTTCACACTGCGGGAACGGCGCGCGATACGCCTCGGAACCCTCCGGCGGCCCGAAGGAACACCTTTAACGAGACGAGCGGCCGACTGTTGTACAATGGGATTGGAGGACGAGATCGAGGACCTCCGCGAGGAGATCGCCAACACGCCTTACAACAAGGCCACTGAAGCCCACGTCGGGCGTCTGAAGGCGAAGCTCGCGGAAAAAAAGGAGAAGCTGGAGAACCAGTCCTCCGCCGGCGGCGGCCACGGCTACGCAGTCGAGAAGCACGGCGACGCGACGGTCGCGCTCGTCGGCTTTCCGAGCGTGGGGAAGTCCACCCTCATCAACGCCCTCACCAACGCCGACAGCGAGGTCGGCTCGTACGAGTTCACGACGCTCGACGTCAACCCCGGCATGCTGAAATTCCGCGGCGCGAACATCCAGATCCTCGACGTGCCGGGACTGATCGAGGGCGCTGCGGGCGGCCGCGGGGGCGGAAAGGAGGTCCTCTCGGTCGTTCGGACCGCCGACCTGGTCGTGTTCATGCTCTCCGTCTTCGAGATCGAGCAGTACGACCGCCTCCGCGAGGAGCTGTACGCCACCAACATCCGGCTCGACGCGGAGCCGCCCAACATCAACATCCGGAAGACGCACAAGGACGGGCTCGGCGTGACGATGAGCGACGAGGTGAGCCTCGACGAGGAGACAGTCAAACAGGTGCTCCGCCAGTACGGCTACGTCAACGCCAAGGTGACGATCCCTCACGATCTCACGATCGACGAACTCGTCGACGCCGTGATGGACAACCGGGAGTACCTCCCGTCGATGGTCACGGTGAACAAGGCCGACCTCATCGACAAGAGCTATCTCCCGACGGTCAAAGCGGAGCTCCGCGAGCGCGACCTCGATCCCGACGACGTGCTCTTCATCTCCGCCGAGAAGGAGCTCGGGCTCGACGGACTCAAAGAGCGGCTCTGGAAGGAACTCGGCGTCATCCGCATCTACATGGACAAGCCCGGTCGCGGCGTCGACTACGAGGAGCCGCTGATCCTGTTCGAGGGCCAGACGGTCGGCGACGCCTGCACGAAGATCGGCGGCGAGTTCGACGAGCGGTTCAAATTCGCGCGCGTCTCCGGAACGAGCGCGAAGCACGACGACCAGCAGGTCGGCAAGGGCCACGAGCTAGCCGACGAGGACGTTCTCCGGATCGTCGCCCGGAAGTGAGCGGTTCGGTTACAGCCCCAACTCGCGTCCGAGGACGACGTGTTGGATCTCGCTCGTTCCCTCGCCGATTTCCATCAGCTTCGCGTCACGGTAGAACCGCTGGGGAGCGAAGTCGGTGGTGTACCCGTAGCCGCCGAGCGTCTGGACCGCCTCTTCGGCGACCTCGCGGGCGGCCTCGCTGGCGTCGAGTTTCGCCAGCGACGACTCCTTCGTGACGGACTCACCGGCGTCGTACCGCGTCGCGGCCTTGTGCGTGAGCAGCCGCGCGCGCTCCGTCTGCCGGTGCATGTGAACGACCTTGTCGCGGATCGCGTCGAACTTCGCGATCGGTTGCCCGAACTGCTCGCGTTCGCCGGCGTACTCCTTGGCGGCCTCGTAGGCGCCCTGTGCGAGGCCGACCGAGAGCGCGGCGATCGATATCCGGCCGCCGTCGAGCGTCTTCATCGTCTGCGTCCATCCCTCTCCCTCCGCGCCGAGCAGCCGGTCCTCCGGAATTCGCACGTCGTCGAGTTGGATCTCGCAGGTCGGTGAGGAGTTGAGCCCCATCTTGTCCCAGACGGTCGTGATCTCGAACCCGTCGTCGTCGGGATCGACGATGAACGTCGAGATGCCGTCGTACCCGGCGTCCGAGTCGGTCACGGCCTTCACCAGCACGCTGTTGGCCACGTTCGCGTTCGTGATGAACTGCTTCGTCCCGTTCAACACGTACTCGCCGGCGTCGGCGTCGTGCACAGCGGTCGTGTCCATATCCGAGGCGTCCGAGCCGCTGCCCGGCTCCGTCAGCGCCCACGCGCCGATCTCGCCGCCCTCCGCGAGCGGGCGGAGCCACTCCTCTTTCTGTTCGGGCGTCCCGAACAGCTCGATCGGTTTCGCGCCGAGCGAGGTGTGCGCGGCGTACGACAGCCCGATGCCGCCGGAGACGCGACCCAACTCCTCGGTGACGAGGGCGTACATGAGCTGATCGCCGCCGAGCCCGCCGTACGCTTCGCTCACCGGAACCCCCATCATGTCGAGATCGTTCAGGTCGGCGAACACCTCGTCGGGGAACCGGTGGTCGTCCTCGATTTCTTGGGCGATCGGCCGGATCTCCTCCTCGCAGAACTCTCGGACGGTGTCGCGTATCATCCGATGTTCTGCGGGTAGCTCGAAGTCCATGGGCAAGAATTGCGACGCGCCGGCATAAACGATGCGAACGTCCATGTAGGATACGGTACGCTCCGTTCATCCCGCATCCGGCACCGAACACACCTCGTTCGGGCCGCCGACCGAGGAGGCCATTTAACCGTCGTGGCTGCGTTCAATCTCGATATGGAACTCCGTCAGCTCGTTCGCGGTCGCGTGGACTGGCCCGACATCGAGCGGGTCGTCCGAGAGCTTTCGGACCGAGACGACCGAGACGAGCTGCGAGTGCGCTTTCTCGACGCCGACAACTGGCTGTCGACGCCGATGGTCGTCGACGACGATCTGTTCGTGAAGGTGATCACGCGGCAGAACACGCTCGTCCACACGCTGTTCACCACCGGGCGGAACCTCGGCGCCGTCTCCGCCGGCACCGAGGGATTCTTCGAACGCTACGAGACCCCCTACGAGATGGCCCGCCATGAACTCGAGGCGACACAACGGGTCAGAGAGCTCGGAGTCAACACCCCGGAACCCGTCGAGGCGCTGGAAGTCGGCAACCTCGGCGTCGTCGTGTTGGAGTATCTCCCCGAGTTCCGGACGCTCGACGAACTCGACCGCTCGGCCGTCGTCGAACTCGCCCCGCTGCTGTTCGAGACGCTCCGGACGATTCACGACGCCGGGCTCGCCCACGGCGACCTCCGAGCCGAGAACGTCCTCGTACGGGACGGTGACCTGTACGTCATCGACGCGACGAGCGTGAGCGAGGCGGGCCGCGAGTCGGCGCGCTCGTACGACCTCGCCAGCGCGCTCGCTGCGCTGGAACCCCTGATAGGCGCGTCGAACGCGGTCGACGCCGCGCTCGCGAGCTACTCGGCCGACGAGTTGCTCGCGGCGCGCCAGTTCCTCGATTTCGTCTCGATCCGGCCGGACCACGACTTCGAGGCGACGGAGCTGAAAGGGGAGTTGGAGAAACGGACGACGTAACACACGAGGCGACAGCAAAAGCGACGCCGCCCGCGCAGCGGTGCGCTGGCGACGTCGGACGACGTCGGACGAAGCGGCCGGACGACTCAGCCGCCGAGGTAGAGCTGTGAGACCTCTTCGTCGTTCAACAGTTCCTCGGGCGTTCCTTCGAACCGGACGGTCCCCTGGTCGAGGACGTAGCCGCGGTCGGAGATGCCGAGTCCCTTCGTCACGTTCTGCTCGACCATGAGGATGGCCGTGTCCATGTCGTTGACCTCCTGGACGTCCTCGAACACGTCGTCGGCGGTGTTCGGCGCGAGCCCCGCGGACGGCTCGTCGATGAGGAGCACGTCGGGCTCCATCACGAGCGCCCGAGCGAACGCCAGCACCTGTCGCTGACCGCCCGAGAGCGTCCGCGCCTTCGCCTTCCGCTTCTCGTCGATGATCGGGAACCGGTCGTACAGGGTCTCGATAACCTCGTCGAGGCTGCCCTCACGGGCGACCCCGCCCATCCGGAGATTTTCGTCGATCGTCAGCGAGCCGAACACGTTGTCGGTCTGCGGGACGTAGCCGATCCCCTCGCGGACGATCTCTTCGGGCGCCATGCCGCCGATCTCGCGACCGTGATACTCGACGCTCCCCACCCACGGCGTCAGCATTCCGAACGCCGTCTTGAGGACCGTGGACTTTCCGGCCCCGTTCGGGCCGACCAGACAGACGATCTCGCCCGGGTCGAGCCGGATCGAGAGGTCGTCGAGCACCTGCACTTCCCCGTACCCGCTGTCGACGCCCGACAGCGAAAGCACGGGGTCGGTTCCGCCGTGAGCCCCCTCCGCGGGCCCGGTAGTGTCGTTGCTCATGCGCCGCCTCCGAGGTACGCTTCGATGACGCGCTCGTCGTTTCGGACCTCCTCGGGGGTCCCCTCGGTCAGGACGTGCCCCTGGTCGAGGACGACGATCGGATCTGCCAGATCCATCACGAACTCCATGTCGTGCTCGATGAGCAGGAACGTCGTGCCCTGTTCGTTGAGCCGCCGGATCTGCGTCTTCAGCTTCTTCGCCAGCGTCGGATTCACTCCCGCAACCGGCTCGTCCAGCAACAGCACCTCAGGCTCGGCGAGCATCGCCCGTGCGAGTTCGACGAGTTTCATCTGGCCGCCGGAGATATCCGTTGCTGGCTGTGTCGCGAGGTGGTCGATCTCGAACTCCTCGAGGATGCGTTCCGCCTCGGCGAGATTCGCCGACTCGCTCTCGTCGACCGAGCCGGGCGAGGTGAACAACTTGAAGAACGACTCGCCGGGCTGTTTGCGCGGCCCGACGAGCATCGCCTCGCGGACGGTCATCCCCTCAAGTTTCCGCGGCGTCTGGAACGTCCGGATGAGTCCGTGGTCTGCGACCTCGTACGGCTCCATGCCGGTGACGTCGGTCCCGTTCACCTCCACGGTTCCCCCGTCCGGCTCGTAGAAGCCGGAGATGAGGTTGAACAGCGTCGACTTCCCGGCACCGTTCGGACCGATAAGCCCGGTGATCGTCCCGGGCTCGACGCCGAACGTCGCGTGGTCGGTCGCCGCGAGGCCGCCGAACGACTTCTGCAGGTCGTCCACGCGCAGGACGGGGTTCTTCTTGGGGAGAGCGCCTTCACTCATCGCCCCCACCCCCTTTCTGTTCGCGGACGCCACTGTCCAGTTTGTCTGGCGTCCCGCGTCCGTCGATTGCGTTCGGCCAGATCAGCTCCCGCTGTGGCGGGAGGATCCCCTGCGGCCGGTAGCGCATGACGACGACGATCACGACCCCGATCAGCAGCAGCCGGAGTGGCGCGGGGTCGATCGGGAGCGCGAAGTCGTTCAGGAAGCGCGTCCCCTCGCGGATCGTGACGATGACGATACCGCCGAACAGCGCCCCGCGATTGGAGCCGCTGCCGCCGAGGATCACCGCGACCCACGCGTAGAACGTCGTGATCGGGTCCAGATCGCCCGGGCCGACGTACAGGTTCAAATGCGTGTAGAAGACGCCCGCGAGCGCCATGATCAGGCTGCCGAGGATGAACGACTGCATCTTGAACGAGTAGGTGTTCTTCCCCAGCGCCCGCGCGAGGTCTTCGTCGGAGCGGATCGTGCGGAGCACGCGCCCCCACGGCGACCGGTGGGCGCGCCGGAGGACCAGATAGGTCCCTCCCGAGAACGCGAGCACCAGCAGGACGTTCAGCAGGGCCTGCCAGAACGACGCTTCGAGGAATATCGGCGATCCCGGAATGATCTCGAGGCGGAGCCCCGGCATCGCTTCCGGGAACGTCGACAGCACGGGCCATCCCTGGAAGAAGCCGGGGATGCCGCGGACCCCCGCACTGCCGTTCGTGAGCCAGCGCTCGTTCAGCACGATCAGCCGCACGACCTCCGCGAGGCCGAGCGACGCGATGGCGAGGTAGTCGGCCCGGAGTCGGAGCGTCGGGATGCCGATCAGGACGGCCATTATGAAGGCCACGACGAGTCCGACGACGAGACCGACGATCGGGAGCCCGACCAGCGATCCGACGATTGGCACGTCCGCGAGCATCTCGCCGACCGGCGAACTGCTCGCGGTGATGAGCGCGGAGCCGTACGCGCCGATACCGAAGAACGCGGCGACGCTGAAGTTGATCAGTCCGGTGAACCCCCACTGGGAGTTCAGGCCGAACGACAGCAGCGCGTACATTCCCGCGAGCCCGACGAGGAACAGGAAGTACGACGGGCCGAGTGCGCCGGTAAGCAGTGCGATAAAGAGGAACAGCAAGAACGCGACGCTGACGCCGAGCACCCATCCCTCCGCGCGAGTCAGGTCCTCGAGTGCGCCCTTCGGATCGGAGAGGGCGCTCATGACGACGCCTCCCCGGCGATCCCGTTCGGCCGGACGAGCAGCACCGCGACCATGATCACGAACGCGATGGCGTTCGCGTACTCAATACTGATCAGGCTCTCGAGGAGGCGCGCGAGCCACCCCGGCCAGATCGGCAACGCTTCGACGACGTCCGAAAAGAACGGTGTGAGCTGGTTAATCATGCCGATAAGGAATCCGCCGGCCATCGCACCGTAGACGGAGCCGATCCCGCCGAGGATCACCGCCGCGAAGATCACCAGCAGGAGGTTGAACCCCATCCGCGGCGAGAGCTGGTTGAACAGCCCGAGGAACACGCCACCCGCGCCGGCGAGTCCCGCGCCGATGACCCACGTCCAGAGCTTGACGCGCTTCGTTCGGATGCCGCTGACGCGCGCGAGGTCCGGGTTGTCGGCCATCGCGCGCATCTTCCGTCCGAGGTCGGTGTACTGGAGCAGGACGTGAAGTCCGACGACCAGCACCACCGCGGAGCCGACGATCGCGATGTCGTGGAGCGTCACCCGGACGCCGAACGGTACCAGCGACTCGATCGGCCGCAGCGGCTGGATGTCGAACCGCGTGAAGTCCGAGCCGAACCGGATCTGGATCAGCGCGCGGTAGATGAACGCGATTCCGATCGACGTGATCAGCAGGCCGATGGAGTCGATGTCGAGCGGTTCGTAGATGAACTTCTCCGTGCCCACTGCCACGATGGCGGCCGCAACGATTCCGACGACGAGGGCGATAAAGAAGCCGTACGGGAGCCCGAGCACCGCGCCGCCGAGACCGCCGACGGCACCGAAGGTCACGAGCGCCGCGTAGGCACCGATCGTCATCGTGTCGCCGTGAGCGAAGTTCGCGAAGTCCGCGATGCTGTACACGAGCGACAGACCGATGCTCCCGAGGACGATGATGCTACTGAAGACCAGCCCGTTAGCCAAATATCCGAGGACGGTCATCGGTCGAGATTAGCCTTCGACGAAGTCGATGCCTTCGTATGCGTGGTCTTGGACCTCCAAGACTTGGAGGAACCCGACCGGGTCGCCGTCCTCGTTGAAGTCGATGGGGCCGCTGACCCCCTGGTAGTCGACGTCGTCCGGACCGCCGCCGTCAGCGAGAATCTCGCTCGCGGCCGCGAACGACGTCACCTTCTCTCCCTCGGGGCCGGAGACTCGCCGGACGGTCTCTTGCAGCGCCGCGCCGGTGAACTCGTCGGCCGCCTGGATCGAGAGCGCGGCGTTGATCACGCAGTCGTAGGCGTACGCCGCCCACGACGTCGGCTGCCGGCCGTACTCCGATTCGAAGGCGGACGCGAACTCCTGGTAGTTCTCCTCCTCTATCGGCGCGGAGGGAACGACGATCTTCATCCCGTTTATGCTCCCCTCGGGGGTGTTCTCCAGGACGCTGTCGCCGGAGACGGAGTCGGCACCGTAGAACTGCGCCTCGTACCCGGAGGAGAACGCCTCGTTGACCATCGTCGCGAACTCGGCCTGATACGTGATGAACAGCCACGCGTCCGCGCCGGAGCTGTTCATCTCCGAGATGACGCTCGAATAGGACTGCTGTTCCTGGTCGTGTGGGCTGTTGTAGACGACCTCGCCGTCGTACGCGTTCACGAATGCGTCGGTGAGGCTCTGGCCGTAGTCGTTGTTGACGTAGGTGACCGCGACCTCGTCGTAGCCGTCCTCGGCGATGATGTTCGACAGCGCGAGCGACTGGCTGCGACCGGACGGCGACATCCGGAGCAGTCCCGGGAAGTTCGTGAGGCTGAGTCCGGTGGAGTTCTGGCTGAGCTGCACTACGTCGGTCCCCTCGATGACGCTCTCGTAGATTGCGAGCGAGACGCCGGAGCCGACCGCGCCGATGAGGAACGGAACGCCGTCCTGGTTGACGAGTTTCTGCGCGGCAGCGATCCCGCCCTGGTTCTCACTCTCGGAGTCCTCGACGGCGATCGAAAGCTCGCGCCCGTCGATGCCGACTTCGTTTACGCGGCCCAGCGCCATTTCAGCGCCGCGCTGGTTCCGCTCACCGAACGCCGACAGCGACCCCGTCAGGGAGTCGACCATCCCGATCTCGTACGGCCCCATGGAGTCGCCCCCGTCGTCACCGTCGTCGCCGTCCATCCCGTCGTCACCGTCGCCGCCGTCCATCCCGTCATCGCCATCGGAACCGTCCGAACCGTCCGATCCGTCGCTTCCGTCTCCGCCGTCGTCGGTCGTGCTGAGACAGCCCGACAGGGTGACGAGCCCCGCACCGCCAGTCAGTTTCAGCAGCGTACGCCGATCCGTCAGGTCCGTGGCATCTCGTGACATGTGTGACCTAATGTATGTTCAAGATAGTATGGTATCTTAACCCCGGCCCGTCCATGGTCGGTTCGGGGAGCATGATCCGGTTGATTACCCCACTTTTTGCATAATTATACCGTTAATTCCCGGTCGAAATAATTGGTCGGGTGCCCATATATACAGATGGGGCGGAAGCTCTGTTCATATGATCCCGCCCATCGCGAGCAACTTTGTCGCCGGAGAGACGCCAGAGGCGGCACTCGCTCACGTCCAGGATCTCAACGACCGTGGCGTGGCCGGTATCCTGAATCTGCTCGGCGAACACTACGAGGAGCGACCCCCCGCCGACGAGGACGCCGAGGCGTACATCGACCTCGTCGAAATGATTTCGAATCACGACGTCGACGCCTGCGTCTCCGTCAAATCGAGCCAGATCGGCCTCGACATCGGCGACGACGTCTTTCAGGAGAACCTCGCGCGCATCGTCGAGGCGGCCAACGCCCCGGCAGCGACCGACGAAGACGGGACCGGGACCTTCGTCTGGATCGACATGGAAGACCACGAGACCACCGACGTGACGCTCGACGCGTTCGAGCGACACACTCTCGAAACCGACGGCAACGTCGGCGTCTGCGTACAGGCGAACCTGAAGCGAACCCGCGACGACCTCGAACGGCTCGCCGAGCTTCCGGGGAAGGTCCGACTCGTCAAGGGTGCGTACGACGAGCCCGCCGAGATATCGTATAAAAAGAAGGCGCGAGTCGACGAGTCGTATCGCGACTGTCTCGCGTACATGTTCGAGGCGTTCGACGACGGCATCGCGGTCGGGAGCCACGACCCGGCGATGATCGAGTACGCGGCGGAACTCCACGAGGAATACGGGACCCCCTACGAGGTGCAGATGTTGACCGGCGTCAGAGAGTCTGCGCAGTTCGACCTGGCGGAGTCGGACGACGTGAGAGTCTATCAGTATATTCCGTACGGCTCCAAATGGTTCTCGTACTTCTACCGGCGCATCCGGGAGCGCAAGTCGAACGCGCTGTTCGCGCTGCGAGCAATCGTCGGCAACTGAGCGGTCACCGCCGGCGGTTTTTAATCGGGCGGCTCACGGATCCAGCAGCTTCGACTCCGCCTTTCGGAGGTGTTCGAGCAGCGTGGTCTTCGACACGTCGAGTTCGTCGGCGAGTTCGCGGGTGGACGCCTCGCGGGGCCACTCGTAGTACCCCGAATTTCGGGCGTGTTCGTACACCTCACGCTGGGTCGTCGTCAGCGTGTCAATCCGCTGTTCGCGGGGCGTCCGTCCGGCGTGTCCCGACGACGACATCGACTCCACGGTCACCTCGGCACCGGAGGCCTCCTGTACCGCGTCGAGCGAGTCGCGGATGTCGGTCCGTTCGCCGACGAAACACACCTGCCACTCCTCGCGACCGTCCTCGATCCGGACCGGTGCGCTGTGAACGAAGCCGTGTTCGAGCAGCGTCGGACACAACATGTCCGCGGGGTCGTACTCCAAGAAGAACTCGCGAACGACGTTACCCGGGGCGTCTCGTGCGCGCCCGAACCGCTCCTGTAATTCGAGGAGATTCCCCGCGTGGTCGGACTTGCGGATCGCGTCGAGTAGGTCCTCGACTGCTTCGTTCGTGTCCGCGAACGCCGTGAACAGACCGTTTACCGAGTTCGGGGCGTCGCCGTCAGTCCGCGGCGAGTTGTAGATGGCATGTGCGAGGACCCCGCCATTCGTTCTGCTCGTCGCCTCTATCGCCCAGCAGTTCGGATGCCACAAGTCGAGCGTGAGCCGAGTCCCGGCCCACTCGTCTCCCCCGGTAGCGTCGGTGGTTGCCATTGATACGGTTGTTGTGGGACCGCATAGCAAAGACTCTGCCGACCATGGTCGGGTGGGATATTTGAACAGGTCGGTGGCAACCCCCATCTATGTCGGAGCCGTACCAGCACTACATCGATGGCGAGTGGGTAACGGGCACGGGCTCGGAAACCTTTGAGAGCGAGAACCCCGCGACCGGGAAATCCCTTGGCGAGTTCCAGCGAGGAACCCCAGAGGATGTCGAAAATGCGGTCGACGCGGCAGACGAAACGTTCGACGAGTGGCGCGAGCTGTCGCGGATCCAGCGCGCGGAGTACCTCTGGGACGTCTACCACGAGCTGCGCGAGCGCACTGACGAACTCGGCGAGATCGTCTCCAAGGAGTGCGGGAAGGAGATCAGCGAGGGGAAAGCCGACGTGGTCGAGGCCGCACACATGGTCGAGTGGGCCGCCGGCGACGCCCGCCACCCGTCGGGCGATATCGTCCCCTCGGAAATTCCGTCGAAAGACGCGTACATGCGCCGGAGCCCTCGGGGCGTCACCGGTTGTATCACCCCGTGGAACTTCCCGGTCGCGATCCCCTACTGGCACATGGCCATCGCGCTGGTCGAGGGGAACACCGTCGTGTTCAAGCCGGCCGAACAGACCCCGTGGTGCGCCCAGATCATCGCGGAGATGTTCGACGACGCCGGGATCCCGGACGGCGTGTTCAACATGGTCCAAGGGTTCGGCGACGCCGGCAACGCGATCGTCGAGCACGAGGACGTCGAGACGGTCATCTTCACCGGCTCGGCCGAAGTCGGCCACATGATTCAGGACAAACTCGGCGGCGTCGCCGGCAAGCGTGTCGCCTGCGAGATGGGCGGCAAGAACGCCATCGTCGTCACCGAGGAGGCGGACCTCGACATCGCGGTCCACTCCGCTGTGATGTCTTCGTTTAAGACGACCGGTCAGCGCTGCGTCTCCTCCGAGCGCCTGATCGTCCACACGGACGTGTACGACGAGTTCAAAGAGCGGTTCGTCGAGGTCGCCGCCGACGTCTCC